>Ga0209426_1000292_pt1 | contig 61493 bp, 65 predicted proteins | sample Deesub1362B_J571_FD_187697 | JGI IMG/M metagenome (GOLD analysis project Ga0209426, IMG submission 187697) | Deep oceanic, basalt-hosted subsurface ecosystem from Juan de Fuca Ridge flank, Pacific Ocean, CORK Borehole 1362B_J2.571 (SPAdes)... ... | reverse complement strand
GGGAGGAGAAATACCGCGGCATCTTTGAGAAGGCCCCGGTGTCAATCATCGTGACAGATAAAGATGGCCAGATAGTTGATGTCAACCCTTATCATATGGCTGTCATCGGCAAGGGCAGAACCACCAAGGAAGACTACGTCGGGAAAAATGTGCTAACCCATCCCGTCACCGTGCGTGCTGGGCTCTCCGCGACGTATAAAAAGACGCTCCGGGGAAGGCCCATCGAGGTAAAGGAGGCGCATTTCCCCATCACCACCGGGGGGACTGAGGCATATCTTACCATCAAGGGCGTTCCCCTGTTCAAGGGAAATGCGGTAAACGGTGCCATCTTCATCACGGAAGACATCACCGAGCGCAAGAATGCGGAAAACGCCTTGCGTGACTCAGAGGCCCGCTATGAGGCCCTGGTGAACCTGGGCAGCGCCGTGGGCGAAGCCATCATCATGGTGCAGGATACAGATAAGGGATATGGCATGCTCACCTTTGCCAATGACCAGATGGTGCTGCTTACCGGTTACAGCAAGCCCCGATTACTGAATATGTCATGGTTCGACCTCGTCCACCCGAGATACCGGGAGGAAGTCATAAACCGCTACCAGCGACGCATGCGCGGTGAGCTGATTCCGGGGCTTTTTGAGAGCTCCATAGTCAGGAAGGATGGCACCGAGGTTCCGGTTGAGCTGGTAGCCACCACGGTAAAGTATAAAGGGCAGCCCGCCACCGTGGTCTATATCAGAGACATCACCGAGCGCAAGAAAATGCAGGAGCAGCTCATCCTCACCGACCGGCTGGCCTCCCTCGGCGAGCTGGTTTCAGGGATAGCCCACGAGCTCAATAACCCCCTGACCAGCATCATCGGCTTCGCCGAACTCATGCTGAGCCGAGATGTCCCCCAAGATATGAGAGAGGATATCATGGTCATCCACAGGGAAGCCAAACGCACCGCCAAGGTGGTGAGAAGCCTGCTCACCTTCGCCCGAAGGCATGAGACAGAAAGCCACCTGGTGAACATCAACAAGGAAATCCAGACAGTCCTGGAGCTGCGCGCCTACGAGCAGAAGGTAAACAGAATCCGCGTCAATACTCGCTTTGCCCCCGACCTGCCCGAGGTCATGGCGGACAGCTTTCAACTGCAGCAGGTGTTTCTCAATATCATCATCAACGCCGAATACTTCATGATTGAGGCACACGGGGGCGGCACCCTCACCATCACCACCGAGCGGGTGGGAGATATTATCCGGGCCAGTTTCGCCGATGACGGCCCGGGCATCCCCAAAGAGAACCTAGGCCGCCTCTTTGACCCCTTCTTCACCACCAAGGAGGTGGGCAAGGGCACTGGTCTGGGACTAAGCATCTGCCATGGAATAATAGCTGAACATGGCGGCCGTCTATACGCCGAAAGCGAGCCAGGCAAGGGAGCTACCTTTACTGTGGAGCTGCCGGCAAATCAGGGAGGTGATAAAAAATGAGTGAGAAGGTGGAAAAGGCTGGCAGCGCCAGGAAAGTGCTGGTAGTGGAAGATGAGCCAGCCATCTCCGAGGTCTGCCGGCGCGTGCTCACCGAGCAAGGCTGGGAGGTGGACATCGCCACCAATGGCAGGATAGCCCAGGGCATGATAAGGAAAACTAGCTATTACCTCTGCCTGATTGATATCAGGACGCCAGCCATGAACGGCAAGGAACTCTACCAGTGGCTGCTGGAAGAGCACCCTGCCCTAGCCAGGCGCGTGGTCTTCACCACCGGGGATGTCATGGGCGGTGAGATTCAGAGCTTTCTGGAAAAGGCGGCCCGACCATTCCTCCCCAAACCCTTCACCCCTGAGGAGCTGATGACCATCATGAAACACGCGGAAAGAGGCCAAGCCGCCGAGGACTGGGGCAGGAACCCTGCCCTTAAGCCATAGCTTGCGCAAAGCACTTCAAGCATTTGCCCCATCCACCCCTTTTCAAAAACCCCAAAACCGCTGCGGAGTTGACAACCACCACGTTAAGCGATAGCATTTCCTATGAAAGCGCACTTTGGCTCAAGTGTGCTCTGCTTCCGCTGGTTAATACAATGCGGAGGGGTGGAGATGAAGGACGAAGATAAGACCAGAGAGCAGCTGCTAAGGGAGCTGGCGCAGCTACGCCAGCGCCTCGGCGAACTGGAGCAAGCTAATAAGGCCCTGCTTGAGAGTGAGAACGAGTACCGCACCATCTTTGAAACCACCACTGCCGCCAACATCGTAATCGAAGAGGACACTACCATCTCTCTGGTCAATAGACAGGCGGAAAAGCTCTCCGGTTACTCCAAAGAGGAGATAGAGGGGAAGAAGAGCTGGATGGAGTTCGTCGCTAGCGGCGACCTAGAGCGGATGCGGGATTACCATCGCCTGCGGCGCGCTGACCCAGATGCCGCACCCAAGCAGTACGAATTCCGCTTCATTGACCGAAACGGCGATGTCCGGGACGTGCTGGTCAACGTTGACCTTATCCCGGGGACCAAGCGGAGCGTGGCCTCCCTCATTGACATCACCGAGCGCAAGCGCGCCGAGGAGGAACTCAGGAAGTTCAAAACCATCGCTGACCAGGCTCCTTACGGCGTAACCATAAGCACCATAGAGGGAGAGCTAGTCTACGTCAACAAGAGCTACGCCGAGATGCACGGATATTCGCCAGAGGAGCTAATCGGCAAGCACTTCTCCGTCCTCTACACTAAAGAGCAGATGAAGACCGTGCGCCAATTAAGAGAACGCCTGCTGCGGGAGGGCAGCTTCCCTGGGGAAGAGGTATGGCACAAGCGAAAAGACGGCACGGTCTTCCCCACCCTGATGAGCGCCCATCTGGTGAGGGATGAGAGGGGAACCCCACTGTATCTCACCGCCTCAGTGCTTGACATCACCGAGCGCAAGCGGATGGAGGAGGAGGTTCTCAAATTCAAAGCCATTTCTGACCAGGCTGGCTACGGCGCCTCCATCACCACCCTGGAGGGAGAGTTCACCTACGTTAATGACGCTTATGCCCGTATGCACGGCTATGAGCCAAGCGAACTGATCGGCAAACACTACTCCTTGCTCTATACTGATGAGTCCCTAAGATACCTGGAGAAGGTAAGAAGTGAGCAAATCCTAAAAGGCAAGTTTGTCACCATAGAGCTATGGCGCAAGCGCAAAGACGGGACCGTCTTTCCCTCTTTGACCACTGCCGGCAGCATTAAAGATGAGAAAGGCGCTCTCCTATTTACCGTGGCCATAACCATCGACATCACCGAGCGCAAAAAGATGGAGGAGGCGCTGCAACGCAGCGAGGAGAGGTTCCGAGAACTCGCCGAGCTACTCCCAGAGACCATCTTTGAAACCGATAGAGAGGGTAAGCTCACCTTCGCCAACCGCAACGCCCTCAACATCTTCGGCTACTCCCAGGAGGATATCGATGCCGGGCTGGACTCCGTCCAGATGCTGGTCCCCGAGGACCGGCCCAGAGCCAGAGAAAACCTGAAGCGGATACTGAATAGAGAGAATCTGGGCTGCATTCAGTACACCGCGCAGAGAAAAGATGGCTCCAGCTTCCCCGCCCTCATCTATTCCTGCCCCATCATCCGCGAGGACGAGGTGACCGGCATCAGGGGCATCCTCACCGATATCAGTGAACAGGAGAAAATACAGGAGCAACTCATCCTCGCCGACCGGTTGGCCTCCCTCGGTGAGCTGGCCTCGGGGATAGCCCATGAGCTCAATAACCCCCTGACCAGCATCGTCGGCTTCTCCGACCTCCTATCGGGCGAGGACCTCCCCGAGCGCGTCAAGGAAGACCTCAAGGTGATCAATAAAGAAGCCCACCGCGCCGCCGGGATAGTCAAAAATCTCCTCGCCTTCGCCCGAAAACACCCAGAAACGAAGGAGCCGGTGGACATAAACGAGGTGATACGGCAGGTGCTGGAGCTGCGCGCCTACGAGCAGAAGGTGCACAATATCGAGGTCAAGACCCACCTCGCCCCCGACCTGCCCAAGGTCATGGCCAACGCCTTTCAGCTCCAGCAGGTCTTCTTGAACATCATCATCAACGCCGAATACTTCATGATTGAGGCACACAAGAGAGGCACCCTCACCATCACCACCGAGCGAGTGGGAGATATTGTCCGGGCCAGCTTCGCCGATGATGGCCCGGGCATCCCCAAAGAGAACCTGCGGCGGATATTCAACCCCTTCTTCACCACCAAGGAGGTGGGCAAGGGCACCGGCCTGGGACTGAGCATCTGCCACGGAATAGTAGCTGAACATGGCGGCCGGATATACGCCGAAAGCGAGCTGGGCAAGGGGGCTACCTTTACCGTGGAACTGCCCGTGGCGGGCAGCGACGAGGGAGGAGAAGGGAAATGAAAGAGGTAAATAGCGCCAGAAAGGCGCTGGTAGTGGAAGATGAGCCAGCCATCTCCGAGCTGTGCTCGCGCGTGCTCACCGAGCAAGGCTGGGAGGTGGACATCGCTGCCAATGGCAAGATAGCTCAGGGCCTGATAGAGAAAGCCAGCTACGAGCTCTGCCTGATTGACATCAGGACGCCAGCCATGAATGGCAAGGAACTCTATCAGTGGCTGCTGGAGAAACACCCTGCTCTAGCCAGGCGCGTGGTCTTCACCACCGGCAGCCTGCTGGGGGAGGAAACCATGGCCTTTACCAAGCAAACCGGCCGGCCACTTCTGCCCAAGCCATTCACCCCAGAGGAACTGAAGGCCATCGTGGTGGAAACTCTAAAGGAGGTAGCCAAATGAAGGAAGAGCAGGTGAGAATTTTGGTGGTTGATGATGAGGAGGGAGTGCGCAACCTCCTCCAGCGCATCCTGCAGGAAAGAGGCTATGATGTGCTCACCGCCGCGGATGGTGAGGAGGCCCTCTATGTCGTCTCGCAAGGAGAGGCTGACGTGGTGCTCCTTGATATTAAAATGCCCGGCATGTCTGGACTGGAAGTGCTGGACGAGCTGGCTGCCCAGTACCCTGATACCTGCGTGGTCATGGTAACCGCCGTTGCCGATACCGAGACCGCGGTGAGCGCCCTAAAACGAGGCGCCTATGACTACATCACCAAGCCCTTTAACCGGGATAGCGTGATACAGAAGGTGCAGGAAGCCATCCAGAAGTGGAGCCAGCGCCTGCAGGACAAACGCCGCTACCTCCAGCTCAAGGAAAGCTTTACCGAGCAGACCAAGCGAATGCAGGAGCAGTTTGCCGAGCTGGTCAACAGCCTGGCCCGGGAGCATCGGCTGCTCCACGAGCTGGCGGCAAGACAAGGTAAGGCCGGCAAGGCGCTGCTCTCAGAGCTTCCCCAGGAACTGCAGGAGCCGATGGCCTCGGTTGAAGAGTTCAGAAACGCCCTGCTCAGAATCCTGAAGAAGGGATGACGGGGCCTTAAACCTCGGAGGCAAATTCATGGTCAAAACACGCATCTTGGTCGTTGATGATGAGCTCAGCATTATCAAATTCCTCCGCGCCAACCTTGAGGCCAGAGGCTATGAGGTGCTCACCGCCATGGACGGCGCTCAGGCCCTCCAGGTCATCGAGATGGAGCTCCCTGACCTGGTCATCCTGGATATCATGATGCCCAAAATGGATGGCTTCGAGGTCTGCCGCCGGCTGCGCGAATGGTCGCAGATCCCCATCATCATGCTCAGCGCCCGGGGGGATGAGGAGGACAAGGTGAAATGCCTCAACCTCGGTGCCGATGACTACATCACCAAACCCTTCAGCGCCAGCGAACTCACCGCCCGGGTCAGCGCCGTGCTCCGCCGCACCCAGAAGGCCACCCCCACCCAGCCCTTCTTCGCCTCCGGCGACCTTAAGATCGACTTCGCCAAGCGGCAGGTAACCATGGCCGGCCGGGAAGTTAAGCTCACCCCCACGGAATACGCCCTTCTCCAGGAGCTCACCCTCAACGCGGGCAAGGTCCTCACCCATACCCATCTGCTGAACAAGGTATGGGGGCCGGAATATCAGGACGAGAGAGAGTACCTGCACGTTTTTATCCGCCGCCTGCGGGCCAAACTTGAGCCTGAGCCAACCAATCCCAGCTACATCCTGACCGTGCCCGGCGTTGGCTACCTGTTCCGAGATTCAACATAATCTCTAGCCCTCGCCCGAGATAGACGTCCCCAAGAGCCAGGCACCCCAAAAGGGTGCCTTTTTTATTGCCCTTATTACCCCTTTAAAGAACGTTTAGAAAATGTTTAGAACCCCCCTTAGATTTTTAGCCGTTGTTTCGCATCCTAGCTATATCCTGAAGCTAGATAAAGCAAAAGGAGATAACTAGGATGAACGGCAAACTAAGAAACAAATGGACCAAGCGGCTCTTCCCCTTCTTCGCCCTGGTGCTGCTGCTTCTTCCCTGGTCAACGGCCTATGCTGTTGACGACAATGCGGCGGCCAGCCAGGAACTGATTCGGATAGAGGTCGCCGAGCTTCCGGAGGCGCCATCTTACACCGTCTTCGGGCGCGCCTTGGGCGGCGTCAGCAACCCCCAAGACCTCTTCTACATTGACGCCACCGATAACCCGGCCGACATGGTGGCCACCCTCTACCTCATCAACACCCAAAAGCTCATCAACTACTACTCATACCTCATCCTCCACGTCGGGGTCTACGTGGAGAGGCAAGGCGAATGGGAGAAAGCAACCGGGAGCGACGGCAAGCCGCTCTCCGACATCATCATCTCCCTGCGCAATGGGCAGGCGAGCTTCACCCTGCCTGGCCTAGCCAAGTACAAGGTCACCATTGACAGCGGCGGCTTTTACAGCCCCAGCGTCAGGAACGCTGACCCAGAAAGCTTATCGCCCCAGTTTTACCTGGAGGTGCGCTAGAGGCCCAACTCAGAGAGGAGGTACAGGAAAATGGCAGTAGTCTGGAATGGTAACGGAGGCTCCTATCAAGAACACGATGAGCGGATGAGATGGTTCCGCAGGTCCCATGCCAGCGTCGCCATGGCCAGCGCTCCAAGGGAGGAGGGGCCTTCTCTTGCCGAAAGCACCCGCCCCTTATCCCTGGGCGAGGTCATCGTTGAGCTCGGGGGGACAAGACTCTCCAGCGCTAGCTCGGAATGGTCAAACCTGATGCTTCTACCCCGGGTAGCCCGCTACAAGCTTTCGCCAAACTAGGGAGAAAAGACTAAATACGGGGGACTTTGGAGATGAAGAGGCGCCCCTACATAATGGCAGTGGATGATGAACAGGAGATACTGACGCTGCTTAAGCGCAGTCTGGAGCCAGAAGGCTATGAGGTGGCCCTCGCCTGCGACGGCCGCTCCGCCCTGGCACTGATGGAAAAGCGTCAGCCAGACCTCATCATCCTGGATATCATGATGCCTGACCTCAACGGCTTTCAGGTTCTCAGCCTCATCCGGCAGCGCTCCAGCGCTCCGGTAATCATGCTCACGGGAAAAGGTGAGGTGACCACCCTGCGCGATGCCCTGCTTCTGGGTGCCGATGACTTCGTGCGTAAGCCGTTCTACATCAAGGAGCTTCTGGCTCGCGTCAAAGCCAAACTGAGACGCGCCGGCTTCCCCGAAGCCAACAGCCAAGAGTAGAAAGGAGTTGTATTATGAGCAGCAAAGGTATAAGAGTAATCAGTTGCCCCATCGGGCTGGAGTACTGCTATCAGTCCTGCCGCTTCCGCCGTGGTACCTGCTGTTACTTTGCCAGCGAGCGCGGCAGGGAGATACCAGAACTCAAAAAGGAAAAGGACAGCCATCACCTTGAATGGAAGGACACCCGCGACAAGAGCTGGATACCCTGCCCAGCCTCCTCAACAATCTCACTCCAGTGAGACTAGCCGGACCCGGCACTCAACAATGGCTGGTCTTCCCTCCAGCTACGTCTGGCGTATTCTGCCCCAGAAGTGCCAGACCACGCCCACCCCAATGAGCACCCCGGATACAATCAGCAGACCAAGCGCCTGACCTCTAAGCCCCCCGATGAAGCTATCAATGGCATTTTGCGCTAGGCTAACGCCCTTCTCCGCCGCCAGCGCCTGGAAGCCGCTGACCTGGCCCACGGCTGACATCAGGGCCTCATCTATCCTCGGCTGCGCCATCGCCGAGAACAGAGGTCCAAAGGCAAGGTAAGCTAGAACAGCCATCGCCGCCAGCACTACCGCTGCCCAGAGTAGCCTAGCGCTCCACCGCCGGCTTCCCAGCACCCCGATGGCGAGTAGCAGGAGCGCCGGGATGACCCACGCCGCCATCAGCCACCGGCGCACCATCCCCAGCGTGGAGCGTGCCTGTTCCAAGGTACCCAGCTGCTCACTCCCTATACCCTGGCGCAGGTCCTGGTCAGTGAAAATAAGCCCGGTGGCTATCCACCGCCGCACCTTCTCAACCGTTTCGTAGTCTGGGCCCAGGTTCTCCCTGAGGTCCTCGCTGGTAAAGACCAGCCCCGTCTGCACCCATTCCCGGGCCTTCTCCAGAAAATCTTCCTCACCTTCGCCACCAAACATCTGGCGCAGTTCGGCCTCGGACAGCGTCCACTGGTCTGGAACCCACATGTCCACCAGCGGGATGAGCATGAGCTCAAAGTCAATACCCACCAGCTCCTTGAACTCCTGGTAAGACATGCCCGGGGGCTTGCACTCAGGGATGGTCTCCAGCGGCGCCTTGGCCAAAAGCTCCCAGAGATGCCCTGAGGTGCACTCGGGAAGGGAATCAAAAATGCTCTCCAGCTTCTGGTCAGCTAGTTCCCCCAGCGCTCTAGCTATGGCTGGCTTGCGCTCGCCCAGAGGTATAGTCACCTCCAGAGTTTCACTTTCACCCTTGAGGTAGGAGAAGAGCTGGGCCAAGATATCGCTCACCCTCGCCTGATACCACTCAAGCGGCATGGTCTCCCTCACCGCGGCCAGGACCTCTTCGCTAGTGAGGCTCAAGCCGATGGGAAGCTGCGCCATCTCTCCGGTGCTCTGCTCTATGACTGGCGCCAGCGCCACTTCAAAGAGGCGCTCATAGCTCTCCGCACGCCCGAGCATATCCGCCAGAACCTCCTCCAGAGCATCCAGCCGGTCTATTATCTCTATCCGCACCGTAAATCGCTCGGTGTCTCCGGTGAAGTAGGGCACCACCTCATCAATGGCCGCATCTACCTGTCTCAAGACCCACGCTTCAGGCAGCACCGTGCGCAATACCCTCTCCATCTCCTCCACACTGAAAGCGAAGAACGGAGGTAGCTCCGCGTCGGCCTCAAGCTTGGCGATAATAAGCCCGATTATCCCGTCATAGAGTTCCGAGAAGATTTCTTCCTTATGTAAAGTGTCTTTTAGCGCCTGGGCTCCAGCCTCCACCCTATCCTTGAGGGTGATATTCACCTGGAAACCTTCAGTATCCCCCCAGAGATAAGGCACCACCTGTTCTATCGTCTGCTCCACCTGAGCCTCAAGCCACTCCGGAGGCAGCGTCTGCTCCGCTATCCCCATGATATGGGGTTTAAGCTGGGAGATATCCAGGCCAATGTCCGCGTCACCGAGCTCAGTCTCCTCCAAGGCGGCGGGCAAGACCTCAGTATAGATGAAATTATAGATATCCGCCTGGCGCAGCTGCTCATTATAGAAATCAGGGTTTCCCACGGTGGCGTTGACGCGGAAGACGACGAGTAGCAGGATGGAAAGGATGATAAAGAGAAGCGCCAGCGGCAGGATAATGGCTCTGCGTAACCACATCATAATAATACTAGCCTCAATCGCTTTTCAGCTGGTGAAATAGTTTAACCACATGGCCGCCAAAAGGTCAAACCAAAAAGCGCCAGCATATTGACAAAGGGAGCCTAGGTAGCTAAAGTATCCGAGGAATGCTTAACTGGGAGGCATAAACTATGGCAAAATGTCGCGCTTGGGTGATACATGAGCCGGGCAAGATAGTGATGGAAGAGTTTGAGCTACCCAAGGTGGCCGAGGACGGGGCGCTGCTCAAAGTTGAGGCCTGCGGTATCTGCGGTACAGACAAGCACATCTACCTCGGTCACTTCCCCACCGACCAGTATCCCTTCATCATGGGGCATGAATTCATCGGCACCATCGTGGAGCTGGGCAGCCGGGCCAACGAGACCATGGCCGTCTTTGGTGGTACCTTACAGGTTGGTGACCGGGTGGCCGTGGCCCCCAGCTCCATGGGCTGTGGCTACTGTTATTTCTGCCTGCACTCGCCGCATCGCCAGGCCCTCTGCTCCAACCGGAGCATGATCTACGGATTTATCTCCACCCGCAAAGCCCCGGGCCTCTGGGGTGGCTACTCAGAATACGTTTATATCGTCCCCAGAAGCTATGTCTTCAAGCTCCCCAAAGACATGCCCATGAAGCGGGCCATCCTCACCGAACCAGGAGCAACTGGGCTGAGAGCCGTGGACCGGGCCCTGAATACCGGAGAGCCTTTCTTAAGCCAGGGGCTCAGCGTGGGGCGCAGCGTCATGGTGCTGGGGGCTGGCCCCATTGGTCTCCTGATAATCTCCGCCTTCCGCTACAGCGGAGCTGGCCTGATTATCTCCCAGGACTTATTCCCCAGCCGGCTGAACATGGCCAAGCGCCTGGGCGCTGACCTCCTCATTGACGGCAACCTGCCCTTTGCAGCGCGCCTAGAGCAGGTGCGCCAGGCCACCGATGGCGTCGGGCCAGACATCGTGGTTGAGGCCGCCGGCTCCCCGGCCGCCTTCCGCGAGGCCCTGGACTTCACCCGCCGGGGCGGCAAACTGATTGAGGCCGGAAACTTCACCGATGCCGGGCCAGTTGAGATAAAGCCCTTCGCCATCTGCTTCCAGGACCTGGACATCCTCGGCTGCCGCTACTCCCCGCTCCTGTTCAAAGACGTTATCTCCATGCACCAGAGAACATGGCTCCCCGTGGAAGAGGTGGTGACCCATGTCTTCCCGCTTGAGGAGCTCCCCAAAGCACTGGAGGTAACCGGTTCCAAGGACGCCGGGAAGGTGGTCATCACCCCGTAAACAGAAAGGCTGCCCAGACCGGGACCAGTGATATAAAGGGTATAATATGGTTAATATGCCAGTCACCCGCCGGGCCTAGGGGAAAAGGCTTATCCCGAGGCGCCCAGCTCCAGACTGCGCAGCCAGCCGACTTCGTCCTTCTTCACATCCAGAATGACGAAGGTCTCGCTCTTCCTTATCCCCGGAACCTTGGCCAGATAATCCTTGACGAACTGGGTGAGCTCGCCTGAGGAGTGAAACCAGGTCCCGATGAAGATATCATGGTTACCGGTGCACAGCGAGACGTAGCGCACGTTGGGGCAGAGGGCCAGCGATTCTGAGATTTTGTCTATGCTCCCCAAATCCACTTCCAGGGCGATGATGGCGATGATATTATACCCCAGCTTGGCCGGATTCAGTATGGCGGTGAAAGTGATGATGCCCTGCTCCTCCAGGTGCTGAATCCGGCGCCGGATGGTGGTCTCGCTGACTTTGAGCTTGCGAGATAGCTCAGCGCTGGTCTGTCGGGCATCCCTGGCCAGTTCAGTTATCAGGCGCTGGTCGAGCTCATCCATTGCGCCATTAGTATGGCACGGGATGCTGCCCCTGTCAACCATCACCCCCGGAAGATAGGGCTAAATCCAAAAATTTCAAAGAGGCTGACCCCTTGCTGTTTTTGAACATGCCTTTGGCTCGGTCTAGGCGAATTACGACATTAAGCTGGGAAAAAACGCAGAGAACAGACATTATTTTCAAAAATTCCGCCTTTTCCCGCCACTTTTCGCACCTTGACAGTGCCCTGACGGCGACCATAATGGAACTAGAGGGAGTATTATCCCCGGTGGAGCGGTGAAAGGGGGCTTTGAAGACATGGAAGCGCCGCAGCACTCTGGTTCCTCCTATATCGTCATCGATGCCGAGCGATGCAAGGGATGTCACCTCTGCGTCTCTGTCTGCCCCAAGGGGATAATCGCCCCCGCCTCCTACACCAACCAAAAGGGGTATATCCTGGCGGAGGTCATCGCGGCCAAGGCCCAAGAGTGCACCGGCTGTACCGCCTGCGCCCTTATCTGTCCTGACGCTGCCATTTCCGTATACCGCCACAGCCGGGTTTTGAGCCCGGCGGCCCGGTAATCACTCGCCATTTGCGGAGCGGCCTGATGCCAAAAAAGATTCTCATGGCCGGCAACATCGCCATCGCCGAGGGCGCTATCCTAGCTGGCTGCCAAGCCTACTTTGGCTACCCCATCACGCCCCAGAATGAGCTCCTGGAACACATGGCAAAGCGCATGCCTGAGGAGGGGCGAGTCTTTGTGCAGACGGAGAGCGAGCTGGCGGCGATCAGCATGCTCTATGGGGCCGCCGCCGCCGGCTGCCGGGCGATGACCTCAACCTCCAGTCCCGGATTTAGCCTGCAGCAGGAGGGCATCTCCTACATGGCAGGCGCCGAGCTGCCGGCGGTGCTCGTCAACGTGATGCGGGGTGGCCCCGGGCTGGGCAACATCGGCGGCGCCCAGGGAGACTACTTCCAGGCCACCAAAGGCGGTGGTCACGGCGATTACCGCCTAATCAACCTGGCGCCAGCCTCAGCCCAGGAGATGATGGACCTCACCATGCTGGCCTTTGAGCTGGCGGACAAATACCGTAACCCGGTGGTGCTGCTGACAGACGGCTTTCTGGGCCAGGCCATGGAGCCGGTGATAATACGCCAGCCGGTCACTGAGTTGCCCGATAAGCCCTGGGCCATCACCGGAGCCGCCGGCCGCCCCAAGAACGTGATCAACTCCTTTGAGATGGAGCCGGCCAATTTTCAACCCCGGGTAAGCCTTTTGCTCCAGAAATTTGAGCGGATAAAGCAGAATGAGGTTCGCTACCAAGGCATTCATCTGGATGATGCTTCCCTCGTGATAGTGGCTTACGGGAGCGCCAGCCGCTCGGCACTCACCGCCCTAAAGATGGCGCGCCAGAAGGGGCTGCGGGTGGGGTTACTGCGCCCCATCACCCTCTTTCCCTTCCCCTACCAGATACTAGCTGACCTCGCCCAGAAGGTGAGCGATTTCCTGGTGGCAGAGCTGAGCTCTGGTCAGTTCATTGAAGACGTCAAACTGGCGGTGGGCCTGGATAAACGGGTGGAGCTAGCGAGTCAATACGGCGGTGTGCCGCTTGCGCCCGAGACAATACTGGAAACCATAGAGAGGATGTCAAAAGTAACTATTGGCAGGTAGGATGATGACACTGGACACCCCAGAACTGGATACCGTGCTCTACCACAAGCCCGAAGCCCTGGAGGATTATCCCTTCCACTTCTGCCCCGGCTGCGGACACGGCATCGTGTTTCGTCTCATCGCCGAGGTGATCGATGAGCTCAAAATCAAGGAGAGGGCGGTGTGCGTGGCCTCCATTGGCTGCACGGTAACCTCCTATCACTATTTCAACTTTGACGGCCTGGAATCGGCGCACGGGCGTGCCCCGGCGGTGGCCACCGCCATCAAGCGCTGCCGGCCCAACCTGGTTCCCTTCACCTATCAGGGAGACGGGGATCTAGCCGCCATCGGCACCGCCGAGATAGTGCACGCCTGCGCCCGTGGCGAGAATATCACCACCATATTCGCCAACAACGCCATCTATGGCATGACCGGTGGGCAGATGGCCCCCACCACCCTACTCGGCATGTACTCCACCTCCACCCCTGGGGGCCGTCAGCCCTCCCGGGCCGGCTACCCCATCCGCGTCTGCGAGATGCTCTCCACCCTGGACGGGCCAGCCTACGTCGCCCGGGTCTCGGTGCACAACCCAGCAGCGGTGCGCAAGGCCAAGCAAGCTATCAAACTTGCCTTCCGAGCCCAGCTGGCCAACCTGGGCATGTCGCTGGTGGAGGTGCTATCCCCCTGCCCCACCAACTGGCGGGTGGAGCCGGTGAAGGCGATGGACTGGCTGGTGGAGCACCTGCTGCCCCAGTACCCGCTGGGCGAGTACAAGGTTATCCCGGCCGTGGCCGACCTGAAGAAGGAGTCCCGCCGTGCATGAAGAGCTCATCATCGGGGGCTTCGGTGGTCAGGGGGTGCTGTTCATCGGCCGGCTGCTGGCCGAGGCAGCCTTCCGGGAGGGACATGAGGTGGTCTTCATGCCCTCCTATGGGGCGGAGAAGCGGGGAGGCACGGTCTGGTGCCATGTCACCATCTCCGATGAGGAGATAGGCTCTCTATTTATCACCAAGCCCACCATGGCCATCGCCATGAACTCGGCATCTCTAATTAAACTAGAGCCCATGATGAAGCCGGAGAGCCTGCTCGTGGTCAACCAGTCGCTGGCCCCCCAAGAGATAAGCCGGGCGGACATCCAGGTAGTCTCTGTGCCCGCCAATGACCTAGCTGCGGAGCTGGGGGATAGCTCGGTGAGCAACCTGGTGGCGCTAGGGGCGCTGCTAGCCGGCCGCCCCGTGGTGCCTCTAGCCAGCCTCACCACGGCGCTGGAAGGCATGCCCGCCAAAAACAAAGAGCTCCTCCAGCTGAACAAGCGGGCCCTTGAGGTGGGCTACACCCGGGCACAAAAGGACGCTGTGCCTCATGGCCGGAGGTAGGGAGGATGACCATGTTCAGCGATAAGACGCTGGATGAAGCGCGCCGCGGGATGGAGAGGTGGCGGGAGGAGGCCAGGAAATCCGCAGACAGGTTCCCGGAGCAAAAACTATTCTGCACCATCTCTGGCCTCCCGGTTGAGCCGGTATATACTCCGGAGAACATCAAGGACTCAGACTTTGCTGAAAGTATCGGCTATCCTGGCATGTACCCATTTACCAGGGGCTGCCAGGCCACCGGCTATCGGGGGAAGGTGTGGACCTTCCGCATGTTCTCCGGCCTGGGCACCGCTGAGGATACCAACCGGAGATGGCACCAGCTGCTCAAAGAGGGTGAAACGGGCTTGAGCACTGCCTTTGACTTCCCCACCCTCATGGGCTATGATTCCGATTCGCCCAGAGCCGTCTCTGAGGTGGGCAAGTGCGGCGTCGCCATTGACACCCTGGCTGACTTTGAAATCCTGACCCGGGGTATCCCCTTGGACAAGGTAACCACCTCCATGACCATCAATCCCCCAGCCAGCGTTCTCTGGGCGATGTACCTGGTGGCTGCGGAAAAGCAAGGGGTGAGCTGGGATAAGGTGGGCGGGACCATCCAAAACGATATGCTGAAAGAGTTCATCGCCCAGAAGACCTTTATGTGCCCCCCGGAGCCCTCCATCAGGCTCATCAGCGATACTATCGAGTTCGGCACCAAGTATGTCCCCCGCTGGAACACGATAAGCATCAGCGGCTATCACATGCGGGAGGCCGGGGCCACCGCGGTGCAGGAGCTGGCCTTCACCCTGGCTGACGGGATTGCCTACGTAGAGGATGTCATCAGGAGGAAGAAGCTGGAGGTTGACGCCTTCGCCCCCAGGCTCTCCTTCTTTTTTGACGCCCACATGGACTTCTTTGAGGAGATCGCCAAATTCAGGGCTGCCCGCAGGATGTGGGCCAAAATCATGAAGGAACGCTTCAAGGCAAAGAACCCCCGCTCCTGGTGGCTCAGGTTCCACACCCAGACTGCCGGCTGCTCCCTCACCCACCAGCAGCCATACAATAACATCGTCCGCACCACCATAGAGGCGCTGGCGGCAGTTCTAGGGGGGACGCAGTCTCTGCACACCAATTCCTTCGATGAGGAATTTGCCCTGCCCACGGAATTTGCCGCCACCATCGCCCTGCGCACCCAGCAGATCCTGGCGGAAGAGACCGGGGTTATCAACACCATAGACCCTCTGGCCGGCTCCTACTTTGTCGAGGCACTGACCAACCAGATAGAGGCGGAAGCCTGGAAGTATATTGAGAAGATCGATGAGATGGGGGGAATGCTGGCGGCGATCGCCCAGGGCTTCCCGCAGCGGGAGATCGCCAATGCCGCCTATGAGTTCAAACGCCAGGTGGATAGCCAAAAGAGAGTGGTGGTGGGGGTGAACAAATACGTGGCCAAAGAGGAAACCCCAGTTGAAATCCTGAAGATTGATGAAAGGGTGGAAGCGGAACAGGTAAAGCGACTGCGAGAAGTCAAGCGAACCAGGGATAACCGCAAGGTTGCCCAGACGCTGCGCGAGCTGCGCCGCGCCTGCCAAGGTGAGGAAAACGTCATGCCCTACGTCATTGAGGCGGTCCGAGCCTACGCCACCGAGCAGGAAATCTGCGATGTCTACCGCGAGGTCTTTGGCGAGTATCGAGACCCCGGCTTCTACTAAACCTAGGTGGCTTAAATGAAGCAAAAGAGGAAATTGAGAGTTTTGATTGCCAAGCTGGGCCTGGATGGCCATGACCGTGGCGCCAGAATCGTGGCCAGGGGATTTAGGGACGCCGGCTTTGAGGTCATCTATACCGGCGTGCACCAGACCCCAGAGCAGGTGGCCAACGCCGCCATCCAGGAGGATGTTGACCTAGTGGGCTTAAGCTGCCTCTCCGGCGCCCACCTATACCTTTTCCGTGAGGTGGTCAGACAGCTGAGAGAAAGGGGAGCAGATAACATCACCGTCATCGGCGGTGGCGTCATTCCCCAGGAGGATATTCCCAAACTGAAGGAAGCCGGCATTAAGGAGATATTTCTGCCCGGTACCCCTCTGGATGAGATACTTAAATGGACTGAAGAGAACGTCAAACCGGCGGGCTAGGCCCACTTCAGGACTACACGATCTCCTCTACCGCCTTGATCAATTTCTCCTCATTGGGCATCCAGAAGTCCTCCAGCACCACGCCGTAGGGAACTGGGGTATCCGGAGCATTCACCCTCTTTACCGGGGCATCAAGATAGTCAAAGGCCTCATCAGCCACGATGGCAGCAACCTGGGCAGCGAAGCTCCCCGTCTGGCATTCCTCAGTGAAGATGACGATTCGGCCCGTCTTCTTCACTGAGTTAAGCACGGTCTCCTTATCAAAGGGCACGATGGTGCGCGGGTCAATGATCTCTAGGCTGATGCCCTTTTCCTTCTCCAGCTTCTCGGCGGCGTTGAGGGCTCGGGTGACCATGTAGGCGGTGGCCACCACGGTGACGTCACCACCCTCACGCACAATGTTGGCCTGACCGAAGGGGATAAGATATTCCTCCTCCGGCACCTGGCTCTTGGGGCCGGCCCACATCAGCATCTTGTGCTCCAGGAAAATCACCGGGTTATCATCCCTGATGGCCGTTTTGAGCAAGCCCTTGGCGTCATAGGCGTTGGAAGGGAGCACAATCTTCAGCCCGGGGATGCTCATCAGCATCCCCTCTATGCTCTGGGAGTGCTGCGCCGCCTGCCGGCGCCCGGCGCCGGTGAGGGCATCCATGGTGAGCGGCATCTTGATTTTGCCCCCGAACATGTATTTCATCTTGGTCATCTGGTTCATTATCTCATCCCAGGCCACTCCCAGGAAGTCGGCAAACCTCATCCGCGCTATCGGCCTCATCCCGGTGATGGCGGCCCCAATGGCTGCCCCCAAGATAGCCGCCTCAGAAAGGGGGGTATCCCTCACTCTATCCACCCCGTATTTCTCATATAGACCCCCGATCTCCCCCATCAGACCTCCCATCTTGCCCACATCCTCCCCCAGGATGAAGACTGATGGGTCCCGTGCCATCTCCTCATCCAGAGCTTCACCTATCGCTTGGCGAAAGTTTATCTCTCTCACTTTTATCTCCTAAGAATAGACGTTTTTCAAGGCTTCCTCAGGCTCGGGGAAGGGACTCTCCAGGGCAAACTTCACCGCCTCATCCATCTCCTCTCGCGCCGCCTGGTCAATCTCCTCCGCCTCCTTTTCGGTGAGCACCTTCATCTTGATGAGCTTTTCCTTAAAATTATTGACGGGGTCTCGTTTGAGCCACTCCTCAACCTCCTCCTTGGGCCGGTAGGTGCCGGCGTCCCCCTCAAAGTGCCCGCGGAAACGGTAGGTCTTGGCCTCAATGAGCGTCGGGCCCTCACCCCGCCTTGCCCTGGCCACCGCTTCCCCGGCCGCTTCATACACCGCCATGACATCCATGCCATCCACCACCACGCCGGGAATGCCGTAGCCGGCAGCCCTATCGGCCACGTTGGGGACGGATAGAGAGCAGCTTGTGGGCACAGAAACCGCCCAGAGGTTATTCTCACAGACGAAGACCACCGGCAGGCACCACACCGAGGCTAAGTTTATCCCCTCATGGAACCTGCCGATGTTGGCGGCGCCATCGCCGAAGAAGCAGATGGTGACCTGGTCAGTGCCCCTCAATTTGGCGGAAAGACCGGCCCCGGTGGCGATGGGGATGCCTGAGCCCACGATGCCGGCAGCCCCCAGCATACCGATGTCCAGGCTAGCGATATGCATCGAGCCCCCTTTGCCCAGGCAGTAGCCGGTCTTCTTGGCAAAGAGCTCGGCCATCATTAGCCTAGGGTCCCCACCCTTGGCAATGAGGTGCCCGTGCCCGCGGTGGGTGCTCATGATGTAGTCGTCCTTCCTTAAATGCGCTATCGCCCCGGTGGCCACCGCCTCCTCCCCGATATACAGGTGCACGCTGCCGGGGATGTTCCCCTCAGCAAACTCCCGGGCCACCCTCTCCTCAAAGCGCCGGATGCGCACCATGGTGCGGTAAAGCTCCTTCAATTTTTCCTTTTCAATGGCCATATTATTCACCTTTCCGTTTTGATAAGGCTTCCTCGGCTGGAGATGAGCCCAGCCACCCAGAACTTCCCGGCATAATTATACACCCAGTCCCTCCCCAAGAGAAATGCCACTCAGCCTCTCAGCACCTTCTCTATTTCTGCCACCCCCTGATGGTTCCAGTTAGACCACCGTCCACCAGCAGGGTGGTCCCGTTGACGTATTTCGCCTCGTCAGAGGCCAGGAACAGGGCGGCATGGGCGGTATCCCAAGCATCACCTTGCTTGCCGGTGGGGGACATGGCATCCCGCCGCCGCCACATCTCCTCAATATCTCCTCCGGCCCAGGCATCCTTATTGTAAAATTCAGCCTGAGGGGTGCGCATCAGCCCGGGGAGGATGGCGTTGCAGCGTATTCCCTTGGCAGCATACTGCAGGGCGACATCCCGGGTGAGGGCAAGCACCGCCGCCTTTGAGGCCGCATAGGCACAGTTGGGCAGGGGGGTTCTGATGGCGGCGATGGAGGCGATATTGATGATGACCCCGCCTCCCTGCTTTAACATATGGGGAATGACGTACTTGCAGGTCAAAAACATGCTCTTCACGTTGACCGCCATCACCCTGTCCCAGGTCTCCTCATCGGTTTCCACCACACCACCCCACTGCCCGATGCCGACGTTATTGTGCAGGATGTCAATCCGGCCAAACTTCTCTAAGCAAGCCGCAACCATCCGCTCACAGTCGCTCGCCTTGGATACATCCGCCTTGAAGGTGATACACTCCCCGCCTTCCTCCTCAATCAGCCGCCGGGTCTCTTCAGCCGCCTCAAGATTTAAGTCAACCGCCATCACTTTAGCCCCCTCCCGAGCAAAGACGATGGCGGTAGCTTTGCCATTGCCGATGCCGGCCAGAATTGAGCCAGCGCCGGTAACAATGGCTACTTTACCTTTAAGTCTCTCTCCCATGGCTTAAGCCCCCCTCTTACCTCGCGATTACCATCCTCTTATCGTTCCCGCGATGCCGCCGTCCACCAGCAGCGTGGTTCCGGTGATGTATTTGGCCTCATCAGAGGCTAAAAACAGGGCAGCGTAGGCAACATCCCACGGCTCCCCCTGCTTGCCGGTGGGAGACATGGCGTCCCGCCGCCGCCACATCAGCTCAACATCACCATCACCATAGGCATCCGGGTTGTAGAATTCAACCATCGGGGTCTTCATCAGCCCAGGGAGGATGGCATTACAGCGTATCCCCTTGGCGGCATACTGCAGGGCCACCTCCCGGGTGAGGGCGACCACCCCAGCCTTGGAACAAGCGTAGGCGACGGCTGGCGACGGCTGCGCCCTGATGGCATTGAGCGAGGAGATATTGATGATGACACCGCTTCCTTGCCTCTCCATATGGGGCAGCACATACTTGCAGGTCAAAAACATGCTCTTCAGGTTGATGGTCAGCATCTTATCCCAGATTTCCTCGCTGGTTTCCACCGGCCCACCATATCCCCCCATGCCGACGTTATTGTGCAGAATATCAATCCGGCCAAACTTCTCAAGGCAAGCCTGCACCATTTTCTCACAGTCACTCGCCTTGGAGACATCAACCTTGAAGGTGACGCACTCCCCGCCTTCCTCCTCAATCAGCCGCCGGGTCTCCTCGGCCGCCTCAAGATTATAATCAACCGCCATCACTTTAGCCCCCTCCCGAGCAAAGACGATGGCGGTAGCCTTGCCATTGCCGATGCCAGCCAGAATTGAGCCAGCGCCGGTAACAATGGCCACTTTGTCTTTTAGACGCTCTCCCATAACACCATCCTTCTTGAATTCTATGGTTTTTAATTACTCTGGGTAGAGTAATATCTTGCCCGCCTGGCCGCTGGTGGCCAGCTCAAAGGCTTCCTTAAATTCCGAGAGCGGGAAACGATGGGTGATTACCGGCAGGGGGTCAAACTTCCCGGTATCCAGCATCGCCCGCACCTGCCACCAGGTCTGCCAGACCGCCCGACCAAAGACGCCAAATACCCGGGCTTCCTTCAGGATAATGTCTTTATGAACCTCCAGCTCCACCGGCCCCGGGGGCACGCCAACCAGGCTCACCCTGCCCTCGCGCCTGAGCACCTTAAAGGTCTGCTTCATCGCCTCAGGGCTGCCACTGAGCTCGATGGATACGTCCACCCCCAGTCCATCGGTGGCTTCCATGATAACTTGCACCGGGTCCTGTTCCTTGGGGTTGATCAGTATGACATCCGGGAATAACTTCCGGGCCATCTCCAGCCGCTTGGGGGCTACCTCCAGCCCAAATACCTTGGTGGCGCCGAAGACCTTCGCCTCGCCGATGGCAAATAGCCCGATGGGGCCGCAACCAAAAACGGCCACGCTTTTTCCGTTTACCTCCCCGGCCATGACGCCGTGCATGGCCACCCCTAAAGGCTCGTGAATGGCGCCGAGCTCATACGGTGTGCCTTCAGGATGTTTCCAGCAGACAATCTCGGGGACCCGGGCATACTCGGCAAAGGCGCCATCGGCGCTGAGACCAAAGAGCCCCAGGTTCTGACAGTTGAGCGCCGCCCCGGTCTGGCAATAATAACAGTTCCCGCAGAAAATATGCGGCTCCGGGGAAACAAGGTCACCTTTCTTCAGCCTGGTGACGCACTCCCCAACCTCCACCACCTCACCACAGGTCTCATGCCCCAGGATTACCGGGAGCTTCATCATGTGCATTATGCCCGGAGACGAGTGGTAGGCATGGATATCGCTGCCGCAGATGGTCGTTCCCTTCACCTTGATCAGGACGTCTCTGGGCCCGATTTTGGGAACATCGGTATCAATATATTCAAATCCCGGGGCCTCGTTTGCTTTGACTAGTGCTTTCACGCTATCCCCCTTCCTTCGACTAGGTATTTAGGTGACGACACAAAAAATTCCCCCTCCTCCCTTTTGCCTCATAAGGGAGCCCATCGCCAGGATACTACACCTGCATCTCCCCCACCATTCTAGCGCCGGGGGCATTCAAAATTTTGGCCGCTATTTTGTCCTCGGGAGCAAGCTTTCCAGCATTTTATCGGCGGCTTCCTTGGCCGACATGCCCGCGCTCACGCCGAGCTTCCTCGCCACCTCATTGGCCACGGAGATTCTGCCTTGCTCATAGGTGCTCATCCCGAAGCCAATCTTCGCCGACATGCAGGCTACCGCAGCCGCCGGAATGCCGTGCTTCTCTAAGAGTTTCAGGCCGGCGATGCCAGCCTCATTCTTGCCCAAGCCAGCATCGTTGCCAATGAGACCCCGAATTCCATTGTGGAGCGCCAACTCACCCACATTTATCCCGCAGTGGGAGCCAACCACCAGGATGTCATTGCAGTTGCTCTCATCCATGGCCGCGGCAGAATCGGCAACGATGATCCGGCTTTCTCCAAGCTGTCTTACTATTTTCTGCTCTTCCTTAGCCAATCTCCACTCCTCCTACCACGCCTCGGGGCGCCTACATGCTCTCAAACATCCTATCGGCAGCCTCCTTGGCCGACATGCCCACGCTCACGCCGAGCTTCTCAGCCACCTTATTGACAGCCGAGATAACACCCTCCTCGTAAGTAGACTGGCCAACGCCAATTTCGGCAGACATGGCCGCCACCGCGGCGGCAGGGATGCCATGTTCCTCAAGGACTTTCAAACCGGCAATCCCAGCCCCCTCTAGGCCAATCCCGGCATCATTGCCGATCATGCCCCGGGCTCCGGCTTTCAGCACGTAACCGGCGACATTCTCGCCGCAGTGAGAGCCAAAGACGGCAATGTCATTTCGATTGCCCTCGTCGAGAGATGTCGCCGAGTTGGCAATGATGATCCGGCGCTCGCCAGACTGTCTGGCTACTTTGTGAACCTCCTTGACCAAGCCTTCACCTCGCTTCCGGCAGGATTCCCAAGCAAGTTTTCACTATCTTATCATCTGGCCTGGTAGCCAGGTGATTATCTCAGGGAAAATGGTGAAGATGGCAAGCCCCACCATGATGAGGCCAACATGTGGCAGCACCCCCCGGACGATGTCACCCATGGTCACCCCCAACTTCGGGTCACAGGCGCCACGGCAGATGAATATTCCGGAGGCGAAGGGCGGCGTCATGAAGGCCATCTGCAGGTTAACGCAGACCATGATGGAGAACCAGAGGACGTTAAACCCGGCAGCCTCGGCGATGGGGGTGATAATGGGCACCATGATGTAAACGATGCCGATCCACTCAATAAACATGCCCATGATGAAGATGATGAACATGATGACGGCAAAGACACCCCACTTGCCACCGGGAGCACTCATGATGATTTCCTGCATGACCTCTCTGCCCCCGCCACCAAGAAAGACGGCGGTAAACGCCACCGCCATGGAGACGATGACAAAGATGAAGCCACAGGCCCTCATGGTGAGGAGGGCAACTTCCTTGAGTACGCTCCAGCTGAACCGGCGGTAGGCAATGGTGAGCAGGGTGGCGGTAAAGGCGCCAACGCCGGCTGCCTCGGTGGGAGGCGCTATCCCCAGGAAGATGACACCCAGCACCGCCATGATGAGGATGGCCACCGGCCCCAGGGCTATGGTCAGCATCCACGTTTTCTTGAGGAAGGGAACCTTCCTCTCCTCAGGGGGCACGGCGGGTGCGATGTTTGGCTGCAGGAAACTGCGCACCGCGATGTAAATGATGTATAAGGCGGAGAGGGTAAACCCGGGGAAGAAGGCGCCAAAAAAGAGCTTGCCCACGGAAACCCCAGCCATCGGCCCGTAAAGGACCAGCATAATGCTGGGGGGAATGAGAATGCCCAGACATCCCCCGGCGGTGATCGAGCCCGTGGCCAGGCTCTTGCTATAACCCCGCTTCATCATGGAGGGGAGAGCAACCATGGTCAGCATGGTGATTGAGGCGGCGATGATACCGACCGTGGCCGCGATGATGGTGCCCATGAGCACGGTGATGATGGCCAGGCCACCCCTTAACCCGCCGAGCCAGACATACAGGGCATCGTACAGCTTCTCCGATATCCCGGAACGCTCCAGCATCACCCCCATGAAGACAAACAGGGGCACCGCCAGGATAACATACTCGGTGATTATCCCGTAAATGCGGCTGTAGATGACGTCAACTACCTGACCTCCGAAGACGAAGTAGCCAACGCCCAGGGCCAGAGCGCCAACAATGAAGCCTAACGGGTAACCGGTGAGAACCCCTATAAAGACCCCGCCCATCATGATGGCGGTCAAAAGCTCTGGACTCATATTAGTCATAGGGCTTTATTCCTTATCAAGAGATAAAAGTCACGGACCAGCTGCGCCATGCCTTGCAGGGCAAACAGAGCTAGCCCCAGCATCACGATCGTTCTCAATGGCCCAGCTGGCGGGTACCAGCCAGTAATCGGCATACGCTCACCGGTTTCCCAGGCGTACCACATCCAGTCCCAGGCATTGAGAACCAGCAGAATGATAAAGGGGGAAAAGAGGAATATGTCACCAAGAACGTCAATGATTGCTTTGCCCCGAGGGGGAAGATGCGCGTAAATCATGTCAACCCTGACGTGGGCCTGATGCAGGTGGGTATAGGCAAAGGCAAGGATATAGAGGCTTGCCCCCAGCATCACGCTGACCTCATAGGCCCAGAGCGATGGGGCATTGAAGAGATAGCGCATCATCACTTCATAAGTGACCACCCCCACTAGAGCTACACCAAACCAACTTCCTATCCTTCCCGTCCACTCACTGATGGCATCAATTATCCCAATAATAGTTCTCATGGCTCGTCTTTCTCAAGTTTAAAGGTCCCCCTGCTTCGAGGGGGAAACCTCGAAGCAGGGGGTTGAGGCCTGGGAGATTAGAGGCGCGGATAGGTGGCATCGTAGCGGTCGCGCCACGAGAAGAGGGAATCCATGAGCTTGGCATAGAACGGGTCTTCCGCGGCCCTCTTCTGGTAGAACTCCGTGGCCAGCTTGATCAGCTCGTCTTCCAGCGACTTGGGCGCAGGCAGAACGTTCACGCCAGCCTGGATCCAGTCCTGAGCGGCAGTGGTGTTCTTGTAGGTCCACTCGGCATAGTGCCGAATGCCCTCAGCCCACCACAGCTCCTGGACGATGACCTTCAGGTCGTCAGGCAGTGCTGCCCAGGATTCCTTGTTGACGATGTAGATGTACATATCGGTGGGCTGGCGGACTGGGGAGACGTAGGCGTAGTCAACCACTTCCTGGAAGCCCATGTTCCAGTCAACCGCCAGGCTGCTGTGCTGGAAGCCGTCGATCACGCCACGCTGTATGGCCTCGTAGAGCTCTGGGCTGGGGGTGGCCACAGCGGCGACCTTCAGCTTGCCGAAGATCTCTGCCTCGTCACCGAGCAGACGCATCTTCTTCCCAGCTAGGTCCTCAGGCCCCTCCACTGGGAAGGTGGTGTAGAGGAAGGTCTCCGGCTCACGGCAGACAGCCGCTATCGGCATCACCTTGTCATAGCCGCCGTTGTCAAACATCTCCTGCATCAGGTCAAAGCCCTCGCCCCACATGTACCACATGTAGTACTCAAGGGCCGTCGGGCCGCCAACGGTGGTGGAGAACGGCGGTGCCGCGGGGAGATTGGAGACCCAGAGTATGGGGCCGTTATGGGCTACATCCAGAACGCCCCTCTGCACCCCGTCAATCTCGGTGTCAGCAGGGACGATGGCGCCACCCTCATTGGACTGAATGACCAGACGCCCGCCAGTAGCCTCCTCAATCAGCTTGTTCACCCTCTCGAAAGACTGGTAGGTTGAAGTGGTGGTGGGGTTGTCATCCTGGCCAATCCACTTGATCACTTCAGCTGGCTGTGCCGGTGCTGGCGCAGGAGCCGGGGCGGGTGCTGGTGATGGCGCCGGTGACGGTGCTGGTGCTGGAGCCGGTGCCGGGGCCGGCGCGGGTGCTGGTGCTGGTGCCGGTGCCGGGGCAGGTGCCGCGCAGGCGCTGAACAGACCGCCCAGCAGGACAACTACCATCGCCAAGGCAAATACTACTTTTCTTCTACTCAATTACCTCCTCCTTACTTCAAAGAGTATTTGGAGTCAACTTCTCCTAAGAAAGACGCTGCTTACTGAAAATCTCACCCCCTTTCTCCACAGCTTATTGGGTACTCACCCAAAATCTCGGGATGCCTCTTAAAAAGGCAGGAACCTTCAGAACTTATTTCCCGGAGAAATGAGCCTTCGCCCAATAATGGCATAATATACGAAGCCCCCAGACATGTCAAGACTCTAATTCCTCAAATCAGCACCGGGCTTTTACCCTGATTGGCTTAAGGCAAATATTGTAACCAAAGGTAAACTCTTTGTCAAACTAAAATCCCTCTTAAGCCCGATGCGGCTTAGGTTAAGCTCGCAACCGCTCTCACGGCCATTCAGGTTGCACCGGGAGGAAAGAGCGTATAATATATTATAGCGTTTGAAGGAGGTCCGGTAAGTTATGGCTTATGATGAAAAGCTAATCAAGAAGCTGGAGGAGAAGGCAAAGATTCTGCGCCGGGACGCCATCGAGATGATCCGGGCCGGCGAGTCCGGCTGGGTCGGCGGCTCATTCTCCCAGGCGGATATCATCGCCGCGCTCGTGTTCCACCACATGAGACATGACCCCAAGAATCCCCACTGGGAAGAGCGGGACCGGCTGGTTGTCTCCAAAGCCCACTGCTGTGAAACCGTTTACGCGGCACTGGCTGAGGCGGGCTATTTCTCCAAGAAGGAATATCAGCTTTATGGCAAGCTGGGCGCTCTCCTGCAAGCTCACACCGAGCGCAAGGTGCCCGGGGTTGAGTATTCCGGCGGCTCCCTGGGACAGGGGCTATCTTTCGCCCTAGGGGAGGCGCTGGCCGCCCGCATCGGTGCCCCCAGAGACAGTTCCGGCAGACCAGTCCCGCGCTACCGCGCCTTCTGCATCGTTGGGGATGGGGAGAGCGACGAGGGGCAAGTCTGGGAGGCGGTCATGGCGGCAGCCCATTACCAGGTTGACAACCTCATCGCCATTGTTGACCACAACAAATTCCAGTCCAGCGGCACCGTGGAGGAGAGGATAAACATCATGCCCCTGGCGGAGAAGTGGCGCGCCTTCGGCTGGGATACCACCGAGATCAATGGGCATGATTTCAATGAAATCTTGAGCGCTCTGGAGAGGGCAGACCAGGTTAAGGGCAAACCCCACGCCATCATCGCCCACACCACCAAGTGCAAGGGCGTACCCTCTTTCGAGCATAAGAACCTGCACTTCTGCAAGCTCTCCGACGAAATGTATGCCCAGGCAATTGAGGCGCTTAAATAGAGGAAGCCTTCAAAGAGCCAATAATAGCCACATAAAAGGGAGTTAAATAAAAAGATGAAGCGTAGCTATGTAATGGAATCACCGGGCGAAGCCAAAGCCATGTATCAGGCCTACCATGAGGCCATGCTGGAGCTGGTGAAAAAAGACGGCAACATCGTTCTTCTCTACGGGGACTTCCCCCGGGGTGCCGCCGGCGAATTCATGGAAAAGGAATGTCCAGACCGGATTTACGATGTCGGCATCGCTGAAGCCAACCTGATCACCACCGCCGCCGGTCTAGCCGCGGGGGGCAAGCTCCCCTTCACCCACTGCCATAGCATCTTTGCTGTGGGGAGAGCCTATAACCAGATAAGGCAGAACGTGGCCTTTGACAAGCTCAACGTGAAAATAGTCCTCTGCAACTCGGGGATGCTCTGGCCCTTCATGGGCGGCTCCCATCAGATTATTGAGGAGATCGCTGCCCTGCGCGTCATCCCTAACTTGGTCCTCATCTCCCCGGCCGACCAGGTGGAGACGCGGAAGGCGACCAGGGCAGCGGCAGAATTTCCCGGGCCGGTTGCCCTGAGACTGGCCAATCCCCCCGTGCCCACCATATACACCGAGCAGTTACCTTATGAGCTGGGGAAAGCGGTGACGGTGGTAGACGGGGAAGACGCCACCATCATCGCCACTGGCATCATGCTTGCTGACTCGCTTACCGCCACCGAGCTATTGGCCAAAGAGGGCATCAAAGCCCGGCTCCTTGATATGCACACCCTTAAGCCGCTGGATGAGGCGGCGGTGCTGAAAGCGGCCAAAGAAACCGGCGCCCTGGTCACCGTGGAGGACAGCAGCATCATCGGCGGGCTGGGAGGCGCGGTGGCCGAGGTTATCGCCGAGAATAGCCCGGTGCCGCTGCGGAGAGTCGGCATCAGGGACCGCTTTGGCCAGTCAGGAACCGTAGACGACCTGAAAAAGGAATACGGCCTCACCGCTCAGGACATCGCCCAAGCGGTGAAAGAAGCGCTCAAGAAGAAATAAGCCGCGCCGCTAGACTTCCTCTCCAGCCAGGCGCCGGATGACCTTGCTCACCACTGACCAGTCCTTATCCCCCAGGCCGCTGGCTCGGGCGGCCTCCATCAGCTGACGCGCCAGGCTGGCGGCGAGCAGAGGAATCTTGGTCTTCTCGGCGGCAGAGAGGATAAGGCCAAGGTCTTTGGCCATCAGGTCAGTGGTAAAGCCCGGGGCGAAGTCCTTATTAGCTGGGCTTTCCGGTATCACGCCAGGGTAGGGAACCCTGGTCTGCAAAAACCAGCAGTTCCCGGCGCTGGCGCTGATGACCTCAAAGAGCGTCTTGGGGTCAGCCCCGAGCCTAGTGCCGAAGAGAAAGCCCTCGCAAACGGCGATGCCGCACACCGCGCCGATGAGGTTATTGGCCAGCTTCACCACCTCCCCCATCCCCACCTCACCAACGTGAAAGATCTTCTCTCCCAGCACCTCAAGGATATCCCGGCACCGCTCAAAGACCTCCTTTTTGCCCCCCACCATGATGGAAAGGGTGCCATCCGCCGCCTTGGGGGGAGCGCCGCTCACCGGCGCATCTAGCATCTCAATTCCTTTTTCGGCGGCGGCCGCGGCCACCTTCCGGGTAACCGTCGGGTCAATCGTGCTCATCTCAATGATGGTGGCGCCGCTCCTCATCCCGGCCAGCACCCCATCAGGGCCAAACATCACCTGCTCCACCTGTGGGGAGGAGGTCACTATGGTGATGACGACCTCCGATTTTTCGGCCACCTCGCGGGGAGAGCCTGCGGCCGCTGCCCCCATGGCGACTAGGTCTCTCACCGCCTCTGGCCTCAAGTCATGGACGGTGAGAGGATAACCGGCCTTGACCAAGTTGGTCGCCATCGGTTTACCCATATTGCCCAAGCCGATAAACCCGAGCTTCTTCATCTTGCCTCCTTGGATGATAATTTTTTAGCGCTACCACGATAACTCATCCCTTTCCCCGATGTCAATACTCCCAAGCGTGTTATCAAGCGGATGATGTAGTAGAATAATATACGCCAAATCTCAAAACCAAAAGGAGGGAAGCTTATGTCCATACTGATTACCGGTGGCACCGGCGGCATCGGGGTGGGGCTAGCGCATGAACTTGTGGCCAGGGGTGAAGAGGTCGTCCTGTTTGACATCGCGCCGCAGACCGAGCGCCTGGCGGATATCAGGGACAAGGTAAAAATCGTCCAAGGCGACCTCAAAGTCTGGCCCGAGGTGCTCAACGTGGTCAAGGAAAATGAAGTAGAGGGCATCTTCCACCATGGCTCAATGCTCAGCCTGCCCTCGGAGGCGAACCCCTGGGGCGCTTTCCAGGTATCGGTGATGGGGACAATGCACGTCCTGGAAGCCGCCCGGCTCTTCGGGGTAAAGCGGGTGCTCTTCGCCAGCACCGATGCCACCTACGGCCTGGGAACCGCCGACGTCATCACCGATGAGACACTGCAGCGCCCCATCACCATCTACGGGGCAAACAAGCTCTACGGTGAGCTCCTGGGCCGATTCTACCGGCGGAAGTTCGGCCTTGACTTCCGCTGCATCCGCTACTGCACCGTGCTCCGCCCTGGTATTAAGACGCCCGCCCTGCCCATGTTTGTCCCCTGGATGATTGAACACGCTGCCCTGGGCAAACCCTTTGAATGCTTCGTCGCTGAAGACGTGGCGGCGCCGGTCATCTACTATCCGGACGCCATCCGGGCCACCATCATGCTCTACTATGCCCCGGAGGAGAAGATCAAGTCAGTGTGCTATAACCTCTCGGGAATATCGCCCACGCCCACCGCCAAGCAGCTGGAGATGGCCATCAAGGAGATCATTCCTGACGCCCAGGTTACCTATAAACCAGACCCACTGGTGATGGAGTATTACCGCACCCGGGGGGTGACCACCATTGATGACCGCCGGGCGCGTGAGGAATGGGGCTGGCAGCCTGAATATACCGATTATAAAAAGGTGATCGCCCATTTCATCCAAGAGGTGAGGGAAAACCCGCAGCGCTGGGGGCTCGCCTGAAAAACCCGGTGGCGGGGAATATCCAAAGCGAAGGAGGTTAACCATGACCGGTCCAATGTATTCTGGTCTGGCGGGCAAAATAGCCCTGGTGACAGGAGGCGGCCGCGGGCTGGGTAAGGCTATCTGCCTTGCCCTGGCCCGAGAGGGGGCAAAGGTGGCGCTCACCGACCTGCGCAACGCCGAGCAAACCGCCAGAGAGATAGAGGAGATGGGCGGAAAGGCGCTCGCCTTCAGCGCTGATGTGCTCAAAGAGCCCGAGGTCAAAGCCATGGTCGAGCGCATCGTGGCGGCGTGGGGAGGCATTGACATCCTGGTGAATAACGTGGGCGGTGACCATGCCATCCTGCTTGAGGATATGACGGAACCAGAGTGGGACTGGAGCCTGAACATCAACTTAAAGGGGATGTTCCACTGCACCAGGATAGTCGCTGAGGTGATGAAAAAGCGGGGAGGGGGCAAAATCATCAATATCGCTTCGCTCGCCGGCTTAAGGATGACCATGTATGGGGGAATCGCCTACAGTGCCGCCAAGGCTGGCGTTTTAGGTTTCACCCGGCACGCCGCCTTCGAGCTGGGGCACTACAAGATAAACGTCAACGCCGTCTGCCCCGGCCCCACCCTCACCGAGGTGGTCAAGAGCCGGATGACGCCCGAGATAGCGGAGAAAATGAAGAAAGCCACGCCTCTGGGGGACTTCGCCTACCCGGAGGACCAGGCAGACGCCGTGGTCTTTCTCGCCTCCGAGCGGGCCAGGATGATCACTGGCACCTATCTCCTGGTTGATGGCGGCGTGAGCCTGCCGGTGAGCTTTACCGAATGGGACGAGTTCTACTCCTCCCGCAAAAAGTGGCTGAAGGAGGGGAGATGGGAGGGCAAGGATACCTCGCTTTAATTTTCAGCCGGTGGCGTGGGTGATCTCCCTCACGCTCCTCTGAATATTGCCGATATCAAAGACCTTCTGCTTCCAGTCCAGCTGGAAAATCTGCTCTCTGGCCTTGCTCGCCGCTAATTTAGCGCCATCGGAGACCGGAGCCCCGGCAAAATCAAAGACGATGGCCGCCGTGGTGCGAAGATGGCCATAGAGGAAGTCCCGAACCGCCGGCTCCGGGACGCCCATCCGGATGACCTCCTCCATCGCCTCCCGGATGACGATGATGCAGGTCAGGGCCAGCGTCTCCACCAGCGCCGGCTCCAGAATCGCCATCTGCTCGGTGGTGAGGCGGTGTGCCCTGGTCACCGGGGCAAAGATAGCTCGGGCGAGCGCCTCCCCCTTGGCGTAATCCTCCTCAGGGCCCTGATGTAGGGAACAGACGATGTTCTGCTTGGCCTTGACGCCACCAAACCAGTCACGCTGGGCCTCAAGGTCAGTCTCCTCACCAAAGAGAGGCGGGTGGCAGGGATGGGAGATGAAGTAAGAGATATCATCACGCTTGGGCAATACGCCGGCATACGCCGCTGCCGGGTCAAGGCCCATGACCATGGCGCCACTTTTGAGCTTGGGCACAATCTCGCCGCAGATTTTGGCCATGAGGGCATCTGGCACCGCCAGAATGACCACGTCGGCCTCCCTGATGGCTTCTTCCTGGGGGGTTACCGAGAGCCCAAGCTCGGCGAGAGCGGCTCTACCCGCCTCGCTGATCTCAACGTAATGGGTGGTATAGTCAGGGTTGTCCTTCAGATTGCGGGCGATGCGCAGCCCCATCTTGCCGCCAGCACCCATCAAGGCTACTGTGCTCATTTTAAGTCTCCTTTTATTTTGTTTCCGGCAGCGCTTATCTGGTAAAATTTCACCACGGCGGACGGCGGGCTGTCAATATTAGTAAAACTTGAGAAAGGAAGGTAGCTAGCATGGAAACGGGTCTCAAGGGTAAAATCGCCCTGGTCACCGGGGCCGGCAGCGGGCTGGGCAAGGCCATTGCCCTGGGCCTGGCCAGAGAGGGCGCGGATGTGGCAGTAAACGATGTCAAACTGGAAGCCGCTGAAGACACCGCTGAAGAAATCGCCGCCCTGGGCAGCCGCTCCATGGCCGTTCAGGCAGATGTGGCCGATGAAGCTGAGGTGAACAGAATGGTGGCGCGGATAGTCGGGGAGTGGGGAGGCATCGACATCCTGGTGAACAACGCCGGGGCAACCAGCCACCTCTTAATTGAGGATACGGAGAAGGCGGAGTGGGACCGGGTGCTATCCATAAACCTGGACGGGGCCTTCAACTGCTCTAAGGCGGTGATTCCCTCCATGAAGCAGCGGGGCGGGGGCAGGATCATCAATATCATCTCCTATTCAGGGGAAAGGATGACCATGATTGGTGGCGTCCCCTACACCGCCTCCAAAGCAGGTATCTGGGGGCTCACCCGTCAGCTTTCCTTTGAGCTGGGGCGCTATCAGATTACGGTCAATGGTATCTCCCCAGGAAATGTCATCACCCCGATGCTGCGCAGCGGCACCACGCCGGAGCGCCTTGAGGAGATGAAGAAGTGGTACCCGCTGGGCGATATGCCCACGCCTGAGGACGTGGCTGATGCTGCGGTGTTTCTCGCCTCCAGCCGGGCGCGGATGATCAACGGCGTTAACCTGGCGGTTGACGGCGGCATCACCGTGCCCGTCGCCATTGGGGTGGACTGGGAGACCTATACCTCGGTGAAAAAGGAAGCCAAGAAACGCGAGTCCAGATAGCAAGGAGTTGATAATGAAGAACAGAACACCAAGCACCAACTTGAGTGCCGAAGACCTCTGTTTTACTCCAGCGGTTGAGCTGAGAGAGATGCTGCGCGGCAAGCTCATCTCCCCGGTGGAGCTGGTGCAGATATTTCTTGAGCGCATTGAGCGCGTCAACCCCAAGATTAACGCCTACTGTACCCTGGTTCCGGAGATGGCGCTGGAGCTAGCTAGGAAGGCGCAGTCAGCCATTATGAGGGGAGAGGCCGGGATGCTCTGCGGCCTGCCGGTATCAATCAAGGATGTTACCCTGACCGCCGGCATCCGCACCACCTTTGGCTCCAAGCTGTATGAACACTTTGTTCCTGATACTGATGAGCTCATCGTGGAGCGGCTGAAGGAGGCGGGGGCAGTCGTTCTGGGCAAGACCAATACCCCCGAATTTGCCGCCGGGGGTTCCACCTTCAATAAGGTGTTTGGCATAACCCGCAATCCCTGGAACACTGATTTCACCGTTGGGGGCTCAAGTGGCGGGGCCGCTGCGGCCGTGGCCGCCGGGCTGGGCCCGCTGGCTACCGGAAGTGACCTGGGGGGCTCGCTCCGGCTCCCGGCTAGCTTCTGCGGCGTGGTTGGCCTGCGGCCCTCGCCAGGAAGGGTGCCCCGGCATCCCTATAAGCTTAACTGGGATGATTTATCCGTGCAGGGGCCGATCGCCCGCACCGTGGCTGACACCGCTCTCATGCTGGAGGCGATCTCCGGCCCTGACAGCCGAAGCCCGGTGTCTTGGCCCGAGAAGACGAGTTTCCTTGAGGCGGTGCAGAACCCTGAGGTCAAGAACCTCCGCATCGCCTGGAGCGATAATCTGAACTTAATGCCGGTGGAACAAGAAGTCCTGGAGATAACGAGGTCAGCGATTGAGGTGTTCCGCAACTTGGGTACTGAGGTCAGCGAAGACACCCCTGACTTCAGCGGCGCCAAGGAGGTGGCGCTCACCCTGCGCGGGCTGCGCTTTGTTGCCTTATATCAGGACCAGATGGCTGACCCGGAATTCAAGCGGTGGGTGAACCCGCTGGTGCAGGGCAACATTGAGCAAGGCCTAAAACTCTCCGTGCGGGATATCGCCCGGGCCCAGCGGCAGAGGTCGGAAATATGGGACCGGGTGAGGACGTTCTTTGATAAGTATGACCTATTGCTCACCCCTACCACCCCCATTCCGCCCTTCCCCGCAGAAACGCAGTACCCCACCGAGATCGCCGGCCAGCCCATGGCAAGCTATATTGACTGGGCCATGCTGACCTACGCCATCACCGTAGTTGGCCTGCCAGCGATATCGGTCCCCTGTGGCTGGACAAAGCAAGGACTGCCGGTGGGGCTTCAGATAGTGGCACGCCGCCATGATGAGGCGGCTCTGCTCCGGGCAGCGGCGGCTTATGAGTCGGCCGCCCCTTGGGCAGGGAGAAGACCGCCGCTCTAGCTCTGCTCCTCATAGGTGCGAGTATGGTCAATGGCAACCGTCCCTAACCTATCCAGGCCGAGAATCTGGCCCAGGCTTTCCCCTGCCTTGACCCGTTTGATTACCTTTTCCTCGTCTTTCAGGAATTTTCTCGTCCTCTCCAGCACCTCTTCAGCCTCATCCCGGGGCACGACGACCACGCCATTATCGTCAACGATGACGATGTCTCCTGGGTTGACCACCGCCCCTCCGCACTGTATCGGCACGTTGATATAGCCAGCGCCAACCAGCCCAGCGGCGTTGGGGGCGATGCCCTGACACAGCACCGGGAACCCCATCTCCTTTAGCTCCACGACGTCCCTCACCCCGGAGTCCAGAATCACGCCCACGGCTCCCTTCCGCTGCGCCTCCATGGTGACGATCTCGCCCCAGAAGGCGGTGTCCTTGGAGTTATGGGTATCAACCACGATGACGTCTCCGCTTTGGACCAGCTCCAGGGATTTGATCACCGGGGCCAGGTCAGAAGCGCTGGTCTTCACGGTAAGGGCAACCCCGACCAGACGAACCCCGGGAAAGAGAGGTTTGATATCTGAGCTCATGGTGTTGAGCCGGTTCATCACGTCGGAGACGCCGGGGACAATGGAATAATACTCTTCTAGCAGACTGCGGAAACCTTCAACCACCTCCTGTGCGGGGCGCTTGACCTCAGTATTGACCTCAATCGGCATATTTGACCTCCTTAAACTTTTCGCTGCTCAATTTCTGTTCTGGCACCTTGGGAACTAACTAACATAGGGTGGCCGCAGACGCACTTCAAGCGCCCGCTCGCACCACCGCGCCACCGCCAGCAAACGGTCCTCAGCTAGAGGCGGCCCAGCCAGCTGAATGGCCAGGGGAAGACCATCTTGGCTTAAGCCCGTGGGCAGGCTGACGGCAGGCACTCCCATAATTGTCCAGGGCGCCTGCATGACGGGGCTTCCTGTGCTGGCCAGCCCCTTGGGCGCAGCGCCCGGTGCCCCCGGGGTGAGCAAGGCGTCCACCTGCTCCAGCAAGGGCAGGGCACCAGCAATTTGCTCAAGACGTGTTTCCAGCGCCCTGGCGTACTCGGTGGCGGAGATGGCCAGCCCATCCTCGATCAACTTCCCTATGCCCGGCCGGTATTGTTCGCGGTGCTTACCGAACTTCTCCTCATGGTAAGCGGCCGCCTCAACCGCCAGGATGACGCGGGCGTTATCCATGATGCTCATGAAGCTGGGGGGAAGGGTCACTTCCTCTACCCTGGCGCCAGCCCGGCTTAAGTGCTCCGCCACGCTGTCAATGTGGGCCCGCATCTCGGCATCAGCATGCTCATAGAAGAACTGGCGCACCAGGCCCAGGCGTGGCGCCTCCTGCCTCTCCAGATTGCTCAGGCAGTCAGGCACCGGCTCAGCCAGCGAGCGATAGTCCCTGGGGTCATGGCCAGCTATGGCCTGGAAGATGAGCGCCGCGTCGGCCACGGTACGGGCCAGAATGCCCACGTGGTCCAGCGTCGGGCTCAAGGGGACCACCCCATAGGTGCTGATTCTGCCCTGCTGGGGTTTGAAGCCCACCACCCCATTATAGGCTGCCGGGCGCAGCACTGACCCCATGGTCTGGCTGCCCAGGGCAGCCAGACACATCCCGGCGGCCACCCCCGCCCCCGAGCCACTGCTGGAGCCCCCAGGGGTATGCTCGGGATGCCATGGGTTGCGGGTGGGGGCCGGGTCAAGGTAGGCAAACTCGGTGGTGTGGGTCTTGCCCAAGATTATCGCCCCCGCCTCTTTGAGACGGACTACCACCGTGGCATCGTAAGAAGGGACAAAACCTGACCACAGCGGAGAGCCCGCCTCCGTCCGCAGCCCGGCGGTGTAGAAGATATCCTTGATTCCCACCGGGATGCCATGCAGCGGCCCACGCCGCTCCCCACGGCGCAGCTCTTGGTCAAGGCGCTGCGCTGTTTCCAGCGCCCCATCCCGGTCCACCAGGGCCCAGGCCTGAATTTTGTCTTCCAGCGCGTCAATGCGCTCAAGACATGAGCTCACCAGCTGCGATGGCGATAGCTTTCCTTCGCCCATCGCCGCCGCTGCCTCCGCAATGGTCAGGTCACACGGTTTTTGGCTCATCGCCATGATAAAGCGCCTCCTTCTACCACCCTCTTACCGTACCGCTCAGGCCACCGTCAATGGTCAGGGTCGTGCCCGTGATGTACTTTGCCTCCTCGGAGGCGAGGAACAGGGCAGCATAGGCGGTATCCCAGGCATCGCCCTGCTTGCCGGTGGGGGACATGGCGTCCCGCCGCCGCCACATCTCCTCCAAATCCCCGGCGGCGGTGCCGGCATAGTAGACCGCAATCCTGGGAGTCCTCATCAAGCCGAGGATGATGGCGTTACACCTTATCCCTTTGGCGGCATACTCTAGGGCCACCTCCCGGGTGAGGGCAATCACCCCAGCCTTGGAAACCGAATAAGCCAGTGCCGGATACGGCTGAGCTCTGAGGGCATTGATGGAAGAGATGTTGATGATGACCCCGCTTCCCTGCCTCTCCATATGAGGCAGCACATACTTGCAGGTTAAAAACATACTTTTCAGGTTGATGGTCATAGTTCTGTCCCAGATCTCTTCACTCGTTTCCACCGGCCCACCATATCCCCCCATGCCAACGTTATTGTGCAGGATATCAATTCGCCCAAACTTCTCAAGGCAAGCCTGCACCATTTTCTCACAGTCGCTCGCCTTGGCTACATCAGCCTTGAAGGTAAAGCACTCCCCACCTTCCTCCTCAATCAGCCGCCTGGTCTCCTCGGCCGCCTCAAGGTTCAAATCAACCGCCATTACTTTAGCCCCCTCACGGGCAAAAACTATGGCGGTGGCCTTGCCGTTGCCCACGCCCGGGCCGATAGAGCCAGCACCGGTAATGATGGCCACCTTACCTTTCAGGCGCTCTCCCATGACTTCCTCCTTTCTGGCGGTTATTATTATCAAGCAAAACGATATTTTATTCAAACCGCCTGGTAGCAAAAGCCGAAAATCCCGGCGCGGTTGACACTTTGTCAGCCTAAAGTTAGAATTGAGCTTGCATGACTTTCCCGCTTTCGGAGAGGTGACAAATGGATCTCAAGGCGCTGCATAAGCTGGGCTATGGTCTCTACGTGGTAACCTCGAGGAAAGGAGACCGCCTCAACGGACAAATCGCCAACACCGTATTTCAGGTAACCTCCGAGCCACCAACCGTTGCCGTGAGCATCAACAAGAACAACCTCACCTGGGAATTCGTCCGGGAAAGCCGGGTCTTTGCCGTCTCCGTCCTCTGCCAGGACACGCCTCTCCCCTTCATCGGCCGCTTTGGCTTTAAGTCAGGCCGGGACATAGATAAACTGGAGGGGATAAACTACCAGATAGGCCAGACCAAGGCCCCCGTGGTTATCGACCACGCCGTCTCCTACCTGGAAGCCAGGGTAGTCAAGGAGATGGACGTGGGCACGCACACCATCTTCGTTGGCGAAGTCGTGGGCGCAGAGGTGCTCAATGAAATGCCGTGCATGACCTATGACTATTACCATAAGGTCAAGCGGGGCACCGTACCCAAAGCCGCCCCGAGCTACATCGGAAAAGAAGAAAGGAATAAAACATGAGCCGGAAAGCGAGGATTGGCTTCACCCGCGATTTTCTGGATAAGGACGGGAATTTCATTCTGCCCGGCCCCGGGCTGAAGCTGCTGGACGAGATGCCCAATATAGAGCACCAGGTATTCGCCGAGGCCCTGCCCGAGGTAACCCCGCAGCAGATAGAGGGCTTTGACATCGTCATCTCCCGGGGGCTGCCCAGGTGGACGGAGCACAGCTTTATCGGCAACGAGCAACTTCTCTCCATCCATCGCAATGGCGTGGGCTATGACCGCATCGATGTCCCGGCACTTACCGAGGCTGGCGTCATGCTCTGCATCACCCCGGCGGCGGTGCGCCGCCCGGTGGCCGTCGCCATCCTCACCTTTATCCTCGCCTTAAGCACCCGGCTCATCACCAAACACTTGCTCACCAGAGAAGGGCGGTGGCATGAGGTGGCCAAACTGCACGGCTACGGGCTGGTGGGCAAGACGCTGGGGTCGCTAGGGGTGGGCAACATCGGCCATGAGATGTTCAAGCTGGCCAAACCCCTGGGCATGAGGCACATCGCCCATGACCCCTATATCACCGAAGAGGTGGTGGCCGATGTTGGGGTCAAGCTCGTCGACCTGGACACCCTGCTAGCGGAGTCAGACTTCCTGAGCATCAGCTGCCCCTTAAACGAGCGCACCCACCATCTCATTGGCGAAAAAGAACTCCGCCGGATGAAGCCCACCGCCTTCCTCATCAACACCGCCCGCGGGGCCATCGTGGATGAGGCGGCGCTGATAAAGGCCCTGCGGGAGGGCTGGATACGAGGGGCGGCCATAGACGTCTTTGAGCAGGAGCCAACCCCGCCGGATAACCCCCTGCTTCGACTAGATAACGTCATCACCACCGCCCACGCCATGGTCTTCACCGATGAGTTCCTGAGTAGCGTGTGGGAGATAGTCTTCAGGCAGATATCGCAGATCATGCGCGGGGAGGTCCCCGAGGGTCTGGTCAACCGGGAGGTCTGGGATAAGCCCAAGTTTCAGGCCAAGCTGAAGCGATTCCTAGAGTCCATTAAATAAAAGGCCAGGCTAACAAAATATTTAGGGTGTATGCTTGAGGCCTCCTGGTTTAAGGCAACGTAGATTTATATTTAGGAAAGGAGACCAAGGTGAAAAAGAACCGGGTAAAAGAGCTATGGCGTGAAGGGAAGGCGGCGGTGGGAACCTGGCTAGTGCTGGGAAGCCCACTTGTCGCCGAGATCGTGGCCAGCATGGGCTTTGATTGGGTGGTGGTCGATACTGAACACGGCGCCATTGACATCAGCGCCACCCAGAGCATCATCCAGGCGATCAATACCACCAACGCCGTGCCTATGGTCAGGGTGCCCTGGAATGACCCGATGGTGATCAAGCGCGCCCTGGACGCCGGTGCTTACGGGCTGGTGATTCCCATGGTGAACAGCCGGGAGGAGGCACAGCGGGCGGTGCAGGCGACGAGATATCCCCCGCTGGGCATCCGCAGCTACGGTGGCCCCCGCGCCCGCCTCTATGGTGGCGCCAGCTACTTTGAGCACGCTAACGAAGAGATCGCGCTCATCGTGCAGATAGAGCATATTGAGGCGGTCAACCACATTGATGACATCCTTTCGGTAAAGGGCATTGACGGCTTCTTCATCGGGCCGTCTGACCTGGCCATCTCCATGGGCCTCAAACCAGGCATGGATCAGACCGACCCGAGACACGTGGAGGCGGTGAACAAGGTTCTGGCATCAGGGAAAAGACACGGTCTTCCGGGGGGCATACACGTGGGCAGCCCCGAGGCGGTCAATGAGCGCATCGCCCAGGGATGCCAGTTTATTGCCCTGGCTAGCGACGAGCGTTTCCTGCGCAGTTCGGCCCAAGCCGCGCTGGACAAGGTCACCAAAGATAGAAAGGTGGCTTAAAAGCGCGGTTTGGCTGAAGAAGCCTGGCCTCGGCCCACCCTATTGACAAGAACCAAAGTTAGCGCTAATATTTGCGTATACATAGAGCACCTAGGTATTCTATCCCCTGAAATGCCGAGCCGGGCGATGCCAAGAGTTGAATATCACCAGCTAGAAGTAGGCTATGAGTTTCCCCCCTCCCGCTACCAGGTGACCCCCCAAACGGTGGCGGCCTACCTTGAGGCGGTGGACGAGCCCGGCGCCCTCTACCGTGATAGTGACTTGGTTCCGCCACTGGCCGTGGGCGTGCTGGCCATGGCGGCGCTCTCAGACTCCCTCTCCTTTCCCCAAGGTGCCATCCATGTCTCCCAAGAGTTTGAATTCTTGGCTACCGTCAGCACCAAAGATACCCTTACCAGCCACGCCCGGGTAAGCCGCAAACAGGACCGCGGCAAATTGCGCCTGCTCACCATTGACCTCAGCGTCCTCACCGAGGAGGGGAGAGAGGTGCTCACCGGGAAAACGAGCTTTATCCTGCCTGAGCCGAGATAGCCAACGCCAGCAGGTGAAGAGATGCGAAATAAGCTTGAGCTGAAAGAGGGGGCGAGTCTCCCGGAGATAAAAAGGATTATCACTCAACAGAAGATAAACCAGTATGCTGAGGCGAGCCGAGACTTCAACCCCATCCACATTGATGAGGAATTCGCCCGAAAGACGCCGCTTGGCGGCACCATCGCCCATGGCATGCTGGTCTTGGCCTATATCTCGCAGGTGATGACCGCCGCCTTCGGCAGGCAGTGGCTTTCGGACGGCAGGCTCAATGTCAGGTTCAAGGCTCCGGCCCGCCCCGGAGATAGCCTAACCGCGGGCGGCCGGATATGCCGAGTGGAAAGGAGCGCTGGCCAGACGCTGGTCAATTGCGAGGTGTTCTGCCGCAACCAGAACGGTGAAGCGGTAATCATCGGAGAAGCCACAGTGAGGGTAGGAGAAGATGAAAATAGCAGTTGATGGCATGGGTGGCGATTACGCCCCGGAAGAGGCAGTCAAGGGCGCCGTTATCGCTGCCAAGGAGTACGGGGTTGAGATCGCTCTGGTCGGCCCGCCGGAGACGATGCAGCAAGAGCTGGCCAAGCATGACCTAAAAAATGCCCAGATTGAGGTCGTGTCCGCCAGCCAGTATCTCGTTGAGGGGGAGCCCCCGGCCTACGCGCTGCGCCAGAAGCGGGATGCCTCCATCATAGTGGCAACCAAACTAGTGCGGGAGGGCAAGGCAGACGCCGTGGTCAGCGCCGGGCCCACCGGCGGCGTGGTGGCAGCGGCGCTCTACCTCCTGGGCACCATAGAGGAGATATCGCGCCCGGTGGTCGGCGGGCCCTTCCTGGGCTTTGCCCCTGACACCATCATGATGGACCTGGGCACCAATGTGGACTGCCAGCCATACCAGCTCCTTGATTTCGCCATCGTGGGCACGGTCTACGCGCGCAAAATGATGGGCATCTCCAACCCAACCGTGGCCCTGCTCAGCATCGGGGCAGAGGAGGGCAAGGGCAATGAGCTGGTCAAGGAGAGCTACCCCCTCTTCCAGAAAAGCGGGCTCAATTTCATCGGCAACGTTGAGGGCTATGATATCCCATCTTGCCGCGCCAACGTCATCATCTGTGACGGCTTCGTGGGCAACGTGGTGGTCAAATTCTGTGAGTCTCTGGGCAAGACCATCGCCAACTGGCTTGAGGAGAAGCTCAGCGGGAAGCTGCCGGAAGACGCTGTCAGGGAGATGACCGAGGAGCTAGTGCGGGCCACCAACGCTGCTGACGTCCAAGGCGGAGGGCCGCTCTGGGCGGTAAATGGCGTTTGCTGCGTCTCCCACGGCCGCAGCCGGGCTGCGGAGATCGCCAAGACCATCGGTCAGGCTAAACTAGCGGTGGAGCAGGACCTAGTCGGCACGCTCAAGGCGGAACTCGCCGCCGCCCGCGATAGACTAAAAGAAAGTGGCTCTTAAAGCCATAGTAGCTTTCATTGAGGCGAGCGAAGGAGGCCAATATGTCAGTTGAGGAAACGGTGAAAAAGATCGTCACCCGCATTGTGCGCAAACCAGACATCAACTTCTCGCCCACCACCACCTTCCAGGACCTTGAGGCGGACTCGCTGGATATCGTGCAGATACTGGTGGCGCTGGAAGATACCTACGATATTGAGATACAGGATGAGGAGCTGCAAAAAGTCACCAATATGGGAGAGTTCATCGCCTATATTGAGCGCAAGGTAGCTGAGAAGGGATAGCCCTGGAGCTAAAGCCATGGCCAGTGAGAAGATACTTCGAGGCAAAATCGCTCTGATTACCGGTGGCTCGCGGGGCATCGGGCGGGCGATAACGCTGAAACTGGCCGCCGAGGGCGCTGACGTCATCATCAACTATTTCCGCAAAACTAGCACCGCCGAGCTCACCGCCCAAGAGGCGCGTGATAGAGGCGCAAGCGCCCATATCATCAAAGCCAACCTGGCTGAGCCGGAGAAGATAGAAGGCATGTTTCATGAGATAGAGGCCAAATTCGGCAGGCTGGATATATTTATCAATAACGCCGCCTCCGGAGTGGCGCGCTCGGCCCTGGAGCTGGACAGCCGAGGTTGGGACTGGACCATGGACATCAACGCCCGCGCCTTCCTGCTCTGCGCCCAGAGAGCGGCCAGGCTGATGAAGGACGGCGGCAAGATGGTGGCCATCTCCAGCCTTGGCTCCCGCTTAGTGCTGCCCATTTACACCGCGGTGGGGGTGTCCAAAGCCGCCCTTGAGGCGCTCACCCGCTATCTTGCCATCGAGCTGGCACCCCAGGGCATCTGCGTCAACGCTGTCGCCGCCGGCGCCGTGGAGACCGAGGCGCTCAAAATGTATACCGCTGACCCGAACCTGCCCAAGCCAGCCTGGCAGACCACCCCGGCGGGCCGGATGGTGAAACCGGAGGACATCGCCGATCTGGTCGCCTTTCTCTGCACCGACCAGGCAGATATGATACGGGGGCAGACCATCGTCATTGATGGCGGCGTATCCCTGACCCCGTTGAGTTCCCCCTCTCCAAAAGACTGAAGGAGACGAAGTTGGCAGAGCACAGAGTGGTCATCACCGGACTCGGCGCCATTACCCCTCTGGGGCTGAGCGCCGCCGATTACTGGCAGGGGTTGGTCCAGGGCAGAAACGGCGTGGGCCCCATAACCCTGTTTGATGCCAGCGCCTATCCGGTCAAGGTGGCCGCCGAGGTCAAAGGCTTTGAGCCGACCGACTATATGCACATCAAGCGGGTTGACCGCACCGCCCGCTGCACCCAGTTCGCCATCGCCGCCGCCAGGATGGCGCTAGAGTCAGCCAGACTAGATATCTCCCGTGAGGAGGCGGAGAAGGTGGGCGTCATCATCGCCACCAGCGGCATGGTCTGGATGATCGCTGAGCAGGGTGACGTGCTCAAAAACCGGGGGCCAATGCGAATTGACCCGCTGTTCATCACCAAGACGGCGCCGAGCATGGTCACCGCGCAGGTGGGGCTGGAGATCGGGGCCAAGGGGCCGAACACCAGCCTCAACAGCGCCTGCGCCAGCGGTAGCGATGCCCTCGGCGTCGCCTTCAACCACCTGCGCCTGGGCCATGCCGAGGTGATGGTCGCCGGAGGGGCGGAAGCCAATATCAGCCCGATAGGCATCGCCAGCACCGGGCGCGTGGGGGCGCTCTCCAGGCAAGCTGACCCCAATAAAGCCAGCCGCCCCTTTGACCTTGACCGTGACGGCTTTGTCTTCGGCGAGGGAGCCGGGATAATGGTGCTGGAGACCCTGGAGCACGCTCAAGGGCGCGGTGCCCCCATCCTCGGGGAGCTGGCCGGGGTGGGCTGGTCATTTGACGCCTACAATGAGACCGCCCCTGATGCCGAGACGCAGGCGGTGGCCATGCGCCTGGCCCTGCGGGATGCCAACCTTGCCCCAGAAGATATTGATTACATCAATGCCCACGGCACCAGCACCAAGCTCAATGACGCCGCCGAGACCAGGGCAATCAAGCTGGTCTTTGGCCAGCGGGCCTACCAAATACCCATTAGCTCCAATAAGTCTATGATCGGGCACCTCGCCTGTGCCGCCGGGGCGGTGGAGGCGGTGGCCGCGGTGATGACGGTCAGGGAGGGCGTTATCCCGCCCACCATCAACTACCAGACCCCTGACCCAGAGTGTGACCTTGACTATGTGCCCAACCAGGCGCGCCGCCAGCCGGTAAGGGCGTGCCTCTCCAATTCCTTCGGCATGGGTGGGCAGAACTGTTGCCTAGTGATAAAGCGTTTTCCCTAGGGGAGCATGATGGAGACGAGGGAGCTGGAAGGGAAAGTGGCGCTGGTTACCGGAGCCTCTAGAGGACTAGGGAGGGCCATCGCCCTCAAGCTGGCCAGCCTTGGCGCAAAGCTAGCCATTAATTACTTAGCTAGCGATGCCCAGGCAGCCAGCCTAGCTGAGGAAGTAAAGGGCCTGGGCGCTGAGGCCATGCTGCTTAAGGCAGACGTGGCTGACGCTGCCGCGGTGAGAGCCATGACCCGCGAGATAACAAGTAACTGGGGGAAGATTGATATCCTGGTGAACAATGCCGGCATCGTCAGGGATGAGCTCTTACCTCGGATGCGGGATGAAGCCTGGGATGAGGTGATGAGCACCAACCTGCGGGGGGCTTACCTCTGCACCAAGTTCGCCCTGCGCTCCATGATGGAGCAGTCCTGGGGCCGCATCATCAATATCTCCTCCCTGGCTGGGCTAGTGGGAAACATGGGGCAGACCAATTATTCGGCGGCCAAGGGAGGGCTTATCGCCTTCACCAAGGCGGTGGCCCGGGAGGTTGGCTCGCGGAACATAACGGCCAACGCCATCGCCCCCGGCTTTATCGTCACCGAGATGACGGAGAGACTGCCCCCCGAGACCAAGGAGGCCATCCTCGCCCGCATCCCGCTCGGGCGCTTCGGCACCCCTGATGATGTGGCAGAACTGGTGGCCTTTCTCGCCAGTGACCGGGCAAGTTACATTACCGCGCAGGTCATTTGCATTGATGGCGGAGTAATCTAAAAACCAAATAAGGAGGTCTACCATGTCTAAAGTGGGTATCGTCACCGACACCATCAGCTGCCTGCCCAAGGAGCTGGTCAAGCAGTACGGCATCCGCATCGTTCCCACCGGGCTGGTCATTGACGGCAAGGTCTACCGCGATGACGAGCTGAGCAATGAAGAGTTCTGGAAATTGTTTTACGCCGCCAAGGAGCAGACGACCACCAACGCCGCCACCCCGGGGGATTTCGCCGCCGTCTTTGAGGAGCTGGCCAAATCCACCGATAGCATCGTGACCATCGTCGTCTCCAAGGCGCTCAGCGCCACCCACCAGGCGGCGGTTCAGGGGAGCGAGATGGTCAGGGAAAAGCACCCTGAGCTCAAGATTGAGGTCATTGACAGCAAGACCGCCGCCGGTGCCGAGGGCTTTATCGTCCTTGAGGCAGCGCGCGCCGCCGAGGCCGGAAAGAGCCTGGAGGAGGTTGTCCAGGTGGCCAAGGAGATGATCCCGAAGGTCAAGTTCGTCACCGCCATGGACACGCTCAAATACCTCATCAGGAGCGGGCGGGCGCCGAAGACGGCCATAATCGGCGATGTGCTTCAGGTAAAGCCAATCATCGGCATGGTCAGCGGCACTGGGCTAGTGGAGAGCCTGGGCCGGGCCAGGGGGAAGAGAAAGGCCCTGGCCAAGCTCGTTGAGATGGCCAAGGAGCACATTGACCCCAATAAGCCGGTGCACGTCATGTTCCACTACACTGATGGCATCGCCGCCAGCGAAGAATTGAAGAAAATGGTTACCTCGGAGCTCAAGTGCGCTGAGATGTACACCACCCCCTACACCCCGGTGATGGCCTCATCAACCGGCCCGGTGGTGGCCATGTCTTTCTACTCTGACTAGCCCCAAATACCCGCCGGCCTGCTTAGGGCTAGATAGCCACAGGGCGGCTCTGGGAGATTCCCCCAGGGCCAGCCTCTCTCTATCCGTGTGCCAAATCCCCCAAGAGCAGGATATTGACAGACCCGCCATTCTGGAGTAAGGTTTTTCCAAATACCTGGGCCGGTTAAAATTACTTTTGAGGGGGAGAAGGCGCCGATGAACGTGTGGCAAGCCGTCGTCAACATGGTGAAATCCGAAGGGGTGGAGTTCGTCTTTGGCCTGGGGGATACCGCCCTGCAACTGCATGCCGAAAAGGCTCCCGGAATAAGAACCATAAATCTCCGCTACGAGGGCTCGGCCCCATTTATGGCCATGGCCTACTCCCGGCTGAGCGGGAGGCCAGGGGTATGCACCGCCAGCCCCGGGCCGGGGGTGGCTAATCTAGTCCCCGGGGTGCTGGAGGCGTACTCTGGTTGTGCGCCAATGGTAGTCTTCGGCCATGCTTCATCCCAGAAGCTGGAGGGCATGGGAGATTTCCAGGAAGCTGACCAGGTCGGGATGATGAAGCCCATCACCAAATGGAGCGTGCGCGTTCCTTATGCGGAAAGAATCCCTTGGTTTGTCCGCCGGGCATTTTCCATCGCCATGAATGGGCAGCCCGGCCCGGTTTTCCTGGAGATACCCTATGACGTCAGCGGGGTTTCCCGCTTTAAATCCGCTGAGGTTACCCTCCCCGAATATGTGCCAGCGAGGAAGATACGCCCCGCCGGCGACCCAGAGCTGATAAACCAGGCCGCCGAGCTCATCCTCCAGTCAGGAAGACCGGTGATAGTGGCCGGCAATGGCGCTGTGCAATCAGGAGCATCCCAGGAATTGCGGGAATTCATTGAACTATTGGGGATACCATTCTTGACCACACCCGGCGGCCGGGGAATCCTGTCTGAAGAGCACCCCCTCGCCCTGGGGCTGTGCGGGCTTTACCGCACCAAGGTGGGCAAGGCAGTCTACTCCAGTGCCGATTTGCTCATCACCATCGGCTCAAGAAACGAGAGCTTCCAGACGCACCAGTGGCAGGACTTCCCCCCGGGGGCCAAGTTCATCCAGATTGACATCTCCCCGCTTGAGATCGGGAGAAACTGGATACCCGATGTCGGCATTGTGGGCGATGCCAAACTTGTTTTGCGGCAATTGACCGAGGCGGTGAGGGAAAAAGCCAAACCGCAAGCTAGCTTCCTGGAGCTACCGCGGGTAAAGGAGATTATCAAAGAAAAGAGTGACTTTGAGAGGGAAGTGGCCGCGGAATGTATGACCCGCGCCACGCCAATTCCGGCTAAGCGCATCGTCTATGAGCTAAGCCAGGTGTTTGGGAAAGACACCATCCTGGTCAGCGAGAACGGCGCCCAGGACTGCTGGTCCTACTGCTTCCCCTACTATAAGGTTCAGGATGGCTCGCAGTGCGTGCCGGTGGCAGAACAGACCTGTATGGGCATGGGCGTGGTGGGAGCCATCGCCGCCAAACTAACCAGGCCAGAGAAGAAGGTGGTATGCGTCACCGGCGATGGAGCCTTTCAAATGTACATGAAGGAGCTTCCCACCGCGGCGCAGTACCAGGCGGGCTGTACTTGGCTAGTGCTGAACAACTCCGCCCTGGGCTGGGTGAAATACAATCAGAGGGAGGCAGTGGGCTGGGATACCGGCACCTTTGCCGTCCAGCCCGACTTCGTCAGCTGGGCGCAAGCCTGCCAATGCTACGGAACCAGGGTGGAGAAACCATCCCAGATAAAGCCAGCGCTGGAGCAGGCACTGAAGGCTAATGAGGAGGGGAGACCAGCCGTGATTGACATCCTCACCGGGCTGGATATGTCACACTTTGAGCGAGCCAGATGAGGCTCAAGTCCCCTCGCCCCCGAAGTTGTCCAAGGCGCGGGCCAGCTTGAATCCCGCTTAAAGGGGCGGGAACAACTATGCAGATTACGGTTTATGACGGGGCGGATACCATCGGCGGGAACAAGGTTCTCCTTGAGGATGGTGGGGTAAACCTCTTTTTTGACTTCGGCATAAACTTTCATCTACGCAACCAGTACTTTGAGGAATACCTGGTTCCCCGCTCTCGGCGCGGCCTCCTGGATATGTTTCACGTTGGGCTGCTGCCGCCCCTGCGTGGCATCTATCGAGAAGATTCCGCGCCATCCGATATTGACGTGTGGTCAAGGATAAGGCTTCCCTACCCGGTGCGGGAAATTGAGCTGCACGGTGTACTGCTCTCCCACGCCCACCTTGACCACAGCGGGCACATCTCATTTTTGCGCCAGGATATCCCGGTGATAACCAGCCTCTGCACCGCCTACATCGCCAAGGCAATTCAGGACTCATCCAAGTCCGACTTTGAGAAGGAAGTGTGTTACCTGATACCCAAGGTGGAGAGCGAGGATGGTCTTCTTCAGTCAGGGGACTGGCGCAAGTGCCCGGCGGAGCAGCGCCCCTTTGGCATCTGCGATTGTGACCCCACATCGCGGAAGACAGGGTTCTGGCAAGCCTTGCCTGGCGCCCGAGGCATCACCCCATGCGGCCTGAAAAAGACGCAGGCTGTTGAGGGGCTGGCGATAAAAGCCTTTCCCGTGGACCACTCCATTTTCGGCGCCACTGCCTTCGCCGTGGAGACAAGCCAAGGCTGGGTAGTTTACACCGGCGATATCCGCCTCCACGGCAAGCACGGCTACCTCACCAGAGCCTTCGCCGAGGCAGTCAGAGCGCTCCACCCCCTCGCCCTTATCTGTGAGGGCACCCATGTTGATGCCAAGGAGGCGGTTGACGAGACCACGGTGCACCAGCGAGCCATGGAGGTGGTGCAAAAGCACCAGACCCTGGTGGTGGCCGACTTTGGCCCGCGCCACCTGGAGAGGCTGCTCACCTTCAGGGATATCGCCAAGGACTGCGGGCGAAGGCTCGTGGTCACCAGCAGGGACATCTACCTCCTTGAGGCCGCGGCGCTGGCCACTGACCTGATCACCTCGCCAGAGCAAGATGAGACCATACTCCTGTATAAGGAGCCCAGGCGCCTTGAGCGGTGGGAGGAGGATATCCACACCCGATACGCGGGAAGATGCGTTGTGCCCGCGGAGCTCAAAAGAAATGGCGCCGACTACATCCTGTGTTTCAGCTTTTGGGACATCAGCGAGCTCATAGAGATTGACCCCGAGCCCGGGGCGGTCTATATCTACTCCTCCAGTGAGGCGTTTGACGAGGAGCAGCGGTTTGACATCGCCAGGCTGAGGAACTGGCTCAACCTCTTCGGGATGCAGCCGGTGGGGGTGCCAGATATGAGGACGGGCAAGCCACATGGTAGGGAGAGGGGCTTCCACGCCTCCGGGCATATCACCGGCCCTGACCTAATGGAGCTGATCGGCACCATCAACCCCGAGGTGGTCATCCCGGTCCACACCGAAAATCACGAGTTCTTCCGGCAAAATATCCCGCCGCATAAGCTGCGCCTGCCCACCCGAGGGGTGCCCATCGTCCTGTAAAGCTAAAAAAGAAAAACCACCCGAAAATCAGGGTGGTCTTGCTTTCTCCGGATAGGTCAAAAAGCAACCTTTTTGTTGGAGCCATAATAAAACCCCGAATCCCTTCGGGGCCGATAATGGGAGGAGGAGCCCTCCCATTATTCCCAAGCGAGCGCTAGCGCGCGATTATGGCCAGCGCTGCCGAAGTGATGGCTTCCAGGCCGAGGGCGCTGAAAGCCATGGCCATGAACAATACTATCAGTACCACAAAAAATTTCTCAATTCTGCTTAGCGATTGCCACCTCCTAGGTAGGACTCTTTCCATACGCATTCGTTCATCTATCACCCCCTTTCCGGTAAATTACGGAAGCTAAGGGCCACCTGAGGCGGCCCTGCCCATAGGCATGCGAAGAGATAACCAGCTCTTCAGTGGAATCAGAGAAAAGATGAGAGAAAAGGAAACTAGCTCAGGGAGCCTCCGCCCCACTCTCCGAAATTTATTATACTGGATTAAGCGCGCTGAGTCAAGATTACTCTGTCAGAGATATTTTTTGATGCCGGGATAAGGTAACCGGCAAAGAGAATCAGAAGTTTCCAGCTTTTTGATATTTTTTCTCCCAAAAGCATTGACAATTGTGATAATTATAACTATTGTAATATAAGTTATAATAATTTTGGAGGATTGAGGTGCTCTTCGTTGCGGAACCCTATTTCAGGTTGATCCAGCTGATAGCTGGCATCCATATCCAGACCCGGCGCTTCACCGAACAGCGGATCAAGGCGCTGAAGATGACCTATCCCCAGCTTGGCGCGCTCATGGCGCTCGTCCGGAAGGATGATATCACCCAGCGAGAGCTGGCAGAGTTACTGGAGTCGGACACCACCACCGCCATGGTGCTCTGCGATTCACTGGAAAGAAAGGGATGGCTCAAACGCAAGCCAGACAAAGCCGACCGGAGAGTAAACCGGCTGATACTAACAGAGGCCGGCAGAAATATTTACACGCAGGCTATGGCCCTAATTCAGGCCGGCTATGAATACGCCTTCAGCAAAATACCCCCAGATAAATTGAATCAGGTGCTGCCGGTTTTGGAGGAGCTATATCAGCAGATCAAAGAGGTGGCATCTGAGGCTAAAACAAAGGAGGCACATTAAATGAAGCGCAACCCTTGGCTAGCCGGTTCGCTATCAATGCTGTTCCCGGGTCTGGGGCAAGTTTACGCGGGCAAGAGGGCGCTCGGCGCAGCCTTCATGCTGGCCTTCATCATCATCGGCAACCTCAATGCCATGTGGCTGAGCATATACGCTGGAGTCCAGACAGATTTGAGCTTTTACGGCCACACCCTGCCCAGATTGCTGCATGACCTCTTCGCTTTCTACGGCATCATCTTCTGGATATGGCAGGCAGCCGATGCTTACCTCCTGGCCAAACAGGCCACAATTTAAAGAGCCCCCGTATGAGCGCAAAACAAATAATCGCCATAATAATACCCCCGATATTGATCGCCTTCATGTATCCCGTTTTTCATTTGTTAGCCGGGGCACTGGCGCTGGAGAGGCTAGCTTGGTACCTTGGGTTAATAATCTACTGGCTGGTCTGGGGGGCGGCCTTCCCCCTCTTGGTCATCGGCAAGGAAAATATAAGAGCCTTAATCCGCCCTCAGAGAGCAGATAAAAAGGTGCTTTTGCTGGTGGCTATCCCCCTGCTGCTGGCCATAGTCGGCAGACTCATACCGGGGATGGCATACCAGAAGGAGAGCGTGTGGATATTCCTCCTGTTACTGTCCACCGCCTGCGGCAACGGCTTCTTTGAAGAAGTGCTATGGCGGGGTGTGTACCTCAAACTTTTCCCCGATAATATCTTCTATCGAATGATATGGCCCAGCGTCTGGTTTGCCCTCTGGCACTACGCACCCGGCTCAGTTTTGGGCGACGAGGTGGCCGGTTTGATGATCGGGGCAGGGCTGTTTGGATTATATCTGAGCTATTTAGCTAAGAAGACAAACACACTCTGGTGGCCAATGATAACCCATTTTCTGAGTGGAATCATAATGGTTGTGTAGGATTGGGGAAAGTAGGCCGTGCAGGATTCGAACCTGCGACCAATGGATTAAAAGTCCACTGCTCTACCAACTGAGCTAACGGCCCATGTGGCGTCTCGGGGGTCTTGCCTTCCTGATTTTAGCAAATCAGCCTCATCAGCGCAAGCAAGCACGCTATTGACTTTCCACGATGGGGGTGTTACTATCCCATCACCAGTGCGCTACATGGGGATAGAACCAGCACTAGGTGGAGAAGGAGGTGAGCGGCCGTGGAAGAAGTAGATAGCCTGGTCAAGACAACTCTCCAGGAAATAGAGAAGGTGCTCAGCACCAGAACCGTGGTGGGGGAGCCGATAGCTGTGGAGGGGGCGACCCTCATCCCCCTAATATGCATCGGCTTTGGCTTCGGCGCCGGGGGTGGCTCGGGAAGAGGAGAGGCCAAACAGAAAGGTGAAGGGTCCGGAGGCGGCACTGGAGGCGGCGCCTGGGTGAAGCCCATCGCCGTGGTCATCATCGATAAGCAGGGGGTGAGGATAGAGCCCATCAGGGGAGGGCTGGCCACCGCCATCGAGAGGATAGGCGAGACGATACCCCAGATGATAGAGAAATGCCTGGAAACCTGCACCCAAAAATGGGGGGAAAGGAAAAAGGAGCCAAAGGAAGGGTAGCCGCCGTTGTGGGTTATCATCGCTTCAGCCGCTCTGGCGGCGCTCCTCATCCTGGCACTCTTCGTGCCGCTTGAGCTGGCGGTGCAGCTGAGCACAGCGGAAAGGCCGAGGCTGCGAATGAGGCTGGTCTGGCTCTTCGGCCTGGTGCGCAAGGAGATTGGCCGGGGGGAGAAAAAGCCGGCAGCGCCAAAGAAGACGGGGAAGAAAAGGATAAATCCTAGGGACATCCTCAGCCTGCTGCAAACCAAGGGGCTGCTCCAGCAGCTCAAAATCTCGCTCCAGGGCATGCTCCGCTCGCTTGAAATCAAAAACCTCACCGCCGACTTCAAGGTTGGGCTCGGCGACCCGGCAGACACCGGGCTTCTCTTCGCCCTCCTGGCACCGGTTATCCTCTGGCTGAACTCATCACTTCCCCTCCGGATAAGCGCGCAGCCCTCCTTTGCTGATGCGCCCACCTTCACCGGCTACTCCCACGGAGCGGTAAGAGTGCGCCCCATCCGGCTGGTGATACCCCTGCTCAGATTCGCCATCTCGCCGGCCACGATGAGGGCGGTGAAAAAGCTGGTTCTAGCTAGATGGAGAAGAAAGTGAATGGACACCGCCCTCGCTTTTCTATATAATTCCTAGCGCCACCTAAAGCCGGGGAGGACGCTATGAAGAAGAGGCTTTATCGCAGCCGAACTGACCGCATGATATGGGGCGTATGCGGGGGGCTGGCCGAATATTTTGACATTGACCCTACCATCATCAGGATAATCTTCCTGGTTCTCATCTTTGCCAATGGTTTAAGCATTCTCGCCTACATCATCCTGGCCATCGTGGTCCCTCTGGAGGGCTCCAAAACCACCGAGCCCAAAGAGGTGGTCAAGGAAAATGTGGCCCAAATGCGGGACAAGGCCGGTGAATTGGGGCGTGAAATCCGCTCCACCCTGGCCGGGGAAAAGACCCAACCTGAAGAAGCGGGCATGACCCGCCGCCGTCACAACCTCCTCGGCATCACCCTCATTGTTCTGGGCATCCTTTTCCTGATGGGAAGCCTTAACCTCCTCGTCTGGCTCAGATGGAGCTTGCTCTGGCCGGTCATCCTGGTGGCCATCGGCCTGATAATCATCTTCGGTGCTCGGAGAAGGTAGCCATGTCTGAGCAGCCGCCAAAGGAAGAGCATCGCATCCCGGTATTCGGCGTCTTTCTGGTGTTTCTGGGGATAGTCTTCCTGCTGCAGACCTTCGGCGTCCTTCCCTGGGGGCTGTGGGTCACTCTCTGGCGCTTCTGGCCGGTATTGCTCATCGCGGTGGGGCTCGCCATCCTGATGCGGCGCCACAGTCCCTGGCTAGTGAGCGGGCTGATTTTCGCCCTCCTTCTCGCCAGCCTGGGCATCGCCATCTGGCAGCATGGGCCAGCCTCGCCAGTGGGGGCCGCTACCAAAAGTTACGCCGAGCCCCTGGACAATCTGGAACGTGCCCGGGTTGAGATAGACTTGAGCGCCGGCAGCCTGACTATCGGGAGCCTCCCCACTGGCTCCACCAATTTTGTCGAGGCAATGTCCGGGGGGAAACCCGGAGATATGCTGGCGACTTTCCAGCGCCAAGATGGGGAAGGCTTGCTGATTTTGCGCACTAAACCGACCAGCCAGCAAGTCTGGAACGAGGCCGAGAGCCACTGGGAAGTGAATTTGAGCCGGGAGATACCTCTAGCCCTGGAGATAAAGTCGGCGGTGGGCGACCTCAACCTTGATCTCAGCCAGCTCTCGGTAACCGAGCTTGGGATGGACATAGATGCGGGCAACTGCGTTATCCAAATGCCTGCCTCCGCCTCAACCAAGGCCTATATCAAGGCTGACCTGGCCAATATTGAGGTAACCATTCCGGAGGGAGTTGCCGCCAAGCTGAAAATCGCTGCCGATTTAACCGCCCTGGAGATAGACGAGGGCCGCTTCCCACGGCGGGGTGACTACTATATCTCCCCTGATTTTGAGCAGGCAGTAAACCAGCTTGAGCTGGAGCTAGATAGTGACCTGGGCCGAGTTCAGATAAAGTAGGAGCAGTGCCAAAATTGCGTGACCAAGATTACATGAAGCTGGCGCTCAGGCTCGCCCGCAGGGGTCTGGGCCAGACCAGCCCCAACCCCATGGTGGGGGCCATCATCGTCAAGGATGGCCGCATCATCGGCCAGGGTTATCACCACCACTACGGAGGCGCCCACGCCGAAGTCAACGCCATAGCGAGCGCCCAAGAGAGCGTGAACGGGGCCACCCTCTACGTCACGCTGGAGCCCTGCTGCCACTATGGCAAAACGCCTCCCTGTGTGGAGGCGATACTCCAGAATAAAATCGCCAGGGTGGTCATCGGGGCTCTCGACCCGAATCCACGGGTCAACGGCAGAAGCGTCCAGATATTAAACCAGCACGGCATTGAGACCAAAGTGGGGGTGCTTGAAGATGCGTGCCGTGAGCTGAACCAAGCTCATTTTAAGCTGATGAGCACCGGGCTACCTCTGGTCAGCTTGAAATTTGCTCAAACGCTGGACGGTAGGATTGCCACGGTAAGCGGAGACTCCCGGTGGATAAGCGGGGAAAAATTCCGGCGGCTGGCGCATAAGCTGCGCGCCACCCACGATGCGGTCATGGTGGGGATAGACACGGTGCTCCGGGATAACCCCGAGCTCACCGTGCGCCTGGTCAAGGGGAGGAACCCGACCCGGGTTATCTTAGACAGCAGCTTGAGAATCCCGCTGGATGCCGAGGTACTAAAGCTAGAAACCGCGCCCACCATCATCGCTACCACTCCCCGCGCCGATGGGAAAAAGCTATCTCGCTTGCGCCAGATGGGGGTTGAGGTTCTGGTAGCCAGGGAGGACAAGTCAGGGGAGGTTGACCTGAGGCACCTGCTCGAGCTACTAGGAGAGCGGAATATCTCCTCAGTTTTGGTGGAGGGAGGTGCCGGCGTCATCACCTCGCTACTGCGCCAGAATCTGGCTGATAAGGTAGTCGTGGCGGTGGCGCCGAAGCTAATGGGTAAGGGGATTGAAGCCGTGGGGGAGCTGAATATACGCGAGGTAAGCCAGGCGGTAAAGCTATCCTTCAGCAAAATATATCGGCTGGGAGAGGACCTGGTCATTGAGGCTAGACTTAACCCCCGAAGCTAGCCACGCCCCAGCATATGTTCCATCACCTCGGCGACGATAAAAAGTGAGCCGGTGGCGCAGATAAGGTCAGTGGCTCTTGCGCGAGCTAAAGCCATCTCCAGCGCCGAGGCAACGTCTTCCGCCACCTCAGGAGTTATCCCCCTTTTAGCGAATTCGCTGACCAGCCTCTCTGGCGCCACCGCCCTGGGGTGCCGAGAGCGGGTCACCATGACCGTCTCAAAAAGAGACACCAGCTCATCCACCATGCCGGCGATGTTCTTATCTGAAGAGACGCCAAAGATAAGGAGCGCCCGCTCAAAGGCAAAATATTGCCCGAGCGCCTGAACCAGCCTGCGGGCGGAGTCAGCATTGTGAGCTCCATCAGCGATGACCCAAGGCCTACGCCGCAGAATCTGAAGCCGCCCCGGCCACTGCACCCGCGCCAGCCCCCGAACGATGCTCTCCGGGAGGATTTTGGCCCCTCTTTCCGCCAGAACTTCCACAGTGGCTACCGCCGTGGCGGCATTCTCCAGCTGGTGCTCGCCAATCAGCGGCAGCGTCAGGTTATATTCACTCTTCATCCCCACCACCTGAAACGATTGCCCCTCCGGGGTGAAGGCTTTTCGCCGCCAGGTGACATCATCGCCCACCCGGACCAGCCTCACCCCACGCTCCCGGCATACCCTCTCCAGCACCGCCATCGCCTCCGGAGATTGGGGAGAAGAGACCACCGTGCTCCCTGGCTTGATGATGCCCGCCTTCTCGGTGGCGATCTGGGCCAGGCTCTCACCCAGAACATCCACATGGTCAAAGCTAATAGAGGTGATGACGCAGACCTCCGGCTTTATCACGTTGGTGGCGTCAAGGCGCCCTCCCAGCCCCGCCTCCAGCACCTGATAATCCACCCCTTTCTCTTTAAAATAGAGGAAAGCCAGCGCCGTGAGCAGCTCAAAGGTGGTCAGCTCACCGAGGGAGCCGGCTCTATTTACCGCCTCCACCTCCGGCTGCATCATCTCCACCAGCCTGGCAAACTCGCCTTCAGCAATGTGGTTGCCGTTTATCTGTATCCTCTCCCTGATGCTGAGTAGATGAGGCGAGGTGTAAAGCCCGGTCCGGTAGCCTGCCTGCACCAGGATAGAAGAGGTCATGGCCGCGGTGCTCCCCTTCCCTTTGGTGCCGGCGATGTGAATTGACCTCGCCGCCTGGTGGGGGTCGCCCAGTCTACCAAGCAGCATCTCAATGCGCCCGAGGTCAAAGACGAGCGCCGAGCGTGGCATCCGCTCGTAGTCAACGAAGCTCAAGATGTAATCCAGCGCCGCCTGGTAGTCCATCTTGCCTTCTCCTCGCTCCGAAAATTGGCCTCTCATATCTTATGCCCTGGCCGCGGTCGGAGTAAAGCGATAAACGAGAAGAAACCACCTAAAACCGCCTCTTTTCCCCAATCACCTTTTATCCGCGGTAGGGATAATCCAGTCTGATGTGGTAAGATGTTCAGCGGGAAAACCCGCCAAGGGCTATAATATACTTCAGGTTTGGCTAAGGAGCACCTGCCGTTATGGACAAAAAGACCATCTCCATCATCATCCCCACCTATAATGAGGCCAGTTCCCTCACCCCGTTGGTGGAGAACTTGCACCGAGCCCTATCGAGCTACAGTTATGAGGTCGTTTTCGTTGATGACAGTAGCCCTGACGGCACCGCCGAGCTGGCCTTATCCCTGGCCGCCAGATACCCGGTGAGGGTGCTCGTCCGCAGTAACAAAAGAGGCCTGGCCTCAGCGGTCGTCGACGGCCTCGGGGAGGCGCAGGGTGAGGTGGTAGGGGTGATGGACGCTGACCTGCAGCATCCCCCGGAGGTCATCCCTGAGCTACTGAAGGAAATCCAGAATGGCGCCGATATCGCCATCGCCAGCCGGTATGTCAAGGGGGGAAGCTGGCAGCACCCGAGCTTAATCAGGCGCGCTATCTCCAAGGGGGCAATTCTCATCGCCCATCTCCTTTTGCCATCAACCAGGCAGGTGGCTGACCCCATGTCCGGCTTCTTTCTCTTCAGGAGGGAGGTAGTGGCTGGCGCTAGTCTCAAGCCCACCGGCTACAAGATACTTCTGGAAATACTCATTGAGGGGGAGTTTCAGAAAGTAGCTGAAGTCCCCTATTCCTTCAAGGCCAGGCACCTGGGCGCAAGCAAGCTGGGCGCCCGCCAGCAGATTGACTACCTAAAACACGTCTTCAGCCTGATGCGAAGAAAGGGGGAGCTCCTCAGATTCGTTAAGTTCTGCCTGGTGGGGGCTAGTGGCGTTCTGGTCAATATGGGATTACTGTGGCTACTCACGGAACTGGCTGGGCTATTTTACCTTTTGTCAGCGGCCATCAGCATTGAGACCTCCATCATCACCAACTTTATCTTAAATGACCGCTTCACCTTCCCCGACCGTCGCGCCGCGGGGGCGGGGCATTTTCTCAGGCGCCTAGTGAAATTCAATATCATCAGCCTGGCTGGCCTGGGGGTCAACCTTGGGATTCTCTGGCTGCTCACCTCAGTCTTCGGCGTATACTACCTCCTCTCCAATCTCTGCGGAATCGCCGCCGCCACTTTATGGAATTACCTAGCTAACATCGGGTGGACATGGAGATAGCCAAACAAGCGCTACACCGGCTGGGTAAATGGGAATATATCTGGGTCTGCCTGCTCGTGCTGGCGACCGTGGCCATGCACTTCGCCATCATCAGCCACCCGGCTACCCCCATCTTTGATGAGCAATACTATGTTGGGGATGCCCGGCAGGTTCTCAGCGGGGAGGGCGCCATCCGCCCGGAACATCCCCCGCTGGGCGAGCTCCTCATCGTCTTCGGCATGTTCCTCTTCGGCGATACCCCCCTCGGCTGGCGCTTCTTCTCTGTGGTATTCGGGAGCTTAAATATTCTGCTTTTCTATCTCATCTGCCGCCGGCTGGGCCTATCTCAGAAGACGACTTTCCTGGCCACTTTTCTAGTGGCGCTGGAGAACCTGAGCTTCATTCAGGCAAGCGTGGCCATGCTTGACGTTTACAGCTTAACCTTTATGCTGGCCGCTTTCTGGCTCTACCTCAGGGGCAATTATCCCTTCGCCGGCGTATCAATATGCCTCAGCACCTTGGCCAAGCTCACCGGCGCCCTGGGTCTGGTAGCCATCGCCCTGCACTGGCTCCTCGCCAGACGGGACCGCGCCGTCCACTTCTGGGCCTCAATGGCGCTGGCTCCCCTCCTCTTCCTCCAGCTGCTGCCCCTGTTTGACTTCGCCATCACCGGACATTTCATTGACCCGGTAAACCGGATAAGGAACTTCCTCACTTTAAACGCCAGCGTCACCTTCTCCTACGCCACCCACCCCTACGCCAGCCGGCCCTGGGAGTGGCTGCTCCAGCCGCAGCTTATGCCCTACTGGTACACCCCCCACTACACCGCCATCATCAGCTTCACCATCTGGGCGCTCATCATCCCGGTTGTGCTCTACCTGCTCTTCCAGGCAAAGAGAGCTAGCCAGGCCGGGCTCTTCGCCATCTCCTGGTTCGGCAGCACTTATCTAGTATGGATACCGCTGGAGCTACTCACCGATAGGCTGAGCTATGTCTACTACTTCTACCCCACGGTGGGGGCTATCTGCATTGGGGTGGCTCTGGGGTTCTCCCAGCTATCCCAAATGGTAAAAACTAGGGGAAGGGGACTCAGCTGGCTGGCCATATCAATGGTGGCCATCTATCTCACGGCGCATGTAGTCATCTTTGCCACGCTCTCCCCCCTCACTAGCTGGTGGGCCTTCCCCATCCCCCAGTAGTTATCACCGCGGCACAAAGCAAAAATTTTTTAAAAAATTTTTGCCAAATAAACGCCCCACCCCCTTGACAAGCACTATATATTGTAGTAATATTGGCCTCGCCATACTATATAGTGTAGGATTTGTCTCATGAATTGTCCCCATTGTGGTTATCATGATTCCAGGGTTATTGATTCCCGGGAGATAAATGACGGCATCCGCCGCCGGCGCCAGTGCCTACAGTGCCAGTTTCGTTTCACCACCTACGAGCGCCTGCAGCCGGTGGGGCTCTTTGTCATCAAGAAGGACCAGCGCCGTGAGGAGTTCAACCGGGATAAGTTGCTCATCGGCATGCGCAAGGCTTGTGAGAAGCGGCCTCTAGCCAGCGGCACGTTGGACAAGATCGCCGAGGATATTGAGGCTGAGCTCTACCGGTCCGGCAGGCTGGAGATACCCTCCTCGGTCATCGGTGATATGGTGATGGAACGATTGAAAAGCTTAGACCACATCGCCTATATCCGCTTCGCCAGCGTCTACCGGGAATTTACTGACATCACCACCTTAAAGGAGCTGGTTGACGCCCTCGCCAGCGGTGAAGGAGGCGCATCTCCCCCGGCCAACCAGCTGCCGCTGCTCTCCGCTGAGGAGCTGGAAGAGCTGGCCGAGAGGGGTGCTGGCAAAAGCCGGCCCAAATCAGAGCCAATGCGCTCAAGCTAGGATTATTCAAAATGGACGCATATCATACCAAGAAATCGATAATCTCCCCCAATCGTCACCAGATCGCCCGTATCGTCTTTGCCGCCGCCGAGTCAATGGGCATCGCTGACCGCAGGCTGGTAGAGCGGGTCATCTCCCAGGTGATTGAGCGGGTGGAGAAAAGGCAGGCCTCTCTGCCGCCAGCGCCAACCCTACCCGGAATGGAGGATTTGGTGAGGAGGCCTCCCCACCGACCCAGCCCGCTATCCGCCAACTATATCCAATCGGTGGTGGAGGAAATCCTGGCTGCGGAGGAGGCAAAACACACCGAGGAGGCACCCACGGAGATGAAAGATGCTGTCGCCCGACCAGAAAGCCAGCCCGCTCCTGGCGTCAAGCTCACCGAGAACGCGCTTCACGTCCTGGAGAAAAGATATCTCAAGAAAGATAAACAGGGCCAAGTCATCGAGACGCCGGAGGAGATGTTCCGCCGGGTGGCCCGGGCCATCGCCTCTGCCGAGCTCATCTACAACCCCAAGGCGGAGGTCAAGGCCGTGGAAGATGAGTTCTACCGGCTGATGACAAGCCTAGAGTTCCTGCCCAACTCGCCCACCCTGATGAACGCGGGAAGGGAGCTGGGGCAGCTCTCCGCCTGCTTTGTTCTGCCCATTGAGGACTCCATGGAGTCCATCTTTGACTCGGTGAAAAACACAGCGCTCATCCACAAGAGCGGTGGGGGCACTGGGTTTTCCTTCTCCAGGCTGCGGCCGGAGAAAGACAGGGTCGGCTCCACCGGTGGGGTGGCCAGTGGCCCGGTCTCCTTCATCCGGGCCTTTGATACCGCCACTGACGTCATCAAGCAGGGCGGGATGCGCCGCGGGGCCAATATGGGCATCCTCAACGTTGACCACCCGGACATCATGAAGTTCATCACCGCCAAGGAGGACCCGGCGGCGCTCAACAACTTCAACATCTCGGTGGCGGTCACCGCCGAATTCATGGAGGCAGTCAAGGCGGGAGCCGATTATAACCTGATAAATCCACGCACCAAAGAGGTGGAGGGAAAGCTCAACGCCAGAGAGGTGTTTGATAAGATCGTGGAGATGGCCTGGAAAACGGGTGATCCGGGCATCATCTTCATTGACCGCATCAACCAAGATAACCCCACGCCCCACCTGGGCAGGATTGAGAGCACCAACCCCTGCGGCGAGCAGCCCCTGCTCCCCTACGAGTCCTGCAACCTGGGCTCAATCAACCTAGCTAGAATGCTGCGCCGCCGGGGTGGCGCCGTTGAGATCGACTACCCCAAGCTGGCCCAGACCATCAGGACCGCGGTCCGCTTTCTGGATAACGTGATTGACGTGAATAAATTCCCGCTACCTGAGATCGCCGAGATGACCCGCAAGACCAGGAAAATCGGGCTGGGGGTGATGGGCTTTGCCGATATGCTGATCCAGCTGGGCATCCCCTACAATTCCGAGGAGGCGCTGGAGCTGGCCACTGAGCTCATGCGCTTCATCAACGAGGAGGCGACCAAGGCCTCGGTGGCCCTGGCCGAGGAGCGCGGCGTCTTCCCCGCCTTTAAAGGGAGCATCTATGATGTCCCCGGCGGGCCTAGGGTGAGGAATGCCTCCCGCACCACCATCGCCCCCACCGGAACTTTGAGCATGATCGCCGGCTGCTCCAGCGGCATTGAGCCCCTCTTCGCCTTAAGCTACACCAAGAACATCCTGGATGGCACCCGCCTGGTGGAGGTGAACCCCTATTTTGAGCAGGCCGCCCGCGATGGCGGCTTCTACTCCGAGGAGCTGATGCAGAAGCTGGCGGAGGGGGCTCACCTGCGTGATATTGAGGGGATACCCGATGAAATCAAGCGGGTATTCGTCACCGCTCATGAGATAACTCCAGAGTGGCACGTCAGGATGCAGGCTGCCTTCCAGAAGTCCACGGATAACGCGGTCTCCAAGACGGTGAACTTCCCCCATGAGGCTACCAAGGAGGACGTGGCCAAGGTATATATGCTCGCCTATGAAGAAGGGCTCAAAGGGATAACCATCTACCGTGACCGCAGCCGCGAGAGCCAGGTGCTGACCACCGGCAAGCCGGAGAAAGCTGAAGGGAGCAAGCTCACCCCGCGCAAGAGGGCCAAGGTAACCACCGGGATAACGGAAAGGGTGACCACCGGCTGCGGCTCCCTCTACGTAACCATCAAT
>Ga0209426_1000291_pt1 | contig 61759 bp, 74 predicted proteins | sample Deesub1362B_J571_FD_187697 | JGI IMG/M metagenome (GOLD analysis project Ga0209426, IMG submission 187697) | Deep oceanic, basalt-hosted subsurface ecosystem from Juan de Fuca Ridge flank, Pacific Ocean, CORK Borehole 1362B_J2.571 (SPAdes)... ... | reverse complement strand
ACGAACTGTTGCTGATAGATTGAATGCTATGAGCGAAAAATTGCAATTGCAAAAAATCGCTCATGAACCACCTGAGTCACTTAGGATATATGATGTTTGGAATTTTAGTAAGTGTGATGAGAGGCTGCTATACGACGAGAGAGATAGCTGAGAGGTTGGATATTTCAAATAAGACTGTGGAGAACAGAGTTAAAGCCATGTGTAAAAATTTTCAATTGCAAAAAATTACACATGAACCACCAGAGTCGTTGAGGATCTATGATGTTTGGAATTTTAGTAAGTGACTACCTTTTCATTATTTGCTCTATCAGCTCGTTTAGTTTTCTCATTCCTTCTGGATTATTTTCGAGAGCTTCAGCGAGCTTTATGGCAGCTTTAAACTCATCTCTCAGCTTTGGATCCTCCAAGATCTTGTTCATTCTCTCAGGTATTATTTTAGCTTCCTCGAGCTGAACCTTAAGCCTCTCTTTCTCATCCAGCGGCAAACCGCATTTATGACAGAACCGAGAATAAGGAGTATTCAGCTCAGCGCAGCGAGGACATTTCATAGGTTTGAGAGTTTTTTCCTCCTCTCTATCCTTCAGACCGTAGATTTCCTTAACGGCTCCCTCTATATCTCTACCTGAAAGATGGACATAAATTGAAGGCATATCGGATCCTTGAACCCAACCAAAGTAAACATTCATTTGATGCTCGGTTAATTTGTTTGCTAAAACAGTAGCTCTCGAATGTCTCAGAATATGAGGATAAACTCTTTTTCTGATTCCTGCTTTCTTTGCAGCCTGTTTAATGATCTTTGCAAACATGTTATAACTCAGTGGCTTTCCTGCATGTTTTCCGTTAACTCTAACGAAGACCAAGCTCTGTGGATCCATAGAGTTTGTTTTCAGGTCATAGAAAGGATGATCTATTAACCACCTTCTGAGGTAGCTTGCTGCCATTACGATCGGTATAACTCTCTCTCCAGTTTTACCATGAACCTTGATTTTGGCTCCCCATTCGGTCCAGGTTATGTTCCCCCAGGTTAAGGTTGCCAACTCACCTATCCTTAAACCAGCTTCGTATCCTGTTGCTATTATTGCCTGATCTCTGGAGTTTATGGCAGCCTCAATCATTCTGCTTATTTCTTCCTCAGTTAGAACATCTGGTTTTCTCTTATCCTTCCTCTCTCCTCTAAGAACCTTCAATCCTTTCCAGTCTTCTCCTTTGAACCATTTAAAGAACTTCCTCAAACCTTTTCTGAATTCATTGATAGTTTCGGTTTTGTATCCATTATTTTCGATAGCAAAAAGAACATCCTTAATATCCTCTTCATTCCATTCAGCGAATGGCTTATTCTTCCACCTGTGAATAATCCTTAATGTTTTTAGATACCTTATAACCCTCAGAGCTTTAATTCCGTTAATCTGAAGCTCTTTAGCAAAGTTTAACATTATCTCCTTGTTCTCTTCTGGAATATCTTCCTTTTCAATCCTTCTAAACTCTCTCAGAAGCTCCTTACTCTGGTTATGTAATTCAAATTGCATAATGCTGTTACGATTTTATGTAATAAAAAGCTTTCGGATTTATACCTTTTGTAAAGTTCCGGCTCCGGGCACTCGTTTTTTGGCAAAATCAAGGAAGAAGCTATTGAAAACATCAAGAAGCTATTGAAGTCTATCTGGATATTGATGATGCTCAGATAAAACTAAAATCATACTAAAACAGGCTGAAAAGCAAGAAGTAAGTTTAGGGTTGTTTTGTAGCATTAGAAGAATCTTCTGAGCTTAACAGTAAATGACCGCTTTGCACATTTGAAGTCACTCCAGATTAAATTCTAACTCTTCTTTTATTTGGTTATAGAATTCTTTGAGAAATCTGTGTCTTTTGAGCCCAATTTTTCTTGCAGTTTCTGTGTGAAGGAGATTGTATAGCTTAAGAAGCTTCTCCTCAAAGTGTTTCAGAGTATCCTCTATCGATCTCCCCTTTTCTCCTGAAAAGAGAAAGGCTCTTGCCACTCCTATTGCTCCCATAGCATCCAGCTTATCTGCATCGCTCAGAATTTTAGCTTCTATGGTCTCTGGAGATACTCCGGTGGAAAAGGAGTGGGCTTCTATACAATGTGTTACTTTTTCAATGAATTCATCATCGTAACCTTCTTTTTTGAGCAACTCCCTCACCATCTTTGCTCCTTCAATTGAGTGGTTGGGCTTGTCTCTTGCAATATCGTGGAGTTCAGCAGCTTTTCGGACTATCTCAATATCTGCTCCCTCTTGTTCGGCAATGTAGAGTGCAAGTCTAAGTACTCTTGCAACGTGCCCATCATCGTGAGAGGTCACGTTTATTCACTTGGCTGCTGAGGTTAAAACAATTGTCATTTTGGTGTAGAATGAAGTTTTAGGATATGATCTGGTGACTTGTATTATTCCTGCCCCACCAACCTTTTGTTTCTGAGCTTTTCTACAGTCTTGCGTTATTTTGGAAAGATGGAAGATATGGGGGAGACCAAGTTTTATGGAGTTACGAGAAATCAGCGATCAAATGGGCTTTAGATCTTTTTGAGTATTATAGGTAGAGATCAAAGTTGATAGGTATTTACCTTACAAGTCAATACTGACCACCAGATCAATCAATTTTGACTTTATAAGTCAATTCGATAGGGGGTGGAAGGTGATAAAAAGAGTTGTAGTAGTGTTGCTGCTGGTTTTGGTGATGGCGGGAAGCCTGGCAACGGCGATGACTGCAAATGTTAGCGAGACGCCCATTTATGATGAAAAAGAGAAACAATTGGTTCGAAAAAAATACATGAGTGGTGAACAAAAATGGCAATTGCAGCAGGTTATCAAATTCAGGGAATAAACAAAGATACAAATATAGTTGTCAAAGCTATAAGAGGCTCCACCTCAAAGCCTGCTCAGTTAGTGGTGGGCGAATACATCGCATGGCATTTGGACTACCAGCGTAGAAAATGCCTTGGTTTTAATCTGACCACATGAAGGTTACGGTGCCTGCATCCGTTACCTTGTAGAAGGTAGATACAGAGATGAAATCGATTGGGTGGATGAGAATGCGGATTACGATGTCCTGGCTGGGATAAATATCACTCCAAAATGATCCATCAGCATATGGCTCAATACAATTCTACTGGAGGAATAGGGAAACTGGAGAATCAAAGGTACGCAGTTACGCTTTCTCTCAGTATCGTATTGCCAAAGGCTGTTGACTTTGCCCTTGAATTCGATGATAACATAGGGTCACCATCACCACAAACCACAGACTGGAAATGTTTTTATAATGCTCAGATTAAAAGACATGGCAGCAATTCGTGGGAATATGTCTCCCAAGATCTGTTTTACTGGAAAGAGTGGATGTATCCAGAACTCAATAACGGTCTGTTCCGAAGACTTTAGTGAGTACAAATTCTGGCAAAGTAAAGAGTTAAAATAGTTCATTGAAAGAGGTGAAGACGTGAGGCTATTGAAAATTTTAATTGTGATATTTGTAATTTCCATAATTTTTTGGGGTTTCAAAGAGTTGGGTGAAGAACCGGAATCCAAATTTCAGACAGTGTTAGAGATGCCCGATGGAGAAAGAATAATTGCAGAAGTCCATTATGGTAAAAACTGGACAGAATTAACCGTTAAGCTGCAAGATGGAAGAGTAATAGCAAGTGAGAAAGCTAACGGTAAACTGTCAGAGGAAGAGATCAAGGAGAGGGCTAAGAAGCTGATATAATTTTTTAAAATGGAGAACAGACACTTTGCAATGGACATAATATTATTCAAAGGAATGGAGAAAGATGTATCTAACGAGGAGAGTACCAGGGCCGCCAATGAATTTGGGGAATGTCTGGATAGAGGCAAAAATCCTGATGAATGTGTTGATGAGCTTAAGTATAGATATGAATGGATATCTGACATAAATTTCAGCGATCTTATCTTGCTTTACAAAAATTGGTAAATTTTTATATTGTACACAACTTCAGCAGGAATGCCACTTTTGCCAGCAGGAAGGATAGCGAACAAAAGCAACACTTATAGGCAGTAGCATTCAACTCTGAATGGACGAAACGAGTTATAAAAGTATCTATGACGGGCACAAGATTTTTATATCAATTTGCCGTGTTAGGATATTGAATCGAGACCCGCCTTAGCTCAGTGGCCAGAGCGCCCGACTGTAGTTTGCCCCCTGCTGGTGAGCAGGTATCGGGCGGTCCCCGGTTCAAATCCGGGAGGCGGGACTATCTCTTCTGGTACAAATCCCCTCTTCTTGAATTTGGGTTAAGCAGTGGTGTACGGGCAGCAGTGAGCTCCACCATCATGACTTTTGTGGTAGCCCTATGTTGGTATTTTCTCGGGGGAGTTTCTTCATGAGTTTTTGTCCTTCACATCCAAAAACCAAACATAGTCCGACCACGACTACGAGAATATAAGCTCCAACTCCAATCTTCCAATCACTAACCAGACTTGTTAGTATAAGAACTTCAACAATCCCTGCAATGAATGTCAAAATTGATATTAAAGATATAGTGTGTGCTTACATTCCGCAGATGATTGTGGATTCATTCTTTTATTGCATCACAAATCGTATATCCAGCTTACAATATTAACGATTCTGGTTTGGTGTTCATCCCTGTTTTTCGTTCTTGGAGAGATTCCAAAGAAAATCGATTTTATTCGCATTCAGATTCGCATTTCAGATTTGCATATTTCACATCTTGGATCCGTTACGCATCGTAACGCATCTTCGCTGTGGTTATGGATAGCTTTAAAAGAGCAGGTCGAATATCGCAACAAAATCTGAAGAGTGAAAGGCGTTGTCAATACGGTTTTGACAATGGACGGCTAATCCGTCCTCAGTTATGCTCCAAGTAATCCGTTAGTTACCCAAAGCTTAACTTTCGCCTCTAATACTAACAAGATGGCGCACTATATAACACTTCCGACAACTTAATTTTACATTGTTGTCAATAATACCTTTCATAGGATTGAAAAAGAGTGGTAGAGTCTTTCTGAGAAATGTTTTCAGTGAGGGTCAGGTACTTTTCGTCAGGGAGTCGTTCGTCCTTAAAGCCTCTGAATTGCTTGGATTGAGGTCGTGAAAACTCTATACTTACAGTTTGAGAAATCTGAAAACTGATGAGAAAGAGAAATTGATCTCGGTATTGTATGAGTATTCAACGAAGGAGATGGTAGGAGAGAAAGGGTACAGTTACAGCTAACCATGGAATTGCAGACATAAAACTCGGCAAAAAGTTAATGTCTGGTTGGAGGAATGGAGAGTATTTCTTCCAAAAACTCCCCTCTAAAAACCATTTAATATAGGCTCTTTCTCCCTGTTGGTGCATCTCTATCGCTTGCTTTGCCAGTTTGTGGGTTTCGTTGGAGTGAGTCTCGGAGAACCAGTACTTATGGGGGCATGATGAAGAGGAGGAATACCTGATAATGCAGGTAGGCGGGACTATTTCTTTTTGAACATCATTTAGCAAGTTCAGAATTCTCCCATTTTTGTTATCACATGTTCCTTGTGCTGATAGAAACATGTCAAATAGCCTGTTGAATTAAGTAGTGTTATCTCGGTAATAAATTTATAAAGTTAAAATAAAGCTTAAAAAATAAGTTAAAAGAAACCAAGTCCTAAATCAAACTCTCTCTCCTCAACTCCTCAAGATCCTTTCCTGCCAGTCCAAGATATTTTTTGTAGACAAAAGCATTATCTTCTCCTATCTTCTTTGCAAGCCACTTTAATTTAAGCGGTGTTTTACTCAACCTCCACACAGGTTCGATAACCTTTATAGTCTCACCATTTATTTCCATATCTCTGAAATCCCCTCTTTCTTTCCAGTAATTCTCTTCAAGCACCTCTTTCGGTGTTGTAATCTTCATATATACTGCAACACCTTCTTTTTCCTGCTCTCTCCACTCCAGCATTCTTTGTGTTAATTCTGCAAAGGTGAGCTGTTCAAATCTCTCTGCAAGCTCCTGATAGAGAACCTTCTGGTTTTCAAGCTTTATTCTTGCGAAAACATTTGGGTATTTTTCGAATAGCTCTTCAACACCGAGCTGTGTTATCAACGCTCTGAAATTTGGATCGGTAAAGCCCGATGCGAAAACATAGCCATCCTTGATCTTCCAGAAGGCGTAGGGGAATACTGCATAGTCAAGGGGGAGCACTCCAACAAACAACGGCTCATTGTGGGCATGACTCCAGAATATACCGGGAGCTATGTGAACCATTGCATCAAGGGATGAGATATCAATCATCTGTCCTTTACCACTTTTCAGTCTGTAATATAGAGCGAGAACAACTCCGGCTGAAGCGAACACTCCAGCTATGTTGGTTGCCATCCAGAAACCAGGGGCTGTTGGCAGATTATATGGTTCTCCAGCCTCGGGAAGCTCTCTGCTTGCTTCCATGTATGCACTCATAGAAATTCCAAAGAGATTTGAGTCAGGAACATTGGCAAACTTCTTAGCTTTTTCACCAAAGCTCCCGTAAGCTGAAAAAGATACCCATATCAGTCCGGGGTTTAACTCTGAGAGCTGTCTGTATCCTATTCCCATTGAATCCATCCATCCCGGCTTGAATGATTCGATAACAACATCTGCATGCATCGCAAGTCTCCTGAAAATCTCCCTACCCTCTTTTCTCTCTAAATTGAGGGTAATGAACTCTTTGTTTCTTCCTTCAACTATGAAGGGAAGTCCAGTTCCATCAAAGTAGAATTCTCCAAAGGGGGAAAGCTTTCTCAGATCATCACCTTCTGGAGGTTCAATTTTTATGACCTCTGCCCCCATTTCAGCGAGAAGAGATGATGCAAAGGTAGCCGATGGACTTGCAAAACTTGCGTCCAGAACAACCACTCCTTCAAGAGGGCTTCTCAGTTTGCCCTTCTCTATTTCAAAATACTCTTTTGAAAGTTCGTGCCACTCCATATATATCACCACCTGAAAACAGGGTCTTTTTCCGGATCAAACTCTGGAGGAGGTGTTCTACCGAAGAAGTCAACCCAGTATCCTATAACTTTCTCCTCTTCAAGCCTCTTTACCTCTTCATCGCTGAAACCAAGGAGATTTTTGAGTATGTATCGGTTGTGATAGCCAACAGGATGTACCGTCCATTTTATTCTACCGGGAGTCTCACTCATCTTCACTGGAGGTCCGACATGAACCATCTCTCCAAAAAGCGGGTCGTTGTACATCCATACTGTACCTCTGTCTCTCAGATGTCCATCAGTGTAAACTTCCAGGCTATTCCTTGCTATTCCTGCGGAAAATCCAAATTCAGCACTCATCTCGATTATTTCTTCTGCGTTATGTTCTGATACCCACCTCTCAATCTCTCCATCGATCTCCTCCCTTGCCTCAGGTTTCAGTCTGGAAACAACATCCGGATACTTCTCAAGAAGCTCGCTTTTGTCCATTGCCTTGCACAATCCTTCAAAATGGCTGTTGCTAATTGCAGTGATTGTTACGAGCCTCCCATCCTTTGATTTGAAGGCGTTTGCGACAATTGAAGCATCTTTGTTACCGAGCCTCTTCCAGTCCTCGCCTTTTTTACTCACATAGCTCCAGATGAGGCTCATGTGCCTTGCAAGGTTCTCAGCCTGGGTAACATCGATGTACTGACCCTCTCCGGTAAATTCTCTGTGATACAGGGCTGCAAGAGCAACCATGAATGCAGCACCCCCTCCGAGCATATCTCCTGGATAATAGGGCAGTTTCATTGGAACTCTTCCTTCATAACCTGAAATGGCAGATACACCACTTGCAGCTTGGGCTGCAGCATCCCAGCTGGGCCAGTTCCATCTCTCTCCCCACTGACCAAATCCACTGATTGAAACATAGATTATCCTGGGATTTATCTCTTTGATGTGTTTGTAGCTGATCTCCATTCTCTCCATAACACCAGGAACATAGTTTTCAATAATTACATCGCTCTTCTTTACCAGATCATAAAAGATCGCTTTGCCTTTAGGGTGTTTGAGGTTCAATCCGAAGAAGTACTTGTTTCTCTGAACCCACATGACACCTACCGAGTTGTTTTTCCAGAATCTGCTCCAGAGGTCAACACTTCTCAACAACTCACCCATACCGGGTGGCTCAATTTTTATAACCTCTGCACCGAAGTCTGCGAAAAGAGAGGCTGTTTCCGGTCCTATAAGCACCTGCGAGAGGTCTAGAACTCTTATGCCCTTCAGAGCTTCAGGCTTTTCAAAGACTTTCCTGATGTCAAATTTTTCCTTAGTCCACTCAAAAAAGTCTTTGGTCATGATCAATACTGAAATTTGAAATATTTTAACCTTTTTGAGCAGACGGACTCATTTCTGCTTATAACACTCGAAACTTGCTCATGGGTGTTTAACAGACTCTGGCAACTTGTATATATGCATAAATGATGAATTGCAAAAATACCGTAAAAAAGCATTTTAACTATTTAACAGCCACTACAGGAACATCTGAGTTGAGAATTATTTTTTGGGGGATACTACCGAATATCAGCTTCCCTACAGGACTTCTTCTCTTAACACCCACAACAATCAGATCAGGTTTGACCTCTCTCATAAAATCGAGTATATCTTCCCCCGGATCTTTTCCTCTGATTAGGAGGCGGGTCTCGACCTCTATCCCCTCACTTAAAGCCTTTTCCTCAGCCCATTTCAGAAGATTTTCTCCCTCTTCTATCTCCTCTTTGCTTGTTTTGTCCCCTCCGTAGAGTGAGTGAACTATTACGAGCTTTTTCCCTCTCAGCTTTGCCTCTTCTACTGCGAAGTCCATAACTCTCGTTCGCCTCTCTGATTTACTCAGAGCAACAAGAATAGTCATGAATAAAAATTCTCAAAAGCATATTTATAGGTTGCTGAAAGCAATCTCGGATTACAGTTACTGCTCAGAAAACTGTTTTTTAATTGCTTCAAAGGATGTATAGTCCGTATCCAGAACACACTCAGCTCAAAACTGAAGACGGGAAGTACTCTGTTATGTTCATCAGAATTTTCCCTCTGTGGATTATGTTGTAGTTTCTTGACAGAATAACCTCTCCTGGATTAAAATTGTTCCGCTCCAGCTCTATCTCGTCTGACATGCAAATCCTTATCCAGTTTATCTCCCTCCTCGCCTCGATTTTATACTTTTCCAGCAGCTTGCCTATGGGGATATCGGCTCTCATGAGATCGTCCCTGAACTTCTCATCCAGTCTATCTATGGGAGTGAGTGAGAGGGCAATTGCAAATAAGATACTGTTTGAATAAAGTCTCACAACTCTGTAATTCACTTCTTTCCCTTCTTCAATATCTAAGAGGGAAGAAACTTTTTTATCTGCTCTGGTAATTCTCTGCATTTCAGTTTTAATTTTCACGGGTTTCTCTGTATAGGCTTCAATAACTCTTGTTACTGAACCGTCAGTTGTGAGGATTATTCTATGGATTGGTTTAAGATTGAACCCCTTTTTCACCTCATCTCTTACTCTCTGGGAGAATTCTATCTTCTTCATATTTCTGTTTCCTTATTTTTCAGCTTTATTCAAAAACCTCAGACCACTCTATTTCCCTGACGGGTTTGCCTTCTCTGGTCTCGGGAGCCATATAATCTATAAACTTTTCTATTTTAACTCCGTAAACTCTGAAAGTCACCCTCAGAGGAGATAGAACAGCATCCTCCTCCACAAAATTTATCTTGGAAACCGTAGCGGTTTGTTTGTTGAGCAGGAGAGTTATCTCGTTTCCTGAAGTGTTCCTTATCATCTCTGTTCTTGCAGTATCAAGAATTCTCTGCCTCCTCAAAAGTTCTCGAAAGTGGTCCACCACCTCACTCTTCCCTCTTACAACATCGTCAACCTCAATTTTCGCCTCCGGGAACAGGTTTTTAATTGCTTTTATGACCTTTTCAGCATCCTCTGTTGGATGGAGTGGAGTCTCAATTTCAACCTCTATGGCTCTAAAAAAGTTCCTCAGAATCTCTCTTATTTTCTCTCTGAAGGAATCGATGTCCGAGTTGTTCTCGACTATTATGTTTGCTTTTTCAAAAGCCTCTCTCATTCCCCATGACTCCTCTCTCCTGTCCCTCTCCCTCAGCTTATCAATGCTGTCAATATCGTCCTCCCTTCTCCTCTTCAAAGCTCTTTCAAACCTTTTATCTATTGAAGACTCAATACCGATAAGGATGAAGTCATCACCAAACTCTTTCCGGAATCTTTCAATCTCTGCTATACCTCTTATTCCATCAACAATCACAACTCCGGTATTGCTGGCTTTCCTCTTTATTTCGGGAAGACATTTTTTTGCAACAGCATCCATTCCCTCTCTCTCCCTCAGCTCTTTTGCAACTTTGCCTGCATTCTCATCATTTAACTCAAGTCCTCTCTCCATTACCTCTTTTCTGATAATGTCACCCATTATAACAACGGGAATCCCCATCTCCTCTGCTATTTTTGCTGCAGTACTCTTTCCGCTAAGGGGGTAGCCGACAAAAGCAATGAGCTTCATAATTCTCTCTTGGCTGTCTTGTTAAAAACAGTTCCGGAATCTGGAAAAATAATATAAATTCTGTGGGAGATACCAAGATGCCAATGAATTTTGAAAAGGCACTGAAAAAAGGAAATGGATTCACACTAATAGATGTTACAGTTTCTGCTGGAGCAAAAGAGGCTAAAATACCTGCCGGTTTTAATGAATGGAGGAAGACAATTGAAATAAGGGTCAGGAGCCAGGCAAAGGAAGGAAAGGCAAATAATGAGATAATTAATGAAATGAAAAGAATTTTTCAGACGGATGTTGAGATCGTGAAAGGCACAAAGAGCAATCAGAAAACCCTGAAAGTTCATACAGATTATGAGAATGTTCTGCAAATTTTGAGAGAGAGGTTTGAGAAGGGATGAGGGAATTATCCGAATCTGATGTTAAAAAGCTCTGGAATGTGATTGACGAGCTGATTAATGCATCTGAGGACTCAATTGTAGTTGTTGAGGGAAGTTCTGACAGAGACGCCCTCAGAGAGATTGGAGTTTGTGGTGAAATTGCAATGGCATCAACAATGCCAGATGCTTACTTGGTTGACCTCGTTGGAGGTAGGGAAGTAATAATAATGACTGACTGGGACAGTGAAGGAAAAATTATGGAGAGGAAACTGTCAAAGAAACTCACATCTCTTGGTATCAGGGTCAATCTTGAGTACAGAAGAAGAATTTTCGAGATAGTTGGAAGACATATTACAGCAGTGGAGAACCTTTCAAGGTTCATAGAAACTCTGAACGACAGAAGGATCAAGAGATAGTAGGAAGGGGGACGAACTTGAGATCAAAAGATGTTTTTGCCCTTTACCTAGCAGGTTTTTGTGGCTATGCAGCGTCAAGTATTGTTTTCCCGATAATTGCGCCCTATTCAATTATGCTTGGCGCCAGCAAAAGTGTTGCCGGGATAATCGCAGGTGGTTTTGCACTTGTAACTTCAATCACGATGATTCCATTTGGCTTGCTGGCTGATAGGGCTGGAAGATTTAGAATAACCGTAATAGGGATGCTTCTATTTGTAATTGCTCCGTTTTTCTACATAATATCTTCTAATTACATTCATCTACTCTTTGCAAGGTTTTTTCATGGGCTTGCAATGGCTTTTTTTGTCCCTGCCGTAAATGCAATGGTTGTAGATATGTCACCTGACAGCAGGAGAGGGGAAGCTCTCGGCTGGATAGCAACCTTTACAATGGTTGGATATGCTTTCGGACCTCTTATTGGTGGTTTTTCAGCAGAGATTTACGGTCACATTTCTGTTTTTTACTTATCTGGATTGATTGCTGCTGTAGGGCTAATCTCCCTTCTCCCTGTTAAATACCGGGGTTCAACCACTCATGAGGTTGTAAAACTTGAAATAAACCCAAAAACCATTGCAGCAATATCCACTCCTTTTTTTGCAACCTTTGGAAGTGCAGCCATCGCCATTTACTCTATCCCTCTTTACCTCTCAGAATTTGGTGTTGAAACAGGATTTATCGGAGTTCTTGGAATGGCTCTTTTTTTGAGTTCCGCCCTTGTCAGGGTTCCTGCAGGAAAACTTTCAGATATCTTCGGGAGAAAGCCAGTTATCTTTGCAGGCTTGGTAGTTGAAGCATCTGGAGTACTTCTGTTTTTATCTTCGGATATGTCGATGATTGTTGCTGGTACTGTTGTAACAGGTATTGGGATGGGTCTTGCAAATCCAGCGGGCTTTGCGCTCATATCGGACATCGTTCCCCCAAGAATGAGGGGCTTTGCGATGGGTGCCTCGAGCTCCTCTCTTCAGCTTGGAGTTTTTCTCGGTCCGGCAATAATGGGTACAATTGTTGAACTATCAGGTTTTGGATATGGTTTCCTCTTCTTCGGGATACTGACTTTTGTTTCAGCAGTGACAATTTTTCTTCTCCTTAAAAGGTAAGTTTTTAAAGCAGATGTTCTGTATCTGAATTTTCGAAGTGATAGGATGAGCAGAAAAAGCACACTTAAAAAAACTGAATCAGTCCGTATATTCAGAATACTCTTTATATCAGTATTCTCTGCCATGCTTGGGCTTGGAATAGTTGTTCCTCTCCTTCCCTTCTATGCTGAAAGTCTTGGAGCAACTGGACTCTGGATTGGAGCAATTTTTTCAGGATTCTCACTTTCCAGGGCTGTTTTCATGCCGGTAATAGGTAGAATGTCAGATAAACGAGGAAGAAAAATCTTCATCCTTCTCGGGCTTCTAATTTATACTGTCATCTCCTTTGCCTATCTCTCTGCCATCTCGGTTTTTTACCTTACAGCAGTCAGAATAGTCCATGGTATAGCCTCCGCCATGGTTATACCTGTTGCAATGGCTTATATAGCAGATTTCTCTCCAGAGGGTGGAGAAGGGAGTCATATGGGAACTTTCACTATATCAATGTTGCTGGGTATGGGATTTGGACCACTTCTCGGTGGCATAATAAAAGAATTGTTCGGGATGAATACAGTATTTCTTTCAATGGCATTATTTTCAGCGATATCTTTTATTATTTGCCTCATTTTTTTGCCTGAGTCAGCAGGTGTGCATAGGATTGGGGCATCCATTATTAAAGCGCTCGGTAGCAGAATGATGAAAGGTGTACTGTTTTTCAGAGTAATGAATGCCTTTGCAATTGGAAGTTACATGGTTTATCTTCCTGTTGTAACCTCGAAGCTCAATCACATATCCACATCACAGATAGGCGTTCTGATCTCTCTTAGCATAATCACCACCGCATTATTCCAGAGAACCACCGGGAAGATTGCTGATGCGGGTAGAAAATCGGTTCTGATAGTGGCAGGTTCTGCAATAGTTGCAGCCTCCCTTCTTTCCATCCCATTCCTTCAAAGTTTTCAGGAGCTTTTAATCGCCTCCCTCTTTATAGGTGTGGGAAGTGCCCTCTCACTCCCCTCTGCCATGGCAGTTGTAACAATGGCAGGCAGGGAGGTTGGACAGGGAAGTGCGATGGGGGCCTTCAACACAGCCATGAGTATTGGAATGATAACTGCTCCTATGGTAACAGGAGGAATAATGGATTTGTTCGGGGAATTTTATGTTTTTATTTTCTCTGGAATAGTCTGTTTTTTATCCATACCGATTTTCTGGGCAATTATATCTAAAACAGGAGTTTAACTACGATTTCAGTTTCCTTTCCAGGCTTTAAAATTTAAATAATTTCAGAAGAAACTCTGGTCATGGAAGTCATTCCCATTGCCTTTGATTCCTTGGGTGCAAGGAGTATGTGTACACTCGTCAGGACGGCAGATGTTACTGTTATTATAGATCCCGGAGTTGCTCTCGGTCCAAAGAGGTATGGATTGCCTCCTCACCCAAAGGAAGTTGACAGGATGAAAGAACTATGGGAGGATATTAAAAAAGGTATCGAGGAAAGCGATGTTGCAGTTGTTACCCACTACCATTACGATCACCACAGTCCTGAAGAAACCGATCTTTTGAAGGGTAAGAGAATACTCTTGAAGCACCCTAAGGAAAAGATAAACAGAAGTCAGATGGGAAGAGCTGCTTATTTTATCGAAAAGCTTGATAATTACGACTTTGCTGATGGAAAAGAATATGAGTTTGGAAACACTCTTCTAAAATTCTCCCAACCTGTTTTTCATGGAGCAAATTCCAGACTTGGATATGTAATTGAGCTTTACATTGATGATGGAGACAGCTTTGCTTTTTCGTCAGATGTTGAGGGACCCATCCATGGTGAACAAGTGGAATTTCTGATTGAGACTAAAGCTGAGACAGTATTCATTGATGGTCCGATGACCTACATGCTTGGTTATCGCTTCTCTGCAAGAAGCCTTGAGAACTCGATTGAGAACCTGATAACCCTGATGGAAAGAACAGATGTGAAGGATCTTGTTCTTGACCACCACCTCACAAGAGACATAAATTTCAGGGAAAAGATAAATGAGGTTAGAGAGAGGGGAGAGGAGATTGGAGTCAGAGTTATGACTGCTGCAGAGTTTTCAGGTAAAGAGAACCTCTTGCTGGAGGCATTGCGAAAGGAGCTCTATCAGAATTACTGAACATCTGGCGTTAACTCATTCTATCTTGCAGATATCGACAAAAAAACAAATCATTAAATAGTAACTGAAGAATTTTTACTATATTCAAATTGTCTCCGGTGGTGGAAGGATATGATAGAAGTCGAAATTATTTCAGGCAGAACTCTTGATCAGGGCGCTACTGTTGAAGAGAAGCTTACAGATGAGTATTTCAAAGCTGTAAACTACTGTGAGTTGAGTGAAGAAGATTTCAATGCTTTGAATCTCTCAGAAGGAGATAGAGTCAGAGTAAAAACTGATTTTGGAGAAGTAGTTGTTTACGCAGTGAAAAACAAGGATCTGAAGAAAGGAATGGCTTTCATTCCGATGGGACCCTATGCGAATATGGTTATTGATCCGAACACTGATGGAACGGGAATGCCTCAGTTCAAGGGTATAAAGGGAGTCGTTGAGAAAACTGAAGATAAGGTTCTGACGGTTAAGGAGCTTATTGAGGTGATATGATGGCTGAAGAGGTTAATATAATCTGCACATTCTGCGGAAGTGTGTGCGATGATGTTCAGTTTGATCTTGAAAAGTTCAAAGGTAAAAAGTTTTGCAAACTTGGAAGCAGTAAGTTCTCCAAAAAAGAGAGAATAAAAGCACCGATGATCGATGGTAAGGAAGTAAGCTATGAAGAGGCAATTGAGAAAGCTGCGGAAATTCTGGTAAATGCAAAAAGACCCCTCCTTTATGGCTGGGCTTCCACTGTAAATGAGGCAATAAGGCTTGGAGTACTCCTGACTGAGAAGGTTAGAGGAGTTTATGATCAGTGCGCAAGTGTCTGCCATGCGCCTGGAACTCTTGCTCTTATTGAAGAAGGTGTGCCTGGAGGAAGCCTTGGAGAAATCAAGAACAGAGCAGATATGGTTGTCTTCTGGGGAAGCAATCCGATGGAAGCACACCCCAGACATCCTGTGAGGTATTCCGTGAGGGCAAAGGGACTGCTCATCAAAGACAGGAAGGACAGGAAGGTTGTGGTCGTGGATGTCAGGAAGACAAAATCAGCGAATATGGCTGACCTGTTTATTCAGATAAAGCCCGGATATGATTATCCTGTGCTCTCAGCTTTGAGGGCTATAATAAAGGGAGAAGAGGATGCCGTGCCTGAAGAGGTTGGAGGGGTTAAGAAAGAGCAACTGAAAGAGCTGGCAGAGATGATGAAAAGTGCAAAGTACGGAGCAGTACTCTACGGGCTTGGTGTTACACAGTCAAGAGGGAGAGACAGAAATGTTGAAAATGCAATCAAACTCATTCAGCTTCTCAATCGTTACACAAGATGGATTATATGGCCTATGAGGGGTCATTACAATGTCGTTGGAGCGGGAGAGGTGCCAGCATGGGAGGCTGGATACACATATGCGATCGACTTCAGCAGAGGATATCCGAGGTTCTCTCCGGGTGAGTTCTCAGCCAACGAGATTCTCCAGAGAGGTGACTGTGATGCAGCTCTGATTATCGCCTCCGATCCTGCCGCACACTTTCCAAAAGTTTCTGTAAAACATCTAAAGAAAATCCCGGTCATTCAGATCGATCCATTTCCGAACATGACTACACTCCTCAGTGATGTTGTTATTCCCTCGGCGGTTGCAGGTCTTGAGGCAGAGGGTACTGCCTACAGAATGGATGGCATTCCATTCAGGGTGAAGAAAATCGTTGATACAGAGTACTGGAGTGATGAAAAGGTACTCGAGCTGATGCTTGAAAAGGTTAATGAACTTCAGAGGTGATTATGATGCTTCACATTAAAAATGGAATTGTGATCGATCCCAAAAACGGTATAGATGCTGAAAAAATGGACATATTCGTCAAAAACGGTAAGATAGTTGAGGAGTCTGAGGTAAAGGGAGATGTGAAGGTAATAGATGCGAGCAACAAGCTCGTTGTTGCTGGCGGTTTTGACATGCATGCCCACATAGCCGGGAGCAAGATCAATGTTGGAAGAGAGATGAGACCAGAGGAAATGAGGACTGTAAGGCTTGTTGCGGGCAAATTCAGAGCATCCATAGGCAGGGTCCTACTCACATCTCCTGCAATCGGTTATGAGTATGCAAAGATGGGATACACATCAGCATTTGAGGCAGCCCAGCCTCCAGTTGGAGCTTTGCACACACATGAGGAACTTGACGCAATACCGATGATCGATAAGGCAGCCCTTCCAGTTTTTGGAAACTGGCATTTTGTCCTGAAGTATGTCGCAGAGAAGGACTGGGAGAAGCTGAGAACCTTCATCGCATGGGCTATTGAGAGAACTAAAGGCTTTGGTGTGAAGGTCGTCAATCCTGGAGGAGTGGAGGCATGGATGTATGGTGGAAACTGCAAGAGTCTTGATGACGAGGTTCCGGGTTTCGGTGTAACGCCAAGAGAGATAATCACTGCATTGATTCAGGAAACTGAGAACCTCAATCTGAGCCATTCAGTCCACCTGCACTGTAACAACCTCGGCACTCCCGGAAACTACGAAACAACGATTGAGAGCATGAAACTCGCTTCAAAATTCAGTAACGATAGAAGACAGGTTCTTCATGTTACCCATGTGCAGTTCAACGCCTATTCTGGAAGCTCGTGGAGGGATGTTGGAAGTGGAGCAGCGGAGATAGCGAAGTATGTGAACAGCGTAGATAACATTACGATTGATATGGGTCAACCAATCTTTGGCCATGCCACAGCGATGACTGGGGATGCTCCATTCCAGTTCACACTCCACAAGCTCACCGGAGCGAGATGGAGTAACAAAGATTCGGAAATTGAAGGAGGAGCAGGAATCGTTCCGATAGGTTATCTACCCAAGAATCCGATACACGCCCTTCAGTGGGCTATCGGACTTGAACTCGGGCTTTTGGTAGATTCAGACAAGGTTGTGCTTTCGACAGACTATCCAAATGGTGGACCTTTCACAGAGTATCCATACATAATGGCGATGCTGATGAGCAGGAAAATGAGGGAGAAAGAGCTGGAAAGAGTCAGCCCCTATGTGCAGAAAGCAACCGGATTGGCTGCAATAGATAGAGAAAAGACCCTCTTTGAAGTAATACAGATGACAAGAAGCCTGCCTGCGAGGGTGATGGGACTGGATAGTAAGGGACACCTCGGATTCGGAGCTGATGCAGATATAGCAATTTACAACTTCGATCCCCTCACTGTGGATGTGACAAATGATTTCGAGACAGTGTACAAGGTTTTCAAAACCTCTGCCTACACCATCAAGGGAGGAGAGATCATCGCCATGAACGGTGAACTCGTCAAGGAGGTATGGGGAAGAACATTCTGGGTAGATGCAACTTCAAAAGTTGAAATGGAGGCAATTGAAAGCGATCTTGATGAGATGTTCTCAAAGTACTACAGCCTTGAATGGCAGAATTATGGTGTTGAGGAATCGTGGATTAAGAAGCCGGAGAGGCTCGTGATGGGGTGATAACATGCTCATACTGAAACCAAAATTCGACTTTGAGATTAGTGTGGAGGCGGAAATAACCCCGGCTCTTGCACTTGCAACCGATGAGGAGATCTCAAACTATCAGGTGTATTACGGGAAGGACAAGGCAAAGCTCTCAGATCTTTTTGAAATCTCAAGAGAAGGTGATGATGCAAAGCTGTTGCTTGATGGCGACTTTAGCAAGGTAAAATGGATTGGAGCAAGGATGGATGAAGGAGAAATAGTTGTAAAGGGAGATATTGGAGATCACTGCGGAGCGTATATGACTGGGGGTAAAATAGTCGTTGAGGGAAATGCTCTTGACTGGATTGGAGCGGAGATGAAGGGTGGAGAAATCGAAGTTAATGGAAATGTGAGAAACTACGTCGGCTGTGCCTACTGGGGAAATATGACAGGGATGACCGGGGGTAAAATTACCGTGAAAGGAAATGCAGGCAACTACATTGGTGAGAAAATGGGTGGTGGAGAGATAGAGATTATGGGCGACACAGGTGACTTCGTCGGCACAGAAATGAAGGATGGCACCATTGTTATCCATGGTAACTGTGGATTTGTAGGGGGAGACATGAAAGGTGGCACGATTAAGATCAAAGGAAACTTTGAGCTCGTTCCCGGATTTAGGAAAGTAGAGGATGGTTTTGAAGGAGATGTTAATGCTGGAGGGAAAGGAAAGGTCCTCCAGCTGTAATCCTTTTTTGTTTTAAAATGGATAATTGATTTCAAAAGTAAAGGATTGAACATGGAATGCTGTTACAGCAAGATAACCGAGCTGAATGAAGGAGAGATCGCAGACACTCTCTTAAAGTACCTGAAGGACAAAGGTGTACAGGAAGAAGTTTTGAATCACATTTTGAAGGTGGTAGAATCCTCTAAAAAGATAATGGATAAGCTGAATCTATCTGAAACGCAAAGAAAACTCATACTGGCTGGAGCATTTCTTCACGATATCGGTAGAATAAAAAGCCACGGCATGGATCATGCAGTACTGGGTGCTGAAATTCTCAGAGAAGATGGGTTCGACGAGAGAATTGTAAGAATAGTTGAAAGACACATAGGAGCTGGATTGACGGCAGAGGAGGCGAAGGTATTTGATCTTCCTGAAAAGGACTACATCCCGGAGACAGTAGAGGAGAAAGTTGTCGCTTTAGCAGATAATCTCGTAGCAGGAAATAGAATTATGGGAAAGGACGAATATATAACGGAGATCAGGAAAAAATTTTCAGAGCAACCAGAGGTGCTTAAAAGACATCTGGCACTTTTAAAGGAGTTTGAAGATGTCTTAGATTAGGGGGTGGTTTTATCACCAGAGATATGTCTACTTTTTCAAATCTCCCGAAAGGTGAGGCTGTTGATGCCATGAACAGGTTTATCGAGAACTCATTTGCGGGCAAGATCGGGATGGTTATCACCGAAATGGAGAAGGGATTCGGGAGGGCTGAGATGGTTGTGGATGAAAGTAATTTCAATCCAACAAAAACTCTTCACGGTGGGACAATCTTTACCTTAGCCGACACTCTCGCAACAGGATGCTGCATTTACAGCTACTCCAAGCCGGCAACAACAACATCAAGCCACATACAATTTCTCAAACCGGTTAAAAAGGGGAAGGTAATTGCAGAAGCGAAGGCTTTGAGGATGGGTAAAAAAATTGCAGTCTGGGAGGTTAAATGCTTTTTAAATGGTGAGCTTATTGCAAACGCCATTATTGAGCATCTTGTCCTGAATGCTTAGACAGCTTCAATCTTTAATCCTTAATTTTTGTAATTTTTTGTAAATTCTTTTAGAATTATAGAAATTCTTGAATTCTAAACTCTGGCATTCACAGATGTAAAACCTACTTAAGCCACATCATCTTCCCTTCATTTATGAATATCAGCCATTTTCCGATCTTCAGCAGGAGGTCTCCAATTCGCTCCAGATGTCTCGCAATCAGTATTATATCCACAACCTCTCTTATATGGCATCTCCTGTCTGAGACCTTTTCAATAAACTCCGTGTAGAAAAGATCGAGCTCATCATCTTCACAAATTAAGTCCTCTTTCAAATCGACCTCTTTGCCAACATAGGCTTTTTTTATGGTGTCAAACATTTTCAGAATGATCCTTTGCATATCGTAAAATTCCTCAGGGATATCAACATCATACATTGCTATCTCATTTGTCAAGTCCGTTATTCTTTCATACGCCGATGATATTCTTATGTAGCTCAGAGCAGTTCTCAGATCTCTTGCCACAGGCTGAAAAAGTGCAATAATATGGGTACAATCGTAGTTGATTTCTGTGTCGAGAACATCCGCTCTCTGTTCGATTCTCACAGACTCAATTTTGCTTTCATCATCTCCAGATAGTGCTTTTAGGCATATCTCAACCCCTCTCCTTGCTATCTCATGGATCTCGATTATTTCATCCTTAACATCCTCAAACCTTCTCTCTATTCTCTTCACATTATCACCTTGTTGCTCGTATCATCCTATCCTCCCAGTAAGGTACCTTTCTGTAAGCTCTTTCTCAGGCTTTTCAAAGATCTTTGCAGCTTTATCGTACTCAACAAGCTCACCCATCCAGAAAAAGGCAACGTAGTCACCAATTCTCCCTGCTTGCTGGATGTTGTGGGTGACGATAACGACAGTGTATTTCTTCTTAAGATCAACTATCAGATCCTCAATTTTTGAAGAAGCTATTGGGTCAAGAGCTGAAGTTGGCTCATCGAAGAGGATAACTTCTGGATTTGTGGCTATTGCTCTCGCTATACAGAGCCTCTGCTGCTGACCACCCGATAGCCCGAGGGCTAAATCATTTAGCCTGTCATTAACCTCATCCCACAGTGCAGCCTTTTTCAGGCTATCTTCAACGATCCTCTCCAGTTTTCTCCTCTCTTTTATTCCATGCACTCTGGGACCATAGGCTACATTTTCAAATATGCTCTTTGGAAAAGGATTTGGATGCTGGAAAACCATTCCTATTCGCCTTCTAATTTCAACGGGATCGCTATCGTAAATGTTTTTACCATTGAACAAAACTTCTCCCTCAACCCTTACATTTTCTACAAGTTCCACAAGCCTGTTGAGGGATCTCAGCAAAGTTGATTTTCCACAACCGCTCGGACCGATTATCGCTGTAACCTTTCTTTCATAAATCTCCATATTTACATTCTTTATTCCCGGCTTGTTTCCGTAGTAAACACTCAGATTTCTGATATCAAAGACAGTATTCAGAATTTCACCCCCTTAGTTTCTTCTGGTATCTGTTTCTCAGAAAGATCGCAAAGGCATTCATTGAAAGCATGACAGCGAGAAGAACAACAACTCCAGCCGGAGCCACTCCGTGCAGAAACTCGTTTCTTGGCATATCGGTCCACACAAAAATCTGCATGGGCATTGCACTGAAAGGGCTGAAGAAATCCTTAGGTGCTGAGAAAATTGATGAAGCTGCTCCAATCATTATAAGGGGCGCAGTTTCACCAATTGCCCTTGAGAGAGCCAGAATTGTACCCGTTAGAATGCCCGGCATTGCACTTGGAAGAACAATACCCCTTATTGTCTGCCATTTTGTCGCTCCCAGACCGTATGAAGCTTCTCTCAGGGAATATGGAACAGCTCTGATCGCTTCCTGAGATGCAACTATAACTACAGGCAGTATGAGGAGGGTGAGGGTGAAGGCACCGACTATAATGATTCCGGGTTTCATATTGAGCTTTGAAACGAAAATTCCCAAGCCGAGAAGTCCATAAACAATAGATGGAACTGCTGCAAGGTTTGATATGTTTATCTCGATTATTTTGGCAATTCTACTCCTCCCTGAATACTCTTCAAGGAAGAGAGCGGCAGAAACTCCCAGGGGAAGGGTGAATAGTCCAACTAAAGCAATTGTATAAATGGATCCTACCAGAGCAGGATATATGCCTGCCTTTTCTGGAAATCTGGATGGAGGACTTGTTAGAAACTGCCAGTCGAGCCATGCAGCAGCCTCGACAAAGGTGAATGTTATGAGGGCTGAAAGAATAACCAGTCCAAATACTGTTGTGAGGAGACATAGGATCAGGAATAATCTGTCCTTGAGTTTATCATTGAATCTATTTCTATTTCTGTCTTTCTTTCCTGTCAGCACTTTCACCGATACACCTCCCTGAATCTCATCTTAACATAGTAGCTGACCATGTTGAGGATGAGAGTCATTGCAAAAAGGGTCAAACCGATTGCAAACAGGCTTTTGTACTCAATGGACTGCCCTGAAACATCGCTCATACCAATCTCAACCATGGCAGCCGTCATCGTCTCAATCGGCTCAAACCAGTCTGCAGGATTCAGAGGATTAACAAGTCTTGGAAGTCTTCCAGCAGCGATCGTAACAGCCATTGTCTCCCCAATAGCTCGAGATATGCCCAGAATGAAGGATGCAACAATGCCTGATAAGCCAGATGGCACAACTATGCTCCAGATAACTTTAACCTTGTTTGCTCCGAGAGCATATCCTGCTTCTCTCAGAGTTTTTGGAACAGCCCTTAAAGCATCTTCACTTATGCTTGAAACGATAGGAATAATCATTATCCCGACAACTATGGAAGCGGTAAGAGCGTTGTAAGCACTTATGTCAGGGAAAATTTTCTGCAAGAGAGGTGTTATATAAACAAAAGCGAAAAAGCCGTAGACTACAGTTGGGATGCCTGCAAGCACTTCAAGTGCAGGTTTTAATATGGCTCTCACTCCCTCGCTTGCGTACTCGCTCAGATAAATGGCTGCAAGTAAACCACATGGGATTGCAATCATTGCCGAACCAAAAGTAACCATCAGTGTGCCTGCAACTAAGGGAAGAACCCCAAAACTGACTGGTTTTATTGTGGGGCTCCACCTTGTACCCATAAAGAACTCTAAAAACGAAACTTTGCTGAAAAACTCGATGGAATCGAATATAAGTGTGAGTATGATTCCGAATGTTACAGCTACCGTCAGGAGAGCCGAAAAGAATAGAAGATACTTTATCAGTCTTTCTTTCAAATCCCTGACTTTCATGGGTTCTAACCCCTGCTTATCAGTTTACTTGACTTTACTGAACCCCCGAGTTCCTTTAAAGCATCGTTAAATTCCTTTAAATTCTCCTCTTTAGTCTCTTTGCTTACCGAAACATAGCCTATTTCTTCTATAATCTCGCTATCAAGGTTTTCCAGATAGAACCTCACGAATTCTCTAACCGCTGCATCTTTCAATGATTCTTTGTTGACGTATATGAAAAGCGGTCTTGCTAATGGTCTGTACTCTCCAGACTTAACGGATTCTATGCTTGGTTCAGTGCAAACACCTTCGGGATTTTTGATTTTGATCGCTTTAATCATATCTTTATTTTCAAGATAGTATGCCATTCCGAGATAACCCATCGCATACTTATCCCTCGCAACAGCCTGAATTATCGTGTTATCCTCCTCGGTTCCATGGTAATCACTTCTCGATGCCCTCTCCTCTCCCACAACAACTTTGGTGAAGAAGTCGAATGTTCCAGATGCACTCGTTGGACCATAGAGTCTTATTTCCTTCTCAGGCCATGATTCGTCTATATCACTCCATTTCTTTACGATTGTATCTGGTTTCCAGATCTCCCTGAGATGCTCAATGCTCATGCAATCAACCCAGTTTGCCTCGGGATTTACGATTACACTTAAACCATCGTAGGCAACTGTAAACTCCAGAGGCTCAACACCATTCTCCTTAGCTGCATCAAGCTCGCTCTGCTTTATGGGTCTGCTAGCACCATTTATATCTGTCTTCCCGACTATGAAGAAGTTTTTGAAACCTCCCCCAGTGCCAGTTGACTGAACAGAAACGATAACATCCGGATACAGTTTACTGAACTCCTCAGCCATTGCAGTTGATATCAAGTATACAGTGCTGCTACCGGCAACCCTCACTTCTCCGGAAAGTCTGGATTCTGCTTTTTCTGCTTTTTCAGGTTGAGCCCCTTTATTTTCTGAAGTTCCACTTTGGATACAGCCCAGAAACAGCAGTGAAGTTGTAAGAATGACTGCAAGTGTAATGTATCTTCTCTTCATGTACGGATGCAACACATGGAGATATATCTACTTTGTCCGTATAGACTATATATGGTTAGTTAGATATATAGATATATATATTGATAGATATCAAAGGAAAGCAACTTTAGAAAAGTAGCTTTACCACAGCATCTATATACATGTGGACTGAAAAAATCATCATGGTCAATACAAGAAAGATATTTTCGAGCGGGAAAAGTAGCTATCTGATAACCCTTCCAAAAGATTGGGTTATGCAGAATGGGTTAAAGAGTGGGGACTCGGTTTTAATTGAGGTGGGAAGCGACAGGATATCTATATTCCCTCATAAAGCTGAGAAAAAGAGAAAAGAAGCTGTTATCGATTATAAAGGGGCTGAAATGGAATCTCTCATCAGGAGGATAATCTCCTACTACCTTGCTGGGTATGACTCAATGAGAGTAAAAATATACAACAATGACCAGAGAAATGCGATTTCAATCGCTTCAGAGATCCTCATCGGAGTGGAAATACTTGAAGACCTTGGTAATGAGATGCAGATTGAGGTTTTTCTTGATCTCAACAGATTCAAGCCGCTTGACATGATAGAGAAGATTTCCAGAATATGTGAGAGTATGGTATCCGATTTCTGCAAGGCTTTTGAGGAATTTGACAAATATGTCTGCAGCACGATTATAGCGAGGGAGAATGAGACAGACAAACTCCACTTCCTAGTTCTCAGACTTTTAAGACTATCCTCAGAGTATCCAGATATAGAGGATCTTCTTGAGCTGAAAGGAAGGGCAATGGAATACAGAACGGTCGTCAGGGCACTTGAGAGGATTGCAGATCACGCAGCATCAATAGCAGAGTCAGTACTTCTTCTTCAGAAACCGCTGCCTGATCTATGTGAGGTGGCAGACTTCACGAGGGAGATGCTGAAAACCTCTTTTGTCTCGTTGTATAGGATTGACTCAGAGCTTGCAGAAGAGGTCATAACGAACTCCAAAGTGTTTATAGAGAGTGAAAAGAGCTATTACAACATGATGCTCAACAGAGAGCTGAGAGAGGCGATGCTGATAAAATCGATAATCGACAGCCACTTCAGAATACTGGGTTATGCAACGGATATTGCGGAGGTTGCAATAAATCTGAGTGTTTAACTCGTGTATTTAGGATAAAATTTTTACTGAATGGTCTCTTAACCAGAGATTCAAAAATCAAGAACATCGATGGGTGGAATTTCAAGTAACCCCCTCTTTTCTCCCATTTCGTAAAGTTTTTTCAGAGCTTTCAAAACACTTTCAGGCATCCTGTATGTGTAGCGGTTAACATACATGAGGGCGAACCTTGTGGCAGTTTCTCTGTCAAGTCCCCTGGAAAACCTCATCGCATAATCCATTGCCTCATCAACATTTTTGAGGGCATAATCTATACTCTCTCTCATGACTCTCAGGAACTCCCTCTGAGCATCCTCATCCACATCTCTCCTGATGGCGTTGAGCCCAAGGGGAAGGGGAAGAGGAAGAGATGTTTTTGAACTCCACCATTCCCATAAATCGAGAACCTTCATAAGATCATGCTGTGAGTATGTGATCTGACCCTCATGGATTAGCAAGCCTGCCTCAACCTCTCCTTTGATCACAGCAGGAAGAATTCTGTCAAATCTCATCTCCACGGGTTCGAAGTCGATCGCGAGATTCAGTAGGAGATTGGCGGTGGTGTATCTTCCGGGAACAGCGATTCTCTTTCCCTTGAGATCGATGTCATCCTTAGCAACAACAATAGGCCCATATCCATCCCCAACGCTTGCTCCAGAGGACAGAATCTGATACATATCGCTCAGTTTTGAGTAGGCATAGGCGGAGATTGCGGTAACTTCAAACTCATGGCTGAAGGCTTTTTTGTTTAGTGCCTCGATATCTTCGATGTGATGCTCGATTTCGAGCCATGTCTCTATTTTTCCATGGGTCATCGCATAGAACATGAAGGCATCATCCGCATCAGGCGTATGCGCAACCCTGATTTTCATGGAAGATTGGTTTAAAGGGAGGCTATTTATTTTTTGGGTTTGTGTTCAATCTTTTTCAAGTTCAGACGAAGGATAATTTGTCGCTTATTCTCCTGTTAATCTGATTTTACTCAGATTTTCTAAAAATAAGGTCTTCTTCATCTTGTCACTCCGATATACTATCGATTCGTTTTACTTGTGAGTCTGATAAAACTCTTTTTAAAGCTGTGCATATTCTTTCGGGTTTAACTCCAGATAACTTCATAGTGCCGAGAATCGAATCTGATGAGGGATTAATCCTCCCGTCTGAAATGGCTGTTCAGTCGAGTCAGATTGCTGTTTGGTTGGGTTACAACATGCCAGGTGATGTTGTGTTTATACAGAAGGTGGAGATGGCTTCATGCATTCAGCTTTGATGTAGATGAGAAATCAGCATACCTATTGGAGCATGAGCCAATGATAGAGTTCAAATAACTTAAGGTTAATTTTAAATACACTTAAATACACTTAATAATTATGGCACATAAGACATTAACGATCTCTGAAGAAGCCTATAATGCATTGAAAAAGTTGAAAGGAAAAGGAGAATCTTTCAGTGATGTTATTCTGAAAATAACAAGAAAAGTAAACTTGCTTGAATATGTGGAATCAACGGATTTTTCAGACGATTTAACTGGGAAAATTGAAGAAGCCTATAAATCGAGGGAATTTATCAAAAGAAGAGATTTTAAGATGTGATTTTTTGGGTGGTCAAATGGTTTGCTTAGAAACTGACTTTATCATCGCTTTGATGAGAAAAGACGAGAGTGCATTAAAAAAACTTCAAGAACTTGTAAGCAAGGGTGAGAGACTTTCTACCACCCCTATAACCGCATCTGAACTGTTTAGAGGAGCTTATTCATCCGAAAGAGTTGATGAAAATCTAAAGAAAGTGAGAGGAATCCTCAGCAGACTTGACTTACTCGAGTTTAATACTATCGCATCTGACATTTATGGTCAAACATCATCGGATTTGGAGAGAAAAGGAGAACCCATTGGAGACTTTGACGCACTTATTGCCAGTATTGCTCTTGCTCACAATGAGAGAGTTGTTACGAGGAACATAAAGCACTTTAGCAGAGTCAAGGGATTAGAGGTTGAAAAATTTTGACCTTGTCGTATTTAGGTAAAATTTTCCGACAGCCTACCAAGAAAATGTAGACCACACGATCTTTTCAACCATTACAACCTCCAGTTTTCTACCCAAACCTGAGATAATAACCCTATAAAGCTCGGAATCCAACCCACCAATTTTAGACCTAAAATGGAGAAATCGCAAACGACAGAAGAAAGGTCAAAAATATACCAGAACAAGACAGCAATGCCACTCTTACAGCTAGAAAGTCTCATTTCTAGGAGGCAGTGCTGCAGCCAGAATGATTAACAGGAAAGGCAAGAACATAATAAAATAGTAGAGGAAATTTTTGTTTCCCATCAGAAGAATCAAAGATACCATCACGATCAAAGCTATCAAAAAACCATTTAACAGCTTCAGTTTAACCTCTCGTATACCAACTGTAAATAGGGGATCCACACTAAAAGGGCACACTAAAAGGGAGAATTTAATGGGTTAAGCTCCATCAATTGTATGCAGTGGAAAGTGTAGCAAAGAAAATATCCCTCATAGAAGATTAAATTCAATAAGTAGTTATGTTAGGTTTTTTTCCCAATATTTTTGTATATTTTTTATATGATTATAGGAGAATAAATTGAGAAGATTAAGATTGCTATTAAAATCGGGAATAAAATGGTAATGATACAAAAACTTTTACATTTGTTTATATATGGATGATATAAAATAAACTTAAAGCAGAAGTAAATTAACAAATTTAACAAATGGGGAATTGGAGCCAAAACATCTTGAGAAGTTAAATCTAAAACCTCCTGAGGATTCTGTAGTAAGTATCTCTCTGAGCAACAGGTCTTCCAGTTGATTTTATGGCTTTGATGATGTTTTTGATTCCAGGAGAGGTCACATCCTTTCCTGTTGACTTTAAAACCCTTTCTTCAAGCATCACACCACCAAAGTCGTTTGCTCCGAAAAAAAGACTTAAAACTGAAACATCAAAGCCCTGAGTCAGCCATGAAGCCTGTATATTCCGTATGTTGTCGAGGACGACTCTCGATATGGCAAGAACTCTCAGATAATGTGTGAATGGTGCAGGTTCTGATATCTCACAACTCAGCTTGTTGTTCCCGGGCTGGTATGTCCAGGGTATGAAGGCTGTAAATCCTTCGGTTTCATTCTGAAGGTCTCTTATTCTCAGAAGGTGCTCTATAATGTCTTTTTTATCCTCAACATGGCCGAACATCATTGTGGCAGTGGTCTTCATACCAAGTTTATGGGCAGTTCTCATAACCTCTATCCATTCATCTGCACTGCATTTTCGAGGACTTATCCTTTTCCTGATTCTATCTACGAGAATCTCAGCCCCCCCACCGGGAAGAGAATCCAGTCCTGCTTTTCTAAACCTGTCCAGTATCTCGGCTATCGAACACCTCTCCATTTCGGAGAGAAAAACTATTTCCGGTGGTGAAAGGCTGTGGAGGTGAATATCAGGAAATTTTGATTTTATTTTTTTGAAGAGGCTCTCAAACCACTCAACCCCAAGTTCAGGGTTCATTCCACCCTGTAACATCACCTGCGTTACTCCTCTGTCAACCGCATACGATATTTTTTCAATAATTTCGTCAGTGGACAGGACATAACCCCCTTCCCTCGCATAAAACGCGCAGAACGCACATTTTGATGCACATATGTTGGTATAGTTGATATTGGTATCGACAACAAATGTAACAAGCTCTCCACACTTCTTCTTTCTGATCTCATCCGCCATTTTCCCCAGTTCAGGTAGAGAAAGGTTGAAAAGCTCAAGGAAGTTTTTAACCTTCATTTTATCTTCCATCCTTTTTTAGTAACCCGTAACTCATGCAGTACTCTTCAAAAGTTTCAATACCTTTTCTTTCTCTCATTCCTACTTCGAAAGAGAGAGCATTGAAGTACTCTCTCAGAAACTCTTCAGGCATGTTGAATATTTTTGTAGCTTTTTTTAGAACATCATCGAAATGTTTGAACCCTTTCATTGTGGATCTCATCACATCAGCATCTATTTTTTCAGCATCGAACTCTTTGAGAGATGCAGAAATCCCGAAAACCATCGGCAATCCTGTTAGATCATACCATTCCTCTCCCAGATCCATGTGTACCCTGAAAACCATCCGTGCCTTTATGGCTTCATCTCCTATTACAAGGGCATGGTCACAATCTCTCAAAAGCTCCCATGCACTCCCAGACTCTTTTACAACAGGGGTGTTGCTCAGACCTTTCTCTGAGAGGATGACTTTAAGCAGGTTCATGCTTGTTATAGACTGATTAGTTACTGCGATACAGCCATCATCAAAATCTCTCTTTTTTGAAACAACGACTACACTGAGGGCTCTCTCTTTGGATGCCACACAAAAGCTGTAACTCTTAAGTCTCTCAGATTCTTTCAGAAAAAAGAAAAGTGGAACTGGGGCATAGGTAATATAGCCATCAAGGAGCATACCTGCCATAACCCTTGGGGTCGCCTCAACTACCTCATAGTTTTTCTCAAGAAAGTAATATGGTAAAAAGTTGTTCAAAAATCCGAACTTTCCGATTTTATACTTCAGCAAACTCCCACCTCAAAAACTCTGATAACATTGCCGAAGGTATCTCTCTGGGCTGGAGTCTTACCGGCATTTCTCACAATCCTGAGTAATTTCTCGACACTCAAACTCATAGGTGTTTTTGCCCCTGCAGCATGCGTTATCTTTTCTTCCATGAGTGTTCCATCCAGGTCATTGGCTCCATAGTTTAAAGCTACCTCAGCTAGCTTTTCTCCAAGCATAACCCAGTAAGCCCTTATTGTTTTGAAGTTGCTCAGAGCAATCCTCGATACTGCTATGGTTCTCAGAATGTCTGCGGAATTCGTTTTTTCCTTAACCTCCTCTCTGAGAACCGTGTTCTCAGGATGGAAAACAAGGGGTATGAAGGACACAAAACCACCTGTTCTGTTCTGGAGTTTTCTGAGTCTGTAAAGATGTTCAGCTCTATCCTTTATGGATTCTATGTGTCCGATAAGCATTGTGGCATTGCTTTTTATTCCTGTTTTATGTGCGGTCTCCATAATTTTAAGCCACCTTTCACTATCTGTTTTGTTCGGACAGATTTTTTTCCTGATTCTATCTACGAGAATCTCAGCCCCTCCTCCAGGCATTGCATCTAATCCCGCCTCTTTCAGCCTGGAAAGAAACTCCTTCAGACTTATTTTATCTTTCTTAGAGTAAAAATCAACCTCGGTTGCAGTCAGGGCTTTTATTGTAATATGAGGGTGTATGGACTTTATTGCGGTGAAAATACTTTCAAAGTATTCAATTCCAATTTCAGGATTATGTCCCCCTACTATGTGAAGCTCGGTAGCCCCGTAATTAACTGCCTCTTCAGCTTTTTTGAGAACATCATCTTCTGTAAGGAGATATTTCTCTCTGTTGTTGAAGGCGCAAAGGGGACATTTTGCCAAGCAAATGTCTGTGTAGTTGATGTGTCTGTTGATAACGAAGGTTGCAAAACTATTTTTGTTGATGGAGTCTGCTCTAATTCCAACCTCATGCAAATCCAGTTCAAAAAGTTCTTCTATGTCTTTTTTATTCATCTGCTCTTCGATAGAAGGGAATGAAAGATAACATTTTTGATAAATCTTAACAGGGAGTAAAAAATTAATAACACCTCTGCAGACTTATTCAAATCATGGTTATCTTCACGAGAGGTGGTAATTCTGACAGGAAAACTGATAATTGAGTTCTTGGAAAATCTTGAGCAGCACATCAGACAGATGAGGGAGTCACTCGATATCGAGAAGATTGAGGAGCTTATAGAAATCATAAATAACTCCGAAAATATATTCATAATGGGTGCGGGGAGGAGTGGGTTTGTGGCAAAATCCTTTGCAATGAGGCTGATGCATCTGGGCTATTCTGTGTATGTTGTGGGTGAGACGGTTACGCCAAAGATAAAAAAGCAGGATTTGCTTATAGCAATCTCAGGTAGCGGAGAGACAACATCTGTTCTGAATATTGCAATGAAAGCGAAGTCCATAGTCGGATCAAAGATTGCTGTACTTACAAGCAATAAAAACTCAAGCTTGGCTAAACTCAGCGATGTTGTTGTCCTTCTGAAAGGTAAGGTGAAAACAGAAAAGGATGACAAAATTGCGAGACTTGCACCATTGGGTACGATGTTTGAGCTGACATCAATGATTTTCTTAGATGCGCTTGTTGCCGAACTGCTCAGTCTGAGAGGCCTTGATGAGGAAAATCTCAGAGAGAGGCATGCAATACTGGAGTAAATTAAGGGGGGTGTTTTTATGGAAAATGAAGCAAAAGAGTTGCTCAAAAAATTGAGCAATGTACATGGAGTTAGTGGTTTTGAGGATGATGTCAGGGAGGTTGTAAAGGCAGAACTTGATGACTATGTGGATGAAATTAGGATTGACTCGATGGGCAACATACTGTGCATAAAGAATGGTGGAAGCCTTGAGCTGATGGTTGCATCCCATATAGATGAGATAGGGATGATAGTGAAATATATCGATGAAAAAGGCTTCATCAGGGTCTCAACACTCGGAGGATGGTTTGACCAGACAGTACTGAACCAGAGAGTTATTCTACATGGTGAAAAAGGCAGGATTTATGGAGTTATCGGGTGTAAGCCACCTCACCTGATGAGAGACGAGGAGAGAAATAAGGTAATCCAGATAAAGGACATGTTCATAGATGTTGGAGCATCCTCTAAGGATGAGGTCATGGAAATTGGAATTGACATTGGAACCCCTGTAACAATCGACAGAGACTTCGTAGAACTGAGAGGGGGCAGGGTAACAGGGAAGGCTTTCGATAACAGGGCAGGAGTAGCTATGATGATTCAGGCAATAAAGCAGACAGGGAGTGACGCGACAATCTACGCTGTGGGAACAGTTCAGGAAGAGGTTGGGCTCAAAGGTGCGAGAACATCAGCCTATGCGATAGAGCCAGATGCAGCAATTGCAACCGATGTCTGTGTTGCGGCTGATTTTCCTGGAGCAGAGTCATCCTACATGGATGTTAAGCTTGGAAGTGGACCAGCCATCACAGTTGTTGATGCATCCGGAAGGGGGCTGATTGCCTCGAAAAGAGTTATAGAGTGGCTTAAAGGTACAGCGAAGCAATTCGAGATTCCCTACCAGATGGAGGTTGCAGATGGTGGAACAACGGATGCAACGGCGATACATCTGACAAAGTCTGGCATCCCTTCAGGAGTTGTCAGCGTACCTGCAAGATACATCCACACTCCTGTTGAGGTCCTTGATCTTAAGGATCTGATAAATGGTTCAAAGCTTGTTGCAAGGGCTCTCGAGACCGCAAAGGATTATTTTACTCCCGGGAAGTAGTAACGGTAAGAGACTGAATTATCAATTTTTTAGCAGTGATAATTTAATATTCTTATTTTAATGCGTATGCTTTAACTTTGAATTCTGGAAAATCAGGTCGAAAATTCTGGAATTTATCCTTTATTTTATCTCCAGATAATGTTTTTACGACATCAAAAACGATTTTCAAAGGTATCCTAATCATTTTCTATTAGAAAAATATATAATCTTCAACCTCAATATTTGATTAAATGACTGAGGAATATGAGAAAATTGGTCTCCATTACGATATTCTCAGAGAAATTCTCAAAGAGAGGGGATTAATTGAAAATAATCTTACCCTCCTTCCTGAAATAGAACTTGAGGAACACCAGAATGTGATGGATGATTACTGGGTAATCGATTTATTCGCACACACTTATATTGTGGAGGATACCGAAACCTATCGTCACACATACAGAGTAATCGAACCTGAGCTTACTAGGGATGAGAGTGCAATTCTGTCAACAATTTATTCTGACCTGAAAAGAGTTCTGGTTCTAAGGGATTATGCAGTTGACCTTCAAGCCAAGGCTGATGTCATGCTGACAAATCTGGACAGCATACTTGAAGAATATGCAATAGATGTTTCCGATAGGCTGTACATCAAAATGCTCTACTACCTTTTCAGGGAATTCTTTGGCTATGGCGTTATAGATCCTCTGGTAAATGACATTTACATTGAGGACATTTCATGTGATGGCTATGACATTCCCATTTATGTCTATCATATGAAGTATGGAAGTCTTGAGACGAATATATCTCTCCCAAAGGATGCTGTTGATAGATTAACTCTAAAACTTGCCCAGAAAAGTGGAAAATATCTCTCAATTGCAAATCCTCTCCTCGATGCCACACTTCCAGATGGAAGCAGACTTCAGGCGACCTTTGGAACGGAGATCACCCCGAGAGGTTCCTCTTTCACAATAAGAAAATTTACAGCAGAACCTCTTACACCCATAGATCTGATATATTTTGGAACGATTCCATCGGAAATCATGGCTTATATGTGGCTTGCAATTGAGCACAAGCTCTCTGCAATTATAGTTGGAGAAACTGCAAGTGGTAAGACAACAACCCTCAACTCTATACTGATGTTTGTTCCCCCGGATGCAAAAATAATCTCCATAGAAGATACAAGAGAGATAAAACTCTATCACAACAACTGGGTTTCAGGAGTTACAAGAGAAGGTGTGGGTGGGGAAGAGATTGACATGTACGACCTTCTCAGGACAGCTCTGAGACAGCGCCCGGACTACATTGTAGTAGGAGAAGTTAGAGGAAGGGAGGCTCTGACCCTCTTTCAGGCAATGAGCACGGGACATGCAGCATATTCAACTCTTCATGCGGGAGACATAAATCAAATGATTTACAGGCTTGAGAGTGAACCCCTGAAGATACCGAGAAGCATGCTCCAGTTTCTGGACATCTCACTCGTGCAGTTCATGTGGACGCGAGGTGGACTCAGAAAGAGATACACTAAGGAACTCAATGAGATTCTCGGAGTCGATACAGTTGACAAAAATCTGCTGGTAAACCAAGTTTATAAGTGGGATCCATCACTCGACAGACATGTTCAGGTTTCAGCATCGAAAAAGGTAGAAAAGCTTGCAGAATCAATGGGTGGAGAAGTGGAAGATGTCATGCATGAGCTTGAAAGGAGAAAGAACTACCTCGAGGCAATGCTCAACAGAGGAATAAGGGACTTTAAAGAGGTTACAAGGAAAATACACGCCTATTACCGAAATCCGGAAGTTGCCTATGAGAACATGGTGCAGTATGTTGAAGTATAACTCTTGAAGAACATGACGGGAGAGATGCAGGCAAAGAAAGAAATGGAGGCTGTAAAAGCTCATGATGGGGAGAGACGAGAGTATATCGAAAAGCTGAAAAAAGAAAAGAAGGATAAAATAAATCACCTCGTTCATGAGCAGATAAGGCTATATGTGCCAAAGTTTCTGGTGAGGTTTTACAGAAAGAGATATGATGCTGACCCCTCCAGATACCAGATTTCCGGAGCGCTTGAGAGGGCAAGGCTTCCTGTAACGGTTCCGAGGTTCATGGCTATTGCCCAGTTCTATGCTCTCCTTTCTCTTATTCCGGGAGTACTTTTGGGATATCTCTTTGCCAGGGCGATTCTGCCGATGGAGGCTCTTGAGTTCTTCAATATTCATCTTTATGCCATGTATCCTTTCTCAGTCTATCCTTCTCTCTACACGATTCTATGTATAATTTTCTTCTCCATTTTTGCCTACTTCTTTGTGAGGAGTTCGATACTCTCGTATCCATATTACATGGGAAATATTCGAAAAGGCAAGATTGAGAACGCCATCCCTCACACAGTTAATATGCTTCTCGGGATGGCAAGAGGAGGGGTTCCACTTTCAGCGTCTTTCAGGTTCATTGCAGAAAACCGCCATATATTCGATGAGGCAAGCAGAGAGTTCGGTAAGATTGTTGAGTTGATGGATGTTTTTGGATACGATATGCAGTCTGCAATGAGGTATGTTTCTCAAACAACCCCCTCTGAAAAGTTCTCAAACTTCCTTGAGAATTTTCTGAATGTTGTTGAAAGTGGTGGAAATATTGTTGAATATCTAAAGCTGAAATCAGAGCAGTTATTTGAGGAAAGAGAAAAATACCATGCACTCTTCTTTGAGACACTCCAGCTCATAGCAGAAATTTATCTTGCCATGTTTATCATTACGCCTCTTTTCTTCTTGACAGTTCTCGTGGTCTTCCAGATACTTCAGGGAGGAATTCTTGCCGGATACAAGGTTGCCCTCTTCACATTTCTCCCGATTGGTTCGATTATGATAATCTATCTGATCCTTGGGATGATGCCCAAGGAGCCCCGAGCATCTTTTGTCAGAGGGCAGGAGATTATTGAGGATATAGGCGTGAGGGTGAACAGGGAACCAGGTGGTGAATATAAAATTAACAAGTACAGAAGGATATTCAACAGGATCAAGGCTTTTCTTGTCACACCCTTCAGAGAAGTAATCTACTCGCTTACATTGAGGGCTATCTCGGTTTATCTGGCTATCCCTCCGATTGTATTTATCATACTCAGCTATGGGAGAATAGATTTTGAGTCCATGCTTATAGGTACCGTAATTTCAATATTCATACCTCTGGTTATTTTCCTTGAATACAGGGAGAGGGTCATCAGAAAAATAGAGTCTCAAATTCCCGACTTTCTGAGACAGCTTGCCGGACTGAATGAAGCTGGTTTGAATGTTGTTGAGGCTCTTAAGCATGTTTCAACAATGGAGATGGGTACACTTAACAGGGAAATTGTGAAAATCAGGAGAGATGTAGAGTGGGGTGAACTCGTTACTGAAGCTCTCAGAAAGCTCGAGACAAGGGTAAGGAGCGCTGTGATTTCAAGAGTAGTCTCTCTTGTTGTGAAAGCAGTTGAATCCACTCCAAGCATAAAGGAGGCACTTTACACCGCATCTGTCTATTCTGAAATTGAAATTGAGGCAAGGAACAGAATCAGAGGTCAGATGAGCATGTACACCATCATTATCTACATTGCATTTTTTGTTTTTCTCTACACGACCTATGTTCTGCTGAACAACATAATGTCCATTTTCCAGAGTATAGAGAACCTCCCTCCGGGTATAGTTGCTGGAATTGATTTAAAAATGCTCAGAGATACTTTCTATCAAACTACACTGCTTGTTGGTTTCTTTTCGGGATTGACTGCTGGAGTGATGGGTGAGGGGAAGATTGAGGCAGGTTTAAAGCATGTTATCGTTTTCGTTCTGATAGGATACATATTTTTCACAAGAATTATTGTGATCTAACCCTGAAAAAAGCCAGTTAATCTGCTTGATACTTCAACATCCTTGCTTTGTGTGTGGCTGCAATCTTCCAGAGTGAGTAATTGCACGGCAAATAAAAAGGCAGTAATGAATTAAAAAATGTAAAAGTAGATTAAGGTAGATACATTCTTCTGATTCCAGCTACTTTTTCTATTCTCTCCATTGCAAAGATATCTGCAGCTTTTTGGGTTGAAACCGATTTCCCGAACCTGTCCACAATCTCTTCACTCATTCTGAATATTCTTATCAATCTCTCCTTTACACCTTCGATTTCCCTCAAAATACTTTTCCTGTTTATTTCTCTGTGTCTGAGACTGCATTCATACTCTCTGGCAACTGCAATCAGTCCGCCAGCATTTATTATGTAGTCGGGGGCGTAGAGTATTCCGAGTTCGGTCAGTTTCTCTCCATGCCTCTCACTCTCCAGCTGGTTGTTTGCACCCCCTGCAATAATCCTGCATTTCAGTTTCTTGATTGTACCATCGTTTATAACTCCTCCTAAGGCACATGGGGAGAACACATCACATTTAACGGAGAAAATCTTGGATGGCTTGGTTATATCAGCTATATCTGCAAATGTTCTGAGCTTCTCTGTATCAACATCAGTTGCAATCACATGACATCCAGCCTCATTTAAAAGTCTTACAAGTTCACCTCCGACCTTTCCCAGCCCCTGAACAGCAACTTTAAGCCCTTCAATGTTCGAATCACCATAAACATATTCTACACAGGCTTTTATTCCCTGAAAAACACCGTAAGCTGTAAAAGGAGAGGGATCAAGTTCTATTCCTGTTACATGTCTCGTCTCTGTGGCAATAATCCTCATGTCACCGACAGTTGTACCGACATCCTCAGCAGTTATATATCTGCCCCCGAGGGATTTTATGAACTTTCCATAGCTCCTGAAGAGAGCCTCACTTTTTATTTTCTTGGGATCACCGATTATAACAGCCTTCCCCCCTCCAAGGTTAAGGCCTGCTGCAGAAGCCTTCATGGTCATAGCCTTTGCAAGTCTCAAAACATCCCTTAAGGCATCAAGTTCAGTTCTGTACACACAGATTCTTGTTCCTCCCAGAGAAGGACCAAGGACAGTATTGTGTATGGCGACAATCGCCTTCAAACCGGTATTTTTATCCTGAAAGAAAACAACCTCCTCAAAGTCATCATCCTGCATGAGGTCAAACATAAAACTTTGCAATAGCTGCATCCACCTCACCTTCCAGCTTTATCAACCTGCTCCATTTCTCCTGAACATATCGTCTTATTTCGTCAATCTCTTTCTTTGACAGGTGTGAGAATCTCTCCTGTGAAATCAGGTACTCTTCAAGGTCCCTCATTTTTCTCTTCCCCTCAGCAATGGCTCTGCTAACACCAGTAAATCTGAATCTGCCGTTAACACTCTCAAGAAGAATCCACATTCCTGATTCGACTGCAAGTTTGCCCATGTGAACGGTTTTGTCCATCGGAAATCTCCATCCAGGGGGACAGGGAGCTAATATTTCTATATATCTGAATCCTTTGATCTCTTTTGCCCTTTTAACTTTCTCGTACAAATCTTTCAGATATCCCGTGGATGCTGTGGCGACATATGGTATACCATGAGCGAGCATAATTTCAGAAACATCCTTTCTGTGTTCTGTTTTGCCTGCCCATGTTGTTGTAGTCCATGCTCCAAAGGGGGTAGCCCCACTTCTCTGGATTCCCGTATTGGAATAAATTTCGTTGTTGTAGCAGATGTATATGATATCCTCTCCTCTCTCTGCTGCTCCTGAAAGAGCCTGAAGTCCTATATCATATGTGCCACCATCACCAGCCCAGACAACCACCTCAGTATCATCACCCTGCATTTCCAGCGAAGCTTTAATTCCCGAGGCTGTTGCTGCTGCCGAGGCAAAAGCAGTGTTGAACACGGGGACTTTAATTGCCGAGTTCGGGAAAGGACCCATATATACGGAAGTGCAGCAGGCAGGAATGACAAGTATCGCTCTCCCCTTTAAAGCCTTGAGGACAGTCCTCAGGCAAATGGTTGAGGGGCAACCATGACACGCGGTGTTTCCCGGTAGAACGTATTCCTCTCTCTCCATTTCGGATATTTTCATGCTACCACCTCTTTAATCCAGATTTTTCTCTCAAAAATTGCCTTTTCAATCGTCCTCTTTGTAACATCAATTCCTCCAATCCCAACAACTCTGGGAACAACACTTTTCACATCGGAAAAGGCAAGTGCTGATCTTATCTCTCTGAAAAGCTGTCCACCTGAACCGGGACTGATGGCTCTATCAAAAACATAAACCCTTTTACCTTCAAGGTAATTCTTCACCTCTTTCTCGGGGAAGGGACGGAAGGATTTAATTCTGAGCAAACCAGCTTTGACTTTTTTCTCTCTCAAACTGTTGACGGCAATCTTCGCCTCTGAGGCTATCGCACCCATGGTCACGATGACTATATCAGCATCTTCGGTTCTGTATTCTTCAAGGATGAGTGGAGTCTCTCTTTTGGTGAACTCATAGAACTCCTCTTCAATTTTTTTCATTATTTTGAGAGCCCTGTCGTGGGCTTTCTGGATGTTGTGTCTGAGTTCAGCAAAAGGTTCGGGAGGTAGAATATTGCCGTGAGTGAAGGGGTTATCTGCATCAAGTCTCCATTTAGGATTGTATTCTTCAAGGAATCCCTCAAAATCTGTAATTTCTACGGGCATTGCGGTGTGTGACAGGACAAATCCATCGTAGCAGACCATTGCGGGCAATAAAACCTTCCTGTCTTCAGCTAACCTGTATGCCATGGCAATTGTATCGTATATCTCTTGGTTTCCACTGCAGTAAAGCTGAATCCATCCTGTGTCTCGCTGGCTGAGAGCATCACTCAGATCAGCCCATATATTCCATCCCGGTCCAATGGCTCTGTTTGCGACGGCCATAACCACAGGTGTCCTGGCATTGGTGGCCCAGTGCAGCATTTCGTGCATGTAAGCCAGTCCATGACTTGATGTCGCGGTGAAGGTTCTCGAACCAGCAGCACTGGCTCCGATACAGGCAGCCATTGCGGAATGCTCTGACTCAACCCGGATCATCTTTGCCTGCATCTCTCCGCTCTCAACCAGCTTTGCTACTGTCTCAACCACAGGTGTTGCGGGTGTTATTGGATAGGCAGCAACGACTCTCACCATAGACTTCATTGCAGAATATGCGGCACTCTCATTTCCGGTCAGAATTCTTACATTCACGCAAACACCTCCCTTCCGGTCTTCACAGCTCTCTTTGGACAGATTGCAGAGCAGACAAGGCACCCCTTGCAGTACTCATAGTCGATTTCCACTCTGTCATTCACCCTGATTGCGGATTCCGGGCAGTGGAGCCAGCAACTCAGACAGTCATTGCATTTTTCATAGTCAATCTCGGGTCTGAAGTCCCTCCACATCTTTGTCTTTCCTGCAACACCCTCAGAGGGGAAGGAAATCGGAAACTCTACTGTAATTTTTTCCTTTTTTCTTCTTTTTCTCTTTCTTTTCCCGCGAATTGTCTTCATTTCAGCTCTTTCGTATGCCTGTTTGATTGCTGAAACATTTTTCATTCCTGCTTTGCCGAATTTTCTTGTTACAACCCTCTCCAGTAATTCAAGTTTCAGAGGCATGTTTAGCAGCTCAAAAGCCCGGATAAGTGGCCCAAGCATGGGAGTATTCACAACGGGCAGTCCTGCAAGAAGAAGATCGTTTTCGATGGCAACCCCTGTGGCATCCACAGTTATTATGTTCAGATAATCCTGTTCGAACTCAAAGTCCTCAGGCTTTTTCGTTGTGTTGATTATAACGGTCCCTCCTTCTTTCACCCCGCTGAATATGTCCACCGCCCTCAAAATTACTGGATCAAGGACGACGACGATGTTGGGATGATACACCTGACTCGTCTCAAACAAGGGCTCATCAGAAATTCTCGTAAAAGCAATTACAGGAGCCCCCCTCCTTTCAGCACCGAAAAAAGGCATTGATTGGCTGTAATAGCCAGACATATAAGCAACTTCAGCAAGGAGCTTGCTTGCAGTAACAGCTCCCTGCCCACCTCTACCATGAAATCGGATACTAGCCATCATATAATGATTAATAGTTCTTGAAACTATATAACACAACAAGCGAACATGTTAGTTTATCCAGTGTTAATATATTTTGAAAAAATTAATTATCTGTCTGTGATGAAACTCTCTCTTTCCTTTATCTCCTCAACGAATCTCTTCAGTATTTTCTGCTCGGCTGTCCTTATGTGGTGAAGGCATGTTGACTTTGCAATCCCGAATTTATCAGCCAACTCATTCAGATTCATCTTTCTGGGCCAGTCAAAATAGCCTGAGCGGTAAGCTTCAACAAGCACCTTTTTCTGCTTTGCGGAAAGTTTTGAAGATATCTCATCTATTATGTCTCTGTAATCCTCTTCGAGAGTTTTCAGCTTTGAGATACTTATAACCTCAAATTCGATCTCCTCCATCTCTCCAAGCCTGTCAAATGTCTCCTTCAGTTTTTCGTCATATATAAGCATCGTCCAGTACTCATGCCCTCTGTGAATCATTATTTTGGTTGGCATGAATTCAAGGGCAAAAACATTCTCATAGAAGGTGGACTCTGTTGGAAACCTGCCATGAATATAGGCTTCAAGGTCACTCTTTCCGATTACAAGAACATCCTTTGCAAGATGATTGAAACTTCTGATATCTGCTAGATATCCTTTTATTGCATCGTAGTTTTCAGCTACAAGCCTGAAATTTGCTCTAATCTCGTTTCCAATTTTGAAAGCGCCATCCACGGATAAATAAACCTCGGGATGATCTTTTGTAGTCTCAATTGACCAGCAACCCGGATGCCATAGCTTTACCACAACTTTCTTCAGACCTTCCATTCAAAAAAATTAGGATGTTATTCAATATAACTTTATTTACGCCACTTTTCAAACCCACATCATTCTTCGCAGACATCGATCTTTATTGCTCCTTTCGGGCAAACCTCAACACAGGAGCAGCACTCTATACACTCCTCCGGATTCACAGGTTCGGATTTACTGTCATCATCAAACTCGTAAACACTAGCCGGACATACGGCTATGCACTCACCGCATCCATCACATTTCTCCTTATCGACAACTATAAACGCCATATTATCACCAGATAAAATATTGGTCTCAGAGTTGAAAAACTTTTCGTCTATAGTTTATCATTCCAGATTTTCTTTAGTTAAAAAATGTTATATACTTTGAAAACAACTACCTTCATGGAATGTTCAGTCAGAGATATTGATGAAACCAGAATTGATGTGAGGTTGATTAAGGTTCTGGTAGAAGGCTTTGACCTCGACTTTGAATCTGCAAAAGAAATCTCATCAGTTATTGCAGATAAAGAAGGCTCTTCAATGCTTCTCTCATGGTATGATCCGGTGGAGGGTCGGCACTTTCCTGATGTGGATTGCTGTGGAGAGGATGTCCCATCTTGGTATGTTTATGGAAAGAGCAGGGGAGCTAAGCTCCTCGTGGATGTTCAGGGATATAAATTCTTCTATCTATAAAAATTATCTATAAAAAAGAAAAGGTCATTCGATAACTATTTTACCTTCATCGATCTCTTTCTGGACTTCTCTGGGGTCTTTCCCCTCAACAGTTACCCCCATTGAAAGACAGGTACCAAGAACCTCCTTCACAGCTCCTCTGAGGTCGTAGCTCAGCACTTCTTCCATCTTCATTTTTGCTATCTTTTTCACCTGCTCTATGGTGAGGTCTCCAACCACTTCTCTCTTACTTGCCCCTTTTGATATTCCAAGCTCCTGCTTGATCAGAGCAGTTGCGGGAGGAATACCCACCTCGATATCGAATGTCCTGTCATCATGTACTATGAGTTTAACAGGAACTGAAAGACCACTAAATTGCTTGGTCTCTGCATTAATTCTGTCTACAACTTCTTTTACATTGAGACCGAGAGGACCTATTGCTGGACCAAGTGGGGGACCTGGAGAAGCCTCCCCTCCAGGAACAAGAACCTCAACAACCCTTACCATTTACTACACCTCCTCCTCAGTTTTATCAATCACTCTGACATGGTCAGCCTTTACGGTAATTGGAATTGGAACGACTGCATCGATGAGCTCGACGGTAATTTCGTTCTTTGCCTCATCAACCCTCTTAACAACTGCAACCTCTCCCTTGAAAGGTCCCGATATTATCTCGACTTTATAGCTCTCTTTTATCTGCTCAGCTGCTTTTCTTGGAATGAGAAAATGTTCTATCTCGTGGAAACCAACCTCACCTTTCACGACACCTTTCACATGTGGAACTCCTCTTATTGCCTTCAGAAGGTCTTCCATCCCCTCTGCCTCAACGAAAACATATCCTTTGACTTCCTTAGGGGACATTATTGAGTATACAGATAACTGGTACTTCTTTACCGCCATCTCCATTAAATTCGCAACAACCCTCTCCTGGTTTGCGGTGGTTTTTAGAAGGAAAAACTTGCTCATGATTCACACCTTACACTAAGAAGTTTATAAGCTCAGTTATTAGATAAATGAGGAATCCTACAACTCCTATGAAGAACATTACAGCTAAAGCTACCTTTGTTGTTGTGAAAAACTCCTCTTTATCTGGTTTTCTTGTCATTTTAAGCACATTGTAGTATTCCTTAAGCTTTTTCTGAATATCTTTGTTAGCCATACGCTCTCTTTTCAGTCAATGGGTATTTGAAATTTTTTATGGAATGTTACAAAAATCAGGTGGGTATGCAGAATAAAAAAGGAAAAAGTCATTTCACTATATCTATTCCAAATCTTTTAGTGACAGGTAATCCCTTTCTTCCGAGAATCTGTGGGGATTTAACACCTGTAACTATCACAAGGGTTTGCATGGTGTTTTCAAGGCTTGGATCAATCATTGCTCCCCATATAATTCTTGCATCCGGGTCGACTTTGCTATAAATCTCTTCGACTACACTCTCAGCCTCCTCGATTGTCATGTCAGGACCTCCTGTAACATTTACAAGTGCAGCCTTTGCTCCTGAAATGTCAACTTCGAGAAGTGGACTCTTGAGCGCTTTTCTGACAGATTCTGCAGCCTTATCTTCTCCACTTGCCTCTCCAAGCCCTATCATTGCAACTCCACCCTTCTCCATAACCGTTCTAACATCAGCAAAGTCGAGATTTACAAGAGCAGGCTTGGTAATCAGTTCTGTGATGCCTTTGACTGCCCTCATAAGCACCTCATCTGCCACCTTAAAGGCAAGCTGAATTGGATAGTTGGGCACGACTTCAAGCAGTCTGTCGTTTGGAATCACAATAACAGTATCAGTAACCTCTCGTAATCTCTCAAGCCCTGCCTCGGCATTCTGTCTTCTAATCGCTCCTTCAGCTGAGAAGGGAAATGTTACTACCGCTATGGTTAGAGCTCCAGCTTCCTGAGCGGCTTCAGCTATAACAGGAGAAGCTCCAGTGCCCGTTCCACCACCAAGACCACATGTTATGAAAACCAAGTCAGAACCATCGACAATCTGTTTCAGTTCCTCCTCATTCTCTCTTGCAGCTTCTTCTCCAATCTGAGGAAGACTTCCGGCTCCAAGGCCTCTTGTTCTTTTTTTACCGATCAAAACCCTTCTGTGAGCTTTTGTGTAATAAAGGTGCTGAACATCAGTATTCACAGCATAGAGGTCTGCTCCCTCAATCCCCTCTTCATACATTCTGTTGATTGTATTGCATCCACTCCCTCCTACTCCGATTACCTTGATGACTGTCTTCAATTCGTGAAGCAGTTCGATGATTTCATCTTCAACTCCTTCAACTGGTTCTTTTTCCAGCCTTGAGGATTTTTCCCTTTCGGCTCTTTGAAGAGCTTCCTCCACAATAGATTTCATATTCATCTCCCCTTGATAAATTTATAACCTACGAATAGTATATAAATCTTTGTTCTTAAATAAGGTTGATGGTGGCGATATATGGCAGACTGTTCTACCGTGGAGAAATTGTTGAAGCAGGAATAGAAATCGAGGATGGAATCATAAAAAGAATTGACAAAAAAATTGAGGGTGAGAGGGTACAGGGCTTGATATTACCTGCATCAATCGATGTTCATGTACATTTTAGGGACTTCGAGGAGGAAAAGAAGGAGACGATAAAATCAGGCAGTCTTTCAGCCTTGTATGGTGGAAACTGTCTCGTTGTTGATCAACCCAATACAAAGCCGGTAATAGATGGCTTTGAAGAGTATGAAAGAAGGATGAAGGAGGCGGATAAAAAATCCTACATCGATTATGCCCTGAACATGGGGCTGACAGCGAAAAATCATGAGGATATTGTTGAAATAATTAAAAAAGTTGAAGAGAGTTACAGAATACCTGCAATTGGTGAAGTCTTTCTTCAGCATGATAATCTGGAACTCCAGATTCCATACGAAGTACTTGCTGAAGTGAGAAAGAGCACGTCAAAGCTTATAACTGTCCATGCTGAAAGTCCTGACCTAGCTGAGTCCACAGCATCTCTAAACTTCGATAAGCGCCCTCCTGAGGCTGAGATTGAGGCTGTAAAAAGGTGCCTTGAGATAGGCAACTTTCACTTCTGCCACATATCTACATATGATTCTGCTGTCATGATCTCTGACACAGATTCGACCTTTGAAGTCACACCCCATCATCTACTCCTCAACTATGAAGACCTGCTTAATCTGGGAAATTTCATAAATGTTAATCCACCCCTGAGGAGGAGGGTGGAAGCGGAGATGCTTTTCAATGTTCTTCAGCTTGCCGATGTGATGGCTTCAGATCATGCTCCCCATACAATTGAGGACAAAAAGAACGGAGCTCCGGGTTTTCCTGGAGTTGAGACCACCTATCCGGTTATGGTAAATCTGATGAGAAAGGGGTTGGTTGGCATCAGAACTCTTGTAAGCCTTATTGCAATAAATCCTGCCAGGATATTCGGTTTTGAGAAATATGGGGGGATAGAAGAGGGCAATTACGCAAACCTTGCAGTCTTCAACCTGAAGGCAGTTTCGAGGGTGAAGGCAGAAAATCTCCACACTATGGCTGAGTGGACACCCTTTGAGAATTTTGAGGCAGTATTTCCTGAAAAAGTTTATCTGAGGGGTGTACTTGCCCTTGAGAATGGGGAAGTGACGGTTGAGCCCGGGTGGAAGAAAAAAGAACTTTGTAAACCAGAAGAGGAGAATGAAAAGGAGAATAAAGGGGAAGAAAACTAACCAATTTCACATCTTCTCCAGTGGCTCAATGCCTAAAACTCTAAGTCCATTCCTGAGAACGATTCTGCTTGCATCAACTATCGCAAGTCTGTGCATTCTCAGCTCACTTTCTTCCTTCAACACCGGATGCAGTCTGTAGAATTCATTGAATTTTATCGCTGCATCCAAAACATAGTCTGCAAAGACATTGGGTCTGAGTTCTTTGATGACTCTCTCAAGAACAGTTGTAAATTTGGAGAGGTGAAGAATGAGGTCTTTCTCTGATTGAGTGCAGAGTTCTCCTGATATTTCAAGATCTGGCATACCCTTCTCAACTGCTTTTCTTAGAATGCTGCAGGCTCTTGCATGGGAATACTGGATGTAGCTTGCAGTCTGCCTCTCAAAGTCGAGGGCTTTTTTCCAGTCAAAGGTCATCGATTTCTCAGGAGCAAGTCTTACGAAATCGAATCTCAGAGCACCAACTGCGACACTTCTTGCAACTCTCTTCTTTTCCTCTTCAGGCATGTCTTTCTCTTTTATAATCTCGTAAGCCTCCTGATAGACTTTCTCAATAAGCTCATCGGCTGATATGAACTTTCCTTTTCTTGTACTCATCGAACCCTCTGGAAGTGATACAAACTCAAAGAACACTATTTCCGGCGGCTTCAGATTGAGAAGGGCGAGGATATCACTGAGCTGCTTGCCAATAAGCTTGTGGTCTGCTCCAAGAATGTTTATGAATCTATCGAAGTTCTCGTTTTTCCATGCATGATAGGCAAGGTCTCTTGTTATGTAAAGGCTTGTACCGTTCTCCCTTCTAACAACCACATTTTTTTCGTATCCCTTTGACACGAGATCAATATACCAGGCACCATCTTTTATCAAGAGCCCCATCTCATCGATTCTTTTCAGAATCATATCAACATATCCGTTTCTGATGAATTCAGACTCCCATATTACTTCATCATGCTTTATATTGAGTGATTCAAGGGTTTGCCTTATCCCTTCAAGGGCTTTTTCGACCATATTTCTGAACTCCAAGGAAACATCCTCATCACCGAGTTCGTATTTTAGCATTATCTGATCAGCTTCCTGATTTATCTGCTCTGCCACCTTCTCATCCTCTTCTATCAGCCTGTTGATTGCAATGTATGCCTCTGCTACGGCATGGTCGGGTTTTTTGTCACTCAATCCAAATCTCCTTATTCCCAGAACAGCCAGAGCAATCTGTCTTCCCATATCGTTCGTGTAGTACTGGGTTCGCACATTGAAGCCGGCTTTTTTGAAGATTCTTGAGAGCGTATCACCAATTATGGAGTTTCTTAAATGCCCTATGTGCAGAGGTCCATCCGGATTTGCAGAAGTATGTTCAATAAGCACATTCCCCTGCTCCGTCATGCTTCCATAATCTTCATCTTCATCGAGAATGACATTCACAGCATCTTCCAGAAACTCCATGCTGGCGTAGAAATTTATGTACCCATTGACAACCTCAACACTGCCAACATAGTCTGGAAGTTCTGTAGAAATACTCTCAACAATCTCTTCTGCAATATCAGCCGGTTTTTTTCTCTTCTCTTTTGCAAGTTTAAAGGCAACCGTGCAGGTAAGATCAGCATGCTCGCTTTCTCTGATAAACCTTTCATCGCTGAAATCTTCCAGACATTTCTCAACCTCTTTTCTGAAAACTCTGAACATTAAATCACCTGTTATTGGGTTTGTACCTCAGAATGGCTGCCATCCCTCCAAAAGCATTCATGAGCATCGAACCCTCCTCAGAATCGGTTGATATGAATTCCACCTTTGCACCCATATCCTCTGCTATATTGCTCAGCTCAAGAACTATGTCTTCCCTTTCCTCTTCTTCCATATCTGTGCCATCTTTTTCACATTTTGGATTGGTCTCTACACCTTCTTTTACTGTTACAATCTTATTTTCTCCACATACTGGACATCTGTACTTTACTCGCTCGTATCTCAATCCCTCACTCAGTAGAAGTGTATCGACAGCACCCAGGCTTAGATATTCTCTGATCTCATCCTCACCATAGGCTGCAAGCCCATCTCTTGCAACCTCCTGCAGAAATCTCCCTATTAATTTCTTCTCTCTCACTAAGTCAAGCTCCTGCAAAGCATCCTGAGCTTTCTCCACAAGCTCAAAAAGCCCACTTTCATCGGTGTAACTGACATCAAATAACCCTATCACCCTCCTCTGAAGTTCATGATGGAGATACTCTCCATCGTAAAACTCCTCCTTTGTTGGACTGGGTCCTCCGATGAGGATACCTACCAGATTCTCAAGATGAGGGAGAAGAGCCTCTGTTGCTTTATCTCCAACTTTCTTGTAGAACTCATGTATTGCAATCTCTCTCAACCTCTCGAACCTCACACTGCTCTGCCCACCCTGTCTGTGCTTGCCCGGCACCATCGATGAAGAGTAGCTTAGCACTTCAATTCTTTTCCCTCTCAGAACTCCGATGGTAGCCTCTCTTCTATCAATAACAATGAGCCCGTAAATCTTCTTTTCCTTCAACATCTCCTTCAGAGGCTCAAGATAAAAGCTTGAATCACAATGATATTTATAGAGTGGGACAGGCTCAGGAGGCTCTATTATTTCGGTAATCTGTTTCTGCCTTCCACCTCCGAGGTCTATGTTCCCGCTGAGTATGACCATCCCGTGTTCTGGTGGTTTCTTGTAGTACTTCAGCCTTTGAAGGATTGCCTCCAGCCCTGCCATGACACTTGTCCTCGTTTGCTTGGACTTTATGTTTGACGCTTGACTGAGCTCGTTCCTGAGCTGGTTGGAAACATCGGCAATGTTTTTGTCAGGTGGTATATAAAGGGTTATCAGCTCAGTACCTCTTCCCTTCATCTTTTCGAGCTCTTCCAGCTTCCTCTTAAACTCATAAGTTAGTTTGCTCAAGTCAATCACCCGCCTTTCTGGCATTCATTTTCTGCCACGCTCTGATAGCTCTTAAAAGGTCAATTTTTCTGAATTCAGGCCAATAAACCTCACAGAAATATGCGATACCCTTCACAGCCTGCCAGGGGAGAAAGTTCGAAAGTCTCTGTTCACCCCCAGTTCTTATCAGTAGATCAACACATGAATTATCATTTGTATATAGGTGTCTCTCAACGAATTCTGGATTTATATCTTCTCTCTTTATTCTTCCTTCTTTCACAGCACTCAAAATCTTTCTGATGGCATCTACAATCTCCTGTCTGCCTCCATAGGCGATGGCAATGTTCAGGAAAAAATTCCCATAATTCGATGTTTTACTTTCAACCTCTTCCACAGCATCCTTAACAAAATCAGGAAGCATCTCCTTTTTCCCTATAATTTTTACTTTAACTTTATTTTTGTGGATTCTCACATCTCTGGCAAGCCTTTTCAGCTCTTTCCTCAAAAGGTTGAAAATATTAATTTTCTCCTCCTCACTTCTTTTGAAATTCTCAGTTGAGAAGGCATAGACAGTAACATTCTTTATTTTGAGTTCCCAACACCAGTTTAAAACTTCTTCAGCCTTCTTTGAGCCGAAGTAATGACCTGCCATTGAAGGGAGCCCTCTACTTCTTGCGTACCTTCTGTTACCATCCATGATTATGGCTATGTGTCTTGGCATTTTTCTTTTCGAAACTTCAGAGATGAGTTTTCTCTCATAAACACTGTAAATAAAATTCTGCAGCATAAAAACCACTGTTTCTTACTTTCTTGAATGTTCAGCGAGCACTCTGATAACAAGCTCAGAATATTCAGGTTTCAGAAAGTACCTGTTTTTGTTTCCCAGTTCCATCTTGATTATGCCAAGCCTTGCACTCATGAGTCCTACCATTGCGGAAACTCCTCTGGTTTTTATCTCAATGCCTCTATCTCTCAGCTCCCTGTAAATTTCCTCTGTTGTGAATTTTTTACCGGTGAGCATGAGTTTCAGGAGCTCCTCTCGCACACCATTCCTGTCTCTGTCAAGATATTTCCTGAGCCTGTTCTCAATTTCCTTCTCCTGAAGACCCTTCACTTCACCTTCCCACTCCACAGATCCACCTCATTATAGCGGTTCAACTTCCACGACAATTCTCTTTGCGGTGGGATATCTTTCGATTATACTCAGTTCTAATCCAATTTTCTTTAGATCATCTCTCCACCTTTCTACGATCTCAACTCCTGTTTCAATGAAGATTGCATCATTTTTTGAATCCTTCAGTTCTATGATCTCAAATTCTACCGACACCCTATTCAAAAAATCAATCGCTTTTTGAATTTTTTCTCTCTCACCCTCAATCAAACCGCATAAAATTGTTCCATCCTCGGTTACTGTATAGAATTCCGGATGGTTTAAAGCCATCCTCATCAACCTTCTCCTGAACTGAACACCATCCTTGAACCTTGCCGTACAGTAATGGAACTTCTCTACAGTCTCCATGTATTTTATCGCAATCTCATTACTGCCGAGGGCACTATAAAAGTCATCAACTTCATAACCTCTTTCGGTAAGAGCCTGATAGTTGGTGTGAGAAAACTCAAGCTCATTGAGGTTGAGGAAACAGTCAAGCTCATTGGCAATTTTTGCGACATCATCTCTGAAATAAAGTGTGGGAATCTCGAAACCAGCTTCAATCCCTGATCTTTTTGCATATTTTATACTCTCGACAAACTTTTCAGGGCTCTCAAGTCCCACCGGATGAAATCTGATTTCATCCAGTTCAAGTTTACTCAATCTGTCAATTATCTTCCAGCCTGCAGGAATGCTGGTATAGAGGTGAACATGTAGCTCATACTCCTTTAAAAATTTCAGGTACTCATAAAGGCGTTCCGGTTTTGAAAGTGGCTCACCACCGGTTATTCCTGCTCCTTCTGCGTCCATCAGCTCCATTTCTTTTAAAACATCATTAAAACTTTCAACCGGCCTCTCGTTTGCATAGATTACATCCTTTTCCTTTCTCTCCTCGGAAACCGGACAGTAGTAGCAAGAGTGTACACATTCTCCTGTTATAAAGAGGACGAGCTTTCCACCTTCTCTGCAAATTCTGCACCCTTCGGTTAGGTATGTGTAAAAGCTCCCTTCTTCTATTTCTTTTACTTTTTTCTCTCTCATCTTTCTCACGGCATTGAATTAAATTCTGATTCTCTTTCTTCTGTATTAAAACTTAACCTGCCCGACTTTAAAGAGTATTGATTGTGCCACTCATCAGTTCATAATTCTTCTTCTCACGGCAGGGTTTTTCTTTGCTATTCTATCAAGGAGAGATTCAAAACTCTCATCATCAGGTACAGTCTGGTTCAGAAAAATACCTGTTCTGCCAGTCTCTCTCCTCCTCTCAAGAACTCTCTTTCTCTCTTTTATTATCTCCAGCCCCACACCGAGTATCTTCGAAAGCTCCACTTCATCGATCTCAAGCAGGGGAATCTCAATGTGTCCATCCTCAACCGGCTGGATGAGCATCAGCCTTTTATCGACTCCAGGAACCCTTTCCCCACTGACAAGCTCTTTCAACTTCAATGAACCTCCGAAGCTGTAGAAATCTATCTCTCTATCCTTCAGATTGACGAGAGGAAAGCTCACGGTTGTGTTCTCATCCAATACGAGCTCGCCTTTGACGGCATAATTTGGTGTAGCTTGAACTATTCTCCGTTCAAGCACGGGAAAACCCTCGAGAGATACTTCAATCAAATACGACGGAGCCCTGTGGGTGATGAAGATATCAATATCGCTTTCTCGATTCACATCACCTCTTGCCACGCTACCGTAGACTATTGAGTCAAGGGATTGCTCCTGAAGTCTTTCCATAATCTTCATGGCTCTCTCTCTTTTATTTTTCAGAATTTGCCATTTTTCATCACTATAAACAACTTCCCTTCTTTCTCCGAAGATTGCTGTTTTTGTTCTCATTCTATCCCGTTAATCGTTTTACCACATTCATTGAAGGCAGGAGTCTATCCATTCAAGGTACTCTCTGGAACCATCCTCAACGGAGAATGCACAGATACAGGGAATAGTATAGCTATGGATCTTTTTAATCTCTTCTTTAAGCTCTCTGAGCTTTTCTGCTCTTGTTTTGATGATCATCCCTGTCTCTGGAGACTTCTCTATATTGCCCTCCCAGATATACATTGAGTTTATATCGAACATGTTTACACAAGCAGCAAGTCTCTTTTCAAGGATGTGTCTTGCAATTTTCTCCGCTTCCTCTCTGTTTCCTGCCGTAACATATATGAACATATACATCCTACATCCCTCCGCCTTTAAAAGGTGTTCGAGAGGTTAAAAATGATTTCCTTAGACTGGACTGCAGGGCTTGGAATATTTCTGATTTACTGGGTAGCTGTATCTATATTAAAATCAAGAAAAAAACTTGAGAAGTACAATATCACGGCATATGGGCCATTACTCATGATAAGAACGGAAAGAGGTTTAAGGTTTCTTGATAAAATGGCTGAGAATAAGAGATTCTGGAGAATTTTTGCAGATTCAGGAATTCCTGCCGTGTTTGCAGGGATGTTTTTCATGTTCATGCTGGTTATTCTGACAGACATAGTCCTTTTTACGAGGCCTCCACCACCCTCAGAACTCACGAATCCAAAGAATGCACTTTTAATCCCGGGGCTGAATGACTGGATCCCCCTTGTGTGGGGAGTTATAGGTTTGCTTGTCACTCTCGTGGTTCATGAGTTCAGCCATGGAATACTCTGCAGAGTGGAAGGGGTGAAGGTAAAATCAATGGGCGTTTTGCTTGCTCTCGTGCCCATAGGTGGATTTGCAGAACCGGATGAAGAGGAACTTATGGACAAGAGCAGGATAAGAAGAATACAGAGGGTGAGGATATTCTCTGCCGGAGTTATAAGCAACTTCATCGTAGCTCTTATCTCTTTCTCTCTCTTTTTCTACTTAGTTGGATTCATTTCTCCAGCAGTCACCGTTCTTGGTGTCCATCAGGATTCTCCAGCTTTCGGACTTGTTGAAGAGCAATCCATAATCAAGGAAATCAACGGCATCAGGGTTAGTTATCCCGAAGATGTGGAAAAGGCACTTCAGAAAGACAGTTTGAGGGTAACGGTTCAGAAGGGAGAAGAAACCAAAACAATAGAACTACCCAACATTGCTGGACCCAGAATAATTGGGCTTATTGAAGGCTATCCTGCTGAAAAAGCTGGGTTGAAAGAGGGTATGGTAATTTACTCTGTAAATGGAGAGAGGACATACACAATAAACTCCTTTTTTGAAGTGATGCAAAAAACAAAACCTGGCGATGAGGTAGAGGTTGTTATCTACGATGGAAGCTTTAAAACCTTCAGGTTCACTCTTGTAGAACATCCCTCTCTCAAATCAGGATTCATGGGAGTCTCTGTTGAGGAGCAGATTTCTGGAATGCAAATTGCATACTCAAGTGTAATCTTGGACTGGCTCAGGACAATCCCAACTCAACTATCCTCACCTTTAGGATGGCTGAACATAATATCCATGCCCCTCAATTTCCGTGGTTTTGGTGAAGAAACAACCGCTTTTTTCATTCCTACAGGATACTGGAGTGACAAGGGAGAGACTCTTTTCTACATTTTGAATCTGCTTTACTGGGTAGGCTGGATTAACTTTTATGTTGGGCTCTTCAATTGCCTGCCTGCAATACCTTTAGATGGAGGCAGAGTATTGCATGAAATACTCTCATCAATTCTCTCAAGAAGATTTGGAGAAAGAGGAGAGGAGATCTCACTTGCAGCAGGGAGGTTTCTTGCTTTTATCGTTTTCTCCTCCTTAATACTCTCCATTGTAATACCGAATCTCCAGCTGATATAGCCACACAGAAAGGCTGAGAATCTGAGTGAGAGCAGATAGGTCAAAAAGAGAAAATGAAAGGTTCAGTCCTAGGTGTCCTCCTTCTCTTCTTTCTTTTCCTCCTCTTCTTTATCGGTCTCTTTAGTATCCTCTTCTTGCTCCTCAGCTTTCACAATCTCTTCAGCCATCTTTTCCGGGCGAGGATATTTTTCGACAAGCTGGATCTCATCGATATCTTCCATATGTCTGAAAATACCATCAATGGCACTGAATTTTCCTATCATGAAATACTGGTCAAAACTTGAACCTCTTGGAACCTCAACGATGACAGTTCCATTGTTGATCTCTGCCTCAACATCCTTTGTTGTGTAGAGTAGGAAGAGGGACTTTACCTTCTCAATCGGGTCCTCAATTTTCTCTTTAATTTCGAGGTCGAAAACAATCTTTTTACCTGCGTAGGGATGGTTGAAATCCACAACAACTCTCCTTCCGATTATTCTCTCCACTGTCCCCCATCTATCGCCAACCTGTATTCTCTGACCGATTTCTGGTTTTTCCTTGAATTTCGTTATTGTTATTATCTCCTTTTTCTCCGGATCGTACTCTCCAAAAGCCTTCTCTGGTTCAACCTCTACCTCTCCCTTGAAGCCGACCTCTTTTCCCTCGAGAGCATCATCGAGCCCCTCTAAGACATGTCTGTCTCCAACGACCACTACAAGGTCTCCGTATCTGAGTCTATCAGACAATCCAGCCTCTCTTGCGACATTTTCATCGGTTGAATCGATTATCGTTCCATCTTCCAGTCTTGCAGTATAACTTATTTTGACGAAGTCTCCCTTGCTTATGGTGTTGCTCATTATATCACCACTCCTTTTAAGTTGCTGAGGGTAAACTTCCTGTGATAGGATATAAAAAGGTTGGGTGTTAGATTCCCATAGGTAGATGTCCAATAGGTAGATATCCACAGGTGGAAGTATGTCAATAGAGGTTGAGGCAAAGTTTCCAGTTAAAAACATCTCAGAAGTTGAGGAGAAGGTGAAAAAGTTTGCAGAGTTTGTTATAGATAAAGTTGAGGAAGATATCTACTTCAAATCACCTGTAAGGGATTTTGCGGTGACAGACGAAGCGCTGAGAGTTAGAAAAGATGTAGAAGGAGTTGTAGTAACCTACAAGGGAGCCAAGCTGGATAGCGAAACAAAAACGAGAGAGGAAGTAAAGGCGAGAATTGATCCGGGGGATTATGATAAAATCATCATGATTCTACTGAAGCTTGGATTTGAGGATTTTGCAGTTGTTAAAAAAAGGAGAAAGATTTACAGATATGAAGATGCCGTAATCTGCCTTGATTCTCTTGAAATCGGGGATTTTATAGAAATTGAGGTTGAAGGCAGTGATGTTGAATATGGAAAGAGAAGGATATTTGAAATTGCATCCCGGCTTGGTATCGACAAAAGAGAGAGTATCAGGAAATCCTACCTCGAACTGATTCTTGAGAAAACTGAATCCTAAGAACCGAACCCTAAAGCTGAGTTAAACTGATTAAAACTGAATCCTCATCAACTCAATACCTGAAGAACCCCATATGGCAAAATTTCCACTTAACAAAGCTCCCGGATTCACAACCACGGGTTTGCTCGTCTCAATCCCTCTTGCCTCATGGATATGTCCACAGAAGATGTAATCGAAGTTTTTCATTATCTCTCTCAGAACTCTACAGCCAGCATGTATCCCGCTGTAAGTTCTATCAAGAATCCCGTGAGGTGGACAGTGGGACACCAGTATATTTCTCTCACCATAATTAAATCTGGATATGAAAAGGCGAAACTCATCTTCTGAGTACTCTGAAGGTGTATCAAAGGGTGTAAAATTTGAACCTCCAATACCGTGGAAGGTATAATCACCTATTTCAACACTTCTACAGTGGATAAGCTCAGCATCAGTCTCTCTGAACATCTTCAGTGAATCAGGTGGATCACAGTTCCCATGCACGACATAGCACTCCAGCTTATATTTTCCAATTATCTTTCCAAATCTGAAAATATCCTCTGAACGAAAGTGAGTTATATCACCACAGACAAAACAGAATTTTACTCCACTTCGCTCTGCATACTCAAAAACTCTTTCCAGTGGAGTGAAAGAGGAATGGATGTCTGCAATAATCAGGGATTGCATATTTAACTTCTCTTATTTCACTTCAATCTCAGTCTATCACATATATGTCTCCGTTATTGGGGGCATAGGCGTTAATCCCGATCTCCTCTCTTATCCAGTTTGCAAACTCCTCTGTGTTTTCTCCATGGACTGTGAAAACAGTTTCTACCCCTCTATTTACAGCTCTCTCAACCAGTGTTTTTAGCTGTGTATCATCTGCATGGGCTGAGAAATCGTACTGCTCCACACCCATTCTTAGCTTTACAATTCTGTGACCGAGGTTTATCATTCCCCGGTTCAGTGCCATTTCTCCGTTTGTTCCATCTACCTGGTAGCCAGTTAGAATTATCCTTGATTTTTCGTCGTTGTAAAGCCTGGAAATGTAAAAAAGAGCTGGCCCTCCATTGAGCATTCCGGCTGTTGTTACCACGGCTGAAGGCTCCTCCAGAACTCTCTCTCTTTTTCCTCTTTCAACGGGTATGGCGTTTTTAACAGCTCTCTTCAGCATCTTTATGTCTTTTATATATTCCGGATATCTTCCGAGGATTTTCGAAACCTCCTTTCCCATCCCATCAACATAGGGTGTTATGCCGTATTTGTGGAGAATCATCAGAACCTCCTGACATCTTCCAACTGCGAAGGCAGGGATGATTGCATGCCCCCCCATGTCAAGAGTTTCGGTTACGGATTCCACAAACCTCTTTTCAAGTTCTTTTCTCTCTGGATGTTCTACTCCATAGTATGTGCTCTCAACGATCAGGATGTCGGTTTCAGGATAGTCCATATCAGCCCTGTTGAGCAGCCTTGTTTCCTCAAGCTTAACATCTCCAGAGTAGAGGATGCTGATCTCCTTGGAGAGGTGAACACTCGCACTACCAGGAATATGTCCGGCATTTATCAGACTCACCTCCCATCCATCAACCTCAAAGGGCTGATTGTAGCCTATTTCAATCGTGTTACTCTCAAACTGGAGAAACTCCTTCCTTCCATAAGGGGGAGATTCCATTATGTTCATCGAGTCCTTGAGGAGTATGTGTGAAAGATCACTTGTTGGAGGCGTCATAAAGACTTCAGGGTCATAATACATGAGGTTGGGGGCAACACCAACATGATCGAGATGACCGTGGGATATTATAACTGCCCGGGGAGATATTCCGTTAAGAGGATATTCTGGTGGTTCTGATGGCTTTATTCCATAATCGAGAACTAAAGAGTCAACTACTACTGCTGACCTTCCTACCTCTCTGCAACCTCCGAGAAAATTTATTACTGTCATTCCCATCTCCTGAAATTCTGCTTAATATATATATTTCGGTGTTCTGATTATAATTCCTTTACCCTCTCACATCTTGTCCAGAAAGCTATAATAACAACTTTATCCACTTTCTGCCTATGAGACACAGGATTCTTTCAAAACCGAGTTACAGCCTTCTTGAGCTGGAACTTGAAAGTGGAGAGGAGGTTCAGGCTGAAACCGGTGCAATGGTTTATATGCGGAATGTAGAGCTGAAAACTGAGATGAAGGGAGGAATTTTTGGAGGGCTAAAAAGGGCTGTTTTGGGTGGGGAATCCTTTTTTGTTAACAGGTTCGTTTCTAAGGGAAAGGGGGTTCTTGGACTCGCACCCAGGTATCAGGGAGATATCGTTCATATTCCCATTGACGGAAGAGTTTACGCACAGAGTGGTGCTTTTCTCGCCTCGACACCTGAAATAAACATAGATACAAAGTGGGGTGGAGCAAGGACATTTTTTGCGGGAGAAGGACTCTTTTTGCTGAAACTGGAAGGTAGTGGAGAACTCTGGTTATCCTCTTTTGGTGGGATAGAGGAGCTGGAGGTTGAAGGTAGCCTGAGGGTTGATACTGGACATATTGTTGCATTTGAGGACTCTCTCAGCTTCAGGATTTCAAAGGCCGGAGGTCTCAAAGCAACGATATTGAGTGGGGAAGGTCTCGTAGCAGACTTCAGCGGTAATGGAAGGATCTGGATTCAGACAAGGTCTGTTGGAGAGTATGTTGGCTGGCTCTCATCACTGCTTCCCACTAAGGATTAAAATCCTATCTTTTAAAACAATCTTTCCACCTACTGCTCCCGCACCAAGCCAGTCTCCAGCTTCTCCTCTGATAACAAGCTCTCCACCACTTATCTTTCCCCCAGCAACACTTCCAGCATTGCCTTCTATAATCAGCAAACCTCCTTTCATTCCATATCCTGCCCAGTTTCTCACATTTCCTTTTATAATGAGTGTTCCACTCTCCATGTAGGCTCCCGCATAGTTACCAGCATTTCCATGCAAAATTAACTCTCCACCTCTCATTTTATAGCCGAAGTAGATGTGTCTGTTCCCTTTAACCTCAATTCTCCCTCTCTCCAGTTTATAGCCGATTCCAGCCATAGAAGTTCTGGTGGGGAGAGTTAAACTCTCATTTTCATCCAGCAATATGTTAAGAATTCCGGAAAGGTAAAAGCCGAAGGTTCCCGAAATGTTTTTGGAAGCGAGTCCCACCACATCTTTTAACCTCAACCCAAGCTCACGAACAACTCTTTTTCCGAGTCTGAAAGCCTCTTCCCACACTCCTTTCTCCCATCCATGTTTGTTTTCAGCCCACTCAGCAAAAATGAGTACGGCATCATCGATTCTAGATATCTTTTTTGCTGAAGATCTTGCTTCAGGAGCAGGAATGTCAATTTTATCCAGCAACTTTCTTATCATCATGTTTTAAAGTTATGAATTGTTAATTATCGCTTCCGGTGGTGATTATAGCAAGTGGTTTATGCATTATGATCTTGAAGTGCAGGTGATTATTGGAAGAAGGGTTTTATCTTTTATCAGGAAAACCCTCTCTATCTCTCCTGTCTAATCTTCCTTCTAAATATTTCTCCCCAGCTGTCCAGGAGGTTTTTCAGATCCAGAATAGGAGTTACTTTACTATTTAGGTTCATACTTGGGTCTGATAAGTATTTGCATTCGTGAACTATCAAAAAAGAAAAAAGCAGAGAAAGTAGAAGAAAGCTAAAGAGGAAAAAATTTAGGATGATGATCTGATTCAAGCCTGAAAATCACGAATGGCTTAAAAATAACATCGAGAATATCTCGGAATTCCTTGATGAAGTTGTAACAGTATATCGCGAGGGAAAGGAGCTATCTATAGCTTATAAATCGAAAAATCGAGCGGACCCGGCGGGATTTGAACCCGCGATCTACGGCTTAGAAGGCCCCGCTGACGAAAAGAAGGCTTGTGTAGACTATTATTCGGTAAAACCGGAATTTGAGAAATGGATTCATAAGCAAGTAAGCGAAGAAACAGCAGAAGATTACATTCGATATCTGGATAGGTATTTGAATTCTACACGGATTTGTTCGAAGGAAGATCTAGAGGATATCTTGGACGATGTTGAATCGGGGTATAACCACTTTGTTAAAGGACTTAGAAATCTGATTAAATTCCTTGAGAAGAAGGGAAAAATTCCGAAAGGCTTCGCAGAAGAGCTCAAAGAGTTACTTAAGGTTAGAAGAACGGGAACGGATACTTACGTGCCTCCTGACGATCTCTTGAGGAAGACCTTAGCCAAAATAGACCGAGAGGAATATGAGATCCTATTTAAATTGCTGGGTTATTCTGGAATTCGGATAAGGGAAGCGATATACCTTTTGGAAAGTTTTGATCCGAATAAGCTTCATTTCGTAGACGGAATAGCCTACTACGATTTAGAGTGGGAAAGAGGGACGAAGAAGAGCTTTAAGGCCTTTATGCCTACAGAATTCGCTAAAAAACTTCGAAAGATTGGGTTAAATAAGCATTCAATTTCTAGTTACATAGTGAAAAGAGGAGTTCGCCCCAAGCACCTTCGAAACTGGCAGGCTAATAAGCTCGTTAGAGCGAGAATCCAAGAAAGCGTTATTAACTTCATCCAGGGACGCTCCCCGAATACGGTATTTGCTACTCACTATCTGGCGAAAGTGAACGAGGCCATTGCTGCCTACAAGGAGGTTGTAGAAGATTTGAAAGCGGTGTTGGAAGGATGATCGACGATGGTGATTTCTTCAGGATAGCGAGGCTGATCAGGAAACTAGAATCGGGGATAGAACTAACAGAAGTGGAGGAGAAGTTGAAGGAAGAGTTGGGGTTTTAAGATAGAAGATAAATTTTTAGCGATTCTGTTTTTTTACGCTCTTTGTTTAGTTTATTTTTAAGAATACTGGAGGAGAAGAGAATTTGAAAATTTGAACTCTATAAGTTATTACTTAATAAGTTGAAAAATTAGAATTTCGAGGAGAATACTTTATTTTGTTAAAGGAGTTATCTTTAGCGTTAAATCGACAGAATCGCCTTTTATTTACTCTTAGTTTCGTTAAAACTTAACGGAAAATCTTACTTTTCATAAGTCGAATGTGATAGGAGAACGCCTATTAATTATATGGGATTGTGGATTATAGTATTTAAGGTTTATCGAAAAAATTTAAATATTCATCCTCTAATCGATTATAATCGAAAAGCATAAATACAATGAATAATAGAAGTAGTAACGTAAGAAGTGAAAATCACAAGTTTTTGTTTAGATGAAAAGACACGGGAACTCCTCGACAAAATGGATTCGGAGGGGTTCTCGAAATCGAAGGTTATACGGAGAGCACTACAGTTCTACAGCGAGTTCTATTTTGATGAAGAGACGTGGGAGCTATTAGATAGGCTTTCTTGGGAGACAAAGCTACCACGAAAGGCGGTTTTGGTTGAGGGTTTGAAAATGTTAGAGGAGGTTTTGAAATTAGGGAGGTAATGCTATGAGAAACGAGACTTTGGTTAAAATTTGTGAGAATATAGCAAAACAAGCAAACGAATACGCAAAGAAAAGGGATTTTCTTAGAGCTAAGGTTTACAGCGGGATAGCTTTAGACTTTCTCAAACTCGCAAACGCCACTCCAAGTGACTTCAAGCGAATCTCGAACTTACTTCCGGATCTCGAAGAGGAAACTTCAGCAAGTAAACTCTCGGTAGGAGCTTATCGAGAGGGAAGATGGGAGGTTTGGTGATGGAGGAAAATAGGCTAACGGTAGGAAGATGGAACCATAGAAAGGGGGAGTGGGAGACTACGCCGACTTCACCGACCGCCGGACTCCTAAAAGAAGGAAAGAGGAAGATAAACTTGGGATAAACTTCCACAGTAAACCCATTTCTCGCTTGAGGTTTATCTCAAGGTCAGGGGAGAGTATGGATGAGGAAAAATCTCCACCAGGGGGTGTATAAGAAATGGCGAATTTAATGCCTTTAATTGAGGAGATAGATAGGTTCAAAGCAGGATTTTCCGAACTTGTAAGGCGATACTCCAACGAGTTAAGGGCAGAGTTGGAGAGGGAGATTTATAGGGAAAAGAAGGAAAGGGAAAATCAGAAGCTCAAAGAATTCGAAAAGATTCAGCTTTCAAAAGCTAACGCTCCGAGATTTCTGAAGATTCTTCAAATTATCGAGGATCTTAAAGAGGAGAGAAATTTGGGAGATGGAAAGATCCCGATCATCGCTAACAAATACGGAATCTCCAAGGAAGAAGCTGAAATCCTTTTGAATATGATTCGTTACGCCCGACTTTATCATAAGTTTGCAGACGCTAAGATCGAGATCTACCGATTCTTATGATCTCTCCCATATTTCCACCTCCCTTTTTTATTTTTTATAATCGCTAAAGATAAAGCTCAGGAGAGGTAGAGATGGGGAAAAGCAAAGCGATAGAAGAGTTTGAGGAAATAAGAATTTTATCGAGAGAGGATTTACTAAGGATTCTCTCCGAGTTAACGATCAAGATCAAGAACAAGATATTCTACGGCCGATTTAACAAGCCCGAGATAGAGAAGCTCAGGATTAAGTATGATCGGTTATTTTGCGATGTAATCAAGACGTATAATGCGGTTTTGAAGGATAAGGAAATCTCCGAGTTGGAGGAAAGAATCCGAAAGTTGGAGGAGGTTTTGAATTATGATGAGGGTAGATAGGCTAAGGAAAAGGTTGGAAGAGTTAAGGAAGGTAAATTTTAGGTTTGAAGATGGAAGGTTAATCCAAAGATCGGTTTTCATAAGCAACAAACCGGAAGGAAAGGTAGTCGGGGAATTCGATGACTATGAAGAGGCTAAAAGGGAAGCGAGAAGGGTAGCCCGAGAACTCGATCTTCCCGACGGATCTTGGATGGATGAGTTAGAGTCTAAAGCGATAGATCCCCCTTTTTACGTGGTAGTGGGAGAGGTAAAGGTTTGGTTAGAGGAGGTGGAGAGCTAAGTTAAGCTTTTAAAAAAGGAGGGATAAAATGGGTTCGTCTAATAAAGAATTATTCTCATCCCACAAATGTTTTTCGG
>Ga0209426_1000290_pt1 | contig 61893 bp, 59 predicted proteins | sample Deesub1362B_J571_FD_187697 | JGI IMG/M metagenome (GOLD analysis project Ga0209426, IMG submission 187697) | Deep oceanic, basalt-hosted subsurface ecosystem from Juan de Fuca Ridge flank, Pacific Ocean, CORK Borehole 1362B_J2.571 (SPAdes)... ... | reverse complement strand
TCGTGGCGTCCACCCCGAACGCCGTGGCGACCGCCTTCCTCGATTGACCTTCATCCAACACACGCCGCACCACCTCGGCTCGACTGTGCGCTGTCAGACGGGCATTCTTGTGCACGTTCATCCGGTCCTCTCCCGAGACTCTGTCGCTTCGCAACCACAGCTTCTCGGGTCCGGACCGGATGGACAACCTATTGAGAGCTCACACCTAGAGCGTGATAGCCGAAAGTTTGAGCGGTTTCGGATATCACGCTCTAATCCAACGGAGGCCTTCAGTGGACGCCCAACTCTTCCTGCTCTGCGTCCTGACCTTCGTGATCCACCTGATCGGCGCCCTGGCCTACGCGGTACGCATCGCCGGGGTCCGGACGCGGCGCATCGCCATGTCGTTCGCGCTGTTCAATGTACTGGTCCTGCTTTCGAGAGCCTCGAACGCCTTCCAGGGGCCGTTCCTGTCCAAGCGGATCGAGAGCAATCTCCTGCACGGCTCGGGTGGGCATCTGCTCGGCGACTTCCAGTGGCTGCTGGCCAGCGCCAGTCTGGCCGCCCTGGTCGGGGCCCTGGCGATCCCGACCGCCCAGCGCCTGTTCACGCGCGCCGTGGCGCACTTCCAAGTCCACCGCTCGGTGCCCAAGCTGCTGCTGCACGCCTTCGCCAAGGGCGGCGTCGGCTATATCCGTGAGGCGGTCGCCGTGCCCTCGCCCGCGCATCTGAAGACGCTGAAGCAGAAGATCGACGTGCCGGCGCGGGTGATCATTCTGAACGTTCTGGCCCAGGCCCTGCTGACGGTCGGCGTCTTCGCGTCGCTCTACGCCGGCTATCTGGACCCGCAGTTCCGGGTGACGGCCGTCAGCCTGTCTTCGGTGATCAACGGCGTCGCCACGATCCTGCTGTTCGTGCTGATCGACCCGGCGCTCTCGATCATGACCGACGATGTGATGGACGGCCGGGTCAGCGAGGCCGCCTTCCGCCGCGCCGTCGTCTGGTTCGCCGGCAGCCGCGTGGCCGGCACGGTGCTAGCGCAATTGCTGCTGGTTCCGGCGGCCGGAGGCGTCGTTCTGCTGGCCCGCCTGATCTAGATCCGTCGCGCCGTCACGATCGGCACGACCGGGTCCAGCATCTGGCCTTCCATCACCGGATTGGTCGCCTTGCCGGGCGTGGGCAGGTTCAGGATCTTGTGCACGACCTCCATGCCCTTGATCACCTGACCGAAGGCCGCGAAGCCCAGATTGTCGCCCTCGGCCGCCGGATTGGCGTCCAGATACGGCGCCTCGCCGACGCAGACGAAAAAGTCGCTGTCGCCGGTGCCGGGCGCGCGCCGGGCCAAGGACACCGTGCCGTCGACATGGCGCAGACCGGTCTGGGTAGTCGGCTCGTGCGCCACCGGCGGGAGCACCTTGGCCGGGTCGCTCTGCAGCCCGCCCTCGATCAGGCCGTAGTCGACCGGGCTCTTGGATTTGGCCGACCGCCAGAACGACGCGCCGTCATAGAGCTTCTTGTCGATATACTGCAGGAAATTGGCCGTGGTCAGCGGCGCCTGCCGGACCTTCAGGGCGACGACGATCGCCCCCAGGCTGGTGTCCAGACTGACCAGGATATCGCCCGCCCCCGGCACGATCGGCGTCGGCGCCAGATTCAGGATCTGGGCCTTGGCCAGGCCCGGCGCGACGGCCAGGCCTCCCAGGCCGGCGAGCAGGTCTCGACGCTTCATGCGGGGCTCCTCAGCTCAGGCGGCAGCGCCGCACCCACCAGTCCGGTCGCAGGACCGCCAGTCGCTCGGCCAGGGTCTCGGCCTCGATGTCGCCGGCGCAGAGCGCGAAACAGGTCGCGCCCGAACCCGACATGCGGACCAGCAGACTTTCGGGCTCCGCGCTCAGAACGTCCAGCGCCTCGCTAATGCGCGGTTCCAGCGCGACCGCCGGCGCCTGCAGGTCGTTGCGGGTGGCGACGGCCAGCCAGCCGGCGGTCTCCTCGGCGGTTTCCAGACTGGCGGGCAGGAATGGAAGCGCCGCGCCCTCGGGATGCACGGCCGCGTCATAGGCGCGATAAACGGCCCCGGTCGGCGATGGAACGCCCGGATTGACCAGCACCGCGTGCAGTTCGGGCAACTCTGGCGCTGGCGACAGGATCTCCCCTCGCCCCTCGGCCAGCAGGGCCGTGGCTCGCAGGCACGCCGCGCCGTCGGCGCCGAGGCTGGCGGCCAGCGGCTCGAGATCCTCATCGGACAGCGCGGGAGCCAGCGCGTCGCGCAGCAGCTTCAACGCCGCGCCCGCGTCACTGGAGCCTCCGCCCAGCCCCGCGGCTATCGGCAAGTGCTTGTCCAGGATCAGTCGATACGGCGGAATCGGCCCGCCCAGCCTGGCGTGAAAGGCGCGCGCGGCGCGAACCACGAGATTATCGGCGTCGGACGGAAACGCCGCGCCGAACGGCCCCGAGGTCTCGAAGCCCGGGGCGTCGCTCGGCTGGATCGCCACCCGGTCCCCGACGTCCGCGAAGACCATCAGGCTGCTGATCGGATGGTAGCCCTCGGCGTCCGGCGCGCCCACGTGCAGGAACAGATTGACCTTGGCCGGGGCGAAGGCGGAAAGCCGCATGATCTCTCACTCGAGCCTGGGATAGGACAACCGCCCGATAGCTCAGTTGTGCGCCATCGTCGATGTCGTCGCCGGCCCGGCGGCCGCCAGACCGTTCTTCAGCTTGGCCTCGGCCTCGGTCTTCTGCTTTTCGTCCGGCTCCAGGGTCAGGACACGCCGCCACTGGTACTGCGCCTCGGTCTTGCGGCCGACGCGCCAATAGGCGTCGCCCAGGTGGCCATTGACGTCGGGATCGCCCGGTTCCAACTCGACCGCGCCCTCCAGCTTCTCGACGGCGGCCTTATAGTCGCCGAGGCGATAATAGGCCCAGCCCAGCGAATCCAGCATCGCGCCCGATTGCGGCCGCGCCAGCACGGCGCGCTGGACCATGACCAGGGCCTCGGGCACATGCTCGTTGCGATCGATCCAGGTGTAACCGAGGAAGTTCAGTAGTTCGGGCTCGTCGGGATTGAGCTCCAAGGCTTTCTTCAGATCGCGCTCGGCCTCGGGCCAGCGACCGGCCTGATCCAGCGCCACCGCGCGCAGATAGAACAGCCGCCAGTCCGGGCTGGCCGTCTCGCGGGCGATCAGCGGGTCCAGCACCGCCACCGACTCGCTCCACTGGCTGTTGGCGCGCAAGAGGTCGGCCAGGGCCACCTGAGCGTCGCGGTCGTCGGGCGCGGCCTTGGCGGCGGCGCGCGCCACCTCCAGGGCCTTGGCCTTGTCGCCCAGGTCGTTCCAGGCCCAGGCGATCTTGCTCTGGGCCGAGGCATAGTGCGGCGCGCCGGACGGCACGTGGCCATAGGCCTCGATCGCGCCCCTCGAGTCCTGGTTCTGGTTCAGGAGGTCGCCGACCAGCACCCAGGCCTCGTCGCGATTGGGATCCAGGCGCAGGGCCAGGCGCAGATAGGCCAGCGCGAATTGGGTCTGACGCTCCCCGGCGAAGGTGGCCGCGCAGGCCACCAGCCCCTCCGCCGCGCCCTGGCGAAGGGTCGGCGCCGCCGGCGGCGCGCCCTTGGCGACGGCGCGGGCCCGGGCTCGCAGCAGACCCGTGTCGTTCGGCGCCGCGCGCAGGGCGCTGTCATAGAGGGCCACGGCGTCGGCCTGGCGATTTCGGCGCTCCAGGAACGCGCCATAGTCCAAAGTGAAGATGCTGGCCGTCGTCGTGTCGCTGGTCAGGGCCTTGTAGTCGGTCTCGGCCTCGTCATAGCGCTTGGCGCGCTCGAACAGCCGCGCCTGGCCCTGCTGGCCGAAGAACTGCACCAGCTTGTCGCCGCGCAGAGCCGGCTGGACGATCGCGCCGTCCTTGTCGCCGGCCGCGGCGGCGGCCCAGGGGGCCAGCAAGGCCGCCGCCTGCTGGTGCGGGAAGCCGGGAGGATCGCTCTTCAGCAGGGCTTGGGCGTCCTTGCCCTTGCCGACCGCCAGAGCTTCGACCACGCGAGTCAGCACGCCCAAGCGCTTGATCGCCTCGGGCGTGTCCGGACCGTTCGGCGCGATGGCCGCCGCGCGGCTGATCTCGCCCGACATGACCAGCGCGGTGAACGAACGCTCGGCCAGCACGCCGGGATCGTCGCCCAGCGTCGACGCCGCCTCGAAGAGGCTGGCCGCCTCCTTCGACTTGCCGTCCCGCAACGCCGCCTGGCCCGCCAGGAACTGGCCATAGGCGGTGCGGGTGTCGAACAGCCGCACGTTCTGCCCGACCGCTCCTCTCAGCGGGATCCGCGCGTCCGGCGCGGCGGCGCAGGCGCTCAGAACCGAAACGGAAACACAGGCGAGAAAAGCTTGGATACGCGTCATCCCCGCACCCTCCGAGGTTTCGGCGCGCCCTGCAAGAAAAAGCCTCCCAGGAGGACCTGGGAGGCGTGTTTCGTCACATGTTCGGATAGTTCGGACCGCCGCCGCCCTCGGGCGTGGTCCAGGTGATGTTCTGAGACGGATCCTTGATGTCGCACGTCTTGCAGTGAACGCAGTTCTGGGCGTTGATCTGGAAGCGCGGGTCCTGGCCCTGCTCGTTGTAGAGCACCTCGTAGACGCCGGCCGGGCAGTAGAGGCGCGCCGGCTCGCCGTACTTGGGCAGGTTGACCGCGATCGGGATCGACGGATCCTTCAGCTTCAGGTGGGCCGGCTGGTCTTCCTCATGGTTGGTGGCCGACAGGAACACCGACGAGAGCTTGTCGAAGCTGATCACGCCGTCAGGCTTGGGATAGACGATCGGCTGGTAGTCCTTGGCCAGGCCCGTCGAGGCGGCATCGGTCTTGTCGTGCGGCAGGGTGCCGAAGAACGAGAAGCCGAACAGGTGATTGGTCCACATGTCCAACATGCCGAAGGCGCCGCCCAAGGCCGTGCCGAACTTGCCCAGCAGCGGCTTGGCGTTGCGGACGACCTTCAGCTCCTTGGCCACCCAGCTCTTTTCGTAGGACGCCTGGTAGGCGGTCAGCTCGTCGCTGGCGCGGCCCGCCTGCACCGCCTCGAAGGCGGCCTCGGCGGCCAGCATCCCGGTCTTGACGGCGTTGTGGCTGCCCTTGATGCGCGGCACGTTGACGAAACCGGCCGAGCAGCCGATCAGCGCGCCGCCCGGGAAGGTCAGCTTCGGCACCGACTGGTAGCCGCCCTCGGTGATGGCCCGCGCGCCGTAGGCGATGCGCTTGCCGCCTTCCAGATGCGGCAGGACGGACGGATGCTGCTTGAAGCGCTGGAACTCGTCGAACGGCGACAGCCAGGGGTTCTTGTAGTTCAGGTGCACGACGTAGCCGATGGCCACGTAGTTGTCCCCGAAGTGGTACATGAAGCTGCCGCCGCCGGTCTTGTTGTCCAGCGGCCAGCCGGTGGTGTGCTCGGCCAGGCCCGGCTGGTGCTTCTCGGGGGGGACCTGCCAGAGCTCCTTGATGCCGATACCGTACTTTTGCGGCGACTTGCCCTCGTCCAGCTTGAACTTGGCGATCAGTTGCTTGGCCAGCGAGCCGCGCACGCCTTCCGCGATGAACACGTACTTGCCGTGCAGCTCCATGCCCGGCTGATAGTCCGGCTTGTGGTGGCCGTCCTTGGCGATGCCCACCACGCCGACGACGACGCCCTTGACCGAGCCGTCCGCGTTCCAGACCAGGTCCGAGGCCGCGAAGCCCGGATAGATCTCGACACCCAGCTCCTCGGCCTTGGTCGCCAGCCAGCGCGTGACGTTGGCCAGCGAGGCGATGTAGCAGCCGTGGTTGTGCATGAACGGCGGCATGGCGAACATCGGCAGGGAGAGCTCGCCCTGCGGACCCAGCAGCTTGAAGCGGTCCTTGGTGACCGGCGTCTCCAGCGGCGCGCCCTCTTCCTTCCAGTTCGGGAAGAGCTCGGCCAAGCCCTTGGGATCGATCACCGCGCCCGACAGGATGTGGGCGCCGACTTCCGAGCCCTTTTCCAGCAAGGCCACCGAGATCTCGGTCCCGGCCTTGGCCGCCATCTGCTTCAGTCGGATCGCCGCCGACAGGCCCGCGGGACCACCGCCGACGATGACGACGTCGTATTCCATCGACTCGCGTTCGAGGTCTTCGCTCATAGGGTCTCCCGGTCGAGCCTATCGCCTTGGTTCAGGCGGCCCGTCTTATGACTGTTTGAGTCACAGCTTATCAGAACGTGACGCGGTGGCGGTCAAGCGCCAGATTTCGCTTTTTTGCTGCGACGCAATGTAAAGACCGAGCTCGATGCGCGCCCGCGCCGGTTCGGAAGCGCTCACGCCTTTACATTTTAGAGCCCGGCGCGCGCCAAAACCGCTCCCGCTTTTGGCGGTCTCGCTCTAATGAGGAGTGATGAGCCTCGCCGTGGATCAACGCGCCATCGAAAGCCTGCTCGCCTTCTGGGCCGACGCCGGCGTCGAGGCCTCCTACGCGGACGCGCCGATCGATCGCCTGGCCGAGGGCGCGGCGATGCTCAGGGTTCGTAGCCAGCCGCCGCCCCCGCCTCCGCCGGCGGCCCGTCCGGGCCTCGTCGTCGCCCGCGCCCCGGATATCGCCTCGGCTGTCGCGACCGCCAAGGCCGCGGCGGCCGCTTGCGACGACCTGCCGAGCCTGGCCGCCGCCATCGCCGCCTTCGATGGCTGCCCGCTGAAGACGCAAGGCGCCAAGCAGGCCGTGTTCTCGCGCGGCGCGGCCGATGCGCCGGTCATGGTGATCGGCGAGGGCCCCGGGGCCGACGAGGACGCGCAGGGCCAGCCTTTCGTGGGCCGCGCCGGCAAGTTGCTGGACCGCATGTTCAAGGCGGCGGGCCTGGAGGGGCGGGTCTTCATCACCAACACGGTCTTCTGGCGACCGCCCGGCAACCGCACGCCCACGCCCCAGGAACAAGCCGTCTGCGCCCCCTTCGTCGAACGGGCGATCGCCCTGGTGAAGCCGAAGATGTTGCTGCTGGCCGGCGGCGCCTCGGCGAAAGCCATGCTCAAGCGCGACGAGGGCATTCTGTCGATGCGCGGTCGCTGGTTCGAATGGACCTCGGAAGACCGGACAATGGAACTGCCGGCCATGCCGACCCTGCACCCGGCCTTCCTGCTGCGCACGCCGGCGCAGAAGAAGAAGGCCTGGCAAGATCTTCTCACGCTGACCGAAAGGCTTGATCGACCGGGTCGTCCCCACTAGACATTCGTCCCGACCAGTCGGAACGGGGGACGCGTGTTCGTGGGGACGCGCGGATCGCTTTTGAAGCTTTGGGCTCGCCCTCTGGCCGTGATTTCGGCCCTTTTCCTCTGCGCGTCCGCGCTTTCGGCGCGCGCCGGCGCGCTGGAGCCGTTGTCCCAAGACGATGTGCGCTACTATCGCGCGGCCTTCGCGGCCACGGATCGCGGCGATTTCGACGCCGCGAAGGCCGCCTTCGCCAATATCCACGACCGTGAACTGGGCGGCCGGCTGGCTTTCGCCCGGATCATGCATCCCACCGCCTACGCGGCCAGCTATCAGGACCTGACCGCGTGGCTGAAAGCCTATGGCGACGAAGCCGGCGCCGACCGGATCTACGCCCTGGCCCTCAAGCGCAAGCCCGCCGGTAAGCGCGTCGCCCCACCGCCGGTTCCGGCGCTCTTCGTCGCCGGAGAGAAAGACCCTCCGCCGGCCGACAAGGGCCGCGCCGCCCGCGAGGCCTACTATTCGGGCGACGTGCAAAAGGCCCTGACCCTGGCTGTCGCCGGCGGCGAACGCTGGATCGCCGGCCTGGCCTCGTTCCGCCTGGGCGACTCCGCCAAGGCCGAGGCCTACTTTCAGCAGGTCGCCGACGACGAGCACGAGGACGAGTGGTTGCGCGCGGCCGGCGCCTTCTGGGCCGCGCGCGCCGCCAGCCAGGGCGATCACGAGCGCCAGGCCCGGACACTGCTGATCCAGGCCGCCCGCGCGCCGCACACCTTCTACGGCATGATCGCCGCGCGACAGCTGGCCCTTTCCGGCGTCGCCCTCGCGGACGAAGTCGAGGATCCGATCGCGTCGCTGATCACCCGCGCGTCCTATGCCGGACCGGACACCGCTTCGCTCAATCGGCTGATGCAATCCGATCCGCGCGCCCGCCGCGCCGCCGCCCTGGCTCAGATCGGCCGGTGGCGCGAGGCCGGGCAAGAGCTGCGCGCCGGCCTATCCCTGGCGGAAGACGAAAACCTGCGCGCCGACTGGACCACCCTGGCCCTGGCCCTGAACGCCAACGCCCCGCTCAACGCCGGCCGCCCCGTGCGTCGGGTCGGCGGCGAGGACTATCCCCTGCCCCCGCTGGATCCGATTGGCGGCTTCACGATCGATAAGGCGCTGGTCTACGCCCTGGTGCGCCAGGAAAGCCGCTTCGATCCGCTGGCGGTCTCCAACGCCGGCGCCATGGGCCTGATGCAGGTGCGCCCCATCGCCGCCGCCGACGCGGTGGGCGACGACAAGTTGCGGTCGGACACCTCGCCGCTGTTCGACCCCGCCTTCAACCTGCGCGCCGGCCAGGACTATTTCACCTGGCTGATGGATCGCGGCCTCAAGAGCCCCGACCTGCTGCGCGCCGTGGCGGCCTATAACGGCGGTCCGGGCACGCTGAACAAGACCCTGGCCCAGCTGGGCGCCGACTGCGACAGCCTGCTGCTGATCGAGAGCCTGCCGTTCAAGGAAACCCGCAACTACGTCGAGAAGGTGATGGCCAGCTACTGGACCTATCGCCGGCTTCTCGGCGCCGAGAACAAGACCCTGGACGCGGTGGCCAGCGGCGCGCGGACGGTGGACTTCCGCCTAGACCCGCAGATCGCGACCCCGACCTCGATCGACCAGCTGATGGGCCAGCTGACCGCGTCTCAATAGCTTAGGCGCTTGGCCTTCAAGGCCGACGCCAGCGTCCTCTCGTCGCCCGCGCGTGTCGGCCAGTCCAGACGCCGGACCAGCACGCCATGCCAGCGCGGCGCCAGCTTGCCGAGCAGACCAACGCCCGCGACTACTAGGACGGCCGGCGCGCCGCCACCGCCGGCCAGGTGCTTCTCGATCGGCTCACGCCAGCCTTCGCGCAGGGCCGGTGTCGCGCGCAAGGTCAGGATCCAATCGCCCCGCGCCACCGCCGCGCCCGCCGCCAGACGGTCGCCCGAGGTCGTCACCAGCCGCGCCCCGCTGTCCTCGACCAGGGCCTCGACGCCCGGCTCGCCATCGGCGACCAGGATCACCTCCTTGACCAGACCGTCCACGGCGGCGGGCACCAGCAGGGCCATCTGGGCGGCCAGGCCCGGCAAGTCTTCGGAGGCGACGAGGACGACGGAGATCATGCCCCTGCTTCGCGAGGGACGACGACGCGGTCAAGAGGGCGCCGACGCCCTATCCGAACAAGTCCAACTGCGCGCCGCCCAGCCTGGGCGGCGTGAACTGACGACAGTCCAATGGCGTCCAGGGTTGGTCCAAGCCGAACTTCTTGACCGCCAGATGGAACCGCTGTCGCAGCACCTCGGCCACCGGACCATCGCCGACCATCCGCTCGCCCCAGCCGGATCGATAGGTCTCGCCTTGGCGGATCTGACGCACCAGCGACATCACCTTGCGCGCGCGGTCCGGATGATCGGTCTCGAGCCACTCTTCGAACAATTGCGCGATCTCGCGCGGCAGACGCAAGGCGACATAGCCCGCCCCCCGCGCGCCGGCCTTCGAGGTGGCCTCCAGCACCGCCTCGACCTCGTGGTCGTTCAGCCCGGGGATGGCCGGCGCGAACATGACCGTCACCGGCACGCCCGCCTCGGTCAGCCGCCGCACCGCCTCGATCCGCTTGCCGGGCGTCGCGGCGCGCGGCTCCATGCTGCGGGCCAGGGCGCGGTCCAGCGTGGTGATCGAGATCGCCACCCGCGTCAGCTTCCGCGCCGCCAGCCGGGCGTAGATGTCGAGATCTCTCAGGATCAGCGCCGACTTGGTGATGATCGTGAACGGATGACCGTGGCGCTCCAGCACCTCGATGACCTGCCGGGTCACGCGCAGTTGCTTTTCGTCGGGCTGATAGGGGTCGGTGTCCCCGCCGATATGGATCGTGGCCGGCTTGTAGCTGGCCTTGGCCAGTTCCTTCTCCAGCAGTTGGCCCGCGTGGGGCTTGAAGAAGATCTTGCTCTCGAAGTCCAGGCCCGGGGAAAGGCCCAGATAAGCGTGATTGGGCCGCGCGTAGCAGTAGATGCAGCCGTGACTGCAGCCGCGATACGGATTGATCGACCGATCGAAGCCGACGTCCGGGCTCTGGTTGCGCGCGATGATCGTCCGAGACTTCATCGGTTGCAGCTCGGTGCGCAGCGGCTTGGGGCCTTCCTCCTCGCCCCAACCGTCATCGAACGCCTCGCGAACTTCCGCTTCGAAGCGCCCGGTTCGATTGGATTTCGCGCCTCGTCCCTTGGGCGTCGGCTTGAGTTTCACGGCCTCGGACATCGCGCGACTATGCGCCCGATTTTAGAACATAACAAGAACAAAAAGGTGCCCCACGGAAGCGCTCATCGCGAACGCGACCAGCCCGACCAGACACAGCGCTAACGGGGAGGCCTTTCCGCCTCCGCCGACAGGCGATCCAGATACTGTCGGATATTGGCGGCTTCGGCCGCCGTCGAGGCCAGGGCGATGGCGCGGTTGAAGGCTTCACGCGCCTCGGTCTTGCGGCCAGCCTGCATCAGGAAGGCCCCGCGCGCGCCCTGGTAGTGGAAATAGGCGGCGAGAGGACGTTCGAGCGGCTCGATCATTGCCAGCGCCGCCTCGGGGCCTCTCACCTTCGCGGCGGCCACGGCGCGATTCAGCGTGATCACCGGCGAAGGCCGCATGATCTCCAGCGTGGCATAGAGGGCGTCGATGCCGACCCAGTCGGTATCCTCCGGGCTGCCGGCCCGCGCGTGCAGAGCGGCGATGGCGGCCTGGACCTGGTAGGGACCGGGATCTCGCTTGAGCATCGCCTTGTCGATCAGCGCCAGCCCCTCCCCGATCATTTCGCGATTCCAGAGACTTCGGTCCTGATCCTCAAGCAGGATCGCCAAACCGTCGGCATCGAAGCGCGCGTCCGAGCGCGCGTGCTGGATCAGCAGTAGCGCGGTCAGGCCCATCATCTCGGGCTCGGACGGGAACAGGCGCAGCAGGAGACGCGCCAGGCGGATCGCCTCGTCGCACAGCCCGCCCTTGGCTTCGAGCGCCTTGCCGCTGGCCGAATAGCCCTCGTTGAACAGGAGGTAGATCATCGCCGCCACGGCCGCGAAACGCTCGGCGCGCTCGATCGGCCCCGGCGCCTCGAACGGCGCGTCGCCCGCGCCGATGCGGGCCTTGGCGCGGGTGATCCGCTGCTCCATCGCCGCCTCGCTGACCAAGAAGGCGCGCGCGATCTCGCGGACCGACAGGCCAGAGACGACCCGCAAGGCCAGCGCGATCTGCTGCGTGGACGGCAGATCCGGATGGCAGCAGATGAACAGCAGCCTCAGGACGTCGTCCTGATAACGCGAACCGTCCAGGCGCTCGGCGGCCCGGGCCTCGGCGTCCTCCAGGTCGGAGAGCCGTTCCTCGGGCGGCAGCGCGGTGTTTCGGCTGGACTTGCGGACGGCGTCGACGGCGGCGTTGCGCCCCACCAGGATGAGCCAGGCGGTCGGATCACGGGGCGGCCCCTTCTGGGGCCAGGACTTCAGGGCGCGCAGGCAGGCCTCCTGAAAGGCCTCCTCCGCGGCGTCCATGTCCCGGAAGTACCGCAGCAGGGCGGCCATGGCCTGGGGCCGGGCGGCGGTGATCGCTCCCTCGATCCAGCCCAGTTCGGTCACGTCCCGACGGCCTCCGACGTCGGCGCCGGATTGAACAGCGCGATCGGACGGATCTCATAGGAGCCGCCCGGATTGGCCTTGCCCAGATCGCGAGCGATGTCGAGCGCGCCCTCGAGGGAGTCGCAGTCGACGACGTAGAAGCCCAGAAGCTGCTCCTTGGTCTCGGCGAACGGCCCGTCCAGCACCAGCGGCGGCTCGCGGTCCTTGCGCAGCGTCGTGGCTGCGGTCGTGGGCATCAGACGGGCGACGGGACCCAGGCGGCCTTCGCGGGCCAGCTTCTCCTGCACCGCGCCCAGGCGCGTCATGACCTCGTCCTCGTGCGCCTTGGACCAGCCGCAGATCACGTCTTCCTGATTGTAGCAAAGGATGGCGTACAGCATGGAAGCTTCCTCGTTCGTCCCAAGGACGGGGGACTATGCCCGCTTCCGACAGAGGGCGGAGATTTTTTAGAGCGCCTTCAGGCGACGGCGAACCGGCTCGTCATAGAGCTTCAGCATGGCCCAGGCGCCGGCCAGGATCAGCGGAATGGCCGTCAGCGCGAAGCCGGCTGGATAGCCCTCGCCGCCCATCGCCCGAAAGGCGCGCAGCAGAAGCTCCCAGCCCAGCCAGTGCAGGACGTAGAGCGGATAGGAGATCGCGCCGGAAACGCGGCACAGCGCGCCGCCAAAGCCATCGGGATCGCTGCGTCCCGCCAGCACCACGAAGGGAAAGACCAGGCCCAGACAGACGAAGTCGTACAGCCAGTTCAAGGCGGTCCACGGGGCGCAGAAAGCCGCCGCCACGACCAGCGCCAACAGCCAGGCCGGCAGCGACAGTCGCGTATAGCCCTGGAGCCGGTAGCAGGCCCAACCCAGCGTGAACGAGCACGCCGTGCGGATCAGGCTGATGACGAAGGTCGCCCGGTCCCAGCCCGTCAGCACCCCGCCCATGCCGTGGGCGATGAACAGCATGGCTGGTGTCAGCAGCACGCCCAGCAGCACGTGCCCCATCGTGCCCAGCCGCCGCAGAGGAAACCAGGCCGCGCCGACGAGAAGCTCGAAGAAGAGCGACCAGGCCGGCGGATTCAAGGGGAAAATCGGGGAGAACCCGTCATCCCGCGTCCAGAGGCGCGGGATCATCAGCAAGCCCAGAACCAGCCATCCGGGGACGCGCTCCCGATGCTGGATGATCACCGTCGCGCCAGCCAACATGGTGATGGCGATCAGCGGCCACAGCCGGATCAGCCGCTCGCGCATGAAGCCCAGCCAGCCGATGTCGCGCCGGCCATAGGCGTGAGCCAGCACGAAACCCGACAGGCAGAAAAAGAAGTCGACGGCCAGGTAGCCGTGGGTCGCCAGCCAGGGCCGGCCGGACCAGCCGCCGATGTGATAAAGCAGCACCGCGACGGCCGCGACGCCGCGCAGGCCGTCCAGGGTCTCGTATCGCCGTCCCGTCGGTTCGTTCCGCAAGTTTTGTCCCCGCCCCGTCCATGCTTAGCCAAGGCGATGGCGGGGAGGCAACTCAGGCGGCCGTCTTCTCCAGCAGCAGCGCCTTGGTCAGGAAGGCGCGGTCCTGGCCGACCAGGCGCAAGCCCGCCTCGGCGAACAGGGCCGGCAGATCGGTCTCGGCGTAGCTGCCATAATACGGCTCGTGGAAATAGACGGGGAACGCCTCAAGCAGCCGCGCCAGATCCGGGGTGTCGCCGGGCTGCACCGAGTCGACCAGCACCAGCACGCCGCCAAGCTTGATCACCCGCGCCAGGCTGGCGGCGACCAACGGACGAACCCGGGGCGGAAGCTCGTGGAAGAGATAGACGCAAGTCACCGCGTCCAAAGCCGAATCCGCGAAGGGCAAGGCTTCGGCCTTGGCCTTGACGCCGCCCAGACCGCTGCGCTGGCGCGCCCGCGCCAGATAGGCCTCGGACAGATCCACGCCGGAGATCGCCGCGCGGGGAAAGGTCGCCTTCAAGTCTTTGAGAAAGCCGCCCGAACCACAGGCGACGTCGAGGATTTTCGCGTTGCGATGATCCTGGCCGCGCCAGCGCCGAGCCAGCAGCGACAGGCCCCGTCGACGCATCGCCGACGCCGTGCCCGAGAACAGGGCCTCGACCTGGGCGTCGTATCGCCGGGCGCTCTCGGCGGTGAACCATCCGCCGGACTGGTAGTGGAAATTCTGGCGATAATAGTTTGGATAGACTGGACTATCGACCACCTCGCGCACCTCGACGCCGTCGCCCCGACGGCGACGCTGATCGACCTCGAAGGCGTCGGCGACGAAGTCGGCCGCCTCACGTAGAGCCGTCGATGGGCGCGCCGGACCATCCTCCAGCGGCGGATAGAGACCGGCGGCCACGTCGCGAGCGTCCTTCTCGAACGCCTCCAGATAGGCCCGACGCAAGGACGCCTTCACGGGCGGCGCGGTCTTGGGCGAAAACGCGCGCGCCTGCTCGCCTCGGGTCGGCTGGGTCAGGGTTCGAGCAAGCGCGCCGGCGGCCGTCCACCAAGCGGCCTTGACCATCGCCCTGGCGCGCTGGCCAGCGGCGTCCGCCGCGAACGCCGCTCTTTTCCGCCCCTCGCCTATCGCGATCTCGTCCATCCCGGCCTCAGCGCGTGAACACTCCGACCAGTTCAATATGGGGCGACCAGACGAACTGGTCCACGGGCGCCACCTTCTCCAGCCGGAAGCCGGCGTCGACCAGGACGCGGGCGTCCTTGGCGAAGGTCGCGGGGTTGCACGACACCCCGACCACCTTGCCGACCTTGGACTTGGCGATCTCGACCGTCTGCTCGGCCGCGCCGGCGCGCGGCGGGTCGATGACGACGACGTCGGTCTTGGCCAGCTCGGTGCTCAGCACGGGACGACGGACGAGATCGCGGGCCTCGGCGGTGATCGGCTTGAGACCCGAGGTCGGGCCGACGGCGGCCTTCAAGGCGGCGATGGCCGGAGCGCTCATCTCGGCGGCGTAGACCCCGGCGATCTCGGCCAGACGGAAGGTGAAGGTGCCGACCCCGCAATAGAGGTCGGCGATCCGGTTCGCGCCCTGACTCTCGGCGACCGCGAAATCGACCATGGCCCGCTCGGCGGCCGGCACGGCCTGCAGAAAGGCGCCCGGCGGCAGGGCGACGACCGCCTGACCCAGCTTCACCAGCGGCTGACGCGCGCCATAGACGGTCTCGCCCGCCAAGGTGACCCGCGCGAAGTCGCCCTCGCCGGCCTCCATGGCCGCGCGCATCCGGGCGTCGGCCGACAGACCGCCGCTCTTGCGCTCCACGCCCGTGACGTCGATGTCCAGCCCCGTGCCGGTCAGGGTGACATGCAGGGTCGGGGCCGACTTCGGATGCTCCAGGAACGGTTCGGCCAGACGCGCCAGGGCCGGCAAGGCGGCGATGATCCGCGGATCGGTGACCGGACATTCCCCGATCGGCGTCAGGTTCCACGAGCGGCGCTCCTTGAACCCCAGCCGCGCGCCCTGCCCCTTGCCGCCCTTGCGGGCGTGGAGCGCCACGCGTCGTCGGGACGCTGGCGGCGCTGCGAAGGTCGGCAGAATCTCGGTCTCCAGCCCCTCCATCGACAGCTGGATGCGGATCTGTTCGGCCTTCCAGGCCAGATAGGGCTCGGCCGCCCAATGCTGCAGAGCGCAACCGCCGCAGGTTCCGAAGTGCTTGCAGCTCGGCGCGATCCGGTCGGGGCTGGCGGCGAGGATCGCCTCGACCTCGCCCCGGGCGCCATCCATCGTCGCGCGCACCCGCTCGCCGGGCAAGGTCAGCGGCACGAAGGCCGGCTTGCCGTCTTCGGTGCGGGAAAGTCCGTCGCCTTGGGCGCCGACGGCGTTGATCGTCAGGTCTTGCATCCGCCGTCCATACCCTAAAACTAGGGCGACGGACGATTTTCCGCGCGGACAAGCCAAGCTGAATATGTCGGTCAGGGACCGTTCATGTTGCCGGGTTCATGTCTATATCAACGGATGGGCGCGGGCGCGCCCGGCTCTCTCGACGGAGAGCGGGGCCGCCCCTAAAAAGACAGCTTCTCTCATGACCATGATCGCCTCGAAGAGCAGGACCTCCAAGATGAAGACCGTTCTGGGCGTCTCCGTCGCCCTCGTTTGCGGCGTTCTGTCGCCGACCCTGGCCTCGGCTCAGGCCTACGGCGCGCCGCCCAGCGGCGCCTACGACAATCAAGGCTACTATTACGACGCCTGCCGGCGCTCGACGACGAATCGGGAGACCGGCGGCGGTCTGGCCGGCGCGGGCATCGGCGCGGTGATCGGCAGCAACATCGCCGCCCACGGCCGTCGCACCGAAGGCTCGGTCCTCGGCGGCCTGCTGGGCGCCGTGGTCGGCGCGGGCATCGGCAAGAGCTCCGCCGCCTGCACGCCCGGCCAAGCGCCGCCCCCGCCGCCTCCGCCCCCGCCGGCCGCCTACAACGGCTCCTACGACGATCCTTACTATCGCCGGGGCTCCTACGACGACCGGCGTCGCGAAACCTATTACGAGCACAGCTACGAGAGCGGTTATCGCGTCAACGACCGCGCCAACCAGCCGGACATCAACGGCTGCACCCTGGCCGAGAGCCCGATCTACCTGCCGGACGGCCGCGTCCAGAAGCGCTTCGTTCGCGTCTGCCCCGACGCCAGCGGCAAGTATCAGGTCGTCGACTAAGTCGATCACCGCCTCGCGGAAAACCATCGGCCGCCCGAAGGGGCGGCCGATTTCGTTTCAGCCCTTCGTCGCCCAGATCAGACGCTCGACCTGCCCCTCGCCGCCGGTGATCGGGCTCTCCGCGAGGCCCTTCACCGACCAACCCGAGGCCTCGACGAACGCCGCGATCTCGGTCTCGACGCGGGCGATGATCTCGGGATCCTTGACCAGGCCGCCCTTGCCGACATGTTCCCGTCCGGCCTCGAACTGCGGCTTGATCAGCGCCACCAGATCCGCGCCCGCCGCCGCGAGCCCCAGCGCCGCCGGCAAGGCCTTGGTCAGGGAAATGAAGCTGACGTCGCTGACCACCAGCGTCGGCGACTCCGGGATCAGGCCGTCGTCCAGGGCGCGCGCGTCGACGCCCGACAGGTCCACGACGCGCGGCTCGGCCTTCAACCGAGCGTGCAGCTGATCGCGACCGACATCGACGGCGAACACCTTGGCCGCGCCGCGCGACAGCAGCACCTCGGTAAAGCCCCCCGTCGAGGCGCCGACATCGATCGCCACGCACCCCTCCACGCGGATGGGCCACAGGTCCAGCGCATGGACCAGCTTGAGCGCCCCTCGCCCGACCCATGGATGCGCGGCCTCGGCCCGGATCTCGGCCTCCTCGTCGACCGTCTCGGCGGGCTTGGCGACGGTCCGGCCGTCGACGGCGACCCGGCCGGCCTCCACCGCCGCGCGGGCCTTGGCGCGACTGTCGAAGACGCCGCGCTCGACGAGCAGCTGATCGATGCGCTTCCTGGCCATGGGGTCCTCTCGAAACTTCGCCGAGGCGTTTAGCACGGGCTTGCGGCGGGGGTCTCTTCCAGGTCAACTCGACGCCAAGCACCGGCGCGGCAGACGTCGGACCCATCGGGGGGAGTGAAACCGATGCGCTTCAGTCGTCGCGGCCTTCTGGCCGCATCCGCCGCTGTCGCGGCCGCATCTTCAGTGAAGGCAGAGACCAGAACAATGTCCGCAACCACGCCCTGGACCCCAGACGCCACGGAATTGGCGGGTCGCATTCGCCGCAAGGAGATCAGCGCCGTAGAGGCGGTGGAAGACGCCATCCGCAAGGCCGAAGCCCTGGAGCCCCAGATCGGCGCGATCGTCACCTCGGACTTCGACCGCGCCCTGGCCAAGGCCAAGGCCGGCCAGCTGAGCGGTCCGTTCGCGGGCGTGCCCTTCCTGGTCAAGGACCTGGATCCCTATAAGGGCCTGCCCACCCGCAATGGTTCGCGCAGCGGCCTGAACGCGCTCCCCGAGACCACCCAGACGCCCTATGTCGACGCCTTCGACGCGGCGGGCTTCGTCGTCATCGGCAAGTCGGCGACGCCGGAATACGGCTTCCTGCCGACCACCGAGCCGATGGGCTTTACGCCCACGCGCAATCCCTGGAACACGGACCGCTCGTCGGGCGGTTCGTCCGGCGGCGCGGCCGCGGCGGTGGCCTCCGGTATGGTCCCGATCGCCCACGCCACCGACGGCGGCGGGTCGATCCGCATCCCGGCGGCCAACTGCGGGCTCTTCGGTCTGAAGCCCTCGCGCGGCCGGATGCTGCCGGGCCGTCCCGTCGCGCGCGGCATCGACATCTCGGTGTCGCACTGCGTCTCGCACAGCGTGCGTGACTCCGCGGCGCTGTTCGCGGCGACCGAACGGACGGGCGCCGACGCGGTGTTCAAGCCGGTCGGTGTCATCAGCGAACCCTTGAAGCGGTCGCTGAAGGTGGGCCTGGTGATGAACACCGGCACGGGGGTGACCCCAGATCCGGAGGTTCAGACCGCCGTCAACAACGCCGCCAAGCTTTTGGAGAGCCTGGGCCACAAGGTCGAGCCGACTCACTGGCCGATGAACGGCGGCCAGTTCAGCATGGACTTCACGGTGCTTTGGGCCAGCGGCGCGGTGGACCTCGTCACGGCGATCGGTCAGGCCGTCGGTCGCGAGCCGGACGAGACGCTGCTGGAGCCTTTCAGCCTGGCGATGGCCAAGCTGATCGGTCAGCTTCCCGCCGCGGCCCTGCCCGCCGCCATCGAGCGCCTGAACACCGACATGCAGCTCTATGACGCCTGGCTGACCCAGTACGACGTGATCCTGTCGCCGGTCCTGGGCAAACCGCCGGTCGAGCTGGGCTATGTGGCCGGCTGGGTTCCTTTCCAGGAGCTGCAGGCCCGCCTGACGACCTATGTCGGCTACACGCCGGTGCAGAACGTCGCCGGCGCCCCGTCGATGAGCGTGCCGCTGCACTGGACGCCGGACGGCCTGCCGGTGGGCGTCCAGATCGCCGGCCGCGCCGGCGGCGAGGCGCTGCTGTTCCAGCTGGCCTACCAGCTGGAGGAGGCCCAGCCCTGGGCGCACCGCAGGCCTCCGGTCTTCGCCTAGAGCCTGTCCGCTTCAAATGGAATCATTTGAAGCGGATAAACAGGCTCTAAATTCAAATATTTAGAGCGCGTTCGAGCGGTTTAACCGCTCGCACTTAAACCTAACGCGCTCCAACGAAAAGGGCCCGCATCAGTCGATGCGGGCCCGTCTCTCCAGCGTGGGACGCAGAACTACCCTTCCACGAACACCTTCTTCAGCTCGTTCTTCATGATCTTGCCGTTGGCGTTGCGCGGCAGGGTCTCGGGCCAGAACAGCACCTTGACCGGCACCTTGAAGGCCGCCAGGCGGTCGGCCACGAAAGCGCGCAGCTCGGCTTCGGTGGCTTCCACGCCCGGCTTCAGGGTCACGACCGCCGCCGGCTCCTCGCCGAGCGTCTTGTGCGGGATGCCGACCAGGGCGGCGTCCATAACCGCCGGGTGGTCGTAGAGACAGTTCTCGACCTCGATGCAGTAGATGTTCTCGCCGCCCCGGATCAGCATGTCCTTGGCGCGGTCGATGATGAAGCAGAAGCCCTCGGCGTCCAGGCGCGCCAGGTCGCCCGTGCGCACCCAGCCGTCAACGAAGGTCTGAGCCGTGGCCTCGGGCTTGTTCCAGTAGCCGCGCACGACCTGAGGCCCCTTGCACCACAGCTCGCCCACCTCGCCGATCGGCAGCTCGCGATAGGGCTGATCGACGGTCATGATTTTCAGGTCGGTGACCGGCACGGCCGGGCCGCAGCTGTCGGGACGGTTCTCGTAGTCCTCCGCCGAGTTCGAGGTCGCGGTGGCCGAGGTTTCTGTCATGCCCCAGCCATTGCCGGGCGAGGACTTCGGCCAGATTTCCTTGATCTTGCGCACGAGCTCCGGCGCGGACGGGGCGCCGCCGTAGGCGACGTTCTCGAGCGACGAGAGGTCATAGTTGGCGCGGTTCGGATGCTCGATGATCTGCCAGGCGATCGTCGGGACGCCGCCCATCTGGGTCAGCTTCTCGTCCTGGATCAGCTGCATGGCCTTTTCCGGGTCCCACTTGCGGATCATCGCCAGCTTGGCCCCGGCGAACAGCGAGGGGTTCAGCACCGCGAAGCAGCCCGTGGCGTGGAAGAACGGCACCGACAGCAGCGAGCCCTTCTGCGGCAGGCTGGGGTCGGGCTGGGGCGGCGCCTCGCCGCGCCGCAGGAAGGCGCGGGCCGAGGCGGCGGCGGCGGCGAAGATGTTGCTGTTGATATTGCGATGGGTGCCGATGGCCCCCTTCGGCTTGCCCGTCGTGCCCGAGGTATAGAAGATCGTCGCGTCGTCATCCGGCGCGATCGCGACGGTCGGCATCGGCTTCTCGTCCAGTCCCGCCCAGTCGTTGGGGCCGCCGATCACGTTTTCCAGGTGGATCACGTAGGGATGGGTGATCTCTTCCCTGGACCGGCTCACATAGACCCGTTGCAGGTCCGGGCAGTTGTGCAGGTGCTCGGCAAGGCGCTCGTAGCGCTCGACGTCGACGATCGCGACCTTGGCCCCCGAGTCCGTCAGGCCGTATTCCAGCTCAGGGCCGGTCCACCAAGCGTTCAGCGGCGTGACGATCGCGCCCAGCGACAGGCCCGCATAGAACGCCACCGGCCATTCGGGCAGGTTGCGCATCACGATCGCCACCCGATCGCCCTTCTGGACGCCAAAGGCCTCCAGCTCGGCGGCCATGTGGGTCACGGCGCGATAGAAGGCCTCAAAGCTGACACGCTCGCCCTCGTGGATCAGGAAGATCTTGTCGCCGTGCGAGCGGCCGAACAGGACGGTGTCGCGAAGGGTCGGCGGCGCGTTCTTCCACACCCGCGTCTTCACCCCCCGGATCTCGATCTCCTCCATCTCGCCCGGCGTGCCAGGCTGGGTGATCAAGGCGTAGGCCTGCTGAACGGACATCGCGGGCCAAGGGATGGCGGCGGGGGCGGCGGCGGCCTGGGTCATGAATACTCTCCCGGTATGACGTCGCGTCTTGTCTATCGAGCGCGTTCGACGACCAGAGAGCACAGCGCGAAGCGCGATGCAAACGTCCGTTTGACGCTAAGGGATCATTGATAAGTTAGACGGGCCGGCCTGATCCCGATGCGCTCCCAAACGTCGCCGTCCCGCGCTTCATGCGCGGCGCCCGTAGGTCAGCTTTCGCTTGAGAGCGCGAATATTCTTCGCCCGCGCGGCGGGCAGATGGGTCCCGCGCACAAGGCGCGGGATGACGGCCGTGCCTTGGAAAGTCCCTACCCCACCGACTCCAGTCGGCTGAGCGCGGCTTCCAGCTTGGCCTTGGCGGCTTGCGCCTCGGCCAGGCGCTCGCGGTTTTCCTCGACGACCTCCTCCTTGGCCCGGGCCAGGAAGTCGGGGTTGCCGAGCTTCTTGTTGACCTTGTCGATCTCGCCGGCGTGACCGGCGATTTCCTTGGTCAGACGCGCCTTCTCAGCCGCCAGATCGATGAAGTCGGCGATGGCCAGGGCGCCGGTCGCCTCGCCCATCACGATCGGGACCGAGCCCGCCGGCGCGGCCTCGGCCTCGCGGGCGCTGTCGAGGCGCGCCAGGGTCAGCAGCAGGTCGCGGTGACGGGCCAGGCGAGCCTTGGTCTCGGGACCGGCCCCGACGACGCTGAGCGCCGGCTTGGCCGACGGCGGCACGTTCATTTCGGCGCGGATCGAGCGGATCTCGCCCACCGTCTCGACCAGCCAGCCGATCTCGGCCTCGGCCTCGGCGTCGATCCATTCGGCCGGCAGCTCAGGCCACTTCGCCGAGATCAGCAGGGTGTCGCGCGCCGGGCCGACGAACTCGGCGGTCTTGCCCCACAGCTCCTCGGTGATGAACGGCATCACCGGGTGCAAGAGCTTCAGGATCACGTCCAGCGCCCAGGCGGCGGTGGCGCGGGTCTCGGCCTTGGCGGCGGCGTCATCGCCGTTCAGGATCGGCTTGGCCAGCTCCAGGTACCAATCGCAGAACACGTTCCAGACGAAGCGATAGAGCGCGCCGGCCGCCTCGTCGAACGCCGGGGCCTCCAGGGCTTGGGTGACCTCGGCCACGGTCTTCACCGTCTCGCCGCGGATCCACTTGTTGAGCGGTTGCTGGACGGTCGCCGGATCGAAGCCCTCGACGCGGACGCACTCGTTCATCTGCGCGAAGCGCGAGGCGTTCCACAGCTTGGTGCCGAAGTTGCGATAGCCCTCGATCCGCTGCTTGGAGAGCTTGATGTCGCGCGCCTGGCCCGACATCGCCGTCAGGGTGAAGCGCACCGCGTCACAGCCCAGCTCGTCGATCAGGATCAGCGGATCCATCACGTTGCCCTTGGACTTGCTCATCTTGGCGCCCTTCTCGTCACGGACGAGGGCGTTGATGAAGACCTGCTTGAACGGCGCTTCGCCCATGAAGTGGATGCCCATCATCATCATCCGGGCGACCCAGAAGAAGATGATGTCGAAGCCGGTGACCAACGTGCTGGTCGGGTAGAACTTGGCGAGGTCGGCGGTCTTCTCGGGCCAGCCCAGGGTCGAGAACGGCCACAGGGCCGAGCTGAACCAGGTGTCGAGGACGTCTTCGTCCTGGGTCAGCTGGACGTCGGCGCCGAACTGCGCGCGGGCGGCGGCGTAGGCGGCCTCTTCCGTCTCCTCGACGAAGATCGAGCCATCCGGCCCAAACCACGCCGGGATGCGGTGACCCCACCAGAGCTGCCGCGAAACGCACCACGGCTCGATGTTACGCAGCCACTCGAAGTAGGTCTTTTCCCAGTGCCTGGGCTCGAAGACCGTCTCGCCGCTCTCGACGGCTTTCAGGGCCGGCTGGGCCAGGGTCTTGGCGTCGACGTACCACTGGTCGGTCAGGAAGGGCTCGATGACCACGCCCGAACGGTCGCCGTGCGGGACCATGTGGCGGGTCTTCTCGATCTCCTTCAGCCAGCCTTCTTCCTCGGCGCGGGCGACGATGGCCTTGCGCGCGACGAAACGGTCCATGCCGATATATTCAGCCGGGACGGCGCCATTGAGCTTGGCCTCGACGGTCAGGATATTGATGACCTCCAGACCCGCGCGCTTGCCGACTTGGAAGTCGTTGAAGTCGTGGGCCGGGGTTATCTTCACCGCGCCCGAGCCCTTGGTCGGGTCGGCGTAGTCGTCGGCGACGATCGGGATGCGGCGGCCGACGATCGGCAGGGTCACGAACTTTCCGACCAGGTTCTTGTAGCGTTCGTCATCGGGGTGAACCGCGACGCCGGTGTCGCCCAGCATCGTCTCCGGACGCGTGGTCGCCACGACGATATAGTCGCGGGTCTCATACTCGGTCGGCTTGCCCTCGTCGTCGAAGGCGATCGGGTGCTGATAGGTGACGCCGTCGGCCAGCGGATAGGCGAAGTGCCAGTAGGCGCCGTCGACCTCCTTCTGCTCGACCTCGAGATCGGAGATGGCGGTCTGGAACTGCGGGTCCCAGTTGACCAGGCGCTTGTCGCGATAAAGCAGGTTCTGCTTGTAGAGCTGGACGAACACCTTGCGGACGGCGGCCGACAGCCCCTCGTCCAGCGTGAAGCGCTCGCGCGACCAGTCGCACGACGCCCCAAGACGGCGCAGCTGGTTGGTGATGGCCCCGCCGCTTTCGGCCTTCCATTCCCAGACCTTGTCGACGAAGGCTTCGCGGCCCATGTCGCGGCGGCCGATATTGCCCTGGGCGGCCAGCTGGCGCTCGACGACCATCTGGGTGGCGATGCCCGCGTGGTCGGTGCCCGGCAGCCAGAGGGCGGCCTTGCCGCGCATCCGGTGGAAGCGGGTCAAGACGTCCTGCAGCGTGTTGTTCAGCGCGTGGCCGATATGCAGCGAGCCCGTCACGTTCGGCGGCGGGATGACGATGACGAACGGCTCGGCGTTCGGGTCCTCGCTGGGCTTGAAGGCCCCGGAGGCCTCCCAGGCGGCGTACAGGCGGGGTTCGACGGATTTGGGATCGAAGGTTTTTTCGAGCATGGCGGAGCGGATATGCCATCTGCGGCCCAGTCGGGAAACCGGCGGGCCTGGGTTTTCTGACGGATTCTGAAACGAAAAAGGCGGCCGCCACGGCGACCGCCTCGATTTCTCGGGTCTTTCGGAAGACTAGACGCCGCGACCGCGCGAAATGCGGTGGACTTCTTCCTCGACCTTGGTCTCGACGATGCGCGGCAGGTTCTGGTCCAGCCACTCCTTGAGCAGCGGGCGCAGCAGCTCGCGTACGACGTCTTCCAGGGTGCGGCCGTCCTTGGGCATCAGCAGGGCCGAGCTCAGGCTGCCGAAGGCCGACGCCGCCGCCGAGGCGGCGTGATCGCCGACCAGCTTGTCGGCGATGTCGTCATGATTGAACACCGGCGCGGGCGCGGCGGGGGGCGGCGTGTGGACGGGGGCCGGCTCCGGCGGCGAATAGACGTCGAGGTCGCCGACGGTTTCCAGCGGCGGGTGCTCGGGCTCCGGCTCGGGCTCCGGCGAGATCGGGTCCGTCAGTTCGAGAACATCATCCTCGACATGCTCCGGCTCGGGCGGCGGAGGCGGCGGCGCGGCCTCGGCGGCAGGCTCCGCGGGCGCGTCATCCTCCGAGATGATGCGCCGGATGGAGGCGAGGATTTCCTCCATCGTAGGTTCTTGAGAGCTCTGATCGGACATGTGCGAGGCCGTCGTAAAGAGGTACGAATCCTTGCGCGCCTTGGGGCGCGCTTAGCCGGGATGGTGCAGACTTGAGCGTCTTAAGCAAGCTCAAGGATTCGTTGTGGGCTGAATCGACGCGGCGCGAGGCCTACTTCGGAGCGACTTTGGACCCCGTCGAGGGCGCGCCGACCTTGTCGATCGCCTCGACGATCGGCTCCCACGGCGTCCAGCCGACGCCGTGCGTGACGCGATCATACGAGACCTTGGGGTCGTAGGTCTTGGTGTCGGCCGCCAGCTTGCCGACATCCAACTGGCCCATGGCCTGCAGCACGATGGCGCTGGCCACGTACTCGTCGCGGCGGGCGCCGACCAGCGCGACCTCGGCGTTCGACAGTTCCAGCTGAGCGTTCAGCACGTCCAGGGTGGTGCGCAGACCGACCTGCTGCTCTTGGCGCACGCCCTCGAAGGCGATGCGCGTGGCGCGGACCTGCTCCTGGTTCGACACCAGATTGGCGCGCGACGCCAGCAGGTTGCTCCAGGCGTTGGAGACCTGCTGGATGGCGGTGCGCTTGGCGCTTTCGGTCGCGCCGCGCGCGACATTCTCGCGCTCGGTGGCGGCGCGCACCTGGGACGTCGTCAGCCCCCCGGTGAAGATCGGGATCGACGCGGTCACCGCGCCAGTGACCGCGTGGCTGTAGTCGTCGAACTGGCTGCCGACGCCGGCGGCGCGCTGCGCGGCATAGCCCAGCGAGGCGCTGGCCGAGACCGTCGGACGATAACCGGCCTTGGCCACGGCGACGCGCGCGGCGGCGGCCTGCTCGGCATATTGCGCGGCGGTGACGCTGGGATTGCGCGACTGGGCCGCCTCGAACGCCTGGTCCACCGCCCCGGGCAGCAGCCCGGCCAGCGACGGCTCGGGGGCCAGGTCGCCAGGGCTTTGGCCGACAACGGCGGCATAGGCCGCGCGGCTGACCTCCAGCTGGGCCTGGGCCGAGGACAGACCGGCCCGAGCGGCCGCCAGGCGCGCCTGCGACTGGGCCACGTCGGTGCGGGTGATCTCGCCCACGTCGAAGCGGGCGTTCGACTCATCCAGCTGACGGGTCAGGACCGCCACGTTTTCCTTGGCGATGCGCAGGCGCTCCTGGTCGCGGCGGACATCGACATAGGCCTGGACGACATTGGCCAGCACGCCTTGCTCGACGGCGCGAAGGCTCTCGCGCGCCGACAGCACGTCGGCCTCGGCGGCGGTCAGGTTGGCGCTGGCGCGTCCGCCCGTGTAGAGCGGCTGCGAGATCGACAGGGTCGCGCTGCTGCTCGAGGCCTTGAGATCAGGACCGACGGGCTGCCCGGTGTTCGAACCGGCCACCTGCAACTGACCGCCCACGGTGGGCCGGAAGCCCGTCCTGGCCTGAACGACGTTCTCGTCGGTGATGCGCGTGCTGGCGCGCTGCTGCTGCAGGGTCGGGTTGGTCTGATAGGCCAGCGCGATGGCGTCAGCCAGGGTCTCGGCGTGCGCGGCGCCGACCGCGCCCACCATGAGGCCCGCGCTGCAAACGGCGGCCAGCCACCCGGCCCGTCGACGGTTCGACATCAAAATTCTATCCCCAATCGCGCGACGCGCGCGCGCCACAATATGAGGGCGTGTAATTCCGACCGCCAGCCGCCGCTAGTTAAGCTTTTTTCACGCGCACGTTGCGGCGTCTCCGTCGGGGGGGAACCCGCGCGGGCGCCGCCGTCCGTCAGAAGCTGAAGCTGGGCTCGACCTCGAAGCCGGCCAGAATCGGCGGCGAGGCGTCGAAGTCGAGACGACGGCCCACGCCGTCCTCGGCTCGAAGATAGATGACGGCGCGGCCCACCGGACCCGTGCGCTCGACCACGCCCAGCCGGCCGCCGACCGCGAGGGCGTCCCGCCAGCTCTTCGGCGCGGCGGCGACCGCGCCTTCACAGATGATCACGTCGAAGGTCCCGGCCGGCGCGGTCTTCAGATCGTCCCCCTCCAGGCGAGTGACCGCCAGGCCCATCTTTTCCAGCACGGCGGCGGCGTAGGGCGCGGCGATGGCCAGGGCCTTCTCGCCTTCGCGCGGCTTCAAGGCCTGCAGCAGCTTGCCCACTTCGCGCGGACGAAGCAGCCAGCGCCCCGGGGCGTACTCGATATCGGCGTCGGCATAGGCCAGATAGGCCTTCGAAGGCGGCACGACGGTCTCGCGCGCCACCACCCGCAACGCGTCCTGCAACGGCAGGTCGGTGACGTCGGCGGTGCGAATTTGGCTCTCGACCATGTTCAGCCGCGCGGCGGCGAAGTCGGTGCTCATGGAATCCCTCGAAGGACTGGACTTTCGAGGAGGCTTATAGGTCCGGGCTTGACCGAAACGCAATGCGATCCCAAGCCGCGCGGGCGCCGTTCCCATGTCGCGACGGCCTAAAAAGCGACATCAACTCCAGCCATCCGATCGCGAGCGTTCAAAAGTTCAGCGGATATTCCCTTCCCAAGAACCGTCACCGAACGTTGATTGAACGACTTTCGCCTCTGGGTATACAACAATCCGGGCGGGTAAGACCGCCCCAGGGGGGAAGCATTTCAATATTGTGGCTTCGTGGGGAAATGCCATGTCCAACGCGCCCTTGGTGCTCGCGCTCGCGATCATTGCGCTTGTGCTGATTTATCTGTCGCCGCATTTCGACGATGCTCTTCGCAAGGCCTATGGCCGTTGGCGTCGCCGACAGCGCGAAGCGCGGGAAGAACGCGAGCGTCGAGAACGCCTGGAGCGTCGTCAGCGCGAGTCGCCGCAATAAGGCGGCAAAAAGGCGGTCGGCGGAACCATTTGCCGTCGGCGGAACTGTTGTGGAGCGGACCAGCGCCGCGTTCCAGTTCCTCCGTGCAAGGTCCGTCTCATGAAGATCGCCCAGGTCACTCCCCTCTACGAGGCTGTTCCCCCGCGCCTCTACGGCGGCACCGAACGGGTCGTGGCGCACCTGACCGACGCCCTCGTCGACCTGGGCCATGAGGTCACGCTCTTCGCCAGCGCGGACGCCCAGACCAAGGCCCGTCTGGTCGCCACCCGCGATCAGGCCATTCGCCTGGACCCCGCCCCCCTGAAATCGGATCTCGCCGCCCACCTCGCCCAGATCGCCGAGGTCCGCGCCCTCGCCGACAGCTTCGACGTCATCCACTTTCATACCGACATGGTGCAGTTTCCGTTCTTCGCCGACCGCGCCGAGCGGACCCTGACGACCCTGCACGGGCGCCTGGACCTGAAGGACCTGCCCGCGGTCTACAAGCGCTGGCTGCAGTTCCCGCTGGTCTCGATCAGCGACGACCAGCGCCGCCCCCTGCCGTTCGCCAACTGGGCCGGCACGGTCCACCACGGCATGAACGCCGATCTCTACCACTTCAGCCCGAAGAGCGACGGCTACCTGGCCTTCCTGGGGCGTATCTCGCCCGAGAAGCGGCCCGACCGTGCGATCATGCTGGCCAAGCGCCTGGGCCGGAAGCTGAAGATCGCCGCCAAGGTCGATCCGGCCGACCGATCCTATTTCGAGGACAAGATCGCGCCGATGATCCTGGGCGATCCGCTGATCGAGTTCATCGGCGAGATCGGCGACCACCAAAAGTCCGCCTTCCTGGGCGGGGCCGACGCCCTGCTGTTCCCGATCGACTGGCCGGAGCCTTTCGGACTGGTGATGATCGAGGCCATGGCCTGCGGCACGCCGGTCGTGGCCTATGCCTGCGGTTCGGTGCCCGAGGTGATCGATCCCGGCGTCACGGGCTTCATCGTTCGCGACGACGACGAGGCCGCCGACGCCATCCGTCGCGTCGACGGTCTGGATCGAAAACGCGTTCGTCTGCGTTTCGAGGAACGGTTCTCGTCCGAGGCGATGGCTCGGCGGTACGTGGCGCTGTACGAACGACTGTGCGGCGGTCACGCCGTCTATCCCTCCCTCGTCGAGTTGGCGCAAAGCGCCTGACGACATGAAGGAGGGGTCATGGAGACTCTCGCGCCGGCGCTGGAAGCTCCGGTCGACTACGGCGTGACGGCGGAGGTTCGCGCGCCACAGAATCTCTACGCCCTCAAGGACAAGGACACGTTCATCGTCGCCGATCAGTTCGGCGACATCGCCGGCCTGGGCGATGGGCTGTTCCATAACGACACCCGGATATTGTCGCTGTTTCGCCTGACCCTGGGCGGCCGCGCGCCATCCCTGCTGTCGGCGGCCGTGGCGCACGACAACGTCTTCTTCACCTGCAATGGCGCCAACCAGGCCCTGCCCTACCCCGGCGGTCCGATGGGGCCGCCGGGCGTGCTGCATATCGAGCGCAAGCGCTTCTTGTGGGGCGAGCGGCTTTTCGAGCGGATCCGCTGCGTCAACTACAGTCGCGACACCGTCCTGCTGCCCCTGACCCTCGAGTTCGACGCCGACTTCAAGGACATGTTCGAGGTGCGCGGCGCGCATCGCCCGCGACGCGGCGTGAAGGGACCGCCGCAGATCGACGGTCGACGGGTGGCCTACAGCTATATCGGCCTGGATGGCGTGGAGCGCTCCTCGTACATCGCCTTCTCGGACGCGCCGTATCGCCTGGGCCCGCACAAGGCCGAGTTCATGTTCACCCTGCAGGCCGAGGGCGAGACGGACCTTTATCTGGAGATCGGCGTGGTCGACGGCCACATGCCCAGCCGCGAGCGCTTTCGCGACGCGGCCGCGCGCGCGCGCTGGGACATGCGCTCGCGCCGACGGCACGGGGCGCGTTTGAACAGTTCCGGACGCCTGTTTAACGAGTGGCTGGGCAAGTCCCGCTCGGATCTGGCTCTGCTGACCACGCGCATGGAGACCGGCCCCTATCCCTACGCCGGCATCCCCTGGTTCTCGACCGCGTTCGGGCGCGACGCCATCATCACCGCCTGGCAGATTCTCTGGTTCGAGCCGTCATTGGCCAAGGGCGTTCTGCGCTACCTCGCCGCGCACCAGGCCCTCGAGCGCTCCAGCTTCCGCGACAGCGCGCCCGGCAAGATCATGCACGAGACCCGCAAGGGCGAGATGCCGGCGCTGGGCGAGGTGCCGTTCGGCCGCTACTATGGCGGGGTCGACACCACGCCGCTGTTCGTGGCCCTGGCCGGCGCCTATCAGGCCCGCACCGGCGACGACGCGCTGATCGACGCGCTGTGGCCAGCCCTGCTGCGCGCCATGCATTGGATCGAGCACGACGGCGACAGCGACGGCGATGGCCTGATCGACTACGCGCGCGGCCAGGACAGCGGGTTGTCCAACCAGGGCTGGAAAGATAGCGAGGACTCGGTCTTCCACGCAGACGGCCGCTACCCGTCCGGCCCCATCGCCCTGGTCGAGGTTCAGGGCTACGCCTTCGCCGCCTATCGCGAGATGGCCCGTCTGGCCGAGCGGCGGGGCGAGACCGGCCAGGCGGCGCTATGGCGCCAGAAGGCCGCCGCCCTGCGCGAAAAGGTGGAGCGGCTCTTCTGGATGGACGAGCGCGGCTATTACGGCATCGCCATCGACGGCCAGGGGCGGCTCTGCCAGGTGCTGTCGTCCAATCCGGGCCATCTGCTGTTCTGCGGCCTGCCCTCGCCCGATCGCGCCCGCAAGGTCACCGACCAGCTGCTGTCGACCGCCTTCAACTCGGGCTGGGGGCTAAGGACCCTGGCGGCCGGCGAGGCGCGCTTCAATCCGATCAGCTATCACAACGGTTCGGTATGGCCGCACGATACGGCGCTGTGCGTCATGGGCCTGTCCCGCTACGGCGAGCGCGACGGCGTGGTGAAGCTGACCTCGGCCCTGTTCGAGACCGCCAGCCGGATGGGGATGCGCCTGCCGGAGCTGTTCTGCGGCTTTCCCCGCTCGGCCGGCGAACCTCCGGTGGCCTATCCGGTGGCCTGCCTGCCCCAGGCCTGGGCGGCCGGATCGGTGTTCATGATGCTGCAAGCCTGCCTCGGCATCACAATCGACGCCAATCGCGGCGAGATCATCCTGGTCGATCCGCGCCTGCCCATCGGCATCGACCGGCTGAAGGTCGAGCGCCTGCGCGTTGGCTCCGAGATGGTCGACCTGACCTTCGAGCGCCAGGGCGATCGCGTTTCGGTTCACGCGGACGGCGGCGCGCCGCTGACGATCCGGTCGAAGCCGTCGTGGGATTGATGTGGAAAGCCCCCGCTCGGCGGGGGAGTGGCTCCGCGGGTAGGATTCGAACCTACGACCAGCCGGTTAACAGCCGGCTGCTCTACCACTGAGCTACCGCGGAACAGGTCGCTCTCAAGAGAGGCCGCGTGATAGCGACCGCTTCGAGTCGATGCAAGCCATGAAGATCGGGTTTCGCGAAACGCGACGACGCCGACGCGGACACGGACTCTCAGCCCGATCAAGTCACTGCTTTTTTGGAAAGCTCCTGCGAGAGGAAGAGTGGCTCCGCGGGTAGGATTCGAACCTACGACCAGCCGGTTAACAGCCGGCTGCTCTACCACTGAGCTACCGCGGAACAGGTCGCTCTCAGAAGAGGCCGCGTGATAGCCGCCTCGCCGCGCCGATGCAAGCGCCTAATTTCGAAAAAACAGCCCGACCTCGCGGCCGGGCTGGCAAAGTCAGTGATGGTGGGTGCCTTCAAAGAAGACACCTGAAAAATCGGCCCGTTATGGTTAATGAGACCTTAATTTTTACCATCTCGGCCAAAAGGTCGCGGGCGCCCCGCACCCCTCACGGACGCGCGGGACTGTTGAGGCCGCGCTGCACCGCCGGCCGCGCCAAACCCGCTTCCAGCCAGCGCGGCACATGCTTCAGCGCGCCATAGTCGACCAGGTCGCCAGCCTCGTAGAAGCCCACCAGATTCCTCACCCAGCCCAGGGTGGCGATGTCGGCGATGGTGTAGTCGTCGCCCATGATCCAGGTTCGCGACGCCAGACGCTCCTCCAGCACGCCCAGCAGGCGCTTGCTTTCGGCGGCGTAGCGGTCGCGGGGACGCTTGTCCTCGTAGTCCTTGCCCGCGAACTTGTGGAAGAAGCCCAGCTGGCCAAACATCGGGCCGATGGCGGCCATCTGGAAGAAGACCCACTGCAGGGTCTCATAGCGCGCCGCCGGATCGGTCGGCAGGAAGCGGCCGGCCTTTTCGGCCAGATAGACAAGGATCGCGCCGGACTCGAACAGACCCAGCGGCTGGCCGCCGGGACCATCGGGATCGATGATCGCCGGGATCTTGCCGTTCGGATTCAGCGACAGAAATTCCGGACCCCACGTCTCGTTCTTGCCGATGTCGATCAGGTGCGGCTCGTAAGGAAGGCCCGTCTCCTCCAGCATGATCGAGACCTTCACCCCGTTGGGCGTCGGCAGCGAGTAGAGCTGGATGCGGTCGGGATGCTGGGCGGGCCAGCGCTTGGTGATCGGAAAGGCGGCTAGATCCGTCATGCGATAGGCCCTCTTGAACAGAAAACGCGTCCCGCATTTGGCGAGCCGCCCTCTGCTTTTCCAGAGGCGCGTCGAGCCCAAAGCGAGGACGAGAAGCCCCGTCCCCTTTGACCCGAGCGCGAACATCGCTATCCGAAAGATGGATAAGACGCCGGGGGGCTAGGAATTCATCATGACGACCGCGAACGACCATTGGCCGGCCACGCTGCAGCGCGTGGTCGCGACGCTGGATTTCGAACTCGCGAACAAGGACCCGGCCAAACCCGAGATCCGCGGCAAGACCAGGGGCGACACCGGGCAGTTGCCCGCCCTGGTCAGTCTGGCCGTCAAGGCCGCGCTCGAACTGGACAAGCGGGTCGGGTCCTCGGACAGCGAGGCGCCGGTCGATCGCAAGGCCATACTAGCCCGCATGGATCTTGTCCGCGCCCTGAGCGCCGCCACGCGCGATAGCGCGCAAGGCATGTTCGTGCCTGGCTACGCCACCGCCTATCGGATGGAACTGGCCCGTATCCTATGGACCGGCATAGCCGACGCCCCGCGTCGCCGGCTGGAAGAGCTGGCCGGGGTCAACGCCTCGCCGGGGGGTTAAGACTAACTACCAGGCGCCGACATTGGGCATAGAGACCCAAGGTTCGGCCGGCTCCAGGCTACCGTCCTGCAGCAACTCGACCGAAATGCCGTCCGGCGAGCGCACGAACGCCATATGGCCGTCTCGCGGCGGGCGATTGATCGTCACGTCCATGTCCGCCAGCCGCTGGCAGGTCTCGTAGATGTTGTCGACCCGATAGGCCAGGTGGCCGAAATTGCGCCCGCCCTGGTACTCTTCGTCGTCCCAGTTGTAGGTCAGCTCGACCAGCGGGGCCTTGCGTTCCTTGGCGGCCTCCAGGTCCTCCTGCGCGGCGAGGAATACCAGGGTGAAGCGCCCCTTCTCGTTCTCCATGCGATACGCTTCGCGGAGCCCCAGGCCGTCGCAATAGAACCGCAGAGAGGCGTCCAGATCGCGGACGCGGACCATGGTGTGCAGATAGCGCAAGGCGGAACTCCCTGGATGGCGGTCGCGTCCGGTATAGCCCCCGGCTCGCGACAAGAAAAACACTCTAGACGGGCTCGCGCTCCCGCGTCTGGCGACGCCAGAGGGCCGCGTATTCGCCGCCGGCCTGAAGCAGGGCTTCGTGTCGTCCCCGCTCGACCACCCTGCCCCGGCGCAGCACCACGATCTCGTCGGCGTCGGCGATCGTCGACAGTCGGTGCGCCACGACCAGGGTCGTTCGCCCCGCCCGAGCCTTGCGCAAGGTCGCCTGGATGGCCGCCTCGGTGCGCCCGTCCAGCGCGCTGGTAGCCTCGTCCAGGATCAGCACGCGCGGCTGGGCCAGCAGGGCTCGGGCGATGCCGACCCGCTGACGCTCCCCGCCCGACAGCTTCAGGCCGCGTTCGCCGACCTTGGTCGCCATGCCGTCGGGCAGGTTGCGGATGAAGTCGCCCAGTTCAGCCGCCTCGGCCGCCGCCCACACTTCGGCCTCGCTGGCGTCCGGGCGCGCGAAAGCGATATTGGCGGCCAGGGTGTCGTTGAACAGAGCCACGTCCTGCGGAACCAGCGCGATGGCCTGGCGCAGCGAGGCCTGCTTGAGGTCGCGCAGATCGTGACCGTCCAGCGTCACCCGACCGGCCTGGGGGTCGATCATCCGCAAGGCCAGACGCACCAGCGTGGTCTTGCCCGCGCCCGAGGGGCCGACAATGGCCACCGTGGTCCCCGGCGCGACGGTCAAGGAGACGTCCGATAGACCTTCCGATCGCGCGTCGTGGCGGAAAGAGACGTTATCGAAGGCCACCGCGCCGCCGCGCTGGTCGGCGCGGGGCGGCAAGTCGCGCGCGTCCGGCGCGTCGGCCACATCGGCGGTCTGGCGACGCAGGTCCAGCATCGCCTCCATGTCGATCAGCGACTGGCGGATCTCGCGATAGGCGAAGCCCAGGATGTTCAGCGGCGCATAGAGGTTGATCAGGATCAGAACGGCGGCGGTGACGTCGCCCGGACCGATCTTGCCGGCGGCGGCCTCGGCGCCCGCCAGCACGGCCATGCCGCCCAGCCCCAGGCTCATCACCGCCGACTGGATCAGGTTCAGAAGGTTCAGCGAATTAGTCGCCTTGATCTGCGCCTCGCCATAACGGTCCAACGCGCCAGCATAGCCGCCGACGGCGCGCGCCTCGCCGCCAAACGACTTGACGGTCTCGTAGTTCAGCAGGGCGTCGACCGCCCGCCCGGCCGCCTCGGCGTCGGCCTCGTTCAGGGCGCGACGGTGACCGATGCGCCAGTCCGAGATAGCGAAGGTCAGATAGCCGTAAAGCGCCACCGTCCCCATCGCCACGGCCGCGAACCGCCAGTCATAAGCCTTGGCCAGCACGACGGCCGCCATGATCAGCTCGACGCCCGTGGGCGCCAGGTTGAACACCAGGCTGCGCAGCAGAAAGTCCATCGACCGCGCGCCGCGATCGATCACCCGCGACAGCGAGCCGGTGCGCTTGGACTGGTGGAAGTCCATCGACAGGGACAGGGCGTGCGAAAAGGTCTCGACCGCGGCGCGGTTCTGCGCGGCCTGGGCCACCGGCGTGAAGATGGTGTCACGCGCTTGGGGAGCGGCCGCGGCGACGAAGCGCACGAAGGCCCAGCCCGCCGCCAGGCCGGCGAAGGCCCAGGTCACCCCTACGGCCGCGCCATGGCCGGCGGACAGATGGTTGACCGCCTTACCCAGCATAAGCGGCGCCAGAACGCCCAGCGCCTTGCCCGACAGGGTCAGAACAAGGGCGACGGTCACGCGCCAACGCAGACCGGGCGCCCGCGAGCGCGCCACCAGCCGAACGAGATCGCCCATCGCGGCCCAGAACCTGACCGGCTGGTCAGCCGCCGCGATGGCGCCGGGCGTGGCGGCGCGGCTGGCGGAGGGCGGCCCGCCCAGGCCCCTCATCGTCCGTCACCGATCAGCAGCGTGGTCTGGACGCCGCCGCCGGGCGTCAACCAGTCGACGCGCCAGCCCGTCGGCGTGCGCTCCGAGCGGACCGGGCCGGCCGTCAGGGGCGCCGGCGATGACACGACGACGCTCACCGCGTCCTCGCCCCCCTCGCCGCCGATCTGGACGTCATGCGCGCCGGGCGCCAGCTGATCGCGCAGCGAGATGTAGAAACGGCCCTGATCGTCGGCGCGCCCGCCGCCCCGCGTCGTGCGGTCGACGCGGACATTGAGCCCCGCCCCCGGCGCCGCCACGCCGGAAACCACCGCCCCGCCCTCGCGATCGACGTCGACCGCCAGGATCTTCGGCGAGGATGACCCGGCCACCAGGCGATAGGCGCCCGCCCCCGCCCGCAGTTGGGCGACGTCGCCGTCCTCCGAGACCATCATGTAGCCCTCGGCCTGGACGGTTCTGCCCGCGTGGGTCTCCGAAAGACCAAACAGGCGCACGCCCGGCCGGATGGGCAGGGTCAGGCTCCAATGGCCGGCGGGATCGGCGTTGGTCTTGACGGTCTCGCCGGTCGGCGCGCGCAGTCGCACCTCGGCCTTGGGCGTGGCCTGGCCCGCGAGAGTGACCTGACCGGACGCGCGGCCGACGCTCTCGACCGTGGGCGGCGCCAGATAGCCGGCCTCGGCGCTGTCGGGCTTGCTGTGCTCCTCGGGCGTCACCGGCGCGCCGTCGCCGCAGGCGGCCAGCATCGCCGCCGCGAGTCCCATGGCGACGATCGGCGACTTGAAAGCCTGGAACCGAATCCTGATCATGCGGCCTCAAATAGGAAACTGGCGGGCGGCGCGCATCCTCGCGCGCCGCCGTCTTTGTGTGGAGTGGACGACGATGCCCAACGAGTCTAGCCGCCTGGGCTCCGTCTGCGTCTATTGCGGATCGTCCAACGACGCCGATCCATCCTACATCGCCGACGCGCACCGGATCGGCGAGAGCTTCGCCAAGGCCGGCCTGCGGCTGGTTTATGGCGGCGGCGGGGTCGGACTGATGGGCGCCGCGGCCCGGGGCGCGCACGCCGCCGGCGGCAAGGTGCTGGGCGTCATCCCGACCTTCCTGCGCGGTCGCGAGCAGCCCTTCGATGACGTCGAGACCGTGGTCGTCGACAACATGCACGAGCGCAAGATGATGATGTACGAGCGCTCGGACGCCTTCGTCGTGCTGCCCGGCGGGATCGGCACGCTGGAAGAAATCGTCGAATTGCTATCTTGGCGTCGTTTAGATCTTCACCAAAAGCCGATCGTGTTCCATAACCCGCGCGGCTTCTGGGATCCCTTCTTCGCCCTGATCCGCCACACGATCGACGAGGGCCTGACCCCGCCCAGCCTGGCGAACGCTTGGCGCGCGGTCGAGAAGGCCGAGGACGTCACCCCCGCTCTGCTGTCCTGGGACGCTCAGGTCGCGTCGGCCGGCGAGCCCGCCGAACTTAGCCAGTTGACTTAGTTTTCAAAAAAGACGCACTATAGGCTTGAGCAAGATGGCGGACGTCCGCCCGCGCTCATGCGCCGGATCTCCCATCCGGCGTGGGGATAGGAGACCAACGAGATGCGTACCGCTGCTTTCGCGGGCCTGATGGCCGGCGCCCTGATGACCGCCCCGGCCTTCGCGGCCGACAACGAAGGCGCTTCGCTGAAGCTGAAGGCCCCGACGACCACCACCAAGTTCATCCACGAAGGTTCGGTCTGGAACTGCGAAGGCGACAGCTGCGCCGCCAGCAAGGTCCAGTCGCTGCCCGTCGCGCGCGCCTGCCGCAAGCTGGTCGGCCAACTGGGCGAAGTGACCGCCTTCAGCTATCGCGGCGTTTCACTGGACGACGCGGCCATCGCCCAATGCAACACGGCGGCCAAGCCCAAGGCCTGAGCCTCGAAAGTCGCGTGAAGAAAGAAGGCCTCCGCCGGGGAACCGACGGAGGCCTTTTTCGTGGGGTGTGGGGCCCCTTGGGACTATTTGCGCTCTGTCGAGCTTGACGACGACTTGGCCGGTTTTGGACTCGGCCGCCCCACCAACATTCCCCCGATCAGGGCGAACGAAAGCATGGCGTGGTTCATCTTCGTTTCATTCATGGCGGCGTCTCCCAGACATAGCCGTTAGGACCAGGAGACGCGCGCGGCTTACAGGGGTTCACACCCTCCTAGTCGTCAGCGCGTCGGGGGAGATCATGCGCCTTTGCGGGCCCAGCGCAAGCAAAAATAATCCGTATAAGGAGCATATCAGCGCACGGACGATGGCTGTCGCGACAGGCTTCCGCACCCAGACAAATGATCTGTATACTGATTTATTATTGTGAATCCGAGCGTACATTGGACCGCGTTTTCCCGAGGCCTTGGATGGTCGTCGGAGTCCATGTCGGAAGGGCCCGAAACGCACGTGACAAGCGACTTCCGGGGCCCGACACGCCCGTGTGTCCGTCCAACAGCAGGATTCCGCGCGCGAGCGCGCGGCTCACCGCCTCCATAAAGCATTGTAAGATAATCCCTTCTCGCTCGACGCCACTTGCCAGCCGGCCCAAGTCGGCCATCCGCCGCTGGGCGCAAGGACGAGGCCAAGTTCTGGCGCTCGACCGGCGATCAAGCTTCACCGCTGGCCGAGACGATCGGGCGCTCAGCGCGACGCGCGCCGCGTCAAGCTTGATCAGCCCGCGACATCGCAAGAAGGCGAGCGCTTCCAAGGGACAGATCTCGCAACGCCCCGGGCCTTCCGAGAACCAGGCAAGAAAAAACCGCCCGCGTCGGGATGACGCAGGCGGTTTCGGGCATTCTAGGCTGCTATTCCGTGCGCCGATTTAGGCGGCGGCGTCGAACGACAGCGACTCATAGCGCTTCAGGTGGTGATCGACCGAGCCGAACAGGCCCTCGATCATGGTGGCGCGCTTGAAGTAGTGGCCAATGGCCAGCTCGTCGGTCATGCCCATGCCGCCGTGGATCTGGATAGCGTTCTGGCCCACGAACTTGCAGGCGCGGCCCACGCGCACCTTCATCGCCGAGACGGCCTTGGCGCGCTCGGCGGCGTCCTCGCCCACCTTGATGGTGGCCATATAGATCATCGACACCGACTGCTCGACCTCGATGAACATGTCGACCATCCGGTGCTGCAGCACCTGGAAGTTGGCGATGGCCGTGCCGAACTGCTTGCGCTGCTTGGCATAGTCCAGCGTGCCCTCGTGCAGCTTGCGCAGCACGCCCACGGCCTCCGCGCCGACGGCGGCGGTGGCCTCGTCGATCACCTGGTTGACCAGCGAGAGGCCATCTTCGGAGATCAGCGCGTCGGCCGGAAGCGACACGTTCTCGAAATAGACTTCCGAGGCGCGGTTGCCGTCGACGGTCGGGTAGTCGCGGGTCACGATGCCGGGCAGGCTCTTGTCGACCAGGAACACGCCGACGCCCCCGGCGTCGCGCTGGGCGCCGCCGGTGCGGGCGGTGACGATCAGGTGCGTGGCGAAGGGCGCGCCGACCACCACGGCCTTGTGGCCGTTCAGGGTCCAGCCCGCGCCGTCCTTCTTGGCCGTCGTCTTCAGGTCCTGCCAGGTGTAGCGGGCCTGAGGCTCGGCATAGGCGAAGGCGATGGTGGTGGTCCCGCCGACGATGCCCTCGACGACCGAGGCCGCGCCGGCGTAGCCAGAGTGCTTCATGAAGCCGCCGCCGATCACCACGGTGCCCAGATAGGGCTCGATCACGAGCGCCTTACCGAACTCCTCCATGATGACCATGTTGTCGATCGCGCCGCCGCCCAGGCCGCCCAGCTCCTCGCTGAACGAAGCGCCCAGAATGCCCAGTTCCTCGGCGAACGCCTTCCAGTAGTCGGCGCGCCAGCCAGCGTCGGAACTGACGATCTTGCGGCGGGTCTCGAAGTCGTACTTGTCCTGCAGGAAGCTCGCGACCGTGTCGCGGACCATCGACTGCTCTTCGGTGAAGTTGAAATCCATAGGGAGCGCTTCCTCTTATGGTTCCCCGTCAGGGGTTTGATTGTTGTTCCTGGCCCCTTCTCCCCTTGCGGGAGAAGGTGGCGTCCGGAGGACGTCGGATGAGGGGGCGCGCTGGCCTCGCCCAGAAACCCCTCATCCGCCGCTTCGCGACACCTTCTCCCGCAAGGGGAGAAGGAAAGACGAGGGTCAGAGCCCCAGCACCATCTTGGCGATGATGTTGCGCTGGATTTCGTTGGAGCCGCCGTAGATCGACGTTTTGCGGACGTTGAAATAGGTCGGGGCGGCGCGATGGGCGAAGTCGGGGCCGATCGGATGGGCGTTGTCGCCGTCCTTCGGGAAGCCGCGGAAGTACGGCGCGCCGTAGTGGCCAGCGGCTTCCAGCACCAGCTCGGTGATCCGCTGCTGGATTTCCGTGCCCTTGATCTTCAGGACGCTGGACTCCGGACCAGGGCCCTTGCCGGCCGCCTCGCCCGCGAGGGTGCGCAGCTCGGTATATTCCAGCGCCGTCAGATCGATCTCCAGTTCGGCGACCTTGCGCTTGAACATCGGGTCCTGGATCAGGGCCGAGCCTTCGTCGCCCAGTTCGGTCGAGGCGATCTGGCGGATGCGCTCGATGCCGCGCTTGGAGCGCGCCACGCCGGCGATGCCGCTACGCTCGTGCGCCAGCAGGAACTTGGCGCAGGTCCAGCCCTTGTTTTCCTCGTAGATGCGGTTCTCGACCGGCACCTTGACGTTCTCGAGCCAGACCTCGTTGACCTCGTGCTCGCCGCCCAGGGTGATGATCGGCCGCACCGTCACGCCCGGCGACTTCATGTCGATCAGCAGGAACGAGATGCCTTCCTGGATCTTGGCGTTCGGGTCGGTGCGGACCAGGCAGAAGATCCAGTCGCCATGCTGGGCCATTGTGGTCCAGGTCTTCTGGCCGTTGACTAGATAGTATTCCTTGCCGTCGTCGCCGGTGAAGCGTTCGGCCTTGGTCTTCAGGCTGGCCAGGTCCGAACCGGCGCCCGGCTCGGAATATCCTTGCGACCACCAGATGTCGCCCGACAGAGTCGGCGGCAGGAAGCGTTCTTTCTGTTCCGGCGTGCCGAAGGTGTAGATCACCGGGCCGACCATGTTGATGCCGAACGGCAGGATCGGCACGCAGTCGGCGCGAGCGGTCTCTTCCGACCAGATGTAGCGCTGCACCGAGGTCCAGCCCGGACCGCCGTACTTTTCCGGCCAGGCCGGAGCGATCCAGCCCTTCTTGGCCAGGACGCGGTGCCAGGACAGGAAATCCTCCTTGGCCATCTCCTCGCCTTCTTCCTGCTTGTCTCGCAGGCCCGCCGGATAGTTCTCGGCGATGAAGGCGCGAACCTCGTCGCGGAAAGCGAGGTCCTCGGGCGAGAAGTCCAGATTCATGGCGGGCTCCCGTTCAATCGGCCCCTCTGCGGGAGGCCGTTATTGCGTTTCGGGAGCCACGATATCGGTCGAACGACCGTTTGGAAAGATGACGTTAGCGTCAACGGAAGTGAATATTATCCGCGTTCACCTAGCCCGCCCAAAACCCCGCGGCGGCAAGCCCTATCGGACCTCGCAGGCCAGCTTGACGAGCGCCAGGGCCGAGGCGCCGCCCACCCCTTCCTCGTCCGCGGTATCCAGCGCCAGAAGCGGCCGCTTGTCGAGGATTTCGAGCAGGCGGGCGTGCCCCTTGGCCGGACCGACATGCGCGGCCATGCAGTGTTCGATGGCGGCGGGGTCGACGGCGCGCACGGTCGCGGCGGCGGCGCAGGCCGCGTAGCCATCCAGCAGCACCGGAATCTTCTGCACGCGCGCGGCCAGGATGGCCCCGGCGACGGCGGCCGTCTCGCGACCGCCCAGCTGACGGAGGATCTCCAGCGGATCCTCGCCCATGCCCTCGGCCTTGGCGCGCGCCACGGCGGCGGCGACGGGCTCTGGCTGGTCCGACCAGTCCGAGGCCTCGCCGCCGAACAGGGCGAGACAGATCGCTCCGGCGGCGCGGGCGGGCTCGGCGGCGATGACTCCGGGGATCAGCAGGTCCGGCTGCTTGGCCAGGGCCTCCATGCCGAAGGCCATGGTCGCGGCCGCCTCCTTCTCGCTCATCGACGGCTTTTCGACGAAATCCGGCGACGGGCGGTCGATGGCGAGGTCGAAGGCCTCGAGCCCCGCGCCCTGCGCCCCGGCCAGCCGAGAGACGGTCGCGCCGCCCGAGGCGATGGCTTCGAGCCGCTCGCGCGCCCAGCCGCGCGGGCCGACACCCTGACGAGCGCCGGCGTACAGCGCCACGACCGGCCGGTTGACGGCGGGCGGGGTCTTGCCGCTCCAGGCGCTGAGCCAGGCCGAGATCTCGGCCAGTCGTCCGCCTTGCTCCAGCGTCGGAGACGGCCCCGGCGCGGGCGGCGCGGCGGCCAGTTGACGGATGTCGGCGAAGGGCGAAGCGGTCTCGAACGTCATGACGCGCGGACTTAAACCGCTCCGCGCTCAAAGCAACCCCAAAGACCCTCGGATCAGTTAGCCGCGACCGTCGCGCCGAGATAAGCCTTGCAGGCACCATCTCGCTCGGCCGCCAGCTTCGTCCTCACGGTTTCGCTGCGGGTGCGCCCATCGCGCAGGGCGGCGCTACGCATTTCATCGGCGCGATCGCGAACATAACCTATGCGTCCCCGCCCCTCCTGCTTGATCTTCACGATCAAGGCCGTTGCATCGACCACGCCCAGATCCTTGGACTGCGCCAGCCCCAGGCAGCGGTTCGCGCTCAGAAACTCGCTGTCGCTCCAGGCGGGCTCTCCGGCGAATACCGGCGCGGCGGCCAAGGACACTCCGGCGACCGCGAGGACAGCAATAAGTTTGCGCATGGGACACTCCTTGCGATTGGACAACACCGCGCCACGCCGACGACGCTTGCGCTTCGTCGGTCGAACGCCGAAAATCGAAAACGAGATGACCACCGCCGCCCAGCCGCCCCGCCCGATCGCCACGCCCTGCGTGAAGGTCTGCGCGGTCGACGGCGTCACCGGCTATTGCCTGGGGTGCCGACGCACCCTGCCGGAGATCGCGGGCTGGGCCCGGCTTGGCGATGAGGAGCGCGCCGCGATCATGGCCGCCCTCCCCGATCGCCCGGATCCGATGGCCAGCCTGATGGCGGCCAGCGGACGCTGACGCCTATTTCGCGCCGCTCATGAACGGCGCGCAGACCTCATCGCGCTCGGCGATCAGCTTGGCCTTCTTGTCGCCCGTGGCGGCGTCGGCCTCTTTGCGCGCGGACGTCATCCGCCCATTCGCCGAGGTCTGCACGGGCAGATCGCGCTGAGCGGACTCGCTTCGCAGCAGCGCGTCGAGCGACGCGGTGTCCAGCTTGCCCAGGTTCTCCGAGCTCGCCAGGCCACGGCAGCGAGCGGCCTTCAGGAATTGAAGATCGCTGAGGCCGGAGCCGGCGGCCTGCGCCCCGCCCGCGACCGAGGCGGCGACGACGGCCGCGATGACAAACGCTTTCATGACTTCATCCCTCACGGGCTCTCTATTGCCCGCGGGATAGATAGCGCCGACACCGAAGCCTTCGAAGTTAATTCCAAGACATGATAGCCATTACCTGTATGTAATATTGCTCATTAAATCCGCGTAATTAAACTCGCACCAATACGACATATACTTGATATCGAATTGTTAACCACGATCTGAAAATCGCCGCTTTTGATTCACGGCTTGAAAACGCCTGCCCGCCGATAATCGAGGCAACGATCGCAGAAGCGGTCTCAAAGCCTGTATGGCGGGGTGTCTGATGTTGAGGTTCGCGGCGATCGCTCTCGTGGGCGCCTTGTCGGCGGTCGGCGCGGCCAAGGCGGTCGTGTCGCTGGACGATCTTCGCCGCCCCGAGCTTCGCGCCCCTTCCGCCGCGACGGCCACGCTCGGCGGCGCCGAGGGCGGCGCGGCCCAGATCACCAAGGGCGACGACGGCCACTTCTGGGCCCAGGCCTCGGTCGACGGCAAGGCCGTGCGCTTCCTCGTCGACACGGGCGCGACGGCCGTTTCACTCAGCATGGCCGACGCCCAGCGCCTGGGCATCGACACCAGCAAGCTGAACTATAACTACAACGTCATCACCGCCGACGGCCGCACCCGCGCGGCCTCGGTCAAGCTGGCCAGCGTCGCCATCGCCGGCGCCAAGGTGCGCGACGTCGACGCCCTGGTCATCGAGAAGGGTCTCGAGAACTCGCTGCTGGGCATGAGCTATCTGGGCCGCCTGTCTCGGTTCGAGGCCACCCCGAACTCACTGATCCTGCACCCTTAGATCAGGACCTCAGGCGGCCGGCGCCTCGGCGCGCGCGTCACGCGCCGCCAGGGCCGCGCGCACGGCCTCCAACGCCCGATCCACGACCTCCAGCCCCGCCCCGGCCTTGACGCCCTCGACCGTCAGGAAGCGCCGCCACGCGCGGGCGCCCGGCAGGCCATGAAACAGGCCCAGCATGTGCCGGGTCATAGCCGCCAGATGCGTCCCGGCGGCCAATTCGCGCGCCATGTACGGCCGGTAGCGTTCCACCGCCTCGAAGCTGTCGATATCCGCGACGTCCATCCCGAAAACCCGCCGGTCGACCTCGCCCAGCAGGCCAGCCTCGTGATAGGCCGCCCGCCCCAGCATCACGCCATCAACGCCGTTGGCCAGATGCTCCAGCACCGCGTCGAGGCTCGGCACGCCGCCATTGATGGCGATGGTCAGGTTCGGTCGTTCGCGCTTGAGCCTGTAGACGAGGTCGTAATCCAGCGGAGGAATGTCGCGGTTCTCCTTGGGCGACAGTCCCTTCAGCCAAGCCTTGCGCGCGTGGACGACGAAGCTGTCGATCCCGGCCGCCGCGCAAGCGTCGACCAGGCCGAACAGAGCCTCCTCCGGGTCCTGGTCGTCGACGCCGATCCGACACTTGACCGTCGCCGGAACCTTCACCGCGTCCTTGATGGCCGCCATGCACGCGGCGACGAGGTCCGGCTCCCGCATCAGACAGGCGCCGAAACGGCCGCTCTGCACGCGGTCCGACGGACAGCCGACGTTCAGATTGATCTCGTCATAGCCGAAGTCCTCGGCGATCCGCGCGGCCAGGGCCAGCTCGGCCGGCTCCGACCCGCCCAGTTGCACCGCCACCGGATGCTGCCCCGGATCGTAGCTCAGAAGCTTCTCCCGATCGCCATGCACCACCGCGCCGCTCGTCACCATCTCGGTATAGAGCAAGGCCCTCGACGACAGGACGCGATGCAAGGACCGGCAATGCCGGTCCGTCCAGTCCATCATGGGCGCAACAGAAAATCTATGGGGTTCAAATCGCGTCATTTTTGTCGTATATTCAATGTGTTAGGAGATACCGAAAACCGAAGCTTGTACCCAAATGTACCCAGGTTTTCTCTATGTTCCGACATTTCACTGTACACATGGCGTACACGAAAATGGCGACCTTTGTGAATTTGCCCTCCGGCGCCTGGCGAGCGATCATCCGTCGGAAGGGCCGCTATATAAGCGAGACGTTCAAACTGCGCGAGGACGCGCGGCGTTGGGCCACGGCCCAGGAGAGCGCGATCGATCGGGGCTTGGCCCCGATGAAGACCTACATCGCTAGCAAGACGTCGCTGGCCCACCTGATCGATCTGCACATCGACGATCTGGCGGCCGCGAAAAAGCCGATCGGGCGGACGAAGCTGGAGGCGCTGCTTCACCTGCGCCGCACCATCGGAAAGACCGCCTACGCCAAGATCGATCGGCAGTTCATCATCGAGTTCGGCCGCACCCGGGCGCGCGGCGGCACCGGCCCTGTGACGATCGGCATGTATGTTGGCTGGATCAAGTTGGTCTTCGCCCATGCCTCGGCCGTCCATGAGATCGACACTAAGATCGAGCCGATCGAGCTGGGACGTCTGGCCCTCAAGCATCTGGGCCTGATCGGAAAGAGTCAGGAACGCGACCGACGACCGACCCAGGAAGAGCTGGACCTGATCTTCAAGGCGTTCGACGAGAACCCCTGGCAGAAGAACCCGATGACGCGGATCATCCAGTTCGCGATCGGTACCGCCATGCGCCAGGACGAGATCTGCCGCATCACCTGGAGCGATCTCGACCTCCGGGCCAAGACCATCATTATTCGCGATCGTAAGGACCCGCGCGACAAGTACGGCAACGACCAGCGTATCCCGCTGGTCAGCATCACCGGCTACGACCCGCTAGCCTTGATCGAGGAGCAGCGCGCCATCCGATCGAACTTCGACGACCGCATCTTCCCCTATACGTCGGAGGCGATCAGCGCGGCCTTCACGCGGACGGTCGCCAAGCTAAAGATCGACGACCTGCATTTCCACGACACCCGTCACGAGGCGACCAGCCGCCTGTTCGAAGCCGGCCTGAAGATCGAACAGGTCGCCCTCATTACCGGCCACAAGGACTGGAAGATGCTGCGCCGCTACACTCACATCAAAGCCAAGTCGGTCCACGCCGCGGTCGCGCTTCTCAAGCCCTGGACAGATCCAGACGACTAGCGAACAGGCCTCGGTCGGGGCTTGTTGCGCTCGGCCTCGTCAGCAGCGTCGAGCAGCATTTGCGCGAAATCCCGCAGGGCGTCGGGTGAGACAGCCATGTTGACGATTTTGCCGTGAGGTCGGTCGCGCCCTGGCGCCTGCGTCTTCAAGTCAAGGATTAGCTCGACCTGTCCCAGGCGAACGGGGCGGGCCGACAGAAACAGCTCTCGCCTTCCCTGCCGGTTGTCCTCGCACTCAATCCGAACGGCGCCAGCGCCCGGCCAAGGATCGCCGTCCGGCAGGCCGAGGCCATGCACTTCGTGTTCGGATCGCGCCTGAGTTTCCTGAAGCTGCTCGATGGCCCAGGCGTCGAGGGAGGGGTCTCTACCGATCATTCCTCGAGACTACCCCAAGTCGCCCCACGGCTCACCCAGCAATGCGTGACGATGGCAAAGCAGCCGCCGACAACGGCCCCACCTCGATCGCGGCCGACAGCGACTGAAGGACGAACAGCCCTCCTTTGGCAGGCGCGGTCAGTCGATATAGGCTGGCGAAAGGATCACCCCATGCCCGCTTCACTATACGACCGGCTTGTTGCTTTACCGCGCCCAGAACCTGGCAAGGCGACTTTGCCGCCAGTCGAGATCATCGCGTTCAATGTTCATGTCCGTCGCAAGCTGCACGGGTGGAAGCAAAGCACCTTAGCCAGCTTGGCTGATGTGTCGCTGTCGACCATCGAGCGCATCGAGCGCGGCGAGCCCGTTCAGCCGGCCTTGATGGAGAAGGTCGGCGCCGCGTTCGGCTATCCGCCCGGCTACTACACCGCGCCGCGAACCCCGCTGACGCAGGAAGAAGTAGCGCAGCAGTACGACGGGCACACGGTTTTCGTTTCGGTCGAACCGTTTGCCAAGCAACTGCAGTTTCGGCGCATCGCGCGATGCATGCACCTTGTGTTTGCGCCGATCGGCGACTGCCCTAACGACCAGCCTCAGTTGCTCAAGCTGTTCGAACTCTTGTCCGAACTGACTGTACGGCTAGCCCTCCCGACGCTGGCGCCAAGATCGCGACTGGGCGGCGTTCGCCCTCTCTATCAAGCGATCACCAACCAGATCGCCCTCCTGCGTCGCGCTGGCATCGCGCTCGTCTGCGGCGTGCTTCATGAACCCGAGCGCGACCCACAGCGCTACGCTGTCATCGCCGCAGGTCATCTCGCCGTCGATCCTGGGATCCAAACGCGCAAGCTGCTTATCCTCGACCGTCGAGAGGTGACCGGAACCTGGGAGACGGAGAGCCTGGATTGACGGACGCCCTCTTCAATCCGGCGGTCATTCTGGCCCTGGCTGCGCTTGCGTCCGCCTTAGCCAAGCTTGTCTGGGCCTTTCGCCGGAAGCGCTAGTCTTCCTTGCCGTAGCCCTGGCGTCGTTAGTCCTCGCTCGTCGCGAAGGCTGGGCGGATCGAAACGATCTTGCGAATCTCCCTGATCGCTGCCCGCGCCGCTTGCTTGGCGGCAGGACGAGGCAGCCCGCGTGCTCGGAATGCCTTGACCGTATAGTCGAAGTAGAGCCGATCCCACGCTGGCCGAAACCCGGTGTCCGGGACCTCGGCCAGGAGCTTCGGCCGATTCACATCGTGCTTCAGGCGATCCCCTGGTCGCCCGGCTTGGATATAGAGACCCCGGCTTGCGAGAATATTCTCCACCAGGACACCCTGGTTCTTGGTGAGGTCGAACTCGACGATGACAAAGGCCTCAGCTGGCCGCTGGAGTGTTAGATAGAGCGCGACCGTATGGTCGTGGCCCGGCAGCTGCCCCCACTGAACCTTGACGTCACCTTGGTGGACGGAGGCTTGCGCCTCGATCGCCGCGTCAATGTCGGATCGTTGCGACGTGTCGAGGATGACGAGAGGGATGATGCGGCCGTCCCCGATCCCGCCCGTCCCGATGGCGCCGTCAGCGACAATGGGGGCCACCAGCCGCTCATGATCATGGTTGAGCCGGAAAATTGCCGGCTTGAAGATGCTCATGCTCGGCGCTCCGACATCACCAACACCTCGACGCCCGTCGCCTGTTGGTGAGTATCGCTGGCGATCACCTCGTAGCCGTCGGTGACGGAGCCCGCGAGAAGCTTCGGAGCGGCCAGGAAGTAGCACCATCCTGACTCGACTTGGTGTGCATCGATGCGAAAGGGTGTTGAAAGGCCGTGGCCCTCGCCAAAATCGCGGTAGGCGATCGCCGGCAGACGCAGCGACATCGGAAGATCGCGACGGTAGCGGATAGCTAGTTCGAGCAGCGAGACTGAGTTTCCGGTGTCTGTCGGATTGGCGATCTGGACCTTGAAGGCGAAGAGCTTGCCCTCCTCGCCGAGGTCGCGGTGGAAGGATTCCAGCAAGCGGACCTCCAGCTTCGGCGTCCGCCGCGCCTCCTGCCGTTCAGCCAACCGCTGGGCTTTGGCCGAGGTCCGCCACGCCAGGACGGAAAACACCAGCGCGACCACAGCCACGAAGAACGTCAGCCAAGTCGCCCAGTCGCCAGGCTGAACGGCCCTGATCGCTGCGTCCAGATTCCTCACCGTGCCCTGTCCTCGAACCTTAAAAGCGCCCAGCGTGTCGAAGCGCTACGCCGCAACCTTGGCCCATTCCACCCGCGGCGTCATGGCGCCTCGACTCCGTCCACCAATGTTCTATATTCGTTCTCATGAACCACGCCCATCCCGTCACCGCTGAGCCGCTGACCGCCGTGGAGATCGACGGCGTCCTTGGCGAGCCCGGCTACCTTGAAACCCTGCCCGCCGTCCGCCACGTCGACGCCGGCCGCGATGGCGGCCTGGTCGTCTGGCTGGACAGCGCCCTGGACACCGTCCCCCCGCTCGACGAAGAGCGCCCTGACCGGCCGCCGGAGGTGGAACTGCATGGCCAGGGCGCGCCCTGCCAGGCGCTGGTCGACCATCCCCGCGCCCAGCACGTCGAGATGTTCTTCGACGGCCTGGGCGACCCGGAATGCGCCCCGCTGGGCTGGTGGCATGCGCGCGTGTGGTTGAAGGCCGATTGAAGACGGCCTTGCACCTGGTCGCCTGACCGCTAGCTTCAATGGATCGGCCGGCAGGGACATTCGAGGATGTGCAATCTCTACGCCCTCATGAAGGCGCGGGCGGAAGTCGCCGCCCTGGCGCGCGCTATGAGCGACCTCAACAACAACCAGCCGCCGATGCCGGGGATTTACCCTGACTACGCCGCGCCGATCATCACCCGCGGCCAGGAAGGCCAGAGGATTATGCGCGATGCGCGCTGGGGCATGCCGTCATCGAAACAGGCCCTGTTCGAGGCCGCGACGGAGCGGGCTGACAAGCTGCGCGCCAAGGGCACGGAGTTCGATTTCGACGAACTACTGAAGATGGAGCCGGACAAGGGCACCACGAACGTGCGCAACACGGTCAGCCAGAAGACGGGCAGGATCAACACCCATTGGGCGCCCTGGCTAGGCGCGGGCAACCGGTGTCTGGTGCCCTTCACGTCCTTCGCCGAACCGGACCAAGACCACGAGAGGACGCGCAAGAACATCTGGTTCGCGTTGGATGACAGCCGCCCGATCGCCTTCTTCGCCGGCATCTGGACGCCGCACGCCTGCGTGCGGATGAAGAGCAAGGGCTGGGAGGAAATCGTCGCCTACGGCTTCCTGACAACGGAGTCGGCCGAGCCGGTGAAGACCTACCACGCCAAGGCCATGCCGGTGATCCTGACCGAGCCGGAGGAATGGGACCTATGGATGAGCGACGCCCCCTGGACTGAGGTCGCCCAGCTGCAGCGGCCCCTGCCCGATCGGCTGAAGGTGGTGGCCACCGGCGGCAAGAGCGACGACGTCGTGCCGGCCTGATCGGCTTTAGCGGTCCGGCGGCGTCCAGGACCACGCGCCGTCGAAGAGGTGGGGAAAGACCGCGACGTCTTTTGACCCGCACCCTTCTACGCCCGTGCAGGACAGCCGCGCGGCGATATCGGCGATCTTGACGTCCACGCGATGCTCGAACTTTTCCAGCAGATCCTCGGGCGTCCACTCGATCAGTCGCGGACATTCGCGACAGCAGATCGCCAGGGAATAGCCCTTGGTCAGAAAGGTCCTGACCGTGTCGTTGCCGACCTGGCCCAGGTGGAAGCGTCGGATCAGAGCCTCCGGCGGGCGCTGCAGCGTCGAGGACGGATGGTTCGGCACCGGGGGCGTTTCTCCGACGTACGCTATACGAGATAGGCCTCAAAACTTCGGCTGCCAGCGGCAGCGCCCCGCCAGGTCCATCATCGGCTATGATATGCGCAAATCGCTTCGTCGACGGAACGCTATTAAGCCGGACATGACCCTGCCTCAGGAACCTAGCCTAGAGCCCATCGACTACTGGCGCGCGGTCTCGCGCCGTGGCGTGCTCGCGCTCGGCTTCTGCGTCCGACGCACGATCGAAGGCCCGACGTTGGTCGCGGAACTGACCGGGCCTTTGGACGGCTGGACCCGTCGCGCCGCCTTGGCCGCGATCGGCGTCCACGATGATGCTGAACGTACGCGCGACCTTGCCCTAGTCGCCGCCCGCGCGGTTCTGACCATGGCCTTGGAGCACACGCCTGCGATGACCGCGCTGGAGGCCTACCAGGGCCTGCTCATCGACGCGGTCTGGAGAGCGGTCGAAGACGACCCACCCCGCAAGATCGAGATCCTGGGCCGCTCGGCGCCGATCTAGACGTCGCCAGACCGCTGGCGGGCGGTCTGGTCGGCTTCGATCTCGTCGGCGATCATCTGCGCGGTGATCCCGAAGCGTTCGGCCATGCCATGGCTGAAGGCCTCCAGGTCCCGGTTCAGGGCCATGAAGACATCGCAGGCCGCGTCGCTGCGCGCGATCATCGCGGCTTCGAGCTGATCTGGAGGCGCTCCGCCCTCGATGTAGAACCTGAAGAAGCGATGGACCAGGAAGTCGCGCTCGGGCTTGCACGCCTCCAGCCGCGCCAGCAGCTCCGCTGGTAGGCGCCCCGTTTTCTTGATCTTGCCCAGCATGGTCCCGAAGGTGTGGGTGAAGCTGGTGTCGAAGAAGTCGTCCACCCGCCCTTCCCAGGCCGCGTCCTCGACCCCGTTGCGCTCGGGCAGCAGGCTCAGGACGCTGTAGGTGTTGACCAGTTCGTACTCCAGGGTCTGGATCGCGAAGTGGGCGCGGCCGTAACGCGCGAAGGCCTCGCGATGCTCATCGCTGACGAAGGGCGAGTCCACGGCGAGGTCCTTTCCAGCGCGGTCTGCGGCTACTTGGGGATGCTGAACTTCAGCTTGTCTTGGTAGACGCCGATGCGCTTGCGGGCGCGATCCACGACATCGTCGAAGTGCAGGATCTCGAAGTAGGTCTCGCCCAGCTTCGTGCGTGTCGTCGGGTCTATGAGATTGTCGGAATTGAACCAGCCCTTGCCGGTAGGGAACGGCGTCCAGCCGTTGAGCCGCAATGGATCCAGCGTGTCGCCGATGAGATAGCCGTAGAACCTCTTGATCCTCCCGCCCGACTTGGCCGCCAGGAGGTGGGCATATTGGTTGAGGTCGCCGACGTGGTCGTCCATCGACACGCCCGGCGCCTTGAACTCGACGATGATCGCCGAGCCTTCCTTGCTGAACAGCGCGATGTCAGGCCGTTTGGCGCCGTGGTCCTGCGCGCGGCGGGCCAGCAGGTCCTTGAAGGCCTGATCGATGTCGTTCTCGAAGACCTTCTCGTCGCTGTTCCAGACGATGTTGGCCAGCGGCATGTCCGAGGCGATGTAGTCGTAGTAGTGATATTCCTCGCTCAGCAGCCAGATGTCGTGGTCGGTGACCTCGGTGCTGTCCTGGCGCATCGGAAAGAAGATGCTGTGGATGATCCGCTCGTCCTTGCGTCGGGCGCCGTCATCCAGGTTCTGCACCGACAGGTTTCGCCCGCAGGCCAGGGCCAGAACCTCGACGATGCAGGCGCGCCGCACGACGAGCTGCGAGAGGTTGGCCATGTCGAAGTTTTTCAGCGACGTCGTATATTTCCACGAAATCTCGCTGATCTTCTTGCGGAAATCGGCGGAGTCCGGCTCGGCCGCGACAATCTCTTCCTTCAGGCGGTAGATCTCGGCGGTCTCGTCGATGACCTTTTCCTGGTACTTCTTCAGAACCCGATCGACGATCTTCTGGGCTGACTCGCCGTAGACCACCCGCGTGGAGGTCTCTTGCAGCATGTCCTCGGTGACGCCGTACTTGTCGGTGATCTCCTTGACCACGTCCTCTTTCTTCCAGTCGCCCGGGATCACCATGGCGTCGATCACCGGATCGATGGCGGCATGGATCGTCTCGTAGGACACCCGCTCGGAGCCAAAGAGCCCGCCGGCCTCAAGTTCTTCGGGAATATCCTCGAAGTTGTCGCGCTGCTCATTGACGTGCTGGTCGAGGAAGTCGCTCTCGATCAGGACGATGTGATTGTAGCCGCCGACGGGATTGTTCTGTTCGGTCTTGCTGCGCAGGTATCGGTTGGTGATGTCGCGAACCGGCGAGAACTTGGCGCAGAACGCGATGGCGTTACGCTTCAGGCCGAACGATGCAGCATCCAGCCGATAGTGGGACAGCCTGAAGGTCTGGAAAGTCCCCAGACCGCCGCCGGTGTCCGGGTCGCGCTCTTCGACCTGGACTTCCCGCACGGCCGTGACGACCGGCAGGTCCTGGCGCCGAAGAACTTCGGTCTGGTCGGGCTGGGCCCAATGGGTGGTCGAGAAGACAATCTCGAAATCGCCAAGCTGGCTAGACAGGCCGACCAGGCGCTGCAGGAAGGCCAGCAGCATCTGCTTCTTCAGCGCCGCCGCCGAGAACATCGCGCTGAGCAGCGCGTTGGGCGGCAGGCGAACCCGTGCGGCATCCTTGAAGTTCAGCAGCTGGATGGTCGTGCCGATCTTCGAAGCGTCGCCAGCGTCCTCAGCGAAATCGTCGGCCTCGATCTGCTTTTGACGTTCGTCGTAGGTCATCCAGCGACGAAACACCTGCCCATCCCGGCGGAAGGTGCTGTCGATCGCCATGCCGGCGAAATAGTGGAAGAACTGGATACGACCCGCGCCCTTGCACTTGCCGATTCCCGAGATCGTCAGGTCGTCCTTGTACGACGTGTCCTTGGTCAGGAAGGCCTTCAGCTGGGCCTCTCCCAGCCCGCAGCCGTTGTCGGCGCAGGTGATGGTCATCACATCCCGATCGTCGAGCAGATCGACTTTCTGAAACGCCACGTCGACCCGGATGCTGAGGCTGGGCGCGGTCGGATCGTCGTGCTTGCGGATCAGGTAGGAATCGATGGCGTTCGAGATCAGCTCCTCGAACACCACGTAGGGATTCTTGCTGAGCTTGGTGTTCTTGATGCTGCCGCGGACATCGAGCGTCATTGTCTTTTCAAGCGATCCCACAGGCCATTCTGGCCACTTCTGGCCAGCCCCCTAGTCACAGTCAAGCCAGCAACCCAAGCGGGTCTTCGACCGGCCGCCACCGCCAGGGGTCGGGCGGCCCGTGAGCCGCTGACAAAGAGAAGGACCGCCCGCCTACGTCAGCTTCGGTCGCCGTGGCAGAGACCTGCATGACCCGGCCGCGGCGCTCGCGGTCCAAGTCCACGAGGATGATCTGCCTAGCGCATCGTCCAAGGCCTGGCGGCCAGCACCATCAGCGTGAAGACGCCGATGAACAGGCCCGGCACGAACCAGGGCTCGGTCCTGCCTTCGATCCGCTGGACGAGGCTGGTGAGGATGGCCGTCGGCATGACCGCCGCCAGCGCGCAGCCGATCCAGCCCTGCCACTCCCGCCAGACCGGGCGGCCGTCCTCAGGCTCATCCTCATCCATGACGCTCCCCCCGCGCCACTCTAGCGCGCACGGCGCCGTTTAGCGATCGAGGGTCGCAGACGGCGCTGCCAAGGTACGTCACCTTCGGTCGCCGCTGAAAAATTCTGATTCCGCTCAAACCCTTGCCGCGTCTGGATCTAGCGGTGGGCGCGCGCCTGCGCCGCACCCATGGCCCCGTTGACTCCCGCACGCCGAAGAGAACAAAGCTGGAACAAGGTCGTTCTTCCAAACATGTCAGCAGCCCTTCATCCCGCCGCCCTCGATGCCCTCCGCCGCAAGGTCCGCGCCCTGGAAACCCAGGATCGCGTCACCCGGGCGGTGTTGCCGTTCGGCGTTCCGCCGCTGGACGCGCGCCTGCCAGGCGGCGGCCTGGCGCTGGGCGCGCTGCACGAGGTGGCCGGCGGCGCGGAGGAAGCGCTCTATGGCGCCACGGCCGCCCGGTTCGCCGCCGGGATCTTGGCCCGCGCCCAGGGTGAGGTTCTCTGGTGCCGGCGCCAGGCCGATCTCTTCGCCCCGTCGCTGGCCCAGGCCGGCCTGCCGCCCAGCCGGGTGATCTTCGCGGACGCGGGCGACGAGGCCGGCGTCCTGGCGGCCATGGAGGAAGGTTTGCGCTGGCCGGGCCTGGCCGGGGTCATCGGCGAGGTCGGCAAGCTCTCCATGACCGCCTCGCGCCGGCTGCAGCTGGCGGCCGAGAAGAGCGGGCAGATCGCCATCGCGGTCCGAAGATGGCGGCGGATCGCCGACGCGGCGGACCTTGGCCAGCCGACGGCCTCGGAAACTCGCTGGCGGGTCTCCACCCTGCCCTCCTCTCCACTGCCCCCTTCCGTTCCCGGCGTGGGTCGCCCCCGCTGGTTCCTAGAACTCCTCCGCTGCAAGGCCGGCGACGCCTTCGACATCGAGCTAGAAGCCTGTGACGCAAAGGGTCATCTCCGTCTTCCTGCCCCGCTGGCCTACCGACCGGCTGGCGCGGATGCAGGGCAAGGCCGCGCCGTCGCCTGACATTCCGGTCGTCATGGTCGGACGGGTCGGGCGCCGCCGTGCGATCGCGCACATGAACCTCGCCGCCGCCAAGGCCGGCCTGCGGCTGGGCCAGGCCGTGGCCCATGCCACCGCCATGGTCCCAGGTCTTGTGCTGCACGATCTCGACGCCGCCGGGGATGACGCCGCCCTGCAGCGCCTGGCCCTCTGGGCCCAGCGCCTCTATTCGCCGACCGTGGCCCCGGACCCGCCCGATGGTCTGGTCATCGACGCCACCGGCTGCACCCATCTCTTCGGCGGCGAGGAGAAGATGCTGGTCAATATCCGCCAGCGCCTGGCCAAGGCCGGCTATACCGCCACCCTGGCCATCGCCGACAGCTGGGGCGGCGCTCACGCCCTGGCGCGCTATTCGCGCCGCTCGGTGTTCGTCGTGCCGCCGGGCGCGCTGGGCGTCCAGCTGAGGGACCTGCCGGTGGCGGCCCTGCGCCTGCCGCCGGATCTCGTCCAGGCCCTGGCCAAGCCCGGCTTCGACACCATCGGCGAGCTGGAGGCGACGGCCACGGGGCCGCTAGCCCATCGCTTTGGCCTGGAGCCGATCCGCCGCCTCGACCAGGCCTTCGCCCGCGAACGCGAACCGATCGAACCGGTCTTCGCCCCCGAAACTCCACGTGCGGCCAAGATCTTCGCCGAACCGATCGGCGCGCCCGAGACCATGGCGCGCTATCTGACCGAACTGACGGTCGAACTGTGCGCCACGCTGGAGGCCCTGAACCTGGGGGCCAAGTCGATCGACGCCTGGTTCTACCGGGTCGACAACCGGATCGAGAGCGCCCGTATCGGCCTGTCGACCCCGGCCCGGGACGCGCGCCGTCTGGCCAAGCTCCTCTGCGAGAAGCTGGAGATGGTCGATCCGGGCTTCGGGGTCGACAAGATGGTCCTGGCTGCACCGGGCGCCGAGCCCTTGGCCTACCGGCAGGACGAGGCGCGGCTGGGTGGGGACAAGCCGGCAGTCGCCGATCTGGCGGGTCTGATCGACACCCTGGCCGCGCGCCTGGGTCCGGACTCGGTCTACCGCCTGGCCAGCGCAGAGAGCGACATCCCCGAGCGCAGTGTCCGCAAGGCCCCGGCCATCGAGCGCCCCGTCGCCTATTCCTGGCCGGTCGATTGGCCAAGGCCCACCCGCTTCTTTCCCCGCCCCGAGCCCATCGAGACGGTCGCGCTCCTGCCTGACCAGCCGCCGGCCTTCTTCACCTGGCGCGGATCGCGCCGGCGCGTGCGGCGGGCCGACGGCCCTGAGCGGGTGTTCGGGGAATGGTGGCGGGCCGACGCCGAGCTGGCCCGCAGCCGGGACTACTTCCAGGTCGAGGACGAAGGCGGCCAGCGCTACTGGATCTACCGCGACGGTGACGGCGAGGACGCCGCCACCGGTAGCCAGCGCTGGTTCATGGCCGGGGTATTCGGATGACGAACCCAGTCCCGGAGGATCTCGGCGACTATGTCGAACTGCAGTGCGCCTCGCACTTCTCGCTGCTGCGCGGCGCGTCCTCGCCGGGCGAACTCTTCGACGAGGCCCAGCGCCTAGGCTATCGCGCCCTGGCGATCTGCGACCGCAACAGCCTGGCGGGCATGGTGCGCGCCCACATCGCCGCCAAGGACACCGGCGTGCGGCTGGTCGTCGGCTGCGAGTTGGTCCTGCGCGATGGCATGACGGTCCTGGTCTATCCCACCGATCGCGCCGCCTATGGCCGGCTCTGCCGCCTGCTGAGCCTGGGCAAGGCCCGGGCCGGCAAGGGCGAATGCGATCTCGACCACGCCGACCTGGCCGCCCACGCCGAGGGCCTGATCGCCATCCTCGTGCCCGAGGACGCCGACGAGGTCTGCGCCCAGCAGCTCTCGCGCCTCTCGGCGATCTTCGGCGCCGACGCCCACATGGCCCTGACCCTGCGCCGACGGCCCGGCGACGCCTTGCGTCTCTACGAGCTGGAGCACCTGGCGCTTACGGCCGGGGTGAAGCCGGTGGTGACCAACCGGGTGCTGTTCCACGACAAGGACCGCCGCCTGCTGCAGGACGTCGTCACCTGCATCCGCGAAAACACCACGATCGACGATGTCGGCTTCCGGCGTGACCGTCACGCCGACCGCTATCTGAAGGCCGCGGCCGAAATGCTTCGGCTGTTTCCGCGCCATCGGGCCGCCGTCGCCGCGTCCGTCGCCATCGCGGCCCGTTGCCAGTTCTCGCTATCCGAACTCAGCTACCAGTACCCGCGCGAAGTGGTCGCCGACGGAGAGACAGCCCAGCAAACCCTGGTGCGCTTGACCTGGGAGGGCGCGGCCCAGCGCTTCCCCGACGGCGTGACGCCGGAAGTCCGCAAGATCCTCGACCACGAACTGGGGCTGATCGGCCAGCTCGGCTATGCGCCCTACTTCCTGACGGTCAATTCCATCGTCGGCTATTCCCGCAGCCAGGACATCCTGTGCCAGGGTCGCGGCTCGGCGGCCAATTCGGCGGTCTGTTACGTGCTGGGCATCACCAGCATCGACCCCGAGCGCAACGACTTGCTGTTCGAGCGCTTCGTCAGCGCCGAACGCGACGAGCCGCCGGACATCGACGTCGATTTCGAGCACGCCCGCCGCGAGACGGTGATGCAGTGGATCTTCGAGACCTATGGTCGCCACCGCTCTGCCATCGTGGCCGTGGTCCAGCGCTTTCGGCCGCGCGGCGCGGTGCGCGACGTTGGCAAGGTGCTGGGCCTGCCCGAGGACATGACCAAGGGTCTCTCCAGCCAGATCTGGAGCTTCAGCCGCGAGGACATCGAGGAAAAGCACGCCCGCGACATGGGCCTGGACCTTTCGGACCGGCGCCTACGCCTGACCCTGGAGCTGGCGCAGCTCCTGCTCAACACCCCGCGTCATTTCTCCCAGCACCCCGGCGGCTTCGTGCTGACCCAGGACCGACTCGACGAACTGGTGCCGATCGAGCCTGCGCGGATGGAAGACCGCCAGATCATCGAATGGGACAAGGACGACATCGACGAGCTGAAGTTCATGAAGGTCGACGTGCTGGGGCTGGGGATGATGACCTGCCTGAAGCGCGGACTGGACCTCTTGAAGGACGCCAAGGGGATTGCGCTCGACCTGGCCAGCATCCCCCCTGAAGACCCGCGCACCTACGCCATGATCCGGAGGGCCGACACGCTGGGCGTCTTCCAGATCGAGAGCCGGGCGCAGATGGCCATGTTGCCGCGCCTGAAGCCTCGGTCGTTCTACGACCTGGTGATCGAGGTGGCGATCGTACGGCCTGGCCCGATCCAGGGCGACATGGTCCATCCCTATCTTCGCCGCCGCGAGGGCAAGGAGCCGGTGACCTTCCCCAAGCCTGAGCTGGAGAAGGTGCTGGGAAAGACCCTGGGCGTGCCGCTCTTCCAGGAACAGGCCATGCGGGTGGCGATCGAGTGCGCCGGCTTCACGCCCGGCGAGGCGGACCAGCTGCGCCGGGCCATGGCCACCTTCAAGTTCACGGGCGGGGTCAGCCACTTCAAGGACAAGCTGGTCGGCGGCATGGTCGAGCGCGGCTATCCGGTCGAGTTCGCCGAACAGACCTTCGCCCAGCTGGAGGGCTTCGGCTCCTACGGCTTCCCGGAAAGCCACGCCGCCAGCTTTGCCCTCCTGGCCTACGCCTCGTCCTGGCTGAAGTGCCATCACCCCGAGGTCTTCTGCGCGGCCCTGCTCAACAGCCAGCCGATGGGCTTCTACCAGCCGGCCCAGATTGTCCGCGACGCCATCGAGCATGGGGTGGAAGTGCGTCCCATCTGCGTCAACGCCTCACGCTGGGACTGCACCCTGGAGGAGACGGGTGACGGCGGCCTTGCGGTGCGGCTGGGCCTGCGGATGGTCGGCAAGCTGGCCGAAGCCGACGCGGCCCGCGTGGTCCTGGCCAGGACCGAAGACCCTTACCGTTCGATCGACGATGTCTGGCGGCGCGCCCAGGTCGGGACCGGAGCCCTGTCGCGCCTGGCCGAAGCCGACGCCTTTCGCCCCAGCCTGGGCCTGGCGCGCCGCGAAGCCGGCTGGGGGATCAAGGGGCTGCGTGACACCGCCCTCCCCCTCTTCGACCAGCCCGATGCGTCCGAGCTCAACGAACCGGCGCCCACGCTGAAGGCCATGACCGAGGGCCGCGAGATCGTCGAGGATTACGGCCATGTCGGCCTCAGTCTTCGCCGCCATCCGCTGGCCCTGTTGCGCGGGACGCTGGAGGCCAGGGGCTACAAGCCCTGCCAGGCGGCGGCGAGCGGCCGCGACCGCCAGTTCGTCCGGACGGCAGGCCTGGTCCTGGTCCGGCAGATGCCCGGCACGGCCAAGGGCGTGATGTTCATGACCCTGGAGGACGAGACCGGCGTCGCCAACCTGGTGATCTGGAAGACGCTCTACGAAAAGCAGCGCCGCGTGGCCCTGTCGGCCCACCTGCTGGGCGTGGAAGGCCGCATCCAGCGCGAGGGCGATGTCGTCCACCTCGTCGCCTACAAGCTGCACGACCTGGGTGACGTGCTCTCGACCCTGCAGGACCGCGGCGCCGACGCCGGTGACATGTCCTGGGCTCGCCGTAGCCGCAACTTCTGCTAGGCTCCCCCGCGATGACCCTGACCTATATTCTCGATGGCAAGACGGCCAAGCCCGAGCCCAATCCGGCGACCTGGGAGGCCTGGATGCGCGCGGCCCTGGAAAGCGGAACACGCGTCGTCGCCAAGTCACGGGTCAACGCGCAGTTGACGGTCTCCACGGTCTTCGCGGGACTCGACCAACGGCTCGATGAATCGCCGTCCAGCCCTCACCCGGTGTTGTTCGAGACGGCGGTCTTCAAGGCGAGCGAACTCGTCCGGACCGAATACCACACCGACTGGAGCGAGGCGGAAAGCGCCCATGCCGGGCTGGTCGCCGAGCTCAGGGCGACCCAGTCCCACTAAGGCGCGGGGCGGCCGCGTTCCTCAAGCGCGGTCCGACATGGCCAAGCACCACAACCTCGCCTAGGTTGTCGGAAACCCACCGCGAGAAACAGAAGTTGCGCTACAGCGAAATCAGCGTCCCCGACAATTTCATCTTCCACTACTTCGACACGAATGACGCCGAGGCCGTGGAAGCCCTGCGCTATCTGGAGGAAAGTGGTCGGCGCTTCGACCTGGGCAAGGGCCGCGCGGTGATCTTCCATCGCGCGCACGTGCCCAACACCCAAGACCACCTGCATTTCGAACAGCGCGGCCACACCCTTTACGCCATGAACCGTGATGGTTCGGCGCACGACGGCAGCCACGGCAAGCAGATGCACCGTTGGGCGGTAGACGCCGTGAAGGACCGCTACCCTGGCTTCAAGCTGCCCAAGGACGGCCTGATCGAGACGATGTTCGATCAGGGCGAAGCCGTGGTGCTCATGGAGACCGTCGCCATTCGCCCTGAGCTGGATCGCACTCTGATGGACCTGGCCGAAAAGCTCGCCCGCGAGGCCTAGACCGCCCTAGGCGCGACGACGCCTGCCCAAGGTCGAAGCGGCGCCCTATGATGGGGCATGCCCGCTCGCTCCCGCCCGACCGCCCGCTTGCTGACGCCCACTGGCTGGGCGGGCCTCGCCGCCTTGGCCCTGTCGGCCGCCGCCGTGGTCGTCGCTGTGGTGAAGGCTCTGCCCCGCGCCTAACGCGTCCAGAACACATGCACCGCATCGTGCGCGATCTGGACCGTGAAGACCTCGCCATTCAGCCGCGCATCGCGGGCCATGGCCTCGTAGTCGATATAGAGCCGCAGGTTTTCCGGAATGACCGTGGTCTCCTCGGTCATCGCCTGGAAGTAGTCGGCCAGGCTGGCGAAAACCCCGTGATACTGGTCGTCGAGCGCCGCGCCCGCCGCGTCCAGGTCGCCCCCGACCTCGGCCAGCACCAAGGCGCCCAACTCCCCCCGCGCCCTCAGGAAGGCGGCGGTCTCCACGACCTTGGCGATGCCGGCGTACTCGGCGATCTCGACGCCGCCGAACCCTTCGTAGTCGTGGATTGCGAACTCCTCGGCCATCGGCTCGGGCGAGGCCTTCAGCATCGCTCGGATCGCGGCCCAGACGGCGTCCTCGTCCTCGACCGCGATCCAGGCGCCGTGCAGCACGCCGCTGTTATAGGCGGCCAGACAGGCGACATAGATGCGGGGCTCAAGGTCATCAGCGGCTTGTCCCATGATCCTCATCCTCAACGCAGGGGTTCGACATCGAACCCTTGCCCGTCGGCGAGACCGGGGGTGCAAGCAGAGGGGCGTCTTCGCGGGGACCCGGCTGCAGGACGGCAAGGCCGTCCGAAGCTGGGCGGAAGACGATCCGGCGCGCGCCGAGGGCGGAGCCCTTCCATGTCCTTTTACAAGATGTGACTCGTCAAAAGACACTCCGCGCCGCAGGCGCGGAGGCCAAAGAACGACTTGCCGTTGGGTCGAAGGCGGGATGGCGAAGGCGACGGTCGATCAGACTTCCATACGCGGGTTGGGTACCGCATGAACGTGTGTCGTCGCGGGCTGCCTCTCACTAAGCGCGGGCGTCGGCCTTACACCGGCCCATGGGGCTCTCGAGGATCACCCTGACCTCCATCCCGCCCTCGGCCGAACGGCTCGGGGCGAAGCCCGCTCAGGGGGCGGCTGGCCGAACCTCTTGTCCGATCGCCCAGATGAAGCCCGCCAGTTCGCGCGCGATGGCGGTGACGACGACCGTCGGCTTCTTGCCGGACCGGGTGAGCTTTCGATAGCGGTCGCAGAGACGCATTTGGGCCTTCCAGGCGATGTCGCGCACCGACTTGGGCAGCCTCACGAGCACCTCGACCTTTTCCTGGGCGACCCGCGGCGGATAGCGGTAACTCCAGGCGGCCTCGACCAACATCCGCCGCGCCTCGCCATTGCCAGTCTTGGTGATCCCGCCACGGCGTACATGGTCGCCGCTGGAGCGCTCTGAAGGCACCAAGCCCAGATAGGCCATGAGCTGGCTGGGACTATCAAACCGAGTGAGGTCGCCGATGCCGGCGACGAAGGTGACGGCCGAGATCGCCTCCAGCCCGCGCAGGCCGCGCAAGGCTTCGACCACCGGCCCCATCGACCAGCTCGGGATCAGCGCGGTGATCCGGGCCACCAGCTGGTCGCGCCGATCCTGGGCCGTGAAGATCGCCTCGACATAGTCCTGGAAGACGATCTGATGGACGGGCTGGTCGAACACCTGGCCGGCGAGCCAAACCCGATGGCGCTGGGTCCAGTTCTTGCCCTTCTCGTAAGTCCTCCCGTGGCGAAGCAGGAAGGCGAGGAGCTGCTGGCGGGCCCGCATCAACGCCATCACCGCGTCCAGCCTGGCGCGAACCAGGTCCCGCATGGCCTCGTGGACGGGATCGGGCACCCAGACCCGGGTCAGATCCCCCGACCGGTGCAGCACCGCCAGCTTCTGGGCGTCGCGCCGGTCGGTCTTGACGCGGTCGCCCGGCTTCCTGGGGATCAGCGTCGGCGCCACCACCGTGCAACCGTGCCCGAGCTCGATCAGCTGTCGGTAGATGCCGTAGCCGCAGCAGCCAGCCTCGTAGCAGAACTCCAGGCGCTCGCTGTCCTTGCCTAGCCGCTTGGCCAGCTTGGCGACGTCTGTCGGCGTGTTCGGGATCTCGCCCAGGAACCGGACGGCGCCGTCGCGCCCCTCCTCCGCGAGGCTGACGGCGATGCTGGCCTTGTGGACGTCCAGGCCGATGTAGAGCGTGCCCATACCTTCCTCCCGAGCTGTTGCACCCGGTCAGAATGCAGCACCACGACCCGGACGGCTCAGCGCCGGCAGAAAGGACATACGGACTAA
>Ga0209426_1000289_pt1 | contig 62193 bp, 45 predicted proteins | sample Deesub1362B_J571_FD_187697 | JGI IMG/M metagenome (GOLD analysis project Ga0209426, IMG submission 187697) | Deep oceanic, basalt-hosted subsurface ecosystem from Juan de Fuca Ridge flank, Pacific Ocean, CORK Borehole 1362B_J2.571 (SPAdes)... ... | reverse complement strand
CTTCAATTACATCCCTTTGAGGATGATTCTCTACATCATGTATATACCTCATAAGCCAATTATAACCACGAAAATAACTCCTAAGATAGATCTGACGCAATTTTAATCCTTTCCTTTTCCCTCAAGGGAGTCCAATATGTTTTTGAACTTTTGCAGAAAATCTTTCCACCTTTTAGTTAAGAAATAAATTTTTTAAGTAATTAAAATTTCAAGAAAATTCCCAAAAAGAAATTGCGATATTCTAATATATTCTCTCTAATTGTTCTCTTATAAAAAGCAAATCCTGCTCTAAAAGACAATTCTTTTTGTAAGTAATAGTTAAAACCAATTTTTAAAACTTTTATATTATAAGTATAATCTCTATTAAATACGTAATCTTCGTAAGAGAAGTAAGGTTGCAAGTTAACTTTTGGAAAATAAAATGAAATTCGTCCAAATTTAGCTGTATAATCAAGTAATAGTTTTTCACTGAGGTCTCTCCAGATTATATAACTACCTTCTATATTTATTACTACAGGTCCTTGAACTCTTTCTATAATAGCCGGACTCTGCTCTTCCAAAATTTAACTGAACCCTTCCAACAAATCTTCCTTTTTTAGAGAGAGGCTCTTTCACTGTATAAAATCCATTGAGAAATGAAGCATAATATTTGATGTGAAAATTTTTCAAGAGAGAATATTTACCCCAAAAATAGATACCTTGGTCTGGACATATTGTTTCAAAAGCGTAAATTGTATACAGATAAATAACAGATCCTATATAAGTGTAATGTCCTACCCTGTGGGCTGATATTTTGTTAAATTGATATAAATCATAAAGAGCAAATCTTGAAGTAGGAACAAATTCTTTTCCCACTGTTAAATGAAGATGCGGAGAAAATTTAATATCAAACTATACTCTTGAAGATTTTAAGCTAAATCCTATTCCATAACCGTAATCCCCCTTAATTCTGATCATAAAGGTGATTTTTTTATAGAGCTTTCCATGCACTCCAAAAATTACATTTCTTGAGGAAGATCCATAATTTTTTGTCTCATTGTGTTGATAGAAATCTGTAAAGAACTATATTCCTCCATAAACTTTTAGTCTCAATTTCCGTTTGACCTGTTTCTCAGTAAATACTGGAAACGCAATTATTAATAAAATTAAAACAAAAAGCAATAATTTTTTAAATTTCATTTTTACCCCGCAAAATTTAACAAAATGATAATAATATTCTTATTTTTCTTTAAATTTATGATTTGCATTGCCTTTAAAAATATACAGAAAAAACAAAAGTTAATCTTTTTTTCGACTCTAAAGAAAAATTAATAACTTTTTATGATTTAACTCAAAAAACTCCAATGATTCTTCAATTTCTCTTTGGAAGGAATTCATTGAGACTATTTAAAAAATTAAATACATAATAAATAAATTTTATTTTTCTAAATTTAATTTTCTGGAAGGAATATAATATAAATTATCTATCCTTTTATATAATTTTATTTTCTTCTAAAAGAATTTCATGCATTAACTTTTAGCTTTCTGTTTTTCAGTATATTCAAGGAAAAAGGTAAAAATTGTAAATATCATTAATCCTAATATACCAGCAATTAAAATATTCAATTTCTTTTTTGGAGAGACAGGATAAATAGAAGGGGTTGGTTCTTTAATTAATTGAGCATAATCCATTCTTCCTTTTCTCTCATTCAATAGTTCGATTTCATTTTTAATATTTTCAATCTCGTTTTCTATTTTTCTAATTTCATTTCTCTTATCACTAATTTGGGTTATAATAGTATCAATTTCAGTTTTTAATTTTTCAATTTGAGTATCTAATTGTTTAATTTCTTCTTCTTTTTCCTTGACCTCTAAATTTAAATTTTCTTGAATAATTTTCTCATTGCTTAAGCTCTCATTTAGAATATTATAATATCTCAAATTATTTTGAATCTCGTTTGAATAAAGTAACATTCCTATTGCATTATTACTTTTCCCTTCTCTTAGTGCTTTTCTTTGTTCCTCTTCTATCTTACTAATTCTATCTTTAACCTCTTTCATTGCTTTTATAATATCTTTCTCCCTATCTTTAGAGATTTTAAATTTGTTTTTCGAACTAATAATTTCTTGTTTTATTTTATCTTTTTCAATTTCTTTTAATTGAATATCCAATTTTTTTGATTTTATTTGGTTTTCAAGAATTTTTATTTCATTTAATCTATCTTCAATAGTTAGTTTCTTATGTTTTATTAAATTTTCTTTGGTTTTAATTTTACTTTCTATTCCTTTTATTTCAATATCAATTTTTTCGTCCAAATCTCTTTTTAGATGTCTAAAAAGGGAATACAAGATTAATTTTGCTTTTTCAATATCATTTTCTCTAATAGAGATTCGCACAAGTTTTGTGTCTTTCAAATTTTCTGCCTTTAATTTAGGAAATTTCCTGATATCGAGATTCAATTCAGCTGCAATAAGATTATTATAAGTTTCTTGATTGATTTGTCCAGCTATTTGTTTTGGGTCTGTAACTACAACCTCTTCAAATTTTCCCTGTGCAGTTTCAACAAACATTTTGCTCGGTAAAATCATGGCGTCAATTTCCCATTTTGGAGGAAGAAGGAAACTAATTATTCCTGCTATAATTATGCACATAAAAGTTGGAATTATTATAAGCCATTTTCTTTTCCAAATAACTCTTATATAATCTATTAATTCTACTTCTTCTCCATTCATTGTGCACTCCTTTTATTTTTGTTTAGAGCATACCATAATTTATTTTTGATTTCAATTAAAATCTTTTGTCTTCTATTGAGAGAAAAAAGTACATGTTAATTTATAAGTTTTATAATTATCAATAGGAACTCTACCTACTTTAAGCCAGTTGCCTTCGGGAAGAAAAGTAGCTTTTGCAAAAGGTTCTGACTCTTCAAGATTTTCTGCCATCTCATCTTTATAAAAAAAATGGATAGTAAAACTGTGATAAGTTTTAGGCTTTTTAGCAATTATGTCTTTTATTATTTCTTTAGCTAATTCTTTCACTTTTTCTTGATTAACTTTATTCTCTAAACAAACCCAACAGAATTTATGAAGAGGCATATAACCAATTGCTTCTGTTTTTAAAACTTTAAAATGGACACCAGTCAAATTAATAATTTTTTGAATATCGATTTCTGGCTCAATTAACTGAGAAGTACTTAATGATGTTGTTTCTTTAGGACCTTCTTTTTTACAATGTAAATAAAAAATTAATAATATTAGTGTACTGAGAATCAAAATTTTTTTCATTTTAACCCCCCTTTTAACTATATTTTAGGAAGAAAATATTCAATATCATAAAGAATAATTATTTGTTAAATTTCTAATTCAAAATCAAAATTGACTCTTGATTATCCCCGCATCTTATGGGTCTAATTTTTTGAATAGTTAGAATTTCTGAAATAGGATATTTTTTCTTTCCCCAAGATGGTGGTTAGCAAATAGCCATTAGTGTTTAGGAGTATTCCAGAGTGGAAAATATCTTTTATAATTGTCTGAATATGGTTCTCAGAAATTGAATTTTTTGTTCTTTTTATCATTTCCTTATCCGTTTTATTATTCATAAAGCGTGAGGCGTTAGGTGTAAAATATTAGTTTTTCAAGGATCTGATTAAACCTATGAGCATCTTGTCAATATCATTCATTAATAATGGCTACTCTCGAGGATTATTCTCTTCTTTTATATATCCTAATTTTTTAGATATTTCTAAAAGAGTATCGAGCTCACTTAATGAGCCTTGGGCCATATGAAGAATAGTGTTTAGGTATCTCCTCATTTATTTTTATATTCTTATATTCTCAACTCCTCACGCTTTACTCTTCACGCTTTTACGAGAAAAAAATAGGCTACCGCCATTGAGATAATTTCGGCTCCTTTTCACTTTTTTGCTTCATTCCCTATTTTAAATTAGCAAACTCTCTTTTTCTACTTTGCTTCTGTCTTTCTTTTGTTCATTTTCTTTACTATCAAAAAATACCTATTTTGTAAATAAAAATCAGGGAAATGGACAAATATTTACAATTTTATATGACTTTGATCACCTACAATAAAACTTCTACTTTTTGGCCGAGTTTTCCCCTTTTCTATTTTAACAAATTTTCCTAATATACTTTTTTCTATTCTTGTTTCTATATCAATAATTTTACTTTTCTCCATAATTATTGAATATTGTATTTCGCTATTTTTTATTTCACATTCATAATAAATGGAAGTAAAAGGACCAATATAACTATTTTCAATTATAGTATTTCTCCCAATTATCACAGGGCCAAGAATAGAACTCTTTAAAATCTTAGCTCCTTCTTCCACAATTACCTTCCCTATTATTTCAGAATCACTGTCAACTTCACCATTAATAGTTGATTCTTTACAATTAATTATCTGTTCTAAAACTAAGCGATTCGCCTCTAATAAATCTTCGGGTTTTCCTGTGTCTTTCCACCAGCCTGTAATTTCACTGAAACCAACTTTATATCCTTTATCAATTAAATATTGATGAGCATCTGATATTTCAAATTCTCCTCTCCAACTCGGTTTTATATTATTCACCGCTTCAAATATATGATGATCATAAAAATAAATTCCTGTAACAGCAAAATCACTTTTTGGAATTTTTGGCTTTTCTTCTACTCGCACAATTTTTCCATCTTTAATTTCTGGAACTCCAAATCTCTGAGGATCTTTTACTTTTGCTAATACTAAATGGCAATTATTGTCGGAATTTTTAAATTCTTCTAAAAATCTCTTAATTCCTCCAACAATTACATTATCTCCAAGATAGAATACAAAAGGCTCATTTTTTATAAAATTTTGTGATACTTTTACTACATGTGCTAAACCTATCGGAGCTTCTTGAATTATATAAGTAAAAGAAGCATCCCATTTTTCTCCATTTCCTAAAGCTTCTTTAATTTCCTTTCCTGTATCTGGATTTATTATAATTCCAATATCCTTTATTCCCGCTTCAATCACAGCTTCTATTGCATAATGAATCATTGGTTTATTGGCTATTGGAATAAGATGTTTGTTATTAGTATGTGTTATAGGTCTTAGTCTTGTCCCTCTCCCCCCTGCTGTTATTAAAGCTTTCATTTTAATCCCCCTTAAAATAGATTATGCTTTTATAATTTTATTACTTTTTATTTTCTCAGTTGCATTTCTTGTATCTATTATTAATTTGCTATTTTCAATAATCCATTTATAATCATAGGCTGAATGGTCAGTTACTATTACCACACAATCATATTGTTTTAAATTTCTTTCTATAAGTTCTATGCTTCTCATTGCAAGGTTTGGGTATTTTCTCATTCCTGAAAATGAAGAAATATGAGGGTCATGATAATCCACTTGTGCTCCTTTGTTTTTAAGAATATTAATAATTTCAACTCCTGGTGATTCCCGGATATCATCAGTGTCTTTTTTGTATGCAACTCCTAATATTAAAATTTTTGAATTTTTAAGACATTTTCCTTCTTGATTTAAAGCATCAATAATCTTAGAGATAACATAATTTGGCATATTTGTATTTATCTCACCTGCAAGTTCAATAAAATGAGTTCTGAAATCAAACTCTTTTGCTTTCCATGAAAGGTAAAAAGGGTCTACCGGGATACAATTATGTAAAACTAAACCATAGGAAGTAAGAAAAGTATTTGTATTTTCAACTTCAATTGAATAAACTTTTTCTTTGGTTTCAATTACTTCCTTTTTCTTAATTTTGACTAAAGCAATTGATCCCATCTTTTGGAATAACTTATTAGAAATTATTTTTTTATTATTTTTAAAATAATTTTCTAATTTCTCTTTTTTCTTCCCTAAAAATAAATGTTTTAATTTAGACAATTGGAAATAACCATTTATATTCAGCAAACCCGCTCTTTTCTTAAAATAAGGTATAATACCTAAATCCTGCATAAGGAGAATAACTTGATGGAACAATTTTGGACTGATAGTAAAGTAATTAACTGTTGCACTATTGCAATGATGAAAATATTTTTTCGCATTTTTTTGATATATTTTTTTACCACTTATATAATCCACGCCCCCATCTCCTCTCATTAATCCTGCTATCAAATTCATTTTATATTCATAAGGAAGATGAAAAATAATTCCTGGAATTTTCATATTATAAGAATTTGTCCCGCATTCTAAAACATCTTTTAAAAAAGAAGAAAATATTTCTGAAGATATTTTTATGTGAATTGTTTTCCACCTCTTAGATTTGTAAATTGAATATTTTATGTTTAAATCCTCTAATATTTTCTTTAAGTCACTAATCAGTTCTTTTTCCTCATGATTGAAGCTAAATCGAACTCGTAATGATTTATCTTTAGTAATACATCCTTCGCTTAAATAGTAACCAATAAGACGACACAGTTCAGGCGTTAATCTGATAATAGCGGGTATTTCACACAGTGAAGGACCTCTTCCTGTACATAACAGAAGTTCCTCCCTTTTAAATGGAACTTTTCCTTGCTTTTCTATCTCAAGATAAAGCTTAAAAGGGAGAAAATTACCTCGGTAATAATCTCTATAATTGTAATTTTTGATTACTTTCCTCAAAAAGGGTCGAATAAAATTGTCATAATCTTTTAGAAAAAGATTCTTGGGTCTAACCCTAATTTTTTTGGATAATTCACTATCTATTAAATAATCTATTAAATCGAAAGAAATTTTTCTTCTTGATGGCTCAGGCAGATTTAAAATAACAGGGAGAAAATCCCCTTCGTTAACTTCTCTTGCTAATTTTAATTTAAATCTATTCTCATAAACTATCATTGGATGTAAATCAGTAACTTTAATTTTACGGCCATCTTTTGTTGTAAATTGGATGATTTTCCCTTTATATTCTCTTTCTGTAAGAAAATTTATTTTCTGATAACATGGTTTAGAACTATTTGGATTAAAGGAAAGTATTTCAAAATTTTTGGGTTGAAGAAGATTTACTCCATTAATAGAAGAACTAATTGTATGAGGATGATTTTTGGTTTTCTGATATAAATCTTTAATGGTAATTGCTTCAAACTGATTATTTGATCTTATAAAAACAAACTCGCTCTGTGCAAGACAATGACCACCCAGGCCCGGACCAGGATAGAAAGGCATAAACCCAAAGGGCTTTGTTTTTGCTGCTTCAATTACTTCCCAAATATCTATTCCCATTTTATCTGCAAGTATTTTTAGCTCATTTACAAGGGCAATATTAACTGCTCGAAATATGTTTTCAAGTAATTTTGTAAATTCCGCTACTTCAGGAGATGAGACAACTACTACCTTATCCACAACTTGTTCATAAAGAGTTTTTCCAATTTCAGTACATTGAGAAGTAATTCCTCCTATTATTTTAGGAATATTTTTAGTATGATATATTGGATCACCTGGATTTTCTCTTTCGGGAGAGAAAACAAGAAAAAAATCCTTCCCAACTTTAAAACCTTTTTTTTCAAATTTTGGAAGAAGAATTTCTCTTGTAGTTCCTGGATAAGTAGTACTTTCTAAAGATATGAGCTGACCCTTTCTAAGGTATTTTGCAATTTCTTCAGAAGTATTTTTAACATAAGTTAAATCAGGCTCTTTTTTTTCATTTAAAGGGGTAGGAACACAAATTATTATACAATCAACTTCTCTGAGTTTCGAATAATCAAAAGTTGCTTCGAATTTATTTTTATTTATTAAATTTTTAATTTTTTCTGATGGAATATGTTTAATATAGCTTTCAGCCTTATTTAGTTTTTTAACTTTATTCTCATCAATATCAAAGCCAATGACTTTAAAATTCTCCTCTCCAAATCTAATTACAAGTGGAAGGCCTACATAGCCAAGACCAATAATGCCAATTGAAACTTTTCTCTTTTTTATTCTCTCTATTAATTGATTTTTCATCTAATTTTTTATTTTTTTGACCTTGTCATTTTTTCTTCCTTGCAATTATTCTATTGAATAGAGAATTATTGTCAAGATAAAATTCGCAAATTAGCATTACATTATTAAAAGAGATAATCAATATTTTACTAAGATAAAATTATTATGGATGAAAATGAATCAATTAAGACCTAATTAAGCTTTTATTAATTTATTTTTCTCTATAAACAATCTTGCCTGGTAATTAACTACTTGGAGGAGAATTGCTACTCTTTCTGAACCGCTTATTTCTCTTTCAAATATTCCCTGAAAACCTTTAAATGGACCTTCAATAATTTCAACTTTTTCTCCTAATTTGGGAGGTTCTTTTCTTTTTTTAATTATAATAAAACCATTTTCCTCTCGAGATTTTATTTCTTGAATAATTCTTTCTTCCAAAGGTATTGGTCCAAATTCATTTTCCAATATTTTTCTTACACCTCTAGTATATTTAATTAGTCTATAATTTTCAGGCACAGAAAACTTAGAAAAAACATAACAAGGAAAAAAAGCTCTTATTCTCCCATTATTAATTATTTTAGGATTATAAACTTCTATACCTACATCTTTAAGTAATTTCTCAACAATAAATTCTTTGAAAGGCTTTGTATTAATTACATACCAACTTTTCATCATAGCAATATCTTCTTACCCCCTGTTCTTGGGAGGTGTTTACTATATATCATAATTAAAAATTAATTGTCAATAATTTAATTTTTAGAATTATTTTAATTGACAATATTAACTAATTTACTAATAATTTAAAAGGTGAGATTTCTTAAAGTTTTCATAAATTCTTTGTTAAGTGGTTTTATATTTGCAATTTTCCTTACTTTACTAATTCTGGATTTAAATTTAAATATAAATTTAAATTTGATTTTACTTTTAAAACTATTTCTTTTTAATTTTTTAATTTATGGAGTTCTAATTACATTTCTCACAATTTTAGGTTTTTATATTTATAATTTCTTTTCTGCTCATGAAATAAAAATTTCTTTTATATCTCCAGATTATCTAATCATATCTTTTTCTTTATTATCTCTTTTGTTTGCTCAAATTTTTTGGTCTAATTTTAAATACTTTCAATACTTTTTCTCCCAAAATATAGCTAAAATTATGAAAACCCAATTTATAATAATTCTTTTTTTGGGAGTGGGTGGCTTAATATTATATCTATTTCACTATTATTATCATAAAAAACTTTTACTTGTAATTTATTTTATAATTCTTCTCTTCATTTTTCCTTTACTTTTTTTATCAAGAAGTAATTTTATTCATTATACTCCTTTAAAAGAGGTCTCTCTTTTAAAACCTTTAAAATTAACTAAAAAGGTAAACATTTTATGCTTGGAAGGACTTAGTTTGGAATTTCTTGTTCCACTTGTCTCTGAGGGAAAACTCCCAAATTTCAACTGGTTAATGGAAAATGGTGCCTGGGGTGCATTAAAAAGTTTAACTCCATGTGAACCTATAATTTATTATAATTCTTTTTTAACAGCTAAATACCCTTCAAAACATCTTTGTTTTTCAAATCATGTCTATAAATTTTATAAAATAAAAACTTCCTTCCAAGTTTTGCCACGATATCTTTTTATGCAACAACTAAAGAGAATAAATTTATTAGAAATATCAAATCAATCTTCTAAGAGTAAAACCAAAAATCTTATTGAAATTTTAAAAGAGAATAAAACTCCTCTTGTAAATTTGTCTCGGCCTGAAAAAAGAAATTATGAAGAAATTTCTCTCATTTCTGAATTACTTCCTCCCTTTTTTAAGGATTTAGAGGAAAATGATACTCTAAAGGCAGAATTAATTAAAAAAATATTATTACAAGACATTATTAAAGAAAGAAAAGCTTTAAAATTAATAGGTGAGCTTAATCCATATTTTTTCTTCTTATCCTTAAATGGACTCGAAAGAATAGTCCTTTATTTTTACAAATACAGCAAGCCAGAATTATTTGGAAATGTTCCTCATGAGGATATTAATAAGTACGGAAAAATAATTGAAAGATATTATTTATTCTATGACCAAATTGTAGGCAAATATCTTTCTTCCCTACGCGATAATGAATTATTAATAGTATTTTCTCCTCACGGTATTGAACCTTTACCTCTATGGAAAAGGTTTTTAAATTGGCTATTTAATTTCAAAAATATTTCTGCCCATTATGAGAATGCTCCTGAAGGCGTAATCTTTTTCTATGGAATGGATATAATTAGAGGAAAAAATATTGAAAATATTAAATTAATTGATATTGTTCCTACTATTCTTTACTATTATAATTTTCCCATTGGGAAAGATATGGATGGAACAGTAATAAAGTCAATTTTTAAAGAAGAATTCAGATCAGAAAATCCAGTTATATTTATCTCCTCTTACGACGAAATCTCAATCAAATAAATATTTCATAAAGAGTATTTATTAATCAAAGATTTATTTTCTCCTTGCTGGTGGCACTTTGTGTCTTTGTGTCTTTTATTTTATGATTTTAAAAATTCTTTTCCATCTTGCTCGAGGAATAAAATTAACTAATTTTTTAAGTCTATCAACTATTCCTGTTCTTAAGTAAGCACCTTTCTCTGCTTTATAAGAAAAGTATATTATCCATGGTTTACCTTTAATATATGAACGAGGAAGGAATCCCCAATATCTACTGTCATAACTATTATCTCTATTATCTCCTAAAACAAATATATGTCCTTTAGGGATATTTATAGGGCCATAATTATCTCTTAAAATAGACTCATAAAAATTATATTCCTCCTTTGAATAAACAGTCTCATCTTTATGAACTTTATACGGTTCTTTCAAGGGCTTGCCATTTACATAAACCTTTTTATTTTTAATTTCAACTCTCTCACCCTCCAAACCAATAACTCTTTTAACAAAATCTTTTGATAAGTCCCGAGGATATTTAAATACAACAATGTCTTTTCTCTTTATTTCTTTAATAGGAAGAATTCTCTTTTCCCATGACCAAATATAAGGGGCATAAATAAATTTATTTACAAGAAGAAAATCACCTATTAAAAGAGTATTTTCCATGGAACCTGTTGGAATTTGAAAGGCTTGTACAACAAATGTCATCACAAAAAAAACATGAACAGCTGTTTCTACAATAAGTTCAAAATATTCTCTTATTATTCCTTTTTCTCTTTTTTTCTTTTTCTTTTCTTTCTTCATATTATCTCCTTAAACAAGAAGCGAAAATCCTAAAATTAAACTAAAGGAAAAATTCATTAAAATTGTTGCTTTAACTGAAGAAAGAAATTCTTTCCATTTCCCTAAATTTTTCTTCCCTGATTTAAATCCTAACCATGCTAATGGAGATGTAATAAAAACGAGAAGAGAAAGTAATGGCATTATTTTAAAAATTACACAGATTATAATAGTTAAATAACATAGAATAATTGATGAAAAATAAATATTTAAAGCTTTTTTCTGGCCAAAAAGTATTACGAAAGTTTTCCTCCCAACTCCTCTATCAGCTTCTTCATCTGCAAACTCATTTATTAGTAAAACAAGAGAAGTTAAAATCCCTGGAGGAATGGATAAGATAAAAATCCAAGGCGATAATTTTTGAGCTTGAACATAATATGAACCTATTACCATTAATGGCCCCCATGCTAAAAAAATTCCTAATTCCCCTAATCCCTTATATACCAAATTTAATGGAGGACCATTATAACCATATACCAAAAACAATCCTGCTATTCCTATAAATAAAACAATATTTCCTTTAACTAAAAAATTTAAATATAATCCTATAACTGCTCCTAAAATTGCCAGAATAAAAGAAATTATTAATGCTTCTTTTGGTTTAACAAAACCATCCAAAATCATTCTGCTTCCACCTGAAAAGGGAGGGGTTGCGTTCTTATTTAAAATATCATTTCCACTTTTGTAATCGAAATAATCATTTGCTATATTACAAGCCAAATGAAGAAAACATGCTCCTATTAAGGTAAGGAAAAATAATCCTATATTGAAGGTATGATTATGAAACCAAGCAAAAGTTGCTCCTACAAAAACAGAGCCAATTGTAACAGTCAAAAACGGAATCCTCATTAATAAGAAAATGGCTTTTGTCTTACTCATTTCTCTTTTTATACCTCCTTTTTATTTCTTTTTGAAAATTTATATTATAACTCAATAATTAAAAAATCAAGTTGCAATTTTTTTTATTCTGGATTTTAATTAAAGAAGAATGAAATTTATTATATTTGGTTACCCAAAAACAGGTAAGACCATTTTTTTTAACCTTCTTACTGGAGCTACTATTGAAGTTAAAAAGTTTGGAGAAGAAGAAGAGCCTCATATAAGAACTTGCAATATTCCTGATAATAGATTGGATGAGATTTCGAAACTATTTCCTGATAAAAAAAAGATTTATTCTTCTATAGATGTTATGGATTTAGCAGGTCTTTCCTGGGGAAAAGTAAAAAGTAGTACTTATTTAAATCTTTTACGAACAGCTGACGGATTAACTCATGTTGTTCGGGCATTTGAAGATCCTGAAATAATCCATCCACAAGGAACTATTGATCCTAAAAGAGATATACAGAATATGGAAAAGGAATTAATTCTTTCTGATTTGGTGGTTGTTGAATCAAGACTGGAAAAAATTGAGCATGATTTAAGAAGAAGAAAAGATCCAGAGGAAGAGAAAGAAAGAGAAATCCTAAACAAAATAAAAACCAAACTCAATGAAGGAACAGCAATCCGAGAAGTAGAATTGAGCGCTGAAGAAGAAAGGAAAATTCGAGGATTTACTTTTCTTACTCAGAAACCATTAATTCATCTTATAAATTTGGATGAAAAAGATATTCAACTTTTGGAATCTCCTGAAAAATTTTATCCTTCTCCTAAAAAAGGAGTTAAATGTCTTTGTTTTTGTGGAAAAATTGAAAAGGAAATTTCAGAATTAGAAAATGAAGAAAAAGACTTATTTCTCAAGGAATATGGATTGAAGGAATTTAGTGTTAATAGATTTCTTAAGACATCTTATGAACTTTTAGATTTAATTTCATTTTTCACAATTGGAAAAGAAGAGGTTAAAGCTTGGACAATTAAAAGAGGAATAAATGCTTATGAAGGAGCTGGGATTATCCATACTGATATCCAAAAAGGATTTATAAAAGCTGAAGTAATACCCTGGGAAAGCTTAATAAGCATTGGTTCATTAAAAGAGGCTAAGGAGAGGGGTGCGGTTCGTCTGGAAGGAAAAGATTATAAAATTCAAGATGGCGATGTAATATACTTTAGATTTAGTAAATAGAAAATCTAAAATAAAAAATAAATGTAAATAAAAATTTTAGAAATTTGGTATTTGGATTTGTATAGATTAAATCTTTTATTTTAAGATAATAATTAGATAATAATTAGATATAGGAATTAAAATTATGAATTTCAAAATAATTGCAAAAGATGAAAATTCTCGAGCAAGAGTAGGAATTATAAATACAGCACATGGTAAAGTTGAAACTCCAGCTTTTATGCCAGTAGGAAGTCAGGGCACTGTCAAAGCTCTTACACATCGACAAATTCTTGATTTAGGAGTTCAAATTCTTCTTTCCAATACTTATCACCTTTTTTTAAGGCCAGGAGTTGAAATAATTAAAAAATTTGGAGGCCTCCATTCATTTATTTCATGGAAAAAACCAATTTTAACAGATAGTGGTGGTTTTCAAATTTATAGTTTATCGCCATTAACAAAAGTTAGTGAAAAAGGTGTTTCATTTAACTCCCACTTGGATGGAACAAAATTCTTTCTTACTCCTGAAAAGGTTATTGAAATTCAGGTTGACTTCCGCTCAGATATTATAATGCCTTTAGATTATTTCCTCCCATATCCTTCTTCTTTTGATTCATTAAAAGAAGCTGCAAAAATAACTTCTTTATGGGCAAAAAAATCTAAAAATCACTTCAATTCCTTATCTGTTGAATCCCAACAATTGTGGGGAATAATTCAAGGAGGAACTTATTGGGAATTGAGAGAGAAAAGTATACATGATTTATTAGAATTGAATATGGATGGTTATGCTATTGGGGGTTTATGTTTAGGTGAGCCTAAATCATTAATGTTTGAAATAGTTGAAAATTCTGTTTCAAATTTACCTGAGGATAAACCAAGATATTTAATGGGAATGGGTTATATAGAGGATATTCTTCAGGCAGTAGAACTTGGAATAGATATATTTGATTGTGTAATTCCTACACGAAATGCAAGGACTGGAACCCTTTTTACATCAAAGGGAAGAATAGTTATTAAAAATGCAAAATATAAAGATGACTCAAAACCAATTGATGAAAATTGCGATTGTTATACTTGTCAAAACTTTTCAAGAGCTTATTTAAGACATTTATATGAAAGAGAAGAAATAACCTCCGCAATATTAAATACCATTCATAATCTTCATTTTTATCTTGACATATTTAAAAAAATTAGGCAATCTATAAGACTAAATTCTTTTAAAAAATTTAAAAATGATTTATTAAATAATTTAAAAGGAGAGTGAAAATTCATGATTTTTAATTTACTTTTACTTCAAGCTCAACAAGCTCCCTCTCGTGGCGGAAATCTTTTCACTGCGCTTATCCCTTTCATTCTTGTTTTCCTTATTTTCTATTTTCTTATAATTTGGCCAGCTCGAAAAAGACAGAGAAGACATAGAGAAATGGTTGAACAATTACAACCTGGAGACAAAGTAATCACCTCAGGTGGAATATATGGAACCGTAATGGGGATTCGCGGAGATAGAATAGAATTGAAAGTAGCATCCAATGTTAAAATAGAAATAGCAAAAAATGCTATAGCAGGGATTCTAACTCCCAAGGCTAGGAAATGATCACCCTGAAAACTATTGCTGAGCACCCTCAGATTAAAGCATTTATTGAAAAAAGTAATGAATATCTCGGGGAAATTGGTTACACTGAACATGGTTTCCGTCATGCTCAACTTACTGCTAAAAATGCACGTATTATCTTAAAAGAGTTGGAATATTCACCAAGGGAACAAGAATTAGCAGCAATTGCAGGCTATATACATGATATGGCAAATTTTTTAGGAAGAGAAAATCATCCAGAAGCATGTGCTACGCTTGTATTTACTATTTTAAATTCACTTGGAATGAATGAAAAAGAAATAGCTTTAATAATGAATGCAGTTAGTAATCATGAAGAGGAAAATGGAATTCCAACTGATGCAATCTCATCAGCTGTTATTATTGCTGATAAAGCTGATGTTCATCGTACAAGAGTGAGAACTACAAAGTTCATAAATTTTGATATTCATGATAGAGTTAATTATGCAGTTACTAAATCAAAAATAAAGGTGGACAAAAAAAATAAAATAATTTCTCTCTTTCTTGAAATTGATCAAGAAATATCACAAATTATGGAATATTTTGAAATCTTTCTTTCAAGAATGCTTGCTTGTAGAAAAGCAAGCAGTACACTTGGATGCAGATTTCAATTAATTATTAATGGTGTAAGGCTATAAAATGCGAAGAAAAACAGGTTGGAGATTGGGCCTTACGTTATTTATATTAGGATTATCTATTTTCCTTGCTTATCCTCCTCGTGAAAAAATTAAATTAGGATTAGATTTAAAAGGTGGAATTCATTTAGTTCTAAAAGTTATAACAGATGATGCTATAAATATTGAAACAGATCAAGAAATAGCTCGTCTTCAAGAAGAGCTTAAGAAAAAGGAAATAGAATTTACTTCTATTAAAAAGGAAAAAATTGGAAAAATTTTAATTGAAGGGATTAAATCTGAACAAGAAGGGAAAATAAGAGATCTTTTGGATGACCTTTTTGGAGAATGGAATTTTTCTATAAGAGGGGATAAGGTATCTCTTACCATGAAAGCAAGTGTTGCTTCTTATTTGAGAGATCAAGCAGTAAAACAAGCAATAGAAACAATTAGAAACAGAGTTGACCAATTTGGAGTTGCTGAACCAGTTATTCAGCGACAAGGTATGGGAGGTGATAGAATTCTTGTCCAACTTCCTGGTGTAGAAGATCCTGAGAGAGTAAAAAATATAATTAAAACAACAGCTCTTTTAGAATTGAAATTAGTTGAAGCAGGCCCTGCACCTGATAAAGAAACCCTTTTAAAAGATTATGGAGGAAAAGTTCCTGACCAGATGGAAATTGTAAAAGGTGATCCAAAAAGGACACCAGGAGGATACTATCTTGTCCATAAAGTTGCAGTTATAACAGGAAAAGATTTAAAAAATGCTCGGCGTTCAGTTGATGAATGGAATAATCCTGATGTTGTTTTTACTATGACTTCCTCTGGAGCTAAAAGATTCGAAAAAGCAACTTCAGAGAATATAGGTCGTTTATTAGCAATAGTTCTTGATGGAAAAGTTCAATCTGCTCCTGTTATTAGAGAAAGAATTGCCTCTGACAGTGCATCAATTCAAGGAAATTTTACTGTTGAACAAGCAGAAGATTTGGCTTTAGTTCTAAGAGCGGGTGCTTTACCTGCTTCTATTAAATATTTAGAGGAAAGAACAATCGGGCCCTCCTTAGGTGCTGACTCTATTCGGAAAGGTTTAACAGCTACCATAATTGCTTTAATTCTTGTTATGTTTTTCATGGTTTTTTATTACAAACTTTCAGGAATAAATTCAGTAGTTGCTCTTATTTTAAATATGATTATTTTAGCAGGAGCTTTAGCTTATTTTAAAGCGACATTAACTCTTCCAGGAATTGCTGGAATTATTCTAACTATTGGTATGTCAGTTGATGCAAATGTTCTTGTTTTTGAAAGAATTAGAGAGGATCTCCGTTTAGGTAAAACAGTAAGAGCTGCAATTGCAAGTGGATTTTCAAAAGCTTTTCGAACTATTCTTGATGCTAATGTAACTACCATTATTGCAGCTATTTTTCTCTTCCAATTTGGAACTGGTCCTGTAAAAGGCTTTGCTGTAACACTTATTATTGGTATTTCTGCAAGTATGTTTACTGCAGTTTTTGTTTCCAGGCTTATTTTTGATATTGTTTTAGCAAAAAGAAGAAAAGTGGAAAAATTAAGTATTTAAAAATGAGACTATTTAAAGAACCAAAAATCCAATTTCTAAAATATAAATATTTCGCATTTTTACTTTCTGGGTTTATTATTACTTCTGGTATTGTTTCAATTGTTCAAAAAAAGGGATTAAATTTTGGAGTTGATTTTGCAGGTGGTACATTAATAAGAATTAAATTTGAACAACCTACTCCTATAGATAAGATTAGGGGAGCTTTAAAAAATGTTGGTTTGGGACAAAGTCGAATTCAGGAAGTTGGGCATGAAAAAAAAGAATATTTAATCAGAACTATTACTTTAAAAGAAAAGGAAGAGCTCGAAGCTCACGAAATTATGGGAAGAAAAATAGTTGATGCTCTAAAAAAGCACGAGGAACTTGGGAGATTTGAAATCCTTAGTAAAGAAACAGTAGGACCAGCAGTTGGCCATGATTTGAGGAAAAAAGCAACTCAGGCTACTATATGGGCTTTAATAGGGATGTTGATTTATATTGCTTTAAGATTCCAAATTAGTTATGGAATTGCTGCAATTCTTACTTTGACTCATGATGTTTTAATAACTACCTCTATACTCTCTTTAACAAATAGAGAAATTAATCTTCCTGTAATAGCTGCAATTCTTACAATAGTTGGTTATTCTTTAAACGATACTATTGTTATTTTCGATAGAGTTAGAGATAATTTAAAAATCAGTCGGAAAAGGTCATTTGAAGAAATATTGAATGACAGTATCAATCAAACATTGAGTCGGACCATAGTCACATCTTTTACCACCTTACTAACTGTTCTTGCTCTGTACTTCTTAGGTGGAGAAGTAATTAATGACTTTGCATTTACAATGATGGTTGGTGTGATTTCTGGTACTTATTCCACTATATATCAGTCTTGTCCAGTTGTATTAGCCTGGCATAATATTTTTAAAAAAAGGAAGAAATAAAAAGTTGAAATTTGGATGAAAATAATTTATACTTAATTGATGGAAGAATATTGCTTAAGAGGTGATTAAATGCCAAAAAAATTAATAAAAAAAGAAGAACAACCTCCTTCCATTTTTAAAGATTCTTTTATTACAAGTGAAAAAAGTGCAGGGAGAAAAGCTTTTTCTCTTCCTTTATCAATAATCATTCATGGAGTTGTTCTTTTGGCGTTAATTGTTATCCCTCTTCTTCATACTCAAACTAATCTTCCAACTCTAAATATTACAACAGCTTTTCTTGCCCCTCCTCCTCCACCACCACCGCCACCACCACCACCTGCAAAGAAAACTCGAAGGAAGAAAGCAACTATTATCAAACAAATAGAAAGAAAACCTATTGAACCAGGAAAATTAATTGCACCTGTTGAAATTCCAGAAGAAATTACAGATGAGGAAATAACTGATTTTGGAGTAGAAGGTGGAGTAGAAGGTGGAGTAGAAGGTGGAGTAGTTGGAGGTGTATTAGGAGGAGTTGTTGGAGGAGTACTTGGTGGAGTTGTTGGAAGCGAAGTTGAACCACCTGTTAGAGTTGGAGGTACTATAAAACCTCCAAAACTCATTAAAAAGATTATTCCCATTTATCCTGAAATTGCAAAACAAGCACGAGTAGAAGGAACTGTAATATTAGAATGTGTAACAGATATTTATGGAAGGGTAAAACATATTAAAGTTCTAAGATCAATTCCTCTTCTCGACCAAGCAGCAATTGATGCTGTTAAACAATGGGTCTATGAACCAATGATTATAAATGGTAGGCCGAGAAGTGTTATTTTTACAGTAACAATTACTTTTAAATTACAATAATGAAAAAAAATACACAATATAAAAATAAGAGGAGGTAAAAAAAATGCAATTTGGTCTAATTGAAATGTGGCAAGCAATGGGAGCAGTAGCTAAGGGAGTAGCTATTATACTCATTTTCTTATCAATTATAGCTGTTTATCTCTTTATTGAAAGAAATATTTTTTACAGCAGAACAAAAAGAAAATCAAAAGAAGTAGCACCAAAATTAGCTAATCTTCTAAAACAAGGGAAAATACAAGAAGCTCTTGAATTAGCCTCAAAGAAAGAAAATAGAATAAGTCATTTAGCTCAGGTAACTGCTGCAGGCATAAAGGAATTTTTAGCTGGAAAAGAAAGTAACCTTACTTTTGAAGAACAAATTGAAACCTGTCAGAGAGGATGCGAAAGAGCAAGTACAATCGTTGTTCAGCAATTAAAAAGAGGATTAAGTGTTTTAGCAACTATTTCTACATCTGCTCCATTCATTGGTTTATTTGGAACTATTGCAGGAATTATTAATGCATTCAGAGGTATGGCTTTAACTGGTTCTGGTGGTATTGGAGCTGTAGCACAAGGAATTGCTGAAGCTTTGATTACTACAGCATTTGGTATTGGCGTGGCAGTAATTGCAGTTTGGTGTTTTAATATTCTCCTCAATCGAGTGGATATTTATTCTGCTGAAATGGCAAATACAACTTCAGAAATTGTGGATTTCTTTGTTAGACAGCATGAAGAGAAAAAGTAATTTCCCTTTCTTAAAATAAAAAGGAGTTAATAAATGGCAATTGATATTGAAAGTTCTGAAGTTAAATCAGAACCCAATGTGGTTCCTTTATGCGACGTTCTTTTGGTGCTCCTTATTATATTTATGGTTGTTACTCCTCTTATACATAAGGGAATAGATGTCAGACTTCCTGCTGCAATAAATACAATAAATTTACCAGAAAATCCTGAAGTATTACTTACTCTAAAGAGAGATGGAAGAATTTTCTTAAACAATACAGAGGTTACTCTTGACAAATTAAGAGAAGCTGTGGAAGAAGCATTTATTGATGAAAGTGGAGAAAGAAAGATTTATATTAAAGCAGATGCTGAATTGGAATATGGTGCTATTGTTCAAGCTTTTGAAAAGATTAAAGAAGCTGGTGTTGACATAATGGGTATTATAACTGAAATTAAGACCAAGGACTAAGAACTCTCACCTTTAATGCTTTAGGGAGCACTGAAACAAATATTTCTTCTAATTCCTCTCCTTTTTCCCCGTCATAATGAAAAAGGAGAGGTTTTTTTCCTTTTATATATAGGGAGTCAGTTTGAAAAGAATTAAAATATGATAATTCATCTATTTTTCCAATAAATAATTTTGGCAAATAATAAAGAGAAAGGAAAAAAGAAGGTTTTCTCAGAATACATACATCAATTAGTCCGTCATTAGGTTTAGCTGAAGGTGCAATTATAGCTTTACCACCATATTCTTTAAAATTTGCAAAAGCAAGTATTAAGACCTCACATGGTTTTTTTTCATTACTTACTATTAAAGTGCACTCCACAGGAGGATTAAATAAAAAATTTTTTATAGCATAAAAAACATATGGTGCTATTCCTCTAACATTATGATAATTAAAATCTTTTGCTATTTGGGCATCTAATCCAATTCCTGCTATATTAAAGAAATAATGATTAGCAATTTTACCTACATCTATATATATATCCATTCCTTTATAAAGGACTTCAATAGCTTTTTTTACAGAACCTCGGGGAATTTTTAATCCACGAGCAAAACCATTGCCTGATCCTAAAGGAATTATTCCTAAGGGAATATTACTATTTATTAAAGCTGAACCTATTTCATTAATTGTTCCATCTCCACCACAGGCAACTATTAAATCAAATTCCTTTTTTCCTTTTAAAGCATATTTAAAACCGTCTCCTTTCTTTTTAGTTATTATTATTTCAACAAATTTAAAATATGGAGTTAATTCTTTTTTTAAAATACGATAAAACTTTGCTTTATTTCCTATTCCTGCTTTTGGATTTATTATAACTAATACCTTTTCTTTTTTTCTTTCCATTTACTCTAAGATTTTATTACTTTAAAAATTATTTCGCAAGTACGATTTGGCATAGTTTATCTCCAATTTCTCTTCCACTCCTTGGCCTCCATCCCAAAATTTTTTCCCACATCTCCTTACTTTCCATACATAAATATATAAAAACCTTATTCTCACTATATTCTTTAACCCACTTAACAAATTTATTATAAATTTTAAATCTTACCATTTTAAAATATCGAAATTTTCCATCAAGTCCTGTAATAAACTCGTCATATATAATTTTTGTTTTTGGAAAACGGCATTGTATAATATCTTTTAATCGTGATGGAAATCTTAATGTGCCAAGACTTATCCATGCAATATTTTCAGGTTTAATATTAGAGAAAATATCTTTTATTATTTTTAAATAATCTTTTTCCCATTCAGGATAAAAAATTATTGGATCAAAATGAAATCCTACTTTATAACCATAAGAAATAACTTTTTTTGCAGCTTTAATTCTTTCTTCATTTGATGGAGTATTTATTTCTTCTTCACGAACTATTTTATCTGAATTTAAACTCCATGCAATAACTGTTTTTCCTTTATGATTTATTTCAAACAAATTTTCAATATTAGTTGTTTTAGTTTTTAACTCAAAAACTGCATTTTTTTTATTTGAAAAATAAGAAATCAACTCTTTTGAAGTCTCTATAAAGTGATCCAGAACTAAGGAATCTGTCAATTCTCCAGTCCCGATTCTATATAATTTATTTTTCAAAAGGAAACCATTAAGCTCCTTAAATAAATCATTTATATTTGCATAAACCACTATAAAAGGATTATTAAGATAATACTGAAGAATGCAATAAGTACATTCAAGTGGACAATTTAAAGCTAAATTTATAATGTAATAATTACAACATAAATAACAAGAAGTACCTGGACAAGGTTTAATGAACTTTCCTTTTTGTTTTGTAATTAATAAATATTTTTTACCATTACTAATATTAAATTTTTTAATAAAATTTTTTATATTATTAATAATTTCATAAGGAATTGAGGATAAGTTATTCAGTATTCGTAAAGTTAAGGAGTATTGTATGACTTCTTTATCAATAAAAATTTTTTCAGGAAAATATTTATATTTCATTTTTTTTCTTAAAATATTTTTTAAATTTATTAGATTGACAGATTTTTTCTAATTTTTTTAAAATACTTTTCAATTCTCTATTATTTTTAAATTTAATATTTAAAATAAGTTTCTCTTCTTCAAAGAATTGATTATGAATAATATTAACTCCTGGAGGCAATATTATTTCTCTTAACCAATTTTCGAAAAATTTTTTCCAAGCTACATATGAAGGATATTTAATATCTCTAATTTTTTCTCTAATTTTCTGAGCTTTTTCAAAATCATTAAGATTTTTAGATTCGATTATTTCTTTTAAATCTGCTTTTGAAAACAGCTCTTTTAATGAAATTTCATTTTTTTCCAAAATTTCATAAAGATTTGTCAGAAATTCCTTTTGATAATTGGAACTTAATGGGGCAAGAAAAGGTAAAAGTATTTTTTGATCAGAAGGAGAGAATTTCGTAAGAACTCGGGCTCCTTGAAAGGATATGTCTCCTTTTAGAATAGCTTGTTTAACTAATGGATTTAATTCAGATAATGATAAATAAACTTTTAAATCATAAATTGATGGACTTATCTTTAATAGAGGTAAATAATTTTGAATAATCTCTTCTTTCTTAACACCAAAATTGTAAAGTTTTGATATAATCTCTGCCTTTTCTAAAAAATTCAATTCTCTATTTGCTAAATATTCATAAATTTTAAATAAAAAAACTTTTAAATCATTTTTCTCTTCCCAAATGTAACTTGGAATTTTTTCAATTCCTAATTCATAACATGCTAAAACTCTTCTCCATCCTGAAATAATTACAAATTTATTATTCCTTATTGTTAAAAGAGGAGGATGAAGCAAACCAAATTTTTCAATTGATAACTTCAGTAAAGAAAGATCATAACTACTCGAAATTCTAAATCTTTCGTCCTTTAAATTTATCTTTTTTATTGATATGATTTTTTGTATCATATAATCTATTTTAGAGAAGCCAGAAGAAAGAAGCAAGAAACATGTCTATTATAAAACCTAAACCAATTAAAAATTTTAAGCGAAATAGAACTGTTTTTATTCCTTTTGAACCTATTAAAGGAACAATTCAAAATTTATTTAAAAATAAAATTATTAAATCATCTTTTTTATATAATAGTAAAATTTTTTTATTAAAGGACAAAATTATTTTATTTAAATCCTTAGGTGCTTCAGAAAGCGTTATGTGCTTGGAAAGATTAATTGCCTCTGGAACTAAAGAAATTCTTATACTTGGATTTTGTGGATCTTTAAAGAAAGAAATTCCTATTGGTTCAGTTGTTCTTGCTTTAAAAGCCTACTCCCAGGAAGGAACATCAAAACATTATTTTTCAAGTAAAAAAATTTTTCCTGCGAGTAGGAAATTATTTATTGAAATAAAAACCACTTTAGAAAAAAACAATCTTTCTTATTTAACAGGAAAAGTTGTATCTACTGATGCTCCTTTTAGAGAAACCCCCAAATGGATAGCGAAAATGCTTAATATGAAAATAGATTGTGTTGATATGGAAACCTCAGCAATTTATGCTTTAGCTAATTTTTATAAGATAGATGCTATTTCCTTAATGATTGTTAGTGATATATTAACTAAAAATAATTGGATTTCAGAAATTTCTCATATAAAAAAAGAAATAATAAAATATTTTTCTTTATTTATTTAAAATTTTTAGCTTTTCATTTTAAGTTTTTAGTTTTCTATGTAGAAGGAGGTTTTAATGAAACCAAAGGTACTTTTAACAAGAGAATTCCTTCCAGAAGCCATAGAATATTTAAAAAAACATGTTGAATTAGAAATGGGAGCAATTAACAGAAATCTTAAAAAAGAAGAACTAAAAGAAAAAATAAAGGATAAAGAAGGAATAATTTGTTTACTCACAGATCAAATAGATAAAGAAGTGATAGACTCAGCTCCTAAGCTAAAAATTATTGCTAATTGTGCAGTTGGCTATGATAATATTGATGTTGAGTATGCTAAATCTAAAGAAATTTATGTTACAAATACACCAGGAGTTTTAACAGATGCAACAGCTGATCTTACATGGGCATTAATTCTTGCAGTAGCACGTAAAATACCTCAGGCTGATTTTTTTACCCGCCGGAAAAAATTTAGAGGATGGTCCCTTACTTTATTTTTGGGAAAGGATATTTATGGGAAAAAATTAGGAATTATTGGGTTAGGAAGGATTGGAAAAGCAGTAGCTGAAAGAGCAAAGGGATTTAATATGAAAGTGTTTTATTATGATATAAAGAAAATTTCAAAGGAAGAGGAGAAAAAACTTAATGTATCTTATCTCCCTCTCGACGAGCTTCTCTCTACTTCTGATATAATTACTATTCATACATCATTAAATGAGAAAAGCTATCATTTAATCTCAGCTGAAAAATTAAAACTATTAAAAAAGGATGCAATAATTGTTAATGTTGCACGAGGTCCAGTAATTGATGAAGAAGCCCTTGCTTCTGCTCTTGAGGAAAAAAGAATTTGGGGAGCTGGTCTTGATGTCTATGAATATGAACCCAGTATAAATGAGAAACTTTTAAAATTGGATAATGTAGTGCTTTTGCCTCATATTGGAAGTGCAACAGAAGAGGCTCGACTTAAAATGGCTTTAACAGCAGCAGAAAATTTGATTCTTGCCCTTCAGGGTAAAAAACCAAAAAATTTAGTTTGGTAATTTAATAATCAATTATTTAATAAGTTTATTTAAACTCCCTGCCCTATAACCTTCTAAATCAAGGGTAATATAAAGATAGCCCAGTTCTTTTAATTTTTTAATAATTAATTCCCTCTTTTGTGAATTCAAAATTATTGCAAAATCTTCTGGAGAAAATTCAAGGCGAGCTATTGGATAATGATGCCGGACTCTCACCTGTTTGAATCCAATATCCCTTAAAAATTTCTCTGCCATTGCTATTCTATTTAAGTCTTCTGCATTAATTTTTGTATAAGGAGGAAAACGGGAAGCTAAACAAGCTAGCTGAGGTTTATCCCACGTTTTAAGTCCTATTTTTTTAGATAAATGACGAATATCTTGTTTTGTTAATTTTGCCTCTTTAAGAGGTGATCTTACTCCAAATTCATTTGCGGCTTTCATTCCTGGTCGGAAATCTCTCAAATCATCATAATTAGATCCATCTGCTATAAATTTTATTTTTTCCTTTTGTGCAATTTCTTTTAATTTTGAAAATAATTCTATCTTACAATAATAACACCTTTCAGGAGGGTTATCTGAAAATTTAGGATTTTTAAGCTCCTCTGTTTTTATAATTATATGTTTAGCTCCAATTTCTTGTGCTATTTTTTTTGCTTCTTCTACCTCTTCTGCAGGATATGTTTCAGAACAAGCAGTCACAGCTAAAACATTATCTCCTAAAACTTCTTTTGCTACTTTTAGAAGAAAAGAACTATCAACACCACCTGAATAAGCAATTAATATACTACCCATTTCATTGAGTATTTTCTTTAAATTAGCTAATTTTTCTTCTAATTTATTCATTTTTTCCTTTCAAAACAAAGGTTTTCAACTTCTTTCACAAATTTTTCAATTATCTCTTCCTCTTTCACCCTTTTATAAAATTTTCCTTTTTTAAAAAAAATTCCAACTCTTTTTCCACACGCAACTCCAAAATCTGCTTCTTTAGCTTCTCCAGGACCATTTACTACACATCCCATAATTGCTAAATGAAAAGGCTCTTTAATATGAGATAATCTCCTTTCAATTTCAGATGCAATTTCAATAAAATTATTAATTTCTAATCTTCCACAAGTAGGGCATGAAACTATAATTGGTCCCCTCTCTCTTAATCCAAGAGATTTAAGAATTTCATATCCTGCTCTTACCTCTTCCTCAGGAGGAGCAGTTAAAGAAACCCTTATAGTATCTCCAATTCCTTCCATTAAAAGGATACCAAGGGCAATTGATGATTTTACTGTTCCTGAAAAAAAGGTTCCAGCTTCAGTAAGACCTAAATGAAGAGGATAATCAACTTTTTCTGATAAAAGACGATAGGCTCTTATGGTTCTGTAAATATCTGGAGCTTTTAATGAAATTTTAATTAGAGTAAAATCAAAGTCTTCGAATAATTTTATATAATTCATTGCACTTTCAACCATTGCTTCAGAAGTGGCGTAACCATATTTTTTTAGTAAGTTTTTTTCCAGTGACCCTGAATTAACACCAATTCTTATTGGAATTTTTTTTTCCTTTGCTACTTTTAAAATTTCCGTCACCTTTTTCTTTCCACCTATATTTCCAGGATTAATTCTTAACCCATCCACACCTTGTTCAATTGCCTTTATAGCTAATTTGTAATCAAAATGAATATCAGCTATTAGAGGAATGCTTATTTGTTTTTTTATCTCTTTTAATGCATAAATAGCATTTAAATCCGGCACAGCTACCCGAATGATTTCACAACCTATTTTCTCCAATTTTCTTATCTGATTAACTGTCTCAGGTACATTATAAGTATCTGTTTTTGTCATTGACTGCACTCTAATTGGTGCATCTCCTCCTACAGTTATTCTCCCAATTCTAATTTGCCTCGTTTTCCTTCTTTTAATCATTTCTTTAGACATTTGGCATTTGAACTTTGTTATCTATCATTTGACATTTCTTTTATAATTATTTCCACGGTATTAAACTTTCCCAGCCTTGAGGAAGTCGTCTGGCAATATCATTTAATATTACAAAAGCCATTAAAAGAATTAAAAAAGCAAATCCAATTTGCATTAATCTCTCTTTTACCTTGGGACTGAAATCTCTTCTTACAATTCCTTCAATAACAAGAACAAATATATGCCCACCATCAAGTACAGGAATAGGAAGAAGATTTATTATTCCAAGTTGAAGACTTATTATTGCCATCCACATTAATAAACTTAATATTCCAGCTTTCATGGCAGAATAAGAAATGGCAGCAATTTCAATTGGCCCACCAAGTTGCCGGGGAGAAGCTTCTCCTGCAATCAATTTTTTTATAAAATCTAAAACTAATGAGGCCATTTTATAATTTTCTTTTATGCTTTGACCAATGGCTTTAAATAATCCATATTTTTTTATTTTTGACTCAGGTCTTGAGAGAATCCCAATTTTCCCTTTGCCATTTTCTCTCTTTGGAGTAATTTTTAAAAGTTTTAGTTCTTTGCCTCTTTTTACTAAAAATTCCAATTCTCTTTCAGGATTACTTTGAATTAAAATATGAAATTGATAAAAATACACGGGCTGATTATTTATTTTTAAAATTATATCCCCTATTTTAAGTCCACCTTTATCAGCTGGTGAGCCTGGAGAAATCATTACAACCTCTGTATATATTTTTCCAAGAAAACCAGCATAACCCATTTGATACCTTGTTTTTGCTTCTGTTTTTAATTTAACAACCAAAATTTTATTTCCTCTTTTTATTTTAATAGAAACTATTTTCCCAGGTCTTGTCCCAATTGCAATTTCAACTTCTTTCCAAGTCTTTGTTTTTTTACCATTTATTTCAAGAATTTCATCATTAATTTTCAAATTAGCTCTATAAGCAGGAGAATTCTCCTCAATCCATCCAATTACAGGAGGCTGATCAACACATTTAGGAATAGAAACTCCAAGTAAATTCACAACTGTTATAAGAAATATGGCTAAAAGTATATTCATCAATCCTCCCATAACAAGGATAAGAAATCTTTCCCATCTCTTTTTTGCCATAAACTCATCTGGCGAACGAACCTTTTTTTCATAATCCTCCTCTCCTGCAAATTTTACATAGCCTCCAAGAGGTAAAGCACTTATTCTGTAATCAGTATCTCCCTTTTTTATACCAAATAATCTTTTTCCATAACCCCAAGAAAAAACTTCTATTCTAACTTTTAATAATTTTCCCACAAAAAAATGTCCAAACTCATGCACAAAGACAAGAATTCCAAAAACAATTAAAAAAGCTATAATAGTTTCTATTATTAGAATCATTTTTATAATCCTTTTAAAATCAATTTAGAAGCTTCATCTCTCGCCCATTTATCTATTCTAAAAATGTCATCAATACTTTCAATATTTTCTTTTTTATGTTTCCTCAAAATGCAATCAATAATTTTAAAAATCTGAATGAAATTTATCCTTTCTTTTAAGAAAGCATTAACCGCTATTTCATTAACTGCATTCAATACAACTGGAAAACTCTCGCCTTCCTTGAGTGCTTTTTGTGCAAAATCTATTGATGGAAATTTCTCTCTATCCACTGGATAGAATTCAAGTTTATTTATTTTAGCTAAATCCAATGAAAACCCGCAAGAATTATTAAGTCGCTCAGGAAAACTCAATGCATACTGAATTGGAATTCTCATATCAGTAATACTCATTTGAGCAAGAATTGATCCATCTTTTAGTTCAACCAGTGAGTGAACAATACTTTGTGGATGAATTAAAACTTCAAGTTGGGATGGTTTAACACCAAATAACCAATAAGCTTCTATTAATTCTAACCCTTTATTCATTAAAGTTGCAGAATCAATGGTGGTTTTTATCCCCATTTTCCATCTTGGATGCTTTAAGGCTTCCTGAACTTTTTTTGTTGGAAGCTCCTTAATTGAAGTTCGGAAAAAGGGACCACCTGATGCAGTCAAAATAATTTTTTTTATATTTTCTTTTTTCTCCTTATTTAAACATTGAAATATACCACTATGTTCACTATCTATTGGAATAATATTTACTCCTTTATTTTTTGCTTCTTTTACTATAATTTTTCCTCCAGTGACCAAACTTTCTTTATTTGCTAAAGCTATATTCTTTTTTGCTTTAATAGCCTGATAAGTGGGTTTTAATCCAGCTATTCCCACAATAGCTGAGACTACTAAATCATTTAAAGGATAAGTTGCTACTCTTTCTAATCCTTCTTCTCCGTATCCAACTTCTAAGTCTCTATATTTTTCTTTTATTAAATTAGCTTTATCCTTTTTTAGAATAGAAACTATTCTTGGATTAAATTTTTCAATTTGTTCCATCAAAAGATTTATATTAGAACCTGCTGATAATCCTATAACCTGAAATTTATTAGGAAAATTTTCAATTACCTTAAGTACATTTTGACCAATTGAACCTGTTGAACCTAAAATGGAAATTCTCTTTTTTTTATTGTCAGCCATTTCTAATTACTCGAATTTATAATTTCCAAATAAAATTAATATAATAATAAAAAAAGGGACTTGCAAGAATAAGGCTATCAATTCTATCCAGAACTCCTCCATGACCAGGCAAAATACTTGAAGAATCTTTTACTTTAACTACTCTTTTAAACAAAGATTCAATAGGATCACTTAATTGAGCCACAATACTTATAAATATACCACATAAAATCCCTTGTCCGATTGACATTTCTTTTAAAAAAAGAATACACCCCAGGATTGCTCCCAAAATTGCAAAAATTATTCCACCTATTGCTCCTTCCCAAGTTTTATTCGGACTCGCAATTGGAACCATTTTTCTTTTACCCCACAATTTTCCAAACATGTAAGCTCCAGTATCTCCAAGATAAACAACTGTAAGTAAAAATAAAACCAAGGCAGGAGATTTTTTTTGAATAAAAAATAGGTAATTTAGTGTGAAACTAATATAAAAAATACTGAAAAAAGTAAGAGCTAAAGACGAGGGAAAAACACTAAGTTTTTTCTCATTCTTAGTCCAAATTAAATAATAAAAGGAAAGTGATAAAAGGAAAAGAAAAATTATTACTCTAAAATCTAATTTTTCATAATAAAAGGAAAGAGCAATAAACAATGCAAAAACAAAACCAATTATTATTTGAGGAAAAATCTCTCTCTTGGAAATTAATTTATAAAATTCATAAAGTGAAAGTAAAATTATAACTTGAAGTAACAAAAAAAAACCAAAAAGTGGTAAAAACTTAATTCCACAATAAACAAATAAAATTAAAAAAAATGCTGTAGGTAATCTTCTCTTTAAACTCATTTTTTATATTCAACTGTAGTCACTCGGGGATAAACCCCCAAATCTCCTTTCCCTTTTCTGATAATCCAGAATTGCCTCTAATAAATCCTTTTTTCTGAAATCAGGCCATAAAACAGGAGTAATCCAAATTTCAGAATATGCAATTTGCCATAAAAGAAAATTAGAAATTCTCATTTCACCGCTTGTTCTAATTATGAGATCAGGATCCGGAAAATCTGAAGTATATAAAAATCGTGAAAAAAAAGATTCATTCAACTTATTGATATTAAATCCTTCCTTCGCCTCATTAAATAATTTCTTTACTGCATCAACTATTTCAGTTCTTCCACCATAATTTAAAGCTAAAATTATATACATGCGATCGTTATTCTTTGTTAAATCTATAACTCTTTTTAATTCTTGCTGAACAGACTTGGGCAAACCTTCAAATTGTCCAATCATCTTTAATGATAAGTTATTTTCAATTAAAACCTTATCCTCATTTTTTAAATAATGTTCAAGAATTCTCCATAAAGCATTTATTTCTGATTTTGGCCTTTTCCAATTTTCTTTTGAAAAAGCATAAAGGGTTAAATATTTTATTCCTAAACGGGCACAGGTCTCTACTGTTTCTTTTACTGATTTAATTCCTTCCTCATGTCCTTTAATTCGAGGAAGATTTCTTTCCTTTGCCCATCGGCCATTTCCATCCATTATAATAGCTATATGACGGGGCAGACGAGAGAAATCAATTTTGCTTAATAATTTCTCTTCCTCGCTTCCTGGCTCAATAAAGCCTTCAAACTCTTTTTTCACATCTCAAATTATATTCTTTAATATAAGAAAAGTCAAAAAATGGATTAACAGCGAAATTGATTTTTTTAATGAATTTATAAGTTGAAAGTAATGCGCCTGGGGAGACTCGAACTCCCGACACAGGGATTAGGAATCCCTTGCTCTATCCTACTGAGCTACAGGCGCACATAATTTTTTACCTTCAATATTGAATAATATCCATAATTCTAATATTTTTCAACCTCCTTGTTTATATTAGTATTTTCAACTTCACCTCCAGATAAATAAAATTAATAACTTAAAACGAAAATCTAAAAACTACAACTAAAAATTAAAAACTATCTTTTTCGCTCTTAGCATTAGTTTTTAGTTTATCGAAATTTCTATAAAAGTCACTTTTTATTAATATTCACAATAATTATTTAGGGTCATTTAAAAACTCTTTATATAATTTGCTTGACAGTTTTCTGATATAGAATTATATTTAAACTTAAAAGTTTAATTATTAAACTTTTGAGTTTAAAATGAATAGAGAAGAAAGAAAATTAAGAGAAGAATTAATGAGAAAAAAGGATATTATAGAAGCAGCAAAAAAATTATTTGCTGAAAAGGGTTATTCATTTACAACAATGGATGAAATTGCAAAAGAATCTGCATTTTCTAAGGCAACTGTTTACCATTATTTTCAAAGTAAAGGAGAGATTTTTACTGAAATTATTATAAATGAGCACCAAAAATTTATGGAAAAAGTAAAATCCATCGCAAATAGCAATCAAGAAAGCGAGGAAAAACTTAAAAAAATAATACATTATTGGCTTGAAACATACGACCAGAATAGAAATTTTCTAAGTATATTTTTTAATCCTGAAGAAAGAGAGAAAATCCAGCGAGAAATAGGTAAAAATTTTATTAGCATAATGAAAGAAAAACGCTACGAGTATAGGAGATTAGTAGGTAAAATTTTTTCAGAAGGAATTAAAAAAGGCAAATTTAAGAAATTCGAAGTAAATGATTTAGTAACAGCATTAAATGGTGTAATTCATGCTTATGCTGTGAGAAAAATTCTTGAAAAGGATAGAACAGATTTAAGAGAAAAAACTGAAACAATCTATCAAATATTTCTCACTGGAATATTATCTAAGGAGGAAAAAAGTGAAAAGAATAAATAAAAACATGGCAGTCCTTTTCCTCTTTTTCTTATTCATATTTCCCTTTATCAATTATGCATCAGAGAAATTAATACTTACCTTAGAAAAAAGCATTGAAATTGCATTAAAACAAAATCCCTATTATTTAGCTGCTCAACGAAAAGTTGAAGGAGCTAAAGCAAAAGTGACAGAAGCTCGTTCTAATTTTTTCCCGAAAATAAGCTTAAACGCAATTCATACCCTAAAAGAAAAATTATTTGAACTTGAAATGCCCTCCTTTATTCCTGGAATGCCTCCAAGGAAAGTTACAATTGACTTCACAAAAGATTATCAATTTACAATAAATTTTACCCAACCTTTGTTTACAAGCGGAAAATTATATTACACTTATAATCAAGCAAAATACAGCTTAGAGTTGACAAAGGAAATTGAAAGACAAACAAAACAGGAAGTAATTTTTGAAGTTAAAAGAGCCTTCTATGGATGTCTTCTTGCAATAGAATTTATAAAAGTCTCTAAAGAAGCAGTGGATTTAGCACAAAAACACCTTTCTAATGTAAAAAATTTATACGAAGTTGGAATGGCCTCCCAATTTGACTTATTAAGAGCTGAAGTTCAATTAGCCAATTTAAAACCTCAACTTATAAGAGCAAAAAATAATTTCGAATCAGCTTTACTAGGATTAAAAACTATTTTAGGTATTGATTTAAATGCTTCGATTGAGCTTAATGGAGAATTAAAGTATGAACCAATTGAACCTAATTTAGAAGAATGCTTAGAAATAGCATTAAAAAATAGACCAGAAATAATTCAAATAAACTACCAGGAAAAAATTGGAGAACAAATACTACGTCTTGCAAAAGTTTATAATTTTCCTACATTGTCAATAGTTGGAAATTATAACATTTGGGGAAATGAATTGTCATTGGATAAAGAAAAATGGCAAGATTTTTATAACATCAATCTTGTCCTTTCTATTCCAATCTTTAGTGGATTTTTAACTTCAGCTAAAATTGGTCAATCTAAAGCTTTTTTGAAAGAAATTAAATTAAATAAAAAAGCTCTTATAGAAAAAATAAAATTAGATGTTCAACAAGCTATTCTGAAAATTAAAGAAGCTAAAGAAACATTGGAATCTCAAGAAAAAAATGTGGAACAAGCTCAAGAGAGCGTTAGAATCGCTGAATTGAATTATTCTGAAGGATTGGCAACAAGTTTAGATGTCAGTTCTGCTCAGGTTGCTCTAACTCAAGCAAAAACAAATTACTCTCAAGCCCTTTTTGACTATTCAGTTGCATTGGCTCAACTTGAGAAAGCCATAGGAACTGATTTATCAAAAATTATAAGAAGGAGGAAAAAGTGAATAAAAATATAAAAATTGCCTTCTTGGGCTTGATAACTGTGCTGATTTCTCTTGTTGTTCTTATATCATGTCGAAATCGAGAATCTACAAATAATCAAATTGTTCAAATTGGAATTACACCTGTGAAGGTAATAAAGGCATATTTAGGGGAAATCTCTTATAAACTAACTTATACTGGAACCTTAGAACCCTGGAAAAAAATTGATATTATACCTGATATTGCTGGTAAAATTGCAAAAATTTATGTTGAAGTTGGAGATTATGTTAAAAAAGGCCAATTATTAGCTGAATTGGATACAAGATCTATTAGACTCCAATTGAAACAGGCAGAAGCAGCGTTGGCAGTGGCAAAAGCTAATTACATAGATGCAAAGAAAAATATGGAAAGAATGAAAAAACTCCTTGAAAAGAAGGCAATTTCTACCCAGCAATATGAAAAAATTAAATTAGCCTATGAAGCAGCAGAAGCGCGACTCCGACAAGCTCAAGCTACAGTAAATTTAGCTCGACATAATCTGGAAGTTTCCATTATGAAAGCCCCTTTTTCTGGAGTAATAATTTCCAAAAATGCAGAAATTGGAGATGTAATTAATCCATTAATGGGAGGATTCGCTCCTACAAAAGGCGTTCTCACACTTATGGATTTTTCTAAAATAAAAGTTGACCTTCACATTCCACAGAGTGATATCAGAAAAATAAAAAAGGATCAAAAAGCAATTTTAAAAGTAGATGCTTATCCTAAAAGAGAATTTCATGGAATAGTTCATTTGATTAATCTTGCAGCAGATCCAATTAGTAAAACTTTTCTTGTTCAATTAGTATTTGATAATCCGAATTTATTATTAAAACCTGGTATTTTTGGAGAAATTTCAATAATTACAGAAACTCACTATAATACAATTGTTATTCCAGAAAGTGCAATTATAGATAAGCATTATGTATTTATAGCAGAAAATGGAAAGGCTATTAAAAGAAAAGTAGAAATTGGTTTAAAATCTGATAATAAAGTTGAAATAATAAGCGGTATTAATGAAGGAGAACTTGTTATTGTGGAAGGAAGCTATGGTTTAGAAGAAGGTTCGCCAATTAAGATAGAAAAGGAGGAGTAAATGAATCTTCCTGAATTTTCTGTAAAAAGAAAAGTAACTGCTATTATGATAACAGGTATTTTAATTGTAATAGGACTAATAGCACTTTCAAGATTAGGACTTGATTTTTTTCCTGATATAGATTTTCCCACTGTTTCAGTAGTGACAATTTACAGCGGAGTTTCTTCAGAAGAAATTGAGACCACGATTACAAAGCCAATTGAACAAATTGTGAGTTCAGTTAACAGAGTTAAAAAGGTAAGTTCTATTTCTCAAGAGGGAGTTTCTGTCGTAATGGTTGAGTTTGAATGGGGAACAAATCTTGATTTTGCAGCACAGGATATACGCGATCGTATTGGATTATATAGGAATTATCTTCCTGAAGATGCTACTGATCCTTTGGTTGTAAAATTTAGTTTTTCTCAATTTCCTGTGATTTTCTATGGAATAATATCAGAGCACAGGAGTGTAAGAGAATTGAAAACTATTATGGAAGATAATGTTGCTGGAAGACTTGAAAGACTTGATGGAGTTGCATCAGCCCAAGTTTTCTCTCCTGAGGAAAGGGAGATTCTAATAAATGTAGATAGATCTGCTCTTGAAACAAGAAATCTAACTCTTAATCAGGTTGTGCAGGCATTACAAATTGAAAATTTAAATCTTCCAGCTGGACATATTGAACAAGCTCATTCTGAATACCTATTAAGAACTATTGGTGAATTTCAGAGTCTTGAAGATATTAGAAATATAATTATAGGTTTCACAAAAGATGGAGAACCTATTTATCTAAAAGATATTGCTGAAATTAAAGATACTATAAAAGAAACAAGATATATTAGCCGAATACAAAGGAAAAAAGGTGTGTTTATTATGATAAATAAGCGCTCAGACGCCAATACAGTAAGAACAGTTAATGAAGTTAAAAAGGAAATTGAAAAAATAAAGAAAACTCTTCCCCCTGATATTGAATTTCATGAAGTTATGGATCAGGCAGAAATGATTCAAAGAGTAACTAATCGAACAGCAAATAATGCATTAGTTGGAGGGATACTTGCTATTTTCTTTATTTTCTTATTTCTGAGAAATTGGCGTCCAACTATAATAATTGCATTAGCAATTCCTCTTTCAATAATAACCACTTTTATTGCATTTTATACTGCAGGATATACCCTTAATCTTATGACACTTGGAGGTCTTGCTCTTGGAATAGGTATGTTAGTTGATAATGCAATAGTTGTAATTGAAAATATATTTCGCCACTTAGAAGAGGGAAAAGATAGAGAAAATGCTGCTAAAATTGGGGCTTCAGAAGTTGGAATGGCAATTACAGCTTCAACTCTAACCACAATTGCTGTTTTCTTCCCAATGGTTTTTGCTTCAGGAATTACTGGGCAATTAGTTCGAGGATTAGCTCTTTCTGTTTCCTTTGCATTAATTTCCTCCCTCTTTGTGGCCTTAACCATTGTTCCTTTATTTGCATCTCTTCTTTTTAAAATAAGGAAGACAAGAGAAGAATATGAAAAGAGTTTTGGAGAAAAACAATTTTTTAAAATTAAAAATTTCTATCATAAAATTCTTTTAAAAGCCTTAAAACATAGAGTAAAAGTATTAATTGTTGCCTTTAGCCTGTTTGTTATTTCTTTAATATTAGTCTCATTTATTGGTACTGAATTTATGCCTGCAATTGATAGAAGCATGATTATATTAGATTTAAAAATGCCTATTGGTACTTCTCTTAATGAGACTGCTCGCATTGTCAATCTTGTAGAAAAAGTATTTTTAAAAGAAAAAGATGTTAATATTATAAGTTCAACCATTGGTACACCTGCTGAGGAAGATCCAATGGATATAGCAATGGGATTCTCTGCAGCTGGTCCTCATGAAAGTTTTATATGGGTTGGTTTAAAGAGCAGATCAGAGAGAAAAATTTCAACCACTCAAATATTAGAAAAAATTCGTCGTCAGCTACCTCGAATTAAAAATGCAAAATTTGAAGCAATTGATATGGGACAAATATTTTTTGGAGGTAGTAGGACTCCGATAGATATAAAGATTTATGGAAGGGATCTTAATTTAATGAAAAGAATTGCAAATAGCATTATTGAGAGAGTAAAGGATGTAGAAGGTTTAAGGGATTTAACCCATTCATTAATAGAAGGGAAACCGGAATATCAAATAAAAATAAATAGAGAATATGCTTCTCGATCAGGGCTCACAGTGGGGCAAATTGCTTCAACATTACAAACAGCTACTTTAGGAAAGATTGCTACTCGCTATCGAGTTGGAGGAGAAGAAATTGATATAAGAGTTAAACTTCAAGAGAAAGACAGAGATAGTATAGAAGATTTAAAAAAGATAAAAATCCTTTCTCCACTTGGTAATAGTATATACTTAAGCCAAGTTGCAAGTTTTTCTCCTGGTAAGGGACCTATTCAAATTACTCGCGAGAATCAAATTCGAAAAATTTCAGTAACTGCAAATATTGCTGGAAGAGATTTAGGAAGTATTATGAAAGACATAAAAAAGAAGCTTTCTGGCATAGAAAAATATCTCCCTTCAGGTTATTTTGTTGAAATTGGTGGACAATATGAAGAAATGAAGGAAGCATTTGTTGTTATGACACAAGCATTTGCTCTTGCAGTCTTATTGGTTTATATGGTAATGGCATCTCAATTTGAATCTTTCACTCATCCATTTGTAATTATGTTTACAATTCCACTAAGCTTTATTGGGATAATATTAGCACTTCTTATCACAGGTAAAATTCTAAATCTCCCTGTTCTTATTGGATTTATAATATTAGCTGGTATTGCAGTAAATAATGGAATAGTTATGGTTGACTACATTAATCAGCTTCGAAGAAGAGGTATGGATGGCAGAGATGCTATACTTAGAGGAGCTACTATTAGATTAAGACCAATACTAATTACAGCTTTTACAACAATATTAGGAATGTTACCTATGGCTTTGAGTACTTCTGAAGGAGCTGAAATGCGTGCTCCAATGGCTATAGCAGTTATTGGAGGCCTTTTTGCCACAACTTTTCTAACCTTGTTTATTATTCCAATTGTATATAGTGTAATAAATAGAATTTCTTTTAGAGAGAAAAAATAATTTTCATTCTTGTCTCCTTGGCTATGCTTACGTATAATATTAATGAAAGTGCCGAAGTGGCGGAACTGGCAGACGCGCTAGATTCAGGATCTAGTTCCCGCAAGGGAGTAGGGGTTCGAATCCCCTCTTCGGCACCATGTTTTTCTTTATTCTCCCTGATTCCCTGAACTTAAATTTAATCTCTTGGCCTTCATGAATCTGGTCAAAATGCCTCTCATCTTATAAAGAATACTTCTCTCTGTTCAACAAAACAATATTTCTTATTTTTTTATCTTTTCTCTTAGCAACTTTATAAATTCTTTAGTGGGAAATATAATCCATAAAAGTAAGACCAAAAATCCTATTGCCCAAATTGCCCATGTAAACCAATCAAAATTCATACAATCACCTAATCAAAAAATAGTCTATAAAATCCACCAGCAAAAAATAAACCCATGGAACTTACTGAAAGCCATCCTGCGGTTGCACAAAAACCTAATCCTCCTAAAAATGCACTTCCCAGAAATACTAAGAGTCCAATCATACAAATCCCGAGCATCAATTTCCCTAAGGACGATTTTGGAATTATGTGAAAGACAGTACCGGTTTCAATCTCCTCTTTGCTTGTCTTTTTTGCTTCCCAGATTGTTTCAACTTGCTTCTCACGTGCTATGTCCTTAAATATTATACTGAATATTGGTGTAAATAAGAGTGCAGCAGCTGCACTTAAAAATGTTGCATAAGTAGTTGCATTAACATTATCTGCAAATATAACAAAAACACAAAATGCTCCTGTGATTGCACCTGAGATATATCCAGCAAATGCGCCCTGCCATCCCACTTTCTTCCAGAATATACCATAAATCACAGCAACTACAAAAAGCGGCATGTCCATTATACCTATAAGTAAAAGATACGCATTTACTGCACCCAATTTCTTTGCGATAAATGAAAAAAGTAGCATGAACACCCCAATTAAAATCGTTGTAATCCTTACAACAGCCAAAATCTGCTTAGTTGATGCCTTTTTATTAAAGACCCTTTGGTAAATATCGTTTGTAAAAAGTGTTGCACTAGCATTAAGATTAGAATCTATTGTGGACATCTGTGCAGCTAAGAGCCCGCATAAGATTAATCCTAAAATACCACTTGGGATAATTTGAGTAAGCATAGTTGGAATTACCTGGTCAACTTGTGCAATTTTGGGATCAATCACTTTTGCAGCAAGTCCTGGCATATACCACAAAAGTGCAAATGGAGTGGTGATTATTCCAGCCAAGACCAATCCCTTTGCAACGCTCTTAACATCTTTTGCACCAAATGCTCTTTGAAGCATACCCTGATCTGTGCATGCCCATTGAATTCCTAAGAAAAATATAGCAATGATAAATGTCCAATTGAATTGTCCTGTTTGTGGTACAAGATTGAGGTAAGTAGAGGGAAGTTCTTGCAAAATTACTGAAAATCCACCCGCCTTTGCCATTATAAGTGGAAAGAATATTAGGGCACCTATCATCATCAAAGTAAATTGCAAAACATCGGTGAACGCTACAGACCACATTCCCCCTGCTGTTGTGTAAGCGATTGTTAAAACAGAAAATACCAAAGCCCATATTATATATGAGCCTTCGCCTGTGCCAGTTATAGCAACAGCAGCAGTTGATGCTACATATAAGACAATGCCAAGCCAAAATGAAAGACGAAATATCCACAAAACTGCAATCAAAACACGCATCCCCAATCCATATCTTTTCTCCAAAAATTCTGGAATTGTTCTTATTTTTAGACGGCGAAATATTGGAATTATGAAAAGTCCAGCTAAGACTAATGCCATATTACCTGTCCATGTATGCCATATAATGGAGATTCCTTGCTCATATGCCTTGCCTGCTTGTCCAATGAAACTATATAAATTTACATTTGATGCAGTAAGAGTTGCAGCCAAAATAAATGGTGGGAGCATTCTCCCTGCCACATAAAAATCATCTGGATTTTTTATCCACTTAAAGAAGATTGTCCCAAAAAAGAAGAGTAAAATTAGGAAGCCGCCTATAATAACTCCATCAATAAATGCCATAATTCAAATTATATAAATTTTTATAAATTTCAAAAACTTTATTTAATACTTCAATGCCTTTTCCTTAAGCATCTCTCTTGCATCCTTGTGGGATGGCATCAGCTTAAGTACTTTCTTGTAAATTTCTTCTGCCTTTTTACGCATTCCCATACCTTCATATGCAAGTGCTTGCAAATATAAGTATGAAGCGATATGTCTTTCTCTTTGATGTTTTGCAAAAGGATATTTTTCTGCATACATCTTCCCAAAAAATAACATCTCCTTAAGTATTTTTTCTGCCTCCTTTGTTTTTCCAATCGCCTGCAAGCATTTCGCTTTATAGAAACAAAGGGGAGATACAGGATTTTCATCCAGCTCTAATTTAACCTCTGCCCAAGCCTTTTTTGCTTTCTTTAGCTCTCCAATCTCCTTATATGCTTTACCCTTCCACCAAAGTATTTCAGCAAATTCTCTCACAAGTCTTCCTTGAATTGGCAAATTCTCAGGGCAAACTTCTGTTGCCTTTTCAAATTCTTTAATTGCTTTAACAAAATCTTTTTTTCTAAAATATTCCTTGCCTTTAAGAAGACGTGCTGTCCTTACATACCTCTGCATCGTGATTTTCCTCCAATCATCAAGCTTATATTTTGATCCCAATTCTATAACCTTTTTATATTTATGCTTTGCCATATACAAACCCGCAAGCATTTGAGGTAATTCTCCTGCATAATCAACCTTTGCAAGTCCCCTTTCTAAGATTTTAATTGCTTCTTCATCCCTTTTCATCTCTTTATAGATATTTGCAAGTTCTTGATAGCAAGTAAAATGTTTTGGATATAGTTTGATTGCCTTTTGATAAAAAGAAATAGCTTGCTCATATTCCTTTTTGACCTTCCAGAAAAGAAAGCCAATATTTCGAGAAGCAACTGCTAAGCATATTTTATGATGTGCAGAAATTTCTTTTATGTTTTCAGCCATTTTCATACATTTTATAAACTGCTTAATGGCTTCATTATAGCGATATCTAGAAGCAAGCAGATTTCCTAAAGCATAGCGTGCAAGAAAATCACCAGTGTTAAATTCAAGCACTCTTTTTAAAACATGAAATTCTTCAAGCCGATTTGGAAAGACATATCGCCAATTCTTAGTAGAATGTCCTCGCTTGTAAAATTCCGCAGCTTTATCTACCTCCTTAATTTGTTCATAAATATAACCTAACTGGTAATATACCATTGGGAAAAGGGATTTCTTTTTTGCAATGAGTATCCGAAGGACATCAATCGACTCTTGGTATAATCTGCAATTTGCATAAAGCCACGAAAGTTCCATATAAGAATGTTCATTCCCGCGCATCAATTTCATAAATGTATTTAGTTTTTTCTTAATATCCTTGCCTAAAACTTTTGCAAGTAAATAATCTTCAAATGCAGCAAAATGGTTGATGGGTTCTTTTCTTAAAACAGTATCAATAATTTCCTTTGCCTTTTTGAGTTGACCATATTTTCTATAACAGAGCGCTAAAAATGTCCATGCCTGTGTAAATTCCTTATTTTTACATAAAAATTTTTCAAAATGTTTAATAGCCTTTGCAAAATCTCCAAATGCTAAGCAAATTTGACCAAGACAATGGTGGGCTCTTGCATATGCATCAGTGTACTTTGTTGCTTCAGAGAATTCTTCCTTTGCTTTTTTAAAATTACCCTTCATCCAATACATTACACCAAGATAATAATGTGGCATTCCTTGATATGGATTTCTTTTAAGAGAGGCGCGAAATTCTTTTTCTGCATCTTGGTAAATCCCATTTTTAAGATAAATAATGCCAAGTTGAATATGTGCCAAAGAATGTCCTGAGTCTTTTTCTAAAACAGCCTTAAAATATTTTTCAGCTTTAACTTTATTTTGCATCCTCAGTGCCTCTATTCCAGCAAGATATATCTCCTCTATTTTCATTTTCTTTGGGTCTTCTTCCTTTTGCTTAATAGGACCTTCAAGTGGTAGTTCACTTTCGTCAATGGATATCTCTTCATATTCAATAATTTTCTTTCCATCTGAAGCGATCAAAACCATTGAAATTTTGCCCTCCTGAGACGGTATTTTTTTACGATACACCTGACCTGGCGATAGCGAAATTTTATCATTTAGGAGAGTTTGCTTCCCTGCCTTAACTAAAATATACCCATTTATAAGTTTAAAATTTACATTAAGTGCAATATTTATGAATTTTTTATCCCTCCAAATATTAATAGCCGAGTCTTTATTAGCTTTTTTAAGTCCACCAAGCCCATTTATTGGATACCAATATTCATGAAAATATCTCATCTCATATGGATTAAATATTTCATGATATTTTTGAGTTAAAAACGGGGAAGAGTCAATTTCATCATAAGGTCCGTCCTCATCAGACATAATATATGCTGAATGGAATCTACCACTTTGTGTATTGCTATAAGAAAAATACTTGGTCCCACCAATGGAATATTTGTCCCCTACGTGACAAAGTCCAGCATCAATCCCATGGTCATAATATGCAAAAAATCCATCCCATGGTTTTAATATCGACCAATCGCCACCAAATCGATGTCTTAAAGTTTTGTAGCGACTTATATCCCTGCCTCGCCAAATAGGCCATGTAAGAATATATTCTTGTGGATGATTTATAATGCGTGCTGCGGGAAATATGACTTGAGTATTCTCGTTTGGACGCACTGCAACAATTGTCCACCAGTGGTATCTATGGGGTAGAGGGGTGCGATTTATAAGCCGTGTATCTTGTCGCAAATATGCCTTTCCTGGAAATAATGTCAATCGGACTTGCCATCGCATTCGATACATGCGTTCAAGGTCTCCAATAATAATTGATGCGCTACCATCAAAGTTTCTTTGAGTTGCATAATCAATGGGCGAGATCGTCGTGGTCGAATGCGCTTTAGGGAAATTAAACTCAAAGCCACCTGATATCCATCCTCCCCGTATACCAAAATATCCTGGCTTTATCACATGGTTTGTATAGATAATATCTCTGTTATTGACTTTATCGTAAAATTGGTAGAGATGTCCCCCAAGTTCAGGGAGCACAACTACTTTAATATATTCATTTTCTAAATACACTGCCTTATAAGTTTTTGGTCTTTTTATCCATGATGCAGCGTTTTTCATAGGATATGGATAAATGGGAGTATTCCATTTCCATTCAGTAAATCGTGGGAAGGGATCATCGTCGAACATCTCGTATGTTGGAATAATTATAGTTGACTCCCAGACTTTCACATATCCTTTGGATGCAATTTCACCTTTTAATTGCTTTTGCCAATAAATGCATGTTACTAATAAAATTAGTGTTATTAAAGATAGAATTTTTCTCTTCATAACACCTCCTTTAAAATGAGTATAAGAAATTATACAATATATACAAGCATAGTCAATTAACTTGCTTGCGACACTTTATCAATAACCACTATCAAATTTTTGTGTTTTGACAAAATAGAGGACTTAAGTAAAGCCACAAGTCAAGAATTCATAGCTTCATGTGATAATTGTTCACAAGAAGGATTTGCAGTCGCACCCGCAGTAAGTACATTTGTTGGTAAGTCAAGAGAATTATAAAAGGTGATCCTTTCGGAAAGTTGTCCACTTAGTAAGTCAGGATAAGCATTCTGCAGTCAATATTTTTCCTTTTAAAAAAACTTTTCTGACATTAAGTTCTTTATCTAAAATAACAATATCAGCATCACTTCCCTTTTTAAGATATCCTTTCTTATCTTCAATATTTAATATTTTAGCTGGATTTAAAGTCAGAGTCATTAAAATTTCTTTGAATGATTTTCCAGTAAATTTAATCATATTTTTAAAGGCCGAATCCAAAGTTAAAGTGCTGCCAGATAATTTTCCTTCTTGAGTAAATACTGCTCCTTGTTTAAGCCCAGTAAATTTCGTGGCATCAGTAATTAAAATTATTTTCTCAATGGGTTTAACCTTTGTAATTAAACTAAGAATTGAAGGATGAAGATGAACGCCATCTGCAATAACTTCCACTGAGACTTCATCGTTGAAAAGTAAAGCTCCGGCTGCCCCAGGCTCTCGATGAAATATACCTCTCATTGCATTAAAAAGATGAGTAGCGTGTTTAATTCCCGCTTTTATGGCTTGTTCTGTTTGCAAAAAATTAGCATTAGTGTGTCCAGCAGAAGGAATAATTTTTTGATTGATTAACCAATAAATAAAATTCATTGCCCCTTCAATTTCTGGAGCTATGGTCATAATTTTTATATTTTCTTCAGAAGTTTCAATATATTCTTTCATTTCATTCAGAGAAGGTTTCCTGATAAATTTCTTTAATTGGACCCCGCTCTTTTCTTTTGAAATATAAGGACCCTCTAAATTAAGTCCAAGAATATCAGGAATTTCTTTAAATTCTTTTTTGACTTGAATTAAAGCTTTTATTGTTTTAATTATTTGCTGATGGGAAGCAGCCATTACAGTAGGCAAAAGAGAGGTGGTCCCATTTTTCAAATGAGTTTTTAGGGCCTTGACTATTGATTCTGAAGAGGAATCCATAAAATCAGCTCCCCCACCTCCATGGAGATGGATATCAATAAAACCAGGAACAGCAAGATGATTTTTAAAATCAAATATTTCTATTTCCTCTGGAATTTTTAATTCATTTATTTCATTTATTTTGCCAACCTTGGTTATCTTTTCCCCTTTAATAAGGATAAATCCATTTTTTATTAATTCTAAAGGAGTATAAATATCGCAATTTTTAATAATTTTATATTCTGACATTTTATTTTAGGAAATCTTTGACTTTTTCTTTATTACGATAAACCCACTGATAGTGGTCTTTTCTGGTCAATAAAAAAGCAGCTTCTTGGTCAATAATAACTTTAGCTTGGGGATGAAACTGAAGAACTGAAGCTGGCACAGAGGCAGTGATTGGACCCTCTACACATTTAAAAATTGCCTCACTTTTGTTTCTACCAGTAGCTAAAAGAACAATCATCTTAGCTTCCATTATTGTTCCAATGCCCATAGTTAAACAAAATTTTGGCACATCTTCTTTGTTTTTGAAAAAACGAGCATTATCCTCAATAGTCTCCTGAGTCAAAGTTTTAACCCTTGTTCGAGAGGATAAAGATGAACCCGGCTCATTAAATCCAATATGTCCATTCCTACCAATGCCCAATATTTGAATATCAATTCCACCAAAACTTTTAATTTTCTCTTCATATTTTTGGCATTCAGTTTCAATATTTTCAGGCTTTCCTTTAAGCCGAAAAATATTTTCTTTTTTAATATTAATATGCTGGAAGAAATTTTTTTTCATAAAATAGGCAAAACTTTGAGGATGATCTTCATCTAATCCCAAATATTCATCCAAAGTAAAGGTAACCACCTGAGAAAAATCAATTTCTCCTTTCTGATATAATTCTATAATTTTTTTATAGACGCCAAGAGGTGTGCTTCCTGTTGCCAAACCTAAAACTAAGTTATTTTTTCTTTTCCATTCTTGGAGAATAATGTTGGCTGCTTCCTGACAAATTTCATCATAATTTGTTGTAATTATTACTTCCATTTTAATATCTCCGAAATTTGTTTTTTAAATTGCCATACTATTTTTTCTGCTTTCTCTCGACTTTTGGCTTCAGCAATCAATCTAATTATTGGCTCTGTATTAGAAGGTCTGAGATGAATCCAATAATCTTTGAACTTTATTTTCAAACCGTCTATTAAGGAGATTTCTCCTTTGCTCATGTATTTTCTTTTTAATTGTCTTATAATTTGATGAGCTTGTTCAGGTGTTCCTCTAATTTTGTCTTTAATTATATAATATTTAGGGATTTCTTTTTGAAGCTCAGAAATTGTTTTTCCCGAACAAGCCATATATTCTAAAATCAATCCCATAGCAGTAAAGCTGTCTCGACAGGGATGAATATCTGGCAGAATCACACCTCCATTTCCTTCACCTCCAATAGCTACTCTTTCTTGCTGAGTTAGAATCTGCTCAACTACATTTATCTCGCCGATCTTGGTCCTGATAACAGGAACATTAAATTCTTTGGCAATATCATCTATTGCTTGCGAAGTAGATAAATTAACAACTATTATTCCAGGATTTCTACTTAAAACATGTTTAGCTGCTAATATCAAAGTTAACTCTTCTCCGATTGGCTCTCCTTTTTCATTTACGATGGCTAATCTATCTGCATCAGCATCCTGGACAAAACCAATATCAGCTTTTTTTTCAATCACTGTCCGACATAGTTTGGCGATATTCTCTGGAACAGGCTCAGGATGATGAGCAAAGGAACCATCTGGCAGAGCATTAATTAAAGTCACTTGACAACCCAAAGCTTTTAAAAAATGAGGAGCAAGCACTGCTCCTGCCCCATTACAACAATCAATTACCACTTTAAACTTCTTTTGGCCAATTATATCAACATTAAAATAGGATAATAATTTCCTCAAATGAAGTTCAGTTGGGTTCTTTTCAAATTTTGGATTTTTATATTTATCTACTTCAACCAGAGAAAACTCTCCCTGATGATATATATCTAAAAATTCTTCCATCTGATAATAATTTAAAAATAGGCCATCTTTATTAATAAATTTCAAGCCATTCCATTCTTTTGGGTTATGACTGGCTGTAACAGCTATGCCTCCAATAGCTTTAGTTTCTTTTGTTAAAATCTGAATAGAAGGAATAGGGCATATACCAATATCAATTGGTTGACAACCAACCGACAAAAGTCCAGATAAAACTGCTTTTTTAACCATAGTGCCTGAAATTCTTGAATCTTGCCCCACAATTACTCTGCCTTGTCCTAAGTAAGTGCCAAAAGCCTGAGCAAAAGAAGCTATAAGTTGAGGGGTTAAACTTTCGCCCACAATCCCCCTTACACCTGAAATGCTTATTTTTAAAGATGTCGCTCTATTCATTTGACCAATAAAGAAATAAAATTAATTACCTCTTCTGCTTTTTCCCGAGCTCTTTCTTTTGATTTATCTTCAACAATTACCCTAATCATTGGTTCTGTAGCTGAAGCTCTTACATGAATCCACCCATTATTTATTTCCACCTTTACTCCATCTGAACAATCTATCTTTTGATTCAAATAGAGTTTTTTTACTTCATTTACTACTGAATGAACCTTAGTAGGAGGACAGTATATTTTCTGTTTAATAATATGATATTTGGGAAGCTCCTTAATCAATTGAGAGATTTTCTTTTTCCTCTTAACTATCATTTCTAAGACCAAACCCATTGCTAAAAATCCGTCAAAAGCGGGTTGAAATTCGGCAATTGCTATCCCACCACTTCCTTCACCAGCTATAACTCCATCTTCACTAATTAATGAGTGAATGGAATATGATTGACCTACTTTGGTTTTAACTACTGGACAATTATTTTCTTTAGCTACATCTTCGATCATCTTTGAAGTGGAATGATTGGTAACTATTGTTCCTGGATTTTTCTTTAAATAATAATTAGCTATTAAAGGAAAGGTATACTCCTCAGATAGAGTTTCCCCATCTTCTGCCACAATAGAAACTCGGCTGACATCGCTATTTAAAAGAAACCCAACATCAGCTTTAATAATCTTAATAATTGAAGCCACTTCTTGAGCATTTCTCGGTCGGGGCTCTGGGTCATGTGGAAAATATCCATTTGGTTCATTGTTGAGAGGAATTAATTTACAATTCAAATACTGACAAAACAAATCTATAATTTTCGCTCCAGCTCCATTACAAGGGTCAATCACTACTTTTAAATTTGCCTTTCTAATTGATTCAGCGTCTAAAAATTTACTCAAATTTTCAAAATAAACATCGAGATAATTGTCAACTGATTTTATTTTCCCTAATTTATCTGAAGAAATTTTAGTAAATATTCCTAAATGATAAATATCTAAAACCTCTTCTCCTTGAAAAACATTCAAATAAGTGCCTTCTCGATTAATAAAAGTCAAGGCATTCCATTTTGAGTCATTGTGTCCAGCAGAAATTGATATTGCTCCCTCAGCCTTAAATTTTTTAACCATATATTGCAAAATTGGAGTTGGACAAATTCCTAAGTCTAAAACATCACAGCCAGTGGAAATTAAAGCTGAAAGACAGGCTGAGTGAAGCATTGGGCCCGAAATTCTGGTGTCTCGAGCCACCAAAACTGGTTTTGAATTTAAATAAGTGCCAAAAGCACAGGCAAAATTCATTACTAATTCTGGAGTAATTGTTTCTCCCACAATTCCTCTTACTCCTGATATTCCTATTTTTAACAATTTCATCGAAAATCCCTTTTGTATTTTAATAAATTTAAGGGTAAATTTGCAAATAAGCATTTCAAATTTGCCCATTTGCCCGTAATCAAGAAAAAGAAGGTAAGACTTATATTAGACTATAAAAAGAAATACTAAAATTTCATTAGTCTTATTTGGCTGAAAAGAGAATATTTATTTGACTTTTTAAAGTACTTTAAGCCTGTGCGAAAATATATTTATCACCAATACCTCGGAAAATTTTCATGGGCTAATAGAGAAAACACATAATAGAATGGAAAGGTTTTTTTCAATCAGTAAATATAAAAAAGAAAGTTCAATTTAGTAATCGAATTTCCTCTTTGGTCCTTTATTTTTTCTCAAGATCATGTAAAATTGCTTTCACTGCTTCTGCTTCAGGTGCATTAGGAGCTAATTCCAAAAATTTTTTAAAATTTTCAACACTTTTTTTTATATCTCTTTTTCTTAAATATAAAAGACCAAACTGATAATAAGTATTGGGTAAAGAAGGGTCAAGCTCTTTTGCTTTAAGTAAGGATTCTATAGCTAAATCATCTTTTTTTATACTAAAATAAAGAGCTCCCAAGTTAACATAAACCTTTGCATTATTAGGATTTATATCAGAAGCTTTTTTATAAATCTCTATTGCTTTTTCCTCATTACCTTTATTAACATAAGCTTGACCAAGACCAAAATATGCTTCTATAAAATCAGGTTTTATCTTTATAGCTTTTTCCATATTTATTATTGCATTATTTAAATCCCCTTTATATAAATAAGCTAATCCTAAATTGTAATAACCCTCTGCAAAGTCTGGTGCATATTTGAGAGCAGTTTGAAATGCTTCAATTGCTTTATCGAATTTTTTTTGCTGATAGAATTGGATGCCTTGAATAAAATTATTTTTTGCATTCCCTAAGGCTACTTTCTTTTCAATAACAATATCCATTTTTAACTCTTCTCCTGCTCTAATATAGATTTTTTTTCTAAGAGTTTGATAACCTTCTATTTCAACAGTGAGTAAATATCTTCCTGGTTCAATTCCTCTACGATAAAATTTTCCCTTTTTATTGCTTTTAAAACTAAAGCTCAAATTTCTTGCAATTAAAGTGAGGGTAATTTTGGCATTTGGAACAGGATTTCCCTCTTCATCTTTTACTGTGCCTCTAAATTTTGCATCCTGTGCATTTAATATAAAATAAAATAATAAAATGAAGGTTATAATAATTAGACGTACTTTTCTATTCTTTTTTAAGCACATAAAATTTTAATTTTTAATTCAGGGAAGGGAAATTTTTTATAACTTCCCTTCCCTTTATTTTTTAATAGAATTTAAAATTTAAGCCTTAATCCAAGCTGAACTCTTCGTGGAGGCCAAATATCCCTATAAACCCACTGTTGACCAGAAACTAATGAATAATCCATCATTCCATATGGTGTGGCTCTATTCAGAAGGTTGAACACTTCAAAGCGCGCAAGTAAACGAATTCTATCCGTGATTTTAAATCTTTTTTCAAGGCTTAAATCTAATAAATAAGAATCAGGCAATCTATGATCATTATCTCCTCTCCTTTCTACTGGTACATTTGCACTTCCTTGATTCAATCCATATATTGTTGCTACACGACAATATGGAGTTCCATCTTGAATTTGGAAATTTACACTTGCAATTATATCAAATGGGAAAATATAAGTTCCAAGAATTTTTATACTATATCGACGGTCTCCAGGTAGAGGGCCTTCTAAATTAAGGAAATTATTTGGATCTCTTGAAGCAGCATTATTCCATAAAATATTTTCACTAAAAATTTGACGCGTCACTCCTCGAGGATTCAATCCCCACATTTTTGAGAAAGTAAAGGAAGCAGAAAGTTGCCAATTATTAGACATTCGTTTATTGAAAACAATGGATAGCATTCGAAACCGAGCATAAAATCTATCTGGATTAGAAATAATAATCTCAGGATATTCAGCTTTTAAATTATAAACTTGAATTGGATTTCCTGTATAGGGATCTGGAACTGTAATTAATTCGTAGTAGTCATCCCAAGTGCCTACTGCTGGCTTGAAACCAATCATGTCCTTAGTCCACTTCTCTAAATAAGTAATACTTAGACCAAAATTTGGTAAAATTTCTCTATCAATGCCTATTGAGAACTGATCAGAATACGGATTTTTTAAATTTGGATCTACAGCTATTAGTTCAGGTTTATAGGATGTTACTAACTCCCATTCTACACCATTCCACCAATACATATACCAAACAGGTGAAGTTGGAGATGGTAACATCCAATTTCCATAAATTATTTGATCATAATATCGTCCTATATTAGCCCTTAAGAGTGTTTTGCCATCTGGAGTCAATTTAAATGCCAATCCAAATCGAGGTGAAAACACACTCCATTTTACAAGATCTGGTCTTCCAGGCACTATTTCACCAGTATCAACCCAATCATAATTAACAGGATTAACCTCTATAACTGGTTGATCTGGAATCCAACCAACATTACGGTCATATCTTAATCCTACATTTAAAGTCAAACGATCACTTACAGTCCATGTATCATCTATAAAAATTCCAATCTGTTCATTAGCTGCACCATAATGATAAGGAGCCATTTCATATTTATATCGATATAAATAAGGCACTCCAGCATAATAATATGTGTAATCTACATATACAACACCAGCACTATAGCCACCTTTAACATCTGAACGTCCTCGTGCATATTGAACACCAATTTTAAAATCATGGTCACCTGCAAGAAAATCTTCAGCAAAATGAGATAAAGAGGCATTTATACCATGTTTTAATGGTTCGAAGTAAAAAAGCCACCATGGTCCACCAGAAATAACTCCTGTATTAGCATTATAATAGGTTGGTCCTCTGTAGTAACTATAGGGATAACCTTCAACTTCTACAAGAGACTCATAATAATCATAACCACCAGAATAATTATATTTTAACTCAAACAAAGTTCTATCAGTAAGAACAGCTGTCAGAGAAAAACTTCCTGTTGGCAATCCCCCTCTTTCTGAACAAACCGCTTCTCGATTGCCATATTCTGGAGTAAAAGCATCTGGAAGATCAAACCATTCGTAATTAAAGAAACCACTTAACTTTATATTTTTAGTAAGTTGAATAGTTGTCTTGAAAAATATCTGTGTGTCATCAAATTTTGAATAATATCTTGGATCTGTGCCAACTGGTGTAGAAGCATCAACTTGTTTCCATATTGATAAGAAGAACCACATTTTATCTTTAATGATAGGTCCCCCTAATTGAAAACTCACATCATAGAACTCTTCCCTGTGATAAGGAAATTTTTCTTCTGGAGTAATATAGCCTGCATTAAGAAGTTCCTGAATATAATCTTTTGAATTATCATCTGTAAGTTTATTGTGTTGAAAAAGATAGCCAGCTCCTCCACTAAATTCATTTCCACCTGATTTCGTTACAATATTGATTGTTACACCCATAAAATTACCATATTCTGCCTTGCCCCCAATTCCTATAATTTGGAGTTCTTCAACTACATCTGGATTTAACCAGGCCCAAGCTGCGCCATAATCTGGTGCAGTGGTATCGACCCCATCAAAAAGATAAACATTTGATTCAGAACTTGTTCCATATGCTACAGTTCGTGTAGAATCAGTTGTTCCATAATGAGACCAAAGTCCTGGTGTTGAATTCACTAAATCAAAGAAACACATTCTTAACAATGGTAAATTCTCCATTACTTCACTTTCCCAAGTTGTAGATACTCCAGATTTTGTTACATCTACTACTGGTGTTTCTGCAATTACAGTAACCCTTTCTTCAACCTTAGCTATTTTCAGTACAACATCTAAGGTAACTGTTGTATCTACTATAACATTAATTCCCTTTTGTGTAAGAGTTTGAAAACCTTCAAGAGAAAACGTGAGTTCATAAATACCAGGAGGTAAACTTGGAAAGTAAAATAAACCCTTTTCACTCGTTGTTGTTGTTCTTGGACCTCCTATTAGAGCAGGACCCTTAATTTCTACAGTTACTCCAGGCAGAACTTCACCCTCTTCATCTTTAACTACTCCTTTAATAGAACCTGTAAGTATTTGGCCGAACATGTAATTTGTAATACCCATAATTGTAAGGAAAACCAATAAAAGAAGAAATTTCTTTTTCATTTTACTACCCCCTCCTCATTGATTTTTCCTTTTATTTGTGTGGATAGCTTATCACCACTAGATAACAAAGTTAAGTAAAAATTAAGACTAAAAATGTTATGCAGGCAATTTATTTAAAAAATTGTAAATTTAAGATAATATTTACTACTTCCCGAAACCTTTTTGTAATTGTTTTGCTAAACTCACATGATATTTAGATTTTTGATATTTTCCCATTCTATTATAAATATCAGCGAGTATAAAATGGGATAGAATAGTTGTTTTTAAATCAGGTTTTAAACTGAGTCCTTTGAGAGTTAATTTTTCAGCTTTAATTAAATCTTTCCCGACATCCATATAACATTTGGCTAAAAAAACATAAGCTTTTGGAAAGTCATTTTTCTTTTTAATGCAATTTTCAAATTCTTCAATAGCTTCATATATTTTCCCTTTTTTTATATATAAAAGACCAAGATTAAAATCAGGCCTATAATTAAAAGGACAAGTTTCTTGCTCTTTTTTATATTCCTGAATAGCTTTTTCATAATCTCCTCTCGCTTCATGAATTAAAGCTAAGTTAAAATGAGCATTTAAAAGAGAACTTTGCAATTCCAGTGCAGTTTTTATTTCTCTTTCTGCAATATTATACATCTGCTTTTTTATATAACATGCACCTAATTTATTATGAAATATAGGGGATTCGGGATCAAGCTCAAGACCTGCTTTTAAATACTTAATGGCTTCATCAATTTCCCCTTTATCGTAAAAAATATCTCCTAAATGTAAAAAGGGTTTTTTATCACGCGGATCCATTTCTATTAATTGTTTAAAACCTCCTATTGCCTCTTCATATTTTCTTAGGGTTTTATAAGTTAATGCTAAACCCCAAATAGCTTCATAATAGTTAGGATCAATGGCAAGAGCCTTTTTATATTCTTCGATAGCATTTTCATATTTTTTTTGTCTGAAATAAATATTTCCAAGAATATAGCGTGCCTCAAGAATGTTTTTATCTTTCTTTAAAACCTCTTTAATTTTCTTTTCAGCTTGAATAATTTTTTCTTCAGTAACTAAAAATTGCGCTATTTTTATTTCATTATAAAGTTCAATTTTATCCTTTGGATCTGCCAATTTACCCTCATCTTTCTTCAATGGAGCATGAAAAGATCCTAAATATCCCAAGGCTTGAAGTTTGATTAAGGAATCACTATCCATTTTTCTCGGCCCCTTCTTTTCTATTTCTTCAGCTGAGTATTCTTTAATTAAACTCATTAATTCTTTTTCCATTTTTGCAGAGATAGAATTTTTCTTATAAAATAAATTAATTGTTTCTTGGGGATCAGTATAAACATCATAGAGTTCTGGTTTAGGAGCATAAATAAATTTATATTGATTTGTGCGAAGTGATTTTAACTCGCTCCAACCATAATGGTATCTCGGCCAATATGTCTCACTATAAGCAAAAAATTCTCTATTTTTTTCTTTTCCTAATATGAAAGGTAATAAACTTTCTCCTTGCACACTTGTAGGAATTTCTGTATTAACAAGATTTAATATTGTAGGCATAATATCTATACTTCGCACTTGATTAGTTACAATCATTTTAGAAAACTTCTTTTCAGGAAATCTTATAATTAGAGGAATTTTTAAAACTGCATCATAAATAAAGAAGCCGTGTGCACTTTCCTTATGTTCTCCAAGACTCTCTCCATGATCTGAAGTAAAAATAATAATAGTATTATCTAATATTTTTTTTTCTTTCAAATGATTATAAAATTCACCAATTAATTTATCAACAAAAGCTATTTCTCCGTCATATAAACCATAACGTCTTCCCTTAAATTGAGTTTTAAAAGGTTCTGGAGGACTATATGGAGTATGTGGATCATAAAGATGAATCCAAGCAAAAAATTTTTTATTAAGATTTTTATTAAGCCATCTATAGAATTCAGCAAGAACTTCATCTCCTTTTCTTTGTACAGCATCCAAGCTTATTGTCTTGTATTTGGTAAGATCAAAATTATCATAATAATAATCAAATCCTTGATTAAGACCCCACCTGGAATCAAGTACAAATGCTCCAATAAAAGCACTGGTTAAGTATCCTTTATTTTTAAGTACTTCAGCTAAAGTAATCTGATCATCTTCCAAATAAAAGCTCCCATTATCGCGGACTCCGTGGTAGAGAGGATAAGTTCCTGTAAAAATTGAAGAATGAGAAGGAAGAGTAAGAGGAACTTGGCATATTACATTTTTAAATAATATACCTTCCTTTGCTAAACGATTAATATTTGGAGTTTTCACCCCTTGGTATCCATAACATTCTAAATGGTCAGCTCGAAGAGTATCTATTGTAAAAATAATAACATTTACTTGATTTACATCTATTGGAGACATTAAAGATATATAAGATTCTAAAATTTTCTTAGGAGATTCTTTTAAAATTTGGAGAATAAAAAATAAAATTATAATAAAAATGCAAATGCTAAAAATAAAGGAAATAATTAAAATTTTTCTTTTTTTTATCATTTTTAATATTATAATATCCAAAAGTTTTTAATCATTCAATAACAATCAAACTTGATTTAGTTCTAAAATAGTTATATTTATATATTTGAGAAAATGAAGCTAAAGAAAAGAAAATTTTTAATTTTTTTAATTTTTCTATATTTATGCTTTCCAATTAAAAGTTTCACTGAGAAAACAACTATTAAAGAATTGCCATTAGAATATAAAAAATGGCTTGAAGAGGAAGTTGTTTATATTATTACTCCAACTGAAAAAGAAGTCTTTTTACAACTTAAGACTGACAGAGAAAGAGACCTCTTTATTAAAGCTTTCTGGAAACAAAGAGATCCAACACCAGGCACTCCTGAAAATGAATTTAAAAAAGAACATTATAGAAGATTAAATTACGCTAATATCCATTTTGGTAGGCAAGCAGCCAAACCAGGTTGGAAAACTGATAAAGGTAGAATTTATATTATATTAGGTGAGCCTCAAGATATTGAAAGAATTATTGGAGACACAGGAATTTATAATACTGAAATATGGTTTTATCAGGGATTAACAAAATACGGTCTCCCACCTGCATTTTTCCTAATTTTTTTTCAAAAATATGGAAGTGGAGAATATGTATTATATAGTCCAATAAATGATGGACCACAAGCTCTAATGCCTTCTTATTTAGAAGACCAATCAAATTACATCTTAGCTTATAAAGCTTTGAAAAAAATAAATCCTAAATTAGCTAAAATTTCTCTTTCCCTTATACCAGGAGAATCAAGTCGATTTCTTCGCCCATCACTAAGCTCTGATTTATTAATTCAAAATATTTTCAGCCTTCCTCAAAGAGAGTTTAAAGATATATATGCAAAAAAATTTTTAATGTATAAAGATATAGTAGAAGTAGATTATACGACCAATTACATTGATAGTGACTATTCATTAAAAATTCTATCGGATCCGTCTGGTATTATCTTTATTCATTATGTAGTTGAAATTCCAAAATTTTCTGTCCAACAATATAAAAATAAATATTCAACTCATTTAAAAATAAATGGTAGTGTGTCAGATCTTAAAGGAAAAATAATATATCAATTTGAAAGATCCTTTACTGTAGAATTCAGCGAAGCTGAGCTAAAAAAAATTTCTTATAGACCTTTTAATCTTTATGATATGTTTCCTATACTTCCAGGAAATTATAAAATATCAATTATTATAAAAAATGAAGTCTCAAAGGAATTTACTTCCTTAGAAGAAAACATAATTGTTTCCAAAGATAAATCCCTTTATATGAATCCTCTGATTTTAGGATACAGAAAAGAATTGGATTCTTCCAAATCAAATAACTTAAGGCCATTTAAAATAGGAAATTATCAAATTTATTATCAACCAAAAAAGATTTTCCATTCCCGGGACAAGTTAGTTTTAGTTTTTCAGGTTTTAAATATGAATTCTAATTTATATGAAAATGGAATGTTTAAATTTGAATTTTTTAAAAACAATAAGCAATTTATAACTTTGACAAAAAAAATTAGTTCATATAAAAACAAATTAAATTTTATAGAAGAATTTATACTTAAAGATTTTCCTCCAGCACATTATTGGATTAAAGTTTCCCTTTTAGATAAGAATAAAGAAATTCTTTCAGAATGGGAAGAATTCGAAATAACACCAGCTCCATATATACCTCGTCCTTGGGTATATTATAGAACTTTATTACCTCCTGAAAATTCTATTTATTCATATATTCTTGGTAAACAATTTTTTAATAAAGGGGAAATAGAGAAAGCTAAAGTTAAATTTGAAAATGCTTATTATAAAAATCCTAATTTTCTTAATTATGCCATAAGCTTAGCAGAAATTTATTATATTCTAAAAGAATTTGATAAAATTAAAAAGATTTTACAGCCTTTCTTAATTAAAAATAATATTCCCTATCAAGTCTACTTTCTATTAGGAAAAGCTTATAATGCATTAGGAGAATTTAAAAAGGCTATTTCCATTTATAATGAAGCAATTTCTCGTTTTGGAGAAAATCCTAATCTTTTAAATTCCTTAGGTGATTGTTATTATAAAATTGGATTTTTAGAAAAGGCTTTAATTATGTGGAAAAGATCATTAGAAATAAATCCTCGTCAATCTGAAATTAAGAGAAAAATTGAATCTATAAAGAATTAATGATTTGTAGAAGACTGAATTTCTTTTCCTTTTCGTGCATATTTCTGAGAGAGCTCATTATTTCCCAATCTATTATATAAATCTGCTAAAAGGAAATATCCAAAAGGTAAATATTTTTTATCAGGTTTTAAGGACAATCCCTTTTTAACCAATTCTATTGCTTTAATATAATTTCTTTGCTGATTAAGATAAATACGAGCAAGATAAAAATAACTTAAAGGAAAATTTGGATTAATTTCAATTGTTCGCTCTAAATACTTTTCCTCATTTTCTGAATCACCGAGAATTCTATATATCCTTGAAAGATTATAGCTTGCTCTAAAATTATGAGGGATATTTTCTAATTCCTTTATATATTCTTCTGCAGCCTGAATTAAATCTCCCTTTTTTTCAAAAAGTTGAGCATAATTATAATGGACATTTGTTAATTTCGGATTGAGTTCTAAGGCTTTTTTAAGATATTCTTCTGCTTCGTCCAATTTATTTTGAATTATAAAAATTCCTCCTAAAGCACTATATGCAGAAGCAGAATAAGGATTTAATTCCAGGCAATTTTTATAATATTTGACCGCTTTATCATATTTTTTTTGAAAATTATTTATATTTCCCAAAATAAAATATAATTGGGAATCTGGAGGAACATTCTCAATTGAATCCAGAATAATTTTTTCTGCCTCTTTAAATTTATTCATTTTTATATATGAATTTGCAATATTAATAATAGTGAAAGTATCATTTGGTTTCTTCTCAAGTGCTTTAAAAAAGTATTCAATAGCTTCTTCAAATCTATTTTCTTTAAAATATAAATTTCCTAAGGTAAAGTAAGCATCAATTACATCTGGATCTTCTTTTATTATTTCCTCAATTATTGAGACTGCTTTTTTAAATTTTCCTTGAAGTCCTAATTCCCTTGCTCGTGAAAGACGGTTGAAAATTGTAATTTTATCCTTTGGATCTGCCAGTGCTTTTCCTTCTAATTGAGATTGATCAGTAAAACTACCTATATATCCAAGAGCAGTAAGTTTTTGTCTTGTTTCTTCATCCATGTGTCGGTAATCTATTTGAAATGCATTTTGACTTGTTTCTTCCATAAATCTATCAGCTAGTCTTCTTAATTTATCTAACTCATCTAAATATGTTGAAGCTAAATTAATTTTTTCATCAGGGTCATTAATTAAATCATATAATTCCATTCTTGGAGCAATTATTAGCTTAAATCTTTCATTCTGGATTCCTTTCAACTCACTCCATCCATAATGGAATCGTGGATAATAAGTCTCAGAATAAGCAAAATTATTTTTAAGTTTTTTATCTTTAAAGAACAAAGGAACCAAACTTTCACCTTGAACTTGGGAAGGTATTGGAATATTAGCCATTTCTAAAATTGTGGGCATAATATCAACCAGAGAAACAACCTGAGATCGGGATAAGCCTTGTAATTTTTCAAAAGGAAATACGAAAATTAATGGTACATGAATAGCTTCTTGATAAATAAAAAATCCATGAGTGCTTTCTTTATGTTCCCCAAGACTTTCTCCGTGATCCGAAGTAAAAATGAAAATTGTCTTGTCAAGGAGTTTATTATTTTTTAGGTAATTCCATAATCTACCAAGCTGGTAGTCAGTATAAGCGACTTCTCCTAAATAAGGTCTTCCTAAATATTTTTCATAAAAGGGTGAAGGGGGGTCATAAGGTGTATGAGGATCATAAAGGTGTATCCATGTAAAAAATTTTTTGTTTTTATATTTCTCTAACCATAAAAGAGTTTCATTAATTACTTCTTCTCCTCTGCGTTGAACTCTTCCTAAAGAAATTGTTTTATATTTACTTAAATCAAATTTATCGAAGTAATAATCAAAACCTTGATTTAACCCCCATTTAGAATCAAGAACATAAGCTGCAACAAAAGCAGCAGTATTGTAACCCTTTTCATTAAATAATTCAGCAAGGGTAATCAATTCCTCCGGCACTAAAAAACCTCCATTATCCCTTACACCATGAAAAATTGGTTGGGTCCCAGTTAATATTGAAACATGAGATGGTAGAGTGAGAGGAGTCTGAGCAATACACCTTTCAAATTTAACACCTTTTTTAGCAAAAAGATCCATGTATGGAGTTTGAATTTGATTAAAACCATAACAGTGAATTCTATCAGCTCGAAGAGTATCTATTGTAATGAGAATATAATTGTAAGTTTTATTTCCTTTAAGTTTTGAAAAAGTTAATCTTTGAGGTTTAATGAATAGAAAATAGATTAAAAAAGAAATCACTATGAGAGAAAAAACAATTAAGAGAAAAACCTTTTTTCTATTCATTCTTTTATAAATTTTACCAAAAACTAAAATTTTAGTCATGATTTTTCTAATTGGAGTAAGTTTGCGGAAAATTTAAAAAATGAGGAGAATAATAAACCTCAACTTATTGGAAAGAATTAAAAATTTAAACTTTTAAAAAATAGCTTTTAAATATTTGAGTAAATTAAATTTTTTTGTTTTTTTAAATTAAATGAAGGGGTGACAAATAGCTTGTCACCCCTTTAGGATTAATTGAGAGAAGAATTAGAACATTAATCGGATTCCGACTCTTGCCTGACGTGGACGAACTATACTATACAAATAGTGTCCATTTGTTGAAGGCCACTGTCCTGGTTTCCAATCAGCGCCAGCACCTACTCTTGTGCCCCATCTCAAAATAGTATCATCATTAAATACATTGAAAACATCAAATATTATCCCGAGGCGATATTTTTCCGCAAGTGTAAAGATTTTCTCAAGTCGAATATCCAGAATCTTTTGCATTGGATAATGGTGTGAGCCACGAGGTTCTGTAAAAATATCCCTATATCCTTGAGCTAATCTGACACGATAAGTTCTTGTCCAAGCTCTACCCGTAATTGCTCTAAAATAAGCAGTGAAGGCAATATCAAATGGAAGTATATAAGTTCCTTGAATTTTCAGCATGTGAGTTGGATCATTTGAGCAATGTCCTTCTGCATTAAGCCAGTAATTTGGATCCCATGGTCTTCTCCGTCCATAACCAGAATATCCTATATCGTCATAAGCATAATTATCAATTGTTCCTGTCGCTTCACCATATACATAAGATGCCACTAATTGCCATTTATTAGAGAATCTCTTGTTGAATAAAATCTCTATACCCCAATATTTTCTATATGCATCATCAAGAATCCAAGGCAATCCCTTTTCGAGATTATCAATCACATAATGGTGTTGGCCAACATTTGTCTGATTATACGCTGTATATGGAACACCAGTCTCTGGATCATAAACAGTTGTCTTTTCATATTGTGCCAGTGTATCAATTCTTCCAATTATATTGTGCCATTTTCTATAAATGAAACTTAAGGTAAGAGAAGCATCTGTAAATAACTCTCTTTCTATACTCAATGTGAATTGATCCATATAAGGATGCTTAATATCATCTGCCATCTCGTATAATTGTTCATACTTTATTCTAAACCACTCCACCCATTGTGTACCACTCCACCAATAACCAACAAAGTCACTGAAAGCTTCTGGTGGATTCAAATCAGAATGAATAGCAGCATACATTCCTTCAGTGTACTGACCATAATGGGCTTTAAATACTGTGGTATGATCACCAAAAATATCAAATGTGAATCCAATTCGAGGAGCAATACGGAAAGTCTTATACACAGTTCCTTCAACATCCTTTATAGTTCCATACATCTGGCTAAAACGAACCCCTAAATTCAAATTCAAACGATCTGAAATCTTCCAAGCATCTTGAGCAAACCCTTCTACACGAGTATATCTTGTATTTGTGTCATAACCTTCATATTGATAGGCAAGATAAGGACCATAAAAATCCAAATAGAACATATGATTAGGACCTGTATAGCCAAATCTATTCCTTACTCTTCCATGCTCGAATTCCACTCCAAATTTGAAATCATGATCACCTTTTATAAAATCTTCAGCATAGTGCGTAACAGACATATTTGCTTGGTATCTGGCTCTATCCGCATAATAAAACCAACCTGCACTTGTGTGAAGCCAATTCTTTGCTAAATCAAAATGTCCACTAATATCCTTGCCTACTTCAGGATCGAGATAATAATATCCAGTAAAGAAAGCAACTTTGAAATCCATAAAAGTCTTTGGACTGAAAATATGAGTTAGACTGAAATTACCGGTATAGTCTGGTGAATCTTGCGTAACTGTTGCCTCTGGAGAAACATTAGCACGGGCACCACGATTAATTCCATCATAAGCATCGTATTCAAAGAAAGTATTGATATTTGTAGAGGGTGTTGCTTGCGCAGTGATTTTAACAAAAGCTCTTGGTTGTTTATAATCTACTGCTTCTGGAAATCCTGTTGGATAACGCCAAGAACGATACCATTGAGCGCCAAGATAAAACCAGACTTTGTCTTTCTTAATTGGTCCACCAATATGAGCATTTGCATCTAATAGCTTTTGGAGAGGTGAAGTTAATTTTGGAAAATCATCAATGTATTTTTGGTTATTTTCTGTTTGCCAGAATCCTTTTGGCCATTCATCCTTTTTCCCCTGATAGTCAAATTCAAAGTGTCCTGAAAATTCATTTCCACCTGACTTTGTAATTAAATTAAAAATGACTCCTGTAAATGCACCGTATTCTGCAGGTAAACCAACTCCCATAATCTTTGCTTCTTCAACTATATTGTGATCTAAAAACACCCATGCTGTCCCACCTTCTGGATCAGAAACATCCACACCATCTACCTGCCAAGCAATTCCTGTGCTACTGGAAGCACCATAAGCAGTTCGATTAAAAACTGCAGGTGCTAATTCAACAATATGTACAGTAAATTGGCTATAAGGAACATTTCTTAAAAGTTCATCAGTTAAAGTTACTGATGCAGTTTCTGTAGATTTAACATCAATTGTAGGAGCTTTACCAATAACAGTAATTTCCTCTTCAATTGCTGTAGGTCTCATAGTAAGGTCAATGGTTAAAGTCTCTGTAGTATGAAGACGAATATTCTTCTGAACAACGGTTGTAAATCCTGGAAGTTCTGCCTTTATTTCAAAAAGTCCAGGCGGAAGAGCTGGAAAACGAAAATAACCTTCTGAATCAGTGACTGCAGTTCTTACTCCAATCATATTGGGACTGGTTAATGTTACTGTTACACCAGGTAAAGGAGCTCCTTCTTCGTCACTAATATATCCTTGAATTGCACCTGTTTCTTTAGACTGTGAAAGAGCAAATTGAATTACAAAAAATAATATCACTAAACTAAGTGTTAAGATTTTTTTACCCATCTTTTTTCCTCCTTAAATTTAAGAAGACAATTTCCCTTTTTATTAACTTAATTTTTATTTCCTTTCCCTTTTAATTCCCACCTCCTTTCTTATTGTATTTTTCCCTCTCTTTCTTTAATAGATGCAAAATTTATGCCAATTAAAGTTTAAAAAATGTAAAATTAATTTATTTATTTTCAAATGGTTAATTTTAAATATCCTAAATTAAAATTCAAATTTTTGAATTGAATTCAAAATTTTGAATTAATTTTATATTGATAAAAACTGCAAAAGTTCAAAAACATATTGGACTCCCTTGAGGGAAAAGGAAAGGATTAAAATTGCGTCAGATCTATCTTAGGAGTTATTTTCGTGGTTATAATTGGCTTATGAGGTATATACATGATGTAGAGAATCATCCTCAAAGGGATGTAATTGAAG
>Ga0209426_1000288_pt1 | contig 62219 bp, 57 predicted proteins | sample Deesub1362B_J571_FD_187697 | JGI IMG/M metagenome (GOLD analysis project Ga0209426, IMG submission 187697) | Deep oceanic, basalt-hosted subsurface ecosystem from Juan de Fuca Ridge flank, Pacific Ocean, CORK Borehole 1362B_J2.571 (SPAdes)... ... | reverse complement strand
TGAGCAGTATGAATCTCTTCAACTACTGGTTCTAAGAATCTTCCAAACCAATTCCTTCCTCCAAGCACCTTTGGTAACCCAATAAATCCTCCTACCACTGATAAGAAAGCAAGTATTACTAATGGTACTGTCATTACTCGAGGAGATTCATGTAAATGACGCTTTACCTTCTCCTCCACTCGTTCCTCTCCATGAAATGTCATGTATATCAATCTAAACATGTAAAATGCTGTAAGCACTGCTCCTGTTACTCCAAGTGCCCAGATGAAATATTTTCTATTTAAAAATGCTGAGAGAAGTATCTCATCCTTTGAGAAAAATCCTGAAAATGGAGGAATTCCTGCTATTGCTATTGCTCCTATGAGAAACGTAGGATATGTTAATGGTAAATACTTCTTCAATCCTCCCATCTTCCTCATATCCAGCTCTCCTGAAAGTGCATGCATTACACTCCCTGCTGCTAAAAATAATAAACTTTTGAAAAATGCATGAGTAGTTAAATGAAACATACCTGCTGTATATGCTCCTACTCCACATCCCATAAACATATATCCTATCTGTGATATTGTTGAATAAGCTAATACTCTCTTTATATCATTCTGCACTAATGCCATTGTCGCAGCATACAAAGCTGTCACTGCACCCACTGTTCCCACTACCTCTAATGCAACTCCTGAAAAGCTATACAATGTATTCATTCTTGTAACCATATATACTCCAGCTGTGACCATTGTAGCTGCGTGTATGAGTGCACTTACAGGTGTAGGACCTTCCATTGCATCAGGTAACCATACATATAATGGTATCTGCGCTGATTTTCCAATTGCTCCCATAAATAACAATAATCCTATTAGTGTAGCAATTCCTCTTGTTATCTCTCCTCCTCTAATTGCCTCTTCTATGGCTTGAAACTCAACTGAACCTACGTGAAAAAACATAAATAATATTCCTAAAAGAAATCCAAAATCCCCTATCCTCGTAACTATAAATGCCTTCTTTCCTGCATTTGCTGCACGGTCTCTCTCAAACCAAAATCCTATAAGTAAATATGAACATAACCCAACTCCCTCCCATCCTATGAACATCACAACTAAATTCGATGCCATCACTAATACTAACATTGAAAATGTAAATAAATTTAAATATGTAAAATAACGAGCATATCCTCTGTCCTCCCACATGTAACCTACTGAATATACATGAATGAGAAATCCAACCCCGCTCACAACCAGTACCATCACTGCCACAAGTGGATCAAATTGGAAGGAGAGATTTACTTGTACATCTCCTGATTTAAGCCAGGTAAATAAATTTTTGATCAAAGGATAATTTTTGGGTGAAATTTTAAGTAAATTTATAAAGGAAAAAAGTGAAAAGATAAATGACAGTCCAACAGTGGAACATGCTACATATGAAATGACCTTTTTGGATAATTTTCTTCCAAAAAGAGAAAGAACTAAAACACCAATCGCTGGAAAAAATGGTATTAACCAGAAATAATTACCCATTCTTATTCTTGCAATTCGTAAATCGAGAATCTGAAATCATAATCAAATAAAACAAAACCCATACCCCTTAATCCATATCCCTTAATCCCATCAATTATCCTTTCATTAAACTTATTTCCTCGCTCTTAATTGTTCTCCTTTGTCTGAAAATCAACAATATTATTGCAAGTCCAAGAGAAGCTTCAGCAGCTGCTAAAGTTATAATAAAGAAAACTATTATTTGGCCATGAACAGAAAGATAATTCTTTGAGAAAGCAATAAAAGCAAGATTCGCTGAGTTCAATAAAATCTCAATTGACATAAACATTGTAATCAAATCTTTCTTCACGAAAAAAGCAACTATTCCTAATGCAAAGAGCATTCCACTTAAAACCAAATAATAGCTAATAGGAATCATTTACTACCTCTTCTCTTTAACAAAATTATAGCTCCAATCAAAGCAGTAATTATTAGTAAGGAAGTTATTTCAAAAGGATAAAGATATTTAGAGAAAAGAATGAATCCCAGATTTGAAGGTGAACTTTCCACTCTTCCGCTCGGTTGTTTGAAAAAGAATAAACTTGATACTAATGGATATGCAATTTGCACGAAAAAAATCACTCCAAGAAAAATAGCAAGGTATGGAATCCATCTTTTCCTTTCAGGAGGGATACCTTTTTTAAGATTGATTATCATAATAACAAAAAGAAATAAAACTATTATTGCACCCGCGTAAATTATTATTTGAATAACAGCTATAAAAGGAGCATCTAAAAGAGCATATAAACCACCAAGAGAAGCAAAGGAAAACACTAAGAAAAGAGCATTATGGGCCTGATTTTTAGATATAATCATCCCTAAAACTCCACCAATTGCCATTAATGATAATAGAAAGAATATAAAATAACTCATTTTAAGTTTTCAATTATATTTTTTCCCTCCCTCTTATGTCAAGAAAATAAATTTAAGATGTTGGAATTTTATTTTTTAAACTTTAAGCCTAATTCTTCAATTTGTTTACTGTCGATTTCTGAAGGAGAACCTGTTAATAAACATAATGCACTTGTTGTTTTAGGAAATGGAATTACCTCTCTAATGGACTCCTCACCAGCTAAAATCATTACTAAACGATCAAAACCAAGTGCAATTCCTCCATGAGGAGGTGTACCATATTTTAAGGCTTCAAGGAAAAAACCAAATTTTTTCTTTATTTCTTCTTTATTTAAACCTAAAATTTGAAAAATTTTTTTCTGTAATTTAACATTATTTATTCTTATACTACCCCCACCAATCTCGACCCCATTTATTACTAAATCATAAGCTTTTGATTTTACTTTTAATGGGTCTGAATTAAGAAATTTTAAATCTTCTTCCTTTGGTGCAGTAAAAGGATGATGATTGGAAACAATTCTATTTTCCTCTTCACTCCACTCAAAAAGGGGGAAATCCGTAATCCATGCAAATTTAAAATTTTTCTTATTAAGAATCTGTCTCTTACCCATTACATCCCTTAAATCTCCAAGAATCTTTAATGCAAGATATTTCTCATCTGCAACTATAAAAGCTAAATCTCCTGCCTTTCCTTCCATAAATTTCCATAATTTTTTGAAGAAATTTTCAGATATTTTTAAAGGTGATTTAAATCCAACATCATCCTTTTTTATCCATATAATTCCCTTTCCACCAAGTTTCTTAGCTCTTTCACCAAACTCTTCCAGCTCTTTTCTCGAAATATCTGAACATCCTTTAATAATCATTCCTTTCACTTCTCCTTTTGAAGCAATTGCTTTTTTAAAAATTTCCACTTCAGATTCTTTTGCTAAATCAGTTATGTCAAAAATTTCTATTTCATTTCTCAAATCAGGTTTATCAGTTCCATATTTTTCAATTGATTTATAATAAGGAATTCGTGGAAAAGGAACTTCAATTGAAACACCTATTAAGGTGAAAATCTCTTTCATCATCTCCTCAATAAGATTATAAATGTCCTCTGATTGAATAAAACTCATTTCTATATCAATTTGAGTAAATTCTGGCTGACGGTCAGCTCTTAAATCTTCATCTCTAAAACATCGAACAATCTGAAAGTATTTATCAAAACCTGAAATCATTAATATTTGCTTGAATAATTGAGGAGATTGGGGTAAGGCATAAAATTTACCTTTATAAATTCGACTTGGTACAAGATAGTCCCTTGCTCCTTCTGGAGTAGATTTACTAAGAAAGGGTGTTTCAATTTCAATAAATCCTTTTTCTGCCAGAAAATTTCTAATTCTCAATGCAGCTTCGTGTCTGAGTTTTATATTTCTCTGCAAAGAAGGCCTCCTCAAATCCAGATATCTATATTTAAAACGGAGTTCCTCAGAAGCCTGGGGAGGATCTGAAATTACAAAAGGAGTTGTTTGAGAAACACTTAGAAGTTTTAATTCCTTAGCCAAAACTTCAATTTCTCCTGTGGGTAATTCCTTATTAATTGCTTCTTTTTTCCTGGATTGAACTATGCCTTTTACTCCCAGAACATATTCCATCTTCAAATTTTTTGCTTTTTGAATAAGATGTTTTATATCAGAAGTGAAAACTATTTGAACTATTCCTTCTCTGTCTCTTAAATCAATAAAAACTAAATTTCCTAAATCTCTTACACGATTTACCCATCCAAAAAGAATAACCTCTTGTCCACAATGTCTTTTTCGCAATTCACCACAATAATGAGTTCTTTTCCATTGATTTAAAAAATCAGTTTTTATGGTCATGATTTTTTAGTTAATTTCTCTATTAATTCATCCTTACTAATCTCTATTTGAACACCTCTTTTCATATCTTTTAACTTATATTTCTTTTTCTTGAGCTCATTCTCTCCTATAATTAAAACCCATCTTGCATTAAGTTTATTTGCCCTACTTAATTGATTCTTCAGGTTTTTGTTTTTGAATTCAGAAATGCATTCTACATCATTCTTTCTAAGAAATCTGAGAAGAGAAATTGCTTCCCTTTTTGCATCCTGTCCTAAATATGCAACATATACTGTATCCTTTTTTTTCTCAAATTCTTCAGGTAAAAGAGAAATCAGTCTCTCTGTACCAATGGCAAAACCAATTCCAGGAAGAAATGGACCATTAAAAATTTTCACCAAATCATCATACCTCCCTCCACCTAATATAGCATCTTGAGCACCCAATTTTCTTGAAATAACTTCGAAAACAGTTTTTGTATAATAATCTAATCCCCTCGCTAATTTTGGCTCAATTTTGTATTTTATCTTATATAAATCAAGATAATTTTTAAATTTAGAAAAATGCTCCTCACATTCATTGCAAAGATAATTAAGAATTTTTGGAAAATTATCAGCTGTTTTTATACATTTCTCCTTCTTGCAGTCAAATATTCTTAAAGGATTAGTCTGAATTTTTCTCCGGCAATCAGGACATAATTCTTTTACATGTTTTTCTGCTTTAGTTTTCAATATTTCAAGATATCGGGGTCTACATTTTTTACACCCTATTGAATTTATTAAAATTTCTGTTTCAGAAATTTTTAATTTTTTTAGAAAAAAATCAACTATTTCAACAACTTCTGCATCAATTGCTGGATCTTCTTCACCAAAAATTTCTAACCCAATTTGATGAAATTGACGATATCTTCCTTTCTGTGGTTTGTCGTATCTAAACATTGGACCAATATAATAAAACCTTAATGGGATGGATTTTAAATAAAGTCTATGTTCAATTAAAGCTCTTACTATACCAGGTGTTCCTTCAGGTCTCAAAGTCAGAGAACGACCCCCTTTATCAGTAAAAGTATACATTTCCTTAATCACAATCTCTGATGTTTCACCTGTCCCTTTCTCAAAAAGTTCAGTTGCCTCAAATATGGGAGTTCTTATTTCCTTGTAACCATAAAGCTCAAATATTTCACGAGCACATTTTTCAACTAATTGCCATTTTTTTATTTCAGAAGGAAGAATATCTTTTGTGCCCTTTATTGCTGAAATCATCTTCCTAATTCTTTGAAATTTTTGATTTTTTCCATAAATACTCCTATTTTTCTGAACTTCTGATAGCGAAGCTCCAATCTCTTCTGAGAATTCATATTCTGAAGTTCTTCTAAATTTTTCTTAATATAACGATCTACATTTTTAAAGGTCTTTCCATAATCAGTATGAGCTCCTCCAACTGGTTCAGGAATAATTTCATCTATTATACCTAATTCTAAAAGGTCTTTTGATGTTAATTTTAAACTTTCAGCTGCCAAAGAAGTAGCCTCCTGACTTTTCCAAAGAATAGCTGCACATCCTTCGGGAGAAATGACAGAATAAAAAGAATATTGGAGCATCAAAATTCTATCTCCAATTCCTATTGCAAGTGCACCTCCACTTCCACCTTCTCCAATTATGATATTTATAATTGGAACTTCGAGTTTTGCCATTTCTCTTAAATTATATGCAATTGCTTCAGCTTGCCCTCTCTCTTCTGCTCCTATTCCTGGATAAGCTCCTGGAGTATCTATAAATGTTAAAATTGGAAAACCAAATTTATTTGCCAATTTCATAATTCTTAATGCTTTTCTGTAACCTTCTGGATGGGGCATGCCAAAATTTCTAAACAATTTCTCTTTTGTAGTTCTCCCTTTTTGATGTCCAATTATTGCAACTGTCTGTTTATGATAGAAACCTAATCCAGCTATAATTGCTGGATCGTCACCAAAACGTCTATCTCCATGAAGTTCCATAAAATCTTCTATTAAATAATCTATATAATCAAGGGTATAAGGCCGTTGAGGATGACGCGCAATTTGTATTATATGAAGCGGACTTAGTTTTGACTCAATATCTTTCCATTTCTTTTTTAATTCTTTCTTTAATTGATTTACTTTATTTTTATTCTTGGGTTCTGTTTCTAATTTTTTTATCTCTTCCCTTAATTTAATTAAAGGCTTTTCCAACTCAAAAAAAGTTTTTTCTTCAGCCATTTTCTTTTACTTGCTTATTCTATAGACTTTTTTGAATCCTTGTCAAGCAGACTAATCTTGATTTGAATAACCTTTACATATAGAATAAAAAACTATATGTGGTTGAGAAAACTGAAAAGGGCTTCTCCCTTATCAAACTTATAAAGTTATTTGGTATTAATTAATCTATCTCTATTTTTATAACTTTCAAATTTCATTTTATACATTCTATCTACTTCTTTTATTTTTAAAATAAAAATATAAATTAGGACAAAGATTACTAACCAAATCCATAGGAGATAAACATAAAGTGCAGTGCTTTCTCTTATGTTTTTAGGAGAAGGTTTTATCTCATAATTTTTTGTATTTTTGCTTTGAGAAATAGAATCTAAAGTAAAAACTGGAAGTGAAATAATTAAAATAATAAGTATTATTTTAACTAATATAAATTTACTCTTCATGATACATAGCCCCATATTGTCATCACTATCATATAAATAATTAGTAAATAGACAAAATAAGTTATTAATTTTCCACTTTTACCCGCAGGTTTCTTATCCAGAAAAGGAAGAAAAAAGAAGATAATTCCTGCAATTAAAATTAATAAAACTGCAAAAGTGTCACCTGGAATAGACAAAATTTTTGAAGGAAAAAGTTTTAATGTTTGAAAAAGAAACAAAAAATACCATTCTGGCTTCACTCCTTTAGGAGTAGGTGCCATTAAATCTGCTTCTTTTCCAAGAGAAGCAGGAAATAAAAATGCAAGTGTAATAACTATACCAACAATTAATAACCAAAAAATAATCTCTCGGTAAAGGAAATTAGGATAAAAAGGAATGTGTGGAATAGTATTTTTCTTTTTTTCAATGGAAATAGGAATACTCATCCCATGTTTTTGAACTAAAATAAGATGAATCCCTATAATAGCAAAAATCAGAAGAGGAAGAACACAAACATGAAATGCAAAAAATCTTGTTAATGTCTCCTCTGTTACATCCTCCCCTCCCCTAAGTAATTTAGTAATCCAAATCCCGATAATAGGTATAGTTCGAGGAATATCTGTTCCTACTTTTGTTGCTGCTAAGGAAACTTCATCCCATGGCAAGAGATATCCTGTAAATCCAAATGCCAAGGTTATAATAAAAAGTAAGCATCCTGTTATCCAAGTAATTTCTCGCGGCTTTCGATAAGCCTTGAGAATTAATGTTGAAAAAAGATGGACAAAAACAAAAGCAATCATTAAATAAGCTGACCACCTATGAATTGAACGAATAATCCACCCCAAGGGTACCTCATTCATAATTTTCACTACGCTTTTATGAGCAGCTTCAACAGTGGGTTTATAATAAAGAAGGAGCATTATACCTGTAATAATCTGAATAAAAAATAACACTAAAATTGCACCACCCCAATAGTACCAAAAGGTATACATATGACGAGGTACATTCTTTTTCTTGAGAAAATTTATAAAATCATCAAAACCTGTTCTTTCATAAAACCAGTCTTTAAATTTTCTCAAGCTTTACCTCTTTTCTAATAATTATATTTTCTCCTTTAACTTCAACAACTAATTTTTTTAAGGGGGCAGGAGGAGGACCTGCAATATTTATTCCATTTTCGTCATACCACCCATTATGACAGGCACAAAAAAACTTTTTCTCTTTTGGAAGCCATGTTACATTGCAATCAAAATGTGTACAGACCGCAATAAAAGCAAGCAGTCCTTCCTCTTTTTTCAATAAAATTCCAGGTTTGTTTCCCCAGGAGAAATTTTTTGCACTAAATAGTGCCATATCCTCAAATTGGGCTACAGGTAAAATAACTTCATTAGGTTCCTGATAAGGTGGAAATACAAATTTTATTATAGGATAAAGAAGAGTTGAAAAAAAAGTAATTATCCAACCACTTAGAAGGGAATTAAGGAATTTTCTTCTGCTTAATATTGAATATTTTATTTTCATTTTTTAATCCCAAAAAATCTTTTTAATTTTTCTATAATAAGTTTTCTTCTAATTCCTTCAATTCCATCAACAGGACGTACATCTTTTGGACAAGCTTCTACACATTTAAAAATAGTATGACAACCCCATGCTCCTTCTTGAGTATTAATCTTTTTAAGAAAAGAATAAGGTCTACGATCGCGAGGATCTTTTACAAATCTATAAAGTTTTGCTAAAGCTGCAGGGCCGAGATAATTCTCATCTTTACTAACAACTGGGCAAGCACTATAACAACAAGCACATAATATACAGTTTATGAATTGATAAATTCTCTCCATTTGTTTCTCACTTATTCTTTGTTCTTTTTCAGGAAACTTATTTTCTGAATGCAAATAGGGTCTTATTTCTCTATAAGCCTTCCAGAATGGCACCATATCCACCACTAAATCTTTTAATATCTCAAGATTAGCCAAAGGCTCTAAAACAACTTCTTTAGTATTCAAAATGCCTAATTTTATTCTACATGCTAGGTCAGGATTTCCATTTATAATCATTCCACATGAACCACACACTGCCCCTCTACAACTGTATCTAAAAGAAAGAGAACTATCCAATTCATTCCGTATGATTATAAGAGCTTCTAATACCGATACATTTGGCAGAAAATCATATTCGTATTCCTGAAAATAAGGCTCCTTATCTTTTTCAGGATCAAATCTGAATATTTTAAAAATATATTCCATTTATTAATATTATTTTAATATTCTCTCTTCTCAGGTTTATATTTTGTAATAATCACATCTTTATAGCTAATTTGAGGCCCTTTTTCCGTAAATGTTACTAATGTATGTTTTAACCATTCTTCATCATTTCTTTCTTTAAAATCTGTTCTATAATGTGAACCTCTTGATTCTCTTCTATTTAAAGCACTAATGGCTATCACTTCTGCTAAATCAAGCATTAATTCAAATTCAACAATATTAATTAATTCTTGAGAAAATTTTAAATTAGAACTTGCTAAATGAGCTTTGTTATAATCTTCCTTTAATTGACGAATTGTTTCCAAAGCAATAGATAAATGTTTTTCATTTCTAAAAATACCTACCATTTCTGTTGCAACAATTTTTAATCTATTTAAAAGTTCATGAGCTTTTGTACCAGATGTACGTGAAAGCCAAGTTTTTATTTTTTGTTTTATCTCTTTAACAGAATTATGCAATTCTTGTTCATTCTGTGTATCACTATAGCCTTCTCTAACATATTGAGAAGCCTGTATGCCTGCAATTTTTCCAAAAACAATTGTTTCTAAAAGAGAATTTCCACCTAATCTATTTGCACCATGAACACTAACGCAAGCACATTCTCCAGCTGCGTACACACCAGGAATTATAGTTTCACATTTCTCATTCACATCTATTCCTCCCATTGAGTAATGTTGAGCTGGTTGAATTGGAATAGGAGCTTCAATTGGATCAACTCTTGCGAAATTTATAGCTATTTCTCTAATTCCTGGAAGTTTTTTCTTGATTTTTTCAGCTCCTAAATGTCTTAAATCAAGATAAACATACTCATCATTTACTCCTTTCCCAGTTTCTATTTCTCTCTGAATGGCGCGAGCAACAATATCTCGGGGAGCTAATTCCATTGTATGAGGTGCATAATCTTCCATAAATCTCCTACCTTCTTTATTTATTAAGTATCCTCCCTCACCTCTTGCTCCTTCTGTAATTAAAATATTAGTGCCATAAAGGGAAGTTGGATGGAATTGAACAAATTCCATATCTTTTAAGGGAATACACGCTCTATAAGCTATTCCAATTCCACTCCCATGATTTATGTAAGAATTGGTTGTTCTTAAATATACTCGTCCATATCCTCCAGTTGCAAAAATAACTGCTTTTACTTTAATAGGAACAATTTTTCCAGAGGAAAGGTCTATTGCAATTACTCCTAAACATTTATCATTTGCTATTACAAGCTTACATACTAACCACTCATCTAAAAATTTAATATTTTTTTTAATACATTGTTCATAAAGAGTATGGAGAAGTACTAAACCAGTCCTATCAGCTGAATAACATGTTCTTGGAAAACCACCTCCTCCAAATGGTCTCTGAGCAATTGTACCATCAGGGAAGCGACTGAAAGGTGCTCCCATATGTTCCAATTCATAAATAGTGGATATTCCCTCTTTGCACATCAATTCTACTGCATTCTGATCAGCTAAATAATCACTTCCTTTTATGGTATCAAAGGCGTGTAATTCCCAGGAGTCGTGTTTTCCTTCTGGGTGATTGGCTAAAGCTGCATTAATTCCTCCCTGTGCAGCTACTGAATGAGAACGAAGAGGATGGACTTTAGAAATCACTACAGCATCTATTCCAGGAGAAATTCTTAAAGCAGCGGATAAACCAGCTAATCCTCCACCAATAATTAATACATCATATTTAAGCATTTAATTACTAATACTTCCTTGTAAAATAAATGAAAATTAAACCTGCACAACATAAAGTTGCTAAAATTGTAAAAATCCAAAAAAGAGCTTTTTCCTTTTTAATACCTAAATCATATAAAATTGTTCTCAATCCATAAAAAGCATGAAAAACAGCCACAATTATTAATAAAACATCAGTTAAAGGGTTTACATGAAGAGCCAATGCCCAGTCTGGCTTCTGTTCCTTAGTCATTAGAAAAAAGGAAGTAAAGAATTTAATTCCAAGTAATAGAATTAGTAATAATCCACTTATTCTATGAAAAATCCATACAAACATTTTTCCCTCGCTTTTAGGAGATAAAATAACTAAATCTTTTTTAAAATGTCAAGGAAAATTATGGAATAGGGATAAAGGAAGAACAATTAATAATCTAATAAAACCGAATTTCTTCCTAAAAGTTCTTCCAATTTTTCAATTAAGCTCTGGGAAAGAGAAACGCCTGGTATTTCCTTTGATCTAATAATAAGACGATAAGAAGGAGGAGATTCTAACTCAAAAAACAAAGGACAATCTCCATGATTTTGACTAAGTATTTCTTTCAAATTAATGAATAAATTTTCTTCTAATCCAGGAATAAATAACCTTACTACCAATCTTTTAGCGAGTTTTATTAATGCCTGCTCTATTGGCATAATTTGAGAGAGATAAATCTTTTTATTTTCTCCTTCAATTTCTAATCTTCCTTTTATCCAAATAATACTATCTGGTCTTAAATAATCCGAATATGTCTTATAGTATTCAGGGAATGCTATAACCTCAATTTGGCCAGTTAAATCCTCAAAAATAAAAGTTGCCATTTTTTCTCCTTTTTGAGTTTTTTTCATGGACATAGAGGAAATAATTCCCATTAAACATACATTTTCCTTATGATGTTCCTTTTCATCTAAATCAGCTATATTTAAAGAGCTCATTTTTTGTAATTGTTCTTCATATCGGGTTAAAGGATGGCCTGTAATGTAAAATCCAAGAGCTTCTTTTTCATAGGAAAGAAGAGATGGCTCATCCCATTCGCTCATTTTTAAAATATCTTCTGGAATATTAACTTGAACCATTTTCTCATCTTGAAATAGAGCTTTCTGCTTAGAAAATTTTATTTTTTTCCATTGATTGGCATATTCAATGAAATAATCAAGTGCATGAAATAATTGGGAGCGTTTCCAGCCTAAGGAATCAAAAGCTCCTGATTTAATAAGGCTTTCTATTACTTTTTTATTCACGACCCTCAAATCAACTTCTGTAAAGAAATCATAAATATTTCTAAATTTACCAATTCTTTCTCTTGCTTTAAGAATAGCTTTAATTGCAGCCTCTCCCACATTTTTTATTGCTGCAAGTCCAAATCTAATATTGCCTTTTTTAACATTAAAATTATAATCGCTTTCATTTATATCAGGAGGAAGAACTTTAATTCCCTTTAATCTACACTCATTAAGATATTTAACAATTTGAGGAGTAGCACCTCTCTCTGCCTCGCTTGTAAGAAGTGCAGCAAAGAAATAAACTGGATAATGGGTTTTCAAATAAGCAATCTGATAGGCTAAATATGCATATGCAGCGCTATGTGATTTATTAAATCCATAACCTGCAAATTTTTCAATCTGATCAAATATTTTATTTGCTTTTGCAGAATTTATCCCTTTCTTTCTTGCTCCTTGTACAAATCTTTCTCTCTGAGCTTTCATTATTTCAGGAATTTTCTTTCCCATTGCTTTCCGCAAAATATCTGCTTCTGCCATGGAAAAACCTCCAAGTTCATGGGCAATTCTCATTACTTGTTCCTGATAAATTATAATCCCCCTTGTTTCTTTAAGAATGGATTCAAGCTCAGGAATTTCATATTTTATCTTTTCTGGAGAATGCTTTCTTTTAATAAATTCATCCGTCATTCCACTTCCCAAAGGACCTGGTCTATGCAAAGCATTAAGCGCTATTAAGTCTCTGAATTCCTGGGGCTTAAAATTTCGTAATAAATCCTTCATTCCCCTACTTTCAAACTGAAAAACTCCATCCGTATCTCCTAAAGAAAAGGTTTCAAAAGTTTTTTGATCATTTAAGGGAATTTTATTTAAATCTATTTTTATTTTAAGATCTCTCTCTATCATTTGAAGTATATCGTAAATCACTGTTAAATTCCGCAAACCAAGTAAATCCATCTTTAATAATCCAATTTCTTCAATATCCTGCATAGCAAATTGAGTTGTAACTTCGCCTTTACTTGATTTATATAGAGGCAAAAATTCAGTTAAAGGCTTTGGTGCAATAACTATTCCTGCAGCATGTATGGAAGCATGTCTTACTTGGCCTTCTAATTTCTTTGCAATACCGAGAAGTTGTTTGATTTTTGGATTTTGGTTTGACATTTCTTTTATTTTGGGAATATTTTTCATTACATGATCTATATTCGACTCTGGCCCAAATGGAGGAATCATTTTAGCAATTCTATCTACTTCTGGTAATGGCACATCCAGAGCCCTACCCACATCCCTTACTACTGCTCGAGCTGCCATTGTTCCAAAAGTTATTATCTGTGCAACATTTTCCTTCCCATATTTCTCAGTCACATAATGAATAACTTCATCTCTCCTTCTTCCACAAAAATCAATATCTATATCCGGAAGAGAAATTCTCTCTGGATTTAAAAATCTTTCGAACAATAAATCATATTCAAGAGGATCAATATTGGTTATTCCTAAGCTATAAGCAACAAGACTTCCAGCAGCAGAGCCTCTTCCAGGCCCAACAGGTATATTTCTTTCTTTTGCATTTTTAACAAAATCCCAAACAATTAGAAAATAGCCGGAAAATCCCATTTCCTTTATTAGTTTTATCTCCTTTTCTAATCGTTCATAATATTCTGAAATGGAATGAGAAAGTTCGCCTCTCTTTTCTTTTTCTCTAAGAATTTCCAATTTTTTCTCAAATTCTTCTTTTGTTATTTTCTCAAAATAGTCATCAATAGATGTTCCATTTGGAACTTTGAATTCTGGAAGGAAATATCTTCCCTTAGGAAAATCAAAATCGCATTGGGCTGCTATTTTTATTGTATTATCAATTGCTTCTGGAATTTCTCGAAATAAATCCATCATTTCTTGAGTGGATTTAAAATAAAATTGATCACTTTCAAATTTCAATCTGTCCTTATCATGAATCTTTTTATTCGTTTGAATACAAAGAAGAACATCATGATATTCTGAATCTTCTCTGTTTATATAATGAATATCATTTGTTGCCACCAAAGGTAAATTAAGCCTTCGAGCAAGCTGGATTAAAAGAGGATTCAATTTTCTCTGTTCTTCAAGACCATGATCCTGTAATTCAAGATAAAAATTTCCTTCACCGAAAATATCTCTATATTGAGAAGCTATATTCTCCGCTTCTTTTATAAAATCTTTTAAAAGAAGATCTGGAATTTCTCCCTTTAAACATGAAGATAGTCCAATTAATCCTTCAGAATACTGAGCCAAAATTTCTTTATCTATTCTTGGTTTATAATAAAAGCCCTCAAGATAACTTTTAGTTAACAATTGTACAAGGTTTTTATATCCCTTTTCATTCTTAACAAGAATAACAAGATGATAATTGGAAATATCCTTTTTATCTTTTTTATCTAAACGACTTTTTGGAGCAAGATAAAGTTCAGAGCCAAGAATAGGCTTTAATCCCCTTTCTTGTGCTTTTCTGAAAAAGCTTACTGCTCCGAAAATATTGCCATGATCAGTTAAAGCTAAAGCAGGCATTTTATTTCTTACAGCAACATCAATTAATGCCTCTATTTTTGGGGCTCCATCAAGAAGACTATATTCTGAATGAGTATGTAAATGAATAAAAATAGGTTCCATTTTTCCCCTTTTTAGATTTTTAAAAGTTTATTCCCATTCAATTGTTGCAGGAGGTTTATTGGTTATATCATAGACAACCCGATTCACTCCTTCAACTTCATTTACAATGCGACTTGATATTTTTTGCATCAAATCATGAGGCATTGGATACCAACTTGCTGTCATTCCATCAACACTCTCAACAATCCTTAAAGCAATAACATATTTATAAGTCCTTTCATCCCCCATTACTCCAACGGATTTAACTGGAAGTAAAATTGGAAAAGCTTGCCATAATTTATTATAAACTCCGGCTTTCTTTATTTCATCAATTAATATTTTATCAACTTTCTGAAGAATTTTAACTTTTTTCTTAGTCACCTCTCCAATAATTCTAACTGCCAAACCAGGACCAGGGAAAGGATGTCGATTTACAAATTCCTCATCAAGTCCTAATTTTTTCCCGATTTCTCTTACCTCATCTTTAAATAATTCTTTAAGTGGTTCAATTAATTTCCATTTTAGATTAGAAGGAAGTCCTCCTACATTATGATGCGATTTTATAATTGAAGAAGGTCCTTTTACAGAAGTACTTTCAATTACATCTGGATAGGTTGTTCCTTGAGCAAAGTATTCTACTTTTCCTATTTTTTTGGCTTCTTCTTTGAAAATTTTAATGAATAAATTTCCAATTATTTTTCTCTTTCTCTCAGGTGAAGTTATTCCTTTAAGTTTTTCAAGAAAAAGGTCAGATGCATTAACTCCTATAACTTTCAAATGTAATTTTTCTTTAAATTTTCTCATTAAATCTTGAAATTCATTTTCTCTTAAAAGACCATTATCCACAAAAATTGAATATAAATTATCTCCAATTGCTCTTTGAAGAATTAAAGCAGTAACAGTAGAATCAATTCCTCCACTTAAGCCACAGATTACTTTCTCTCTTTTAACATCTTCTCTAATTTTTTTTATTGTCTTTTCCAGAAAAGAAATTAAATTCCATTCAGCCTTTAAATTTGAAATTTTAAAAAGAAAATTTGAAAGTATTTTTCTTCCATCAATTGTGTGTTTGACCTCAGGATGAAATTGAACTCCATATATTTTTCTTTTCCTATTTTCAATCACAGCTACAGGAGTATTTGAAGTAGAAGCAGTTACAATAAAACCTTCAGGAAATGAAACAACCATATCTCCATGACTCATCCAGATTTGAGTTTCATCATTAACATCTGTGAGAAGTTCTTTGTTATTAATAACTTTTAATTTTGCAAATCCATATTCTCTCTTTTCAGCAGATTTAACCTTCCCTCCTAAGAGATAAGCTATTAACTGAAGCCCATAACAAATACCCAGAATTGGGATATTTAATTTAAAAATTTCTTTTGAACAAAGAGGAGCATCTCTTTCATATACACTTCTTGGGCCACCTGAGAGAATAAGAGCTTTTGGATTATATTTTCGAAGTTCAGAAAGAGATATATTATAAGGAACAATCTCTGAATATACTTTTAATTCTCTTATTCTTCTTGCAATTAATTGAGTATATTGGGAACCAAAATCTAAAATAATGACTTTATCCATACTGAGATTCTAACAAAACTAATTTAAAAAGTAAATTAACTATGCAAAGAAGAAAGTTTCAATAATTGACTTCAATTTCTTTCTTTACTAATATATAAGTGGGAGGGAGAAAGATGCCAACTTATGAATTTAAATGTCTTAAGTGTAAAAATAAATTTGAAATTACAGAAAATATTACAAAATATGATCCCAAAAAAATAAAATGTCCTAAGTGTGGAGAGAAAAAACTTGAAAGAATATATAGTGGGGTCTATGTGCAAACATCTTCCAAAAGCTGAATATAAATCTATGTAAAAGCTTCATTATTTTTCCTACGATAAAAAATTCTAAATCTAAAAAAGCTTGGTTTTATTTCAAAATATACTATGATAGAATATTTTAAGATTTTCATAAATTGATTGGGCGGTTAGCTCAGCGGGAGAGCGCGGCGTTCGCAACGCTGAGGTCGGGGGTTCGAATCCCCTACCGTCCATGTGAAAATTAAAAATTTAAAATTAAGATGAAGTTTGTTGTTGATTGTATGTTAGGAAAATTAGCGAAATGGTTAAAAATACTCGGTTTTGATGTTCTTTATTTTTCTAAAATTGAAGATGAAAAAATTCTTGAAATAGCAAAAAAACAAGAAAGAACCTTACTCACTCGAGACAGTTATCTCATAAAAAAAGCAAAAGAAATACCCAATCTATTTATAAAAAGTGAAAAATGGCCTGAACAAGTAATTGAAGTAATCAATTATTTTGACTTAAAAAATAAATTAAAGCCTTACTCAAGATGTGTTGAGTGTAATCATCCTTTAAAGAAAATTACAAAAGAAAAAGCGAAAAACTTAGTAGCTCCTTTTATCTATGAAAATGAGGAAGAATTTGCACTTTGCCCCAAATGTGGAAGAGTTTATTGGCCAGGTAGTCATTATAAAAAAATGCAAAGTAGTATAAAGAATTTAATTGAGAATTTTTTTGATTCAAAATACCATTAAATTGACAATTGCAACTATACAATGAAAAAATCGGTTTTATATTAATAGGAGGAAAAAGTGAAAAGGAGAACTTTAATAATAATTATATTAATTGCAATCTTAATATGTGGAGGAATTGTTTATGCAATATTCCGTAGCCGAAATAATAACTCTTATAATTTTAAAACAGCTAAGATTGATAGAGGAGATATTCGATTAACTGTAACTGCTACTGGAACACTTGAACCAGTCAATGTAGTTGAAGTGGGAAGCCAGGTTTCAGGGCGAATTGCAAAATTATATGCAGATTTCAATTCAATGGTTAAAAAGGGTCAGATTATAGCAGAGCTTGAACAATCCTTATTTATAACAAGGGTAAATCAAAGTGAAGCTAATTATAAAAGTGCACAAGCAGAAGTTGAAAAAGCAAAAATCCGATTAGAAAATGCAAAAAGAGCATTAGACAGAGCTTTACGCCTTTATGAGAAATCATTGATTTCCGGGGAAGAAAAAGAAAAAGCTGAGGAGACTTATTATTCCTGTTTAGCAGATCTCCAATCTGCTGAAGCCCGTTTAGAACAGGCCAAAGCTCAATTGGAATCTGCAAAAGTTGATCTTGAGCATACAATAATTACTTCCCCTATTAATGGAATTGTAATTTCTCGCAATGTTAATGTGGGACAAACAGTTGCAGCAAGTTTCCAAGCTCCTGTACTTTTTAGAATCGCAGAAGATTTAACTCGAATGTATGTCACTTGTCATGTAGATGAAGCTGATATTGGTAAAGTTAAATCTGAACAGAAAGTTATGTTTACAGTAGATGCTTTTCCTGAAGAAAAATTTGAAGGAAAAGTTGTCCAAGTAAGGTATAATCCTCAAACAATTCAAAATGTTGTGACTTATGACACAATAGTTGAAGTTCAAAACAATGATTTAAAATTAAGACCAGGAATGACTGCTACAGTCTCAATTATCATTGCTGAAAAAAGAGATGTTCTTAGAGTACCTAATAGTGCATTAAAATTTGTTCCTCCAATGGATTTAATTAAAAAATTAAGAAAAGAAGGCTCGAAAAGCCCAAGACTAAAAAAAATGTTTCCAGCGAGGAAACATGGAAATATTAGAGCTCGAAGACCTAAAAATGTCTCATTAATCTGGTCTATTAATGAGAATAAAAATTTAAAACCTATTCTAATTGTTACTGGATTGGCAGACGACAGTTATACAGAAGTTATTAAAGTTTTAAGAGGTGAGCTTAGAGAAGGACAGGAAATAATAATTGGAACTGAAAGAGGGACTTCTCAACGAGAAAGAAGAACTTCTCCCATGCGCGGTTTTAGAATGATAATAAGACGTTAAAAAGCACCCATGAATAATAATTTAGTTAAACTAAGAAATATAAGAAAAATTTATAAAATTGGTGAAACACAACTTGAAGCATTAAAAGGAATTAATTTGGATGTTAAACCAGGGGATTTTTTGGCTGTTATGGGACCATCTGGCTCAGGGAAATCAACTTTAATGAATATTATTGGCTGTCTTGATAAACCAACCGCAGGTGAGTATTTCCTAGAAGGAATTGAAATATCAAAATATAATAAAAACCAACTTGCTATTATCCGTAATCAGAAAATTGGTTTCGTTTTTCAAACTTTTAATTTATTACCCAGAACAACTGTAATAGAAAATGTCGAATTACCCCTTTTATATACAAAAATCCCTCATAGAAAAAGAAAAGAACTGGCTCATCAAGTTCTTGCTCAAGTTGGTCTTGCTGGAAGGGAAAATCAACGTACAAACCAGTTATCAGGAGGAGAACAACAAAGAGTAGCTATTGCAAGAGCCTTAATCAATAATCCAACTCTTATTCTTGCTGATGAGCCAACTGGTAATCTTGACACCAAAACTGGAGATGAAATATTAAATATTTTTAAAAAATTAAATGAAGGAAGAAAGATTACAGTAATTGTAGTAACCCATAATCCTCATGTTGCAGAAATGGCTAAAAAAATAATATTTCTTCGAGATGGAGAGATAATTGATGAAAAATTAAATTATTAAAATGTCAAATTTCAAAATTCAAATGATTAAAAACTATTAACTTAATACTTATGTTTGAAATTTAGATTTTGGACTTTGAATTTTAAAAGAGAGGAGTTTGCAGTAAATTCAATGAGATATTCAATATAAGGAGAATAAAATGAATCTTTTTAAAATAATAGAAGTTGCTTTTAGGGCTTTAATGAAAAATAAAATACGGTCTTTTTTGACTACATTAGGAATAATAATAGGAGTTGGATCTGTAATTGCCATGATTAGTATTGGCCAAGGAGCAAAATCATCTGTTGAAGAAAGGTTTCGTTCCTTAGGAACAAATCTTCTTTTTGTTCGTGCTGGGAGCAGTTATCACAGAGGTGTTCGAGGAGGAATGGGAAGTTTAAGTTCTTTAATTCCTGAGGATGCACAAGCAATTCAGGAGAAATGTGATGCTGTAAAATATGTATCTCCAATAGTATCAACTCGGGCTCAAGTTATTTATAGAAATAAAAACTGGAATACAAATATTATAGGTTGCGGAGAAAAATATCCAGAAATCAGAAATTGGACTGTAGAAGCAGGAATATTTTTCACTCGTACTCATGTAAGTGCATCTGCAAAAGTTTGTCTTCTTGGAAAAACAGTTGTTGAAAATCTCTTTGAGGAAGAAAATCCCGTTGGGAAAATTATAAGAGTTAATCGAATACCTTTTACTATTATTGGAGTATTGGGAGAGAAAGGACAATCATGGGGATGGTTTGATCAAGATGATGTTATTCTTGCTCCTTATACAACAGTTCAAAAAAGATTATTAGGCATTAATCATATCTTTTCAATAGATATTTCTGCAGTTTCTTTTGAAAGAATGTCTGAAGCTGAGGAGCAAATAACTGAACTTTTAAGAGTAAGACATAAAATTGGTCCTTATGATGAAGACGACTTTCGTATAAGAAATATGTCAGAAATATCTCAAATGGCATCTGAGACTTCAAATATGATGACAATTCTCTTGGCCAGTATTGCCTCAGTATCACTTTTAGTTGGTGGAATAGGAATTATGAATATCATGCTTGTTTCAGTAAGAGAGAGAATAAGAGAAATAGGCATTAGAATGTCTGTTGGAGCAAAGGAAAAAGATATTCTTTTTCAATTCTTAACTGAAGCTATTGTATTGAGTATTAGTGGAGGACTAATAGGAATACTTATTGGAATTATTGGTTCAAGATTAATTTCACGTTTTGCAGGTTGGCCAACTTTAGTATCTCCTTCTTCTATATTGATTGCCTTCCTTTTTGCAGGAATGGTGGGCGTGTTTTTTGGTTTTTATCCGGCTTATAAGGCCTCAAAACTAAATCCCATCGAAGCTTTAAGATACGAATAATCTTTAATAACTTGGCTTTTAAAATCATTATTAAAATATTTACCTCGAATAGTCCTTGACATTCAAATTAGCGGTTTGCTATATTTCTCTGTTAATTCCAATGTGGAGTATTTTAAGGAAAAGAAGCTTTCCTGGCGGAATACATGTTAGGGATTATAAAGAACAGACTGAATCTCAACCCATAGAAATTTTAAACCCAGGGGAGAAAATTGTTATTCCTTTACATCAGCATTTTGGTGCTCCTGCAGAACCATTAGTTAAAAAGGGAGATGAAGTAAAAATTGGGCAGAAAATTGGTGAAGGAAAAGCTCGGTTTTCTGCACATGTTCATTCAAGCGTTTCAGGGAAGGTGAAAGCAGTTGATTATTATAATCACCCGTCTGGTCAATTTGTTCTTTCTGTTATTATTGAAAATGACGGTCAGAATACATTTTATGATAAAAATAAAGAACTAAAAGATCCCTTTTCTCTTTCTCCACAACAAATAATAGAGAAAGTAAAAGAAGCTGGAATAGTTGGTATGGGTGGTGCAGCTTTTCCAACTGCAGTAAAATTAAATCCTCCACCTAATAAACCAATTGACACTATTATTATTAATGGCTGTGAGTGCGAGCCATTTTTAAATGCCGACAATCGTTTAATGATTGAGTATCCAGAAGATATTCTAAAAGGTGCAGAATTAATTAAGATCGCTACTCGAGCAAAAAAAATTATAGTGGGAATTGAAGATAACAAATCAGATGCTATAAAAATAATGGAAGCTCATTCAAAATCTTTTCCTTCTACTCAAGTTATTCCTCTCAAGACCAAATATCCCCAAGGAGCAGAAAAAAATCTAATATTTGCTTTACTAAGGAGAAAAGTACCAGCTGGTGGACTTCCTTTTGATGTAGGAGTTGTGGTACAAAATGTAGGTACTACTAAAGCAATTTGGGATGCAATTAGCAAAGGAAAACCTCTATATGAAAGAGTTGTAACTATTACAGGCCCAGGAATAATAAAACCTAAGAATGTGCTTGTTAGAATAGGAACCCTTGTTCAAGAATTGATTGACTTTTGTGGTGGATTAAAAGAAGATACAAAAATGATTGTAATTGGGGGCCCTATGATGGGAATTGCTCAATGGTCACTTGATGTACCTGTTATTAAAGCAACTTCTGGAATAATTGCGCTTACTTCTATTCCTTTAGATTATGAACAACCTTGTATCAGATGCGGAAGATGCGCTGAACACTGTCCAATGGGATTGGTTCCAACCCAATTAATGAGATTAACCAAATTTGGAAAATTAAATGAAGCAGATAAATGGGGGATCTTAAATTGTGTTGAATGCGGGTGTTGTGAATTTGTATGTCCAGCAAATATTCCTCTTGTTCATTGGATAAGAACAGGAAAAAGTAAAGTTTCCCTTTTGAGGAAATAAAAAGATGAATCAAAAGGAAGAAAAAATATTTATTATTCAGTCATCTCCCCATTTAAAAGAAGAAGAATTTATACCTCATATTATGTACACAGTGGTTATAAGTCTTATTCCAGTTATAGCTGCATCAATATATTTTTTCAGAATGAAAGCTTTAGCAATTATTATCACAAGCATTATTAGTTGTCTTACAACTGAAGGAATAATTCTCTTAATAAGGAAAAAACCTTTAAATTCCTTATGGGATGGCTCCGCAATTATAACAGGTACCCTTCTTGCTTTAACTCTTCCTCCATCATTATCTCTTGATTTGGTTTTTATTGGAGGAGTAATTGCGATTGGAATTGGTAAACAGGCATTTGGAGGATTGGGTTATAATATCTTTAATCCAGCATTAGTTGGCCGAGCTTTTCTCCAGACTGCCTTTCCAGTTGCAATGACCACATGGACACCAACTGTTTTTCAAAAAGTAGACATTGCTACTTTTGCAACTCCCTTAGGTAACTTAAAATTTAATCAGGCTATTATTAAAGGCACATTGACACCTTTAAAAGAACTTTTTTGGGGAAATATAGGAGGTTGCATTGGAGAAACTTCTGCAGTTGCTCTTCTTATTGGGGGAATTATATTACTTTCTCGCAAGTGTATAGACTGGCGAATTCCAATTGGTATTCTTTCTACATTATCCATTTTTACAGGAATTTTCTGGCTTATTAATCCTAATAAATATGCCTCACCCATTTTCCATCTTTTAGCTGGAGGAGTCCTTTTAGGAGCAATTTTCATGGCAACAGACATGGTCACTTCTCCAATCACTCCCATGGGAAATTGGATATATGCAATAGGAATAGGACTTTTTATTGGAATTATTCGACTTTTTGGAGGTCTTCCTGAGGGAGTAATGTTTTCAATACTCTTTATGAATGCTTTTGTTCCATTACTTAATCAATACACTCGACCTCGATATTTAGGAGAGAAAAAGAAATGAATATTTATAGTAGAATGGTAATAGTTCTTACTTCCATTGGTCTTATTTCAGGAGCATTTTTAGCTGGTGTTGGGACTTTAACAAAAAATCGAATTGCTTTAAATAGACAAAAAGAAATTAATGAAGCTATTATGAAAGTAGTTTCAGGAGCTGAAATATCAAACAAAATATATGAAGAAAAAAATCTTTCTATATTTAAAGTAAATGATAGAGAAAACAACTTGCTTGGGTATGCTATTTATACTGCTGGAATTGGCTTTCAGGATAAAATATATCTCATGTTTGGAATTAATCCAGAAATTACTACAATTTACTCTTTAACAATTGTTGATCAAAAAGAAACCCCTGGCTTAGGAGCAAAAATTACAAGTGAAAAAGATTTTCTTCAATTTTGGAAAAATAGAGATTGTACTAAAGAAATAATTTTACGGAAGCCACCTGTTAGTTCTCCTGAGCAATTATCTTCTTCAGAAGTAAATATTATTACAGGAGCAACTATCTCTTCAGAAGCAGTAGTAAAAATTGTAAATGAAACAGTGGAAAGAATAAGACAGTTAAAAAATGTAGGAAAATTAATAACTGAGGAGACAAATGATTAAGAAATTTCGAATAAGTTTAAATGACTTAAATGAGAAAAATGTAAATTTTTGGTTATTTAGTAATTGTCTTTCAGTAGATAAGGAGTTTAGAATTGGAGATTTAATAAAAGGAGAAAATAATGGCTGAAAAAACTCTTCAACAAGATTTTACAAAAGGCTTATGGTCTGAAAATCCAATTTTCAGACAACTTCTTGGGCTCTGTCCAACACTTGCAGTTACTAATGCAGGAATTAATGGTTTTGCTATGGGAGCTGCTACAACTTTTGTTCTCCTTTTCAGTTCAATAGTAATATCTTCAATAAAAAAATTAATACCACCCCAAGTCAGAATAGCTTCCTTTATTGTAGTTATAGCTACTTTTGTTACTGTTGCAGACAGATTTTTAGCTGCATTCTTTCCTGATATATCAAAAGCTCTTGGTCCTTATGTCCCTCTTATTGTAGTGAATTGTATTATTTTAGGACGGCAAGAAGCTTTCTCTTCCAAAAATCCTGTTTTTCGTTCTATAATTGATGCTCTTGGCATGGGATTAGGTTTTACTGTTTCACTTCTAATTCTTAGTTCTTTAAGAGAAATTTTAGGAAATGGGACTTTTTTTGGAATATCTGTTACAGGTTCTTGGTTTAAGCCTTGGCTAATTATGATTTTACCTCCTGGAGCCTTTTTCACACTTGGACTTTTAATGGGAATTTTTAATTATTTAGATAAAAAAAGAAATAGGAGGGCTAAGTGGAGTTAATAGCAATTTTTATTTCAGCTGTATTAATTAATAATTTTGTACTCCATTATTTTCTTGGAATTTGTCCTTTTCTCGGTGTTTCTAAAAGAATAGACTCAGCTTTTTCTATGGGTTTGGCTGTAACCTTTGTTATGAGTATAACTGCAATTGTCTCATGGATTATAAATCACTGGATTCTTATTCCCTATCATCTCGATTATCTTCAGATTGTATCATTTATTTTGGTAATTGCTTCTTTGGTTCAACTTGTTGAAATGTTTATTCGCAAAACAAGCCCTCCTCTTTACCAAGCTTTAGGGATTTATCTCCCTTTAATTACAACGAATTGTGCTATTTTAGGGTTAGCTCTTTTAGCAGCATTAAAAGATTATAATTTTATAGAATCAATAATTTTTGGTTTTGGTTCTGGGATAGGCTTTACTTTAGCCATAGTTCTTATGGCTGGAATTCGAGAACAATTAGATATGGCAGATGTCCCTGAAATATTAAAAGGCCCAGGTATTGCTTTAATTACAGCAGGAATTATGGCTCTTGGTTTTTTAGGTTTCACAGGTATGTTAAAATAAAAAGTCATGACTGAAATTTTGATACCATTAATTACTATGGGACTTTTAGGACTATTGTTCTCCTTAGGTTTAGTTGTTGCCTATAAAAAATTAAGAGTTGAGGAAAATCCTCTAATTTCCAAAGTAGAAGAAATCTTACCAGGAGTAAACTGTGGAGCCTGTGGATATTCTGGATGTCGAGTATATGCTCAAGCTGTTGTAGAAGGAAAAGTAGAACCTAACTTATGTTCTGTTGGAGGAAATGAAATTTCTAAAAAAGTTGCTGATCTTCTTGGTATAGAAGTTACAGAAACAGTTAAAAAAGTAGCAAGGATTCTTTGTCAGGGAACTATTGCTCTTGCCAAGTTTAAAGGCAAATATAGAGGAATTGATTCATGCTATTCAGCCCAAATAGTATGTGGAGGAAATAAATTATGCGAATATGGTTGTCTTGGACTCGGAGATTGTGTTCATGCTTGCCCTTTTGATGCAATTTACATAAATCAGGATGGACTTCCAGTTGTAATTGAAGAAAATTGTGTTGCTTGTGGAAAATGCGTTGAAGCATGTCCAAGAAAAGTTATTGAAATTCTTCCAATTTTTCAAAAAGTAATTGTCTTTTGCAAAAACAAGGATAAAGGTTCTCTTGCCCGCAAATTATGCGAGAGAGCCTGCTTAGGATGTGGAATTTGCTCAAGAGCCTGTCCAGATGGTATAAAACTCGAAGAAAATTTAGCTATAATATATAATCCTTTAAATCTTCCAGAAGATTGTCTTCCTGAATTAGAAAAATGTCCCACTAAAGCTATAAGAGTGATTGAAAATGAAAGAGAAAGGATTAGTTCTCAGCAAAGAGCAGGATAAGACCAGGATTAGAATTTCTAATCCTGAATTATGCCTGCATTGCCATGTTCGCTTTTTTTGTATTGGGAAAAAAAGCTTAGATAATACTATTTTAGTTCATAATCCTTTAGGAGCAGAACCTGGAGATGAAGTAGAATTTGAAATTCCACAAACAGAATATAATAAACAAATGATTAAAATATTTGGTTTATTACTTTTTGGAATTATCGGAGGTGTAATAATAGGCTATATTATTTCTTCTTTACTAACTATTTCAAAAGAAATAACCACCATATTTGCTATTTTATTAGGCCTTGTAATAAGCGGTTTTTTCATTATTCGTAATTCAAAAAAGGAATATAATTTATTGTTTCCAACCATTACTCGAATTATTAAAAAAGGAGAAAACAATGGATAGAAGAGATTTTTTAAAATTAATAGCTTTATTCCCTACTTTATCTTTTTCTTTTCATGAAATCCATCAAACTCCTTTTCAAATTTATATCCTTTCTTCTTTTCCAGAGGAATTTCTTCCCTCAATTTTAAAAGAAACATTTAAACTTGGACTAATACAAAAGAGAAATTTTTTCTTTTCAGGACATCATCCCACTAAAAATAAAATTTTAATTGAATTATATAAGGCTGGTTGGAAAGAATCTTTTAATAAGAATAGTCTTCAAATATCTTTTAAGGAGTTAAAAGGCCCTACTTTCTCATCTTTTACTTTAATCTTGAAAAATCGTATTATGGATTTGAGAAAAGGAAATTTATTTTCCCTCTGGAAAAAAATGAAAGAAAAAGAGCCTCAAACTTTCTGGTTAACTACTGTCTCTCAAGAAAATCCATTATTACTCCAGAAAGGTGAATTTGTAAAAATATCAATTTCAGGAAGAGAAATTGAAAGATTCCCTCTTTCTTCTGAATTAAGAAAATCCTTTTATTGTGATCATGGAAAAATAACAATTTCTATTAAAAACGCTAAAGTCTGGATTGAGGAATCTTCATGTAAGAACAAAATTTGTGTTAAAACTTCGCCTGTATGTTTTGTTGGAGAGAGAATAATTTGTGCTCCAAATAAATTTCTATTAGAAATTAAGGGAAATTTTGGTGTTGATACATCAATTGGCTAAACGCCTTCTTTTTCTTATATTTTTATTTCCTCTTCTTTTTTCCTGCCAATCAAAAAATAAATGGCATTCAACAACTCTTCTTTATTTTGATACTTTATGTGAAATCAACCTCAAGTGCTCGCCAGAAAAATTCTCTAAAGCTATAGAAACTGTTAAAGAAGTTTTTTCTGAAATAGAAAGCACTTTTTCTCCGAATAAACAGAATTTCGACTCTCCTCTTTTTAAGGAACTTTTAAAAAAATCTTATGAAGTTTATAAAGCTTCAAATGGAGCTTTTGATGTTACAATTGGACCTTTATCTAAAATATGGGGATTTCAAGATAAAAAATACAGAATTCCTGAATCTAAAGAAATTAAAGAAGCTTTGAAAAAAGTAGGATTTAATAAAATTTGTAAAGAAAAGGATAAATTTTTCCTTCCTTCATGGGTTAACTTTGATTGGGGAGCGAGTGCTAAAGGTTTTGGGGTGGATTTAGCTTACAAAAGATTAAAGGAACTCGGTATTAAGAATGGGTTTATAAATGCTGGAGGAGATATTTACTGTTGGGGAAAAAATCCTAAAAATGATTATTGGAAAATAGGAATAAAGCATCCTCGTAAACAAGGCTTTCTAGGTGTAATTATTGTTAGCAATATAGGAATTGCTACTTCTGGGGATTATCAAAGATTTTTTGAGGTAGAAGGCATTCGTTATCATCATATTCTCAATCCCTTTACTGGTTATCCTGTTCAAAACAAGCAAAGCGTAACAGTTATTGGACCAAAAACAGTGTATTGCGATGCCCTTGCAACTGCTCTTTTCGTAAGTTCTAAAGAGGAAAAAATTTTAAAAAAATTCCCTCAATATGGAGCAATTATTGTTAATTCTCAGGGCAAAATTTCAATAATTGGTAAACGCTATCGTTTTTATCCAATTAATTAATGCTTTTTAACTTCACTCTAAAAGTAATGACTTGCCAATTTTTATTACTAATTCTCCCTTAAGTTCTACTTTTCCTGCTTTAATCTTAATAATATATTTCCCTGGTTTTGCAAATCTCTCGCGTATTTCCTTATTTTTAATTGATAAATCCCATTCAACTAAATTTATTCCTCTATCAGCAGTAGCATCAAGTTCTTTAATAATTTTTCCTTTACTATTAAGAATAATAACTTTTGCTTTATCCTGTGGTTCTTTCAAATAAAAGTAAATTTTAGCTTTGGGTCTTATTCCTGTCATATAGAATCTATAATCAAAATTCAATTTAATAGGTTTTATTTTAAAGAGATAACCTTCTTTTTTAAGTATCTCTTCATTAAGTTCTTGAATTGGCTCAACATCCATAACATACACGCTTCGTCCATGAGTTCCAATTACAATATCATTTTCTACTGATTGAATTGCAATATCATGAACTGGTAAAGTAGGTAAATTACAACGAAGGGAATACCAAGTTTGACCACTATTTATGGATACATATACTCCTAAATCTGTTCCTAAATAAAGAACATTTCTATTATGAGGATCTTCTCTTATAACATTCACAGATTCATCAGGTAAGTTGCCTTTTATGGATTCCCATGTTTTTCCATAATCTTTTGATTTATAAATATAAGTTGTAAAGTCATCTTCCCTGTAACCTGTAAATGTAAGATAGACTGTTCCTTCGTCAAAAGCTGATGCTACAATGCGAGAAACCCATTTTTTGGGTAATCCTTCATCAATTTCCTCCCATGTAGCTCCTCCATTTTTAGTAATCCATACTTTACCATCATCTGTTCCTACATAGATTAAACCAGGCTTTAGAGGAGATTCTGATATTGATGTTATAGTTGCAAAAGGAACATCTCCCTGTAAAGGAGGATTTGTTGTAAGATCTGGACTAATTGGATACCATTGATCTCCCCTGTTATATGAAATAAACAATCTATTTGCTCCTATATACAAAATATAAGGATTGTGAGGTGAAATTAAAAAGGGAGTCTGCCAGTTAAATCTTAAAGGAGGCTCACCAAGTTTTGATTTTGGTTTTATTGGCTTAGTAGTTTTTTCCTTTAAATTTATTCTATAAATATTCCCAAATTGAAATTCTGCATAGGCAATATCAGGATTGCTTGGATCAATTTGAACATATCCTCCATCTCCACCAAGTATAGTTTTCCATGACTCTGTAATACCAGGAACCGATTGATCAGTTCCGCACATTACTCCATTATCCTGAAGTCCACCGCAAATACGATATGGACTTGGCTTGTTTTCTGCAAAGATAGTGTAAAATTGCCCTATAGGAATATTATTTATTTTCTGCCATGTTTTTCCTCCATCATAAGAGATATTTAAACCACCATCATTTCCGTCAAGTATACGATTAGGATTTTCTGGGTCTATCCAAAGTGCATGATGGTCAACATGTACACCTCTTCCTCCAATTTTCTTGAAAGTTTTTCCTCCATCTTCTGATACCATGAGAGGAACTCCAAGGATATAAATTTTATCCTCATTCTTAGGATCAACTCTAATCTGTCCAAAATAATATCCATAAGTATTATAAAATCCAGTGATATATTTTTTATTCATTTTTTTCCAGGTTTTTCCTCCATCATCTGACCTATAAATTACAGGACCTATAACTCTACTCGAGATAAGTCTCCGATTTGCATCACTTAAATAATTTGCAAGATCTTTTGGAGTTATTTCACAATTTTTAATCATTTTAATTATTTTTTCTGCAGTATACTCTTTTGGAAAGCGATTTTCCCTTAAAAATTTCTCTATTTTCTCTTTACCAAGAGCAAGAAATTCTTCCTTTGACATCTTTTCAAGAACTTCAATTGGAATTGCTCCTTTCTCGATTCTCTTTTTAATTTCCTCTTTTGCTTCAGGACGAATTCTCTGATCATCCACAATTGCGTAAATTACATTTGAATTAGATGGTGCAACTGCTAAACCAATTCTTCCTACATACCAATCTGAAGGAAAACCATTTGTTAATTTTTCCCATGTCTTTCCACCATCAATACTCTTATAAATTGCGCTTCCTGATCCACTTTCTACAAAATTCCATGCCCTTCTTTCCCTCTCCCAGGTAGAAGCATATAAAATATCAGGATTTTGGGAATCCATTACAATATCTATTACTCCTACCTTTTGAGTAATAGGAAGAGGAAGCTTTTCCCAGGTTTTTCCACCATCTACTGTTTTATAAAGTCCTCTCGCTTCATCATAAGTATAAAGATGACCAATTGCTGCGATATAAACTATGTCAGGATTAGTTGGATGAATTATAATCCTTCCTATGTGATGAGTTTCTCCTAAGCCCATATATTCCCAGGTTTTTCCTCCATCCATTGACTTATAGACCCCTGTTCCAGCATAGGAACTTCTACTACTGTTATTTTCTCCTGTTCCTACCCAGATTATATCTGGATTTGAAGGTGAAATTGCAATATCTCCGATTGTAAAGGTTGCTTCTGTTTCAAAAATTGGGGTCCAGGTTGTTCCATTATTTTCGGTTTTCCAGACTCCACCTGAGGCAACTGCAACATAAATAGTAAAAGGTTCTCCAGGTGGGACATCAATATCCGTTATTCTACCTCCCTGAACAACAGGTCCTACATTTCTCCATTTCATATTTTTAAACAAAGACTCTTCAGCCATTTTTCGATGTTTCTCAAATGAGGAAAGTCGCTCTTCAACTGGAGTGGGATTTGGATTTACTGTTTGCATTAAAATCTTATCTTTTTCCTGAAGAGTAAGTTCCTTTTTCTCTTCTGCTATAATTGAAATAAAAAGAATTCCAATAAATGCTATAATAATTAAAATTCTTCTCTTCATAAATCATCCCTCCTTGTATTTTATCGAATATATTATAATGAAGCGTGTATTTAAAAAGCAAATCTTAATTTTTTCAGCAGGCTTATGTTATAATCCAGATTCTATGATGAAAGAAAATCGCGAGGCAAAATTTTATTTTACTGATTTTGCTATGATTTTGGCTACATTTATCTGGGGAATAAATCTCCCTGTTATAAAAGTATCGCTCAGAGAAATGACACCCCTTGGTTTTAATGGAATTCGCTTAACTTTTGCCTCATTGTGTTTAATAGGAATAGTTTTTATAATTGAGAAAAATATACATATACCTCGTTCTTTGTGGAAAATCATTCTTGTTCAAAGCCTAATAGGCACTACTATTTATCAATTATTTTTTATTCATGGATTAAATTTTACTACAGCTACATCAACTTCTATTATTTTAGCAATGACACCAATTTTTGTTGCTTTACTCAGTAATTTAGTCAAGCATGAAAAGCTGAGTCCAATAGCTTGGACAGGAATTCTTCTTTCATTTATTGGATTTTATTTTGTTATAAGTCCTAATATAAATTCTTTTAAACTAAGTACTAATTTAAAAGGAGATTTATTAATTCTTGGAGGAATTCTATCCTGGGCTGTTTATACTGTATCTGCAAAACCCTCGCTCGAGAAAATCTCTCCCCTTAAATTCACTGCAATAACCATGTTTATAGGCACTGTCTTTTTTCTCCCATTTTCTTTAAAAAGTGTCTATATATTTGAATGGGGAAAAATTTCCTTTATTGCTTGGAGTGGTTTAATTTACTCTGGTCTATTTGCATTGGCAATATCTTATGTCATCTGGTATTCTTCAGTTAAAAAAATTGGAAATAGTAAAACTGCAATTTATTCAAATCTTCAGCCTGTATTTGCTATAATCTTTGCTTTTATAATCTTAAAAGAAAAAATCAGCTTCTTTCAGCTCATTGGAGCTATTATCATTTTCACTGGTGTTTATCTTACTCGTTGGGGAGATAAATTATTTTTAAGAAGTAAAATTAAAAAAATTATTAATAAAAATATTTCCTTAATATTCTGATTTTTTACTTTTCAAACCAGCGTAATAGGTAATTTGACTTATGGTTTTCTTTTTAATAGCATAATAAGGAGGCAAGATTGATTAGACAAAAACCAGTAGAACATAAATCACCAATAGTCTTAATTACAGATTTTGGAGAAAAAGACTATTTTGTAGGCTTAATGAAAGGAGTGATTCTAAAAATAAATCCTAATGCAAAAATCATTGATTTAACTCATGCTATTCCCTCTTTTAATATAAAAGTAGCAAATTTCATTCTTTCCTCTTGCTATCATTATTTTCCTGAGGGAACAATTTTTGTAATTGTGGTTGATCCTGGAGTTGGTTCAAAAAGGAAAATTTTACTTGTAAAAACAAAAAATTATATTTTTCTTGCCCCTGACAATGGAGTATTAACATCAGTTTTAGAAAAAGAACCACCCTTTCAAATATTTTCTGTTGAAAATACAAAATATTTTCTTGATAAAATTAGTGCTACTTTTCATGGTAGAGATATATTTTCTCCTGTTGCAGGTTGGCTTTCTCGTGGTGTACCATGTGAAGAGTTTGGGCCATTAGTTTCTTCTTATAACACTTTAAAAATTCAATATCCATATATAAATAATGAGAAAATTGAGGGTGAAATAATATATATTGATAAATTTGGAAACGCCATTACAAATATCCCTGCAGATTTAATCCAAAGTTTATCAAAAGGAGAAAAACTAAAATTAAAAATTAAAAATATTGAGATTCCTATAATTTTCAGAAAAAGTTATTCTGAAGGCAAAGAAGGAGAAATTTTTTTTATTATAGGAAGTCTTGATTATTTAGAAATTGCCTGTAATAAATTTCCTTTAGTCAAGAAAATAAATATCAGTGAAGGAGAAAAAATAGAGATTTCAAAATGGAAATAGACTTTAAGCATTATCGTTATCAACGCCCTGGGGAAAGAAAAAAAAGAAAAAGAAGAAATTTAACAATCTTAATAATTTTTATTATTGGATTTTCTCTTTTAGCATGGGATCAAGTTTCTTCTTATTATGTAATCAGAGGGAAAAAATTAATTTTAAAAGAAAAATATAATCAAGCAGAAAAAATATTATATAAAGCTTTGTCTCTTAAAAGAAGAAAAGCTGAAATTAATGAGGCCTTAGGTATATGTTACCTTTTCCAAAAGAAAAAACAGGCATCAAAATATTTTCAAATTGCTCTTCAAAGGGGCATTAAAAAAAGTTTTTTTAAATGGGAAAAAATATTAGATAAATTAATAGGAAAAGGTGAATATAATTCAGCAGAAATATATTGTAAATACTTAAAGAAATGGTTAAAGTCTCAAAATTTAATTTTTTATGAAACAACTATTTTACTTGCAAATTATAAAATCAAAGAAGCAGAAAAAAATATAATCAATTATTCTCCAGAGATTTTAAAAAAATTTTCAAAAAGAATAAATCTTCAGAAAAAAATCCTTAATAAATTAAAGAATAAAAAAATTTTTTATTTTATATTTGATAGAACTCATAAACCTTTATACGGAAGGAGTATAAAAAAAGCACATATAATTCCTGTTCATTCAAATTTACCTCTTTTTAACTGGAAAGCATTTTCTTCAGAGGACTTCAAAAATCAGATAATTCTTACCATAAATTCTAAAATCCAGGATTCTGCAATAAAAGCTTTGGGAAAATATAATGGCTCCATAATAGTAATTAATCCCCAGACTGGTGAAATATTAGCAGCAGTAAACAAAAAAGGAAAAGAAGATATTTCCTATCTTAATACATGTTTTCAAAAACTTTATGAACCAGGTTCAATAATTAAAATATTAACAGCTGTTGCATATTTAATGGAAAGAAAGGAAAATATCTTTCCCTATTATTGTAAAGGAATAGAAAAATTGCAAAATAAAGTAATTTATGACTGGATATCTCATGGAAAAGTTGAAAATCTTACTGAAGCCTTGGCTTTTTCATGTAATTTAACCTTTGCAAGAATTGGATTAAATTTAGGATGGAAAAAAATTGAAAATGTTTTTAAAGATTTTTTAATGCATAGTAAAATAGAAATTCAAGGGATTCCAGTTAGTTCTCTCAATATACCTCAACCAACTACTAATAACTGGGACTTAGCAAGAATGTGTATTGGATTGGATAAATTTAAAATCACACCTTTTCATGCAGCACTTATTGCTTCAATAATTGCAAATAGAGGTGTCTTAATGAAGCCTTTTTTAATAAAAGAAAAGAGAAATATATATGGGATTCCTTATTTTAAAAATTTCCCCTCTAAAATAAAAAGAATCATTTCTGAAGAAATAAACTATAAATTAAGAGAGGCAATGATAAAAGTGGTTGAAGATGGAACAGGAAAAAGAGCTAAAATCCAAGGCTTTAAATTTGCTCTTAAAACAGGTACAGCAGGTAAAAAAGAAAAAGGGTATAATTCAATTCTAATTGGTTTTGCACCAGCTTTTAATCCAAAAATAGCTTTTTCAATTTTTGCAGAAGGAGCTGGAAGAGCAGACTTGGAAGGAGCAAGAATTACTAAGAAATTTTTAGAATATATTAAAGAGGAATTGAAATGATTGAAATAAAAGGAGAAATTACAAAAATTATATTTTTTGACCTTGAGACTGGATATACTGTTGCTGAATTTCTATCTGAAGAAAATCAATTAATTACAATAGTAGGAAATTTTCATCCATTATCAATTGGAGAAACTCTTAAAATTATTGGAGAATGGGAAATTAATCCAAGATTTGGAACTCAATTTAGAGTAAAAAGCTTTATTCCAATTCTTCCTTCTTCTGTAAAAGGTATAGAAAGATATCTCTCCTCTGGATTAGTAAAAGGAATTGGTCCAGTTCTTGCAAAAAGAATAGTGAGAAAATTTAGTGAGAAAACAATAAAAATAATAAATGAAAATCCTGAAAAATTATTGGAAGTAGAAGGAATAGGAGTTCAAAAAATGGAGGAAATAATAAATTCATGGAAGAAGAACAAGGAAGTAAGAGAACTTATTATTTTTCTTCAACAATATGGAGTATCAACAACACTTGCTCTAAAAATTTATAATTATTATCAATCTGAATGTTTTAAAATTCTAAAAACGAATCCTTATCAGCTATGTTATGATGTATGGGGAATTGGTTTTAAGACAGCGGATCAGATTGCAATGAAATTAGGAATATCTCCAGATTCAATTGAAAGATTAAAAGCTTTTATAATATATCTTCTAAATCAGGACATTCTTCAAGGTAATGTTTTTTCCACTATTGAAGATATAAAGGAGAAAAGTGCGAAAGAATTAAAAATTAATCCAGAAAGAATTGAAGAAGCATTAAAAGAGTTAAATAAAAAAGGAAAAATAATAATTGAAAATATTAATATAGAGCGGGAAAATGTTAAAAGTAAAGCAATTTTTCTACCCTATTTATATCAGGCAGAAAGGAAAGTAGCTCAGATAATTTTAGACTTTGCTTTTGCACCAGTTCTTTTACCCCCTTTTGATATCCAAAAAGCAATTTCAGAAATAGAAGAAGAAATGAGAATTAAACTTGCTCAAGAGCAAAAAACAGCAATTGAAAAGTCCTTACAACATAGAATTTTGATAATAACAGGAGGTCCTGGAACAGGTAAAACAACCATAATAAAAGCAATTGTTGAATTATATGGTAAATTAGGTAGAAGATGTCTCTTAGCTGCACCCACAGGGAGAGCTGCTAAAAGATTGTCAGAGGCAACTCAATATGAGGCAAAAACAATACATAGACTTTTAGAATACAATCCAAAACAGAATTATTTTCGAAGAAATGAGGCAAATCCTCTTGATGGAGATATTTTAATAATTGATGAGTTCTCAATGGTTGATTTACCATTAATGTATCATCTTGTGAAAGCTCTTCCTAAATGGATTCATTTAATTCTTGTTGGAGATAAAGATCAATTACCTTCTGTAGGACCAGGCAATTTAATAAAAGATATAATTGATTCAGGAAAGGTTGAGGTAATTGAATTAAGTGAAATTTTTAGACAAGCAAAGCAAAGTTTAATTGTGGTAAATGCCCATAGAGTAAACAAAGGCCAATATTTGATTATTCCTCATCATAGGAATAGTGATTTTTGTTTTATAGAGGAAGAAGATGAAAAAAGAGTTTTTGAATATATATTGAAATTTTATATAAAAGAAATACCATATAGACTTAGCCTTGATCCTTTATCTGCACACATCCAAGTCATAAGCCCTATGTATAAGGGTTTAGTAGGCGTGGATAATTTAAATCAAGAGCTCCAGAAAATTTTAAATCCTGGAGGAGATGGTATTCAAATAGGAACAAGGAAGTACAAAGTTAATGATAAGGTAATGCAAGTAAAAAACAATTATGAAAAAGAGGTATTTAATGGAGATGTAGGGAAAATAGTGGAAATTAATAAAGAAGAGTTAAGCTTATTAGTTGAATTTGATGAAAAGAAAATTCCCTATAGGAAAGAAGAACTGGATGAAATTACTTTAGCCTATGCGATTTCTGTTCATAAATCACAGGGAAGTGAATATGATGCAGTTATTATTCCTCTTCTTTTTCAGCATTATATTATGCTCCAGAGAAATCTCTTTTACACAGCACTTACTCGTGCTAAGAAATTAGTTGTGGTTATAGGTTCAAAAAGAGCAGTATATATAGCTATAAAGAATGATACTCCTTTAAAGAGGAATACTTTATTAAAGGAAAGATTATTGTCTAAGTAATTGACAAATAGGGTGAAGTCTTTTATATTCTGAAGCAAGAAAAGGAGGATAAAATGCATTTTCTTGAAAGAAAAGAAGGTAAATTAGTTGTTATTTTACTTATAATTTTCATTTTAATTCTAATAGCTTTAGCACTCGGTTATTATCTTGGAACATTAAAATATGAAAAACAATACGAACGACTTTCTTCAGAATTTGATAGATTTAGATCAAATTATGAATATAGACTTACTTCAATTGAGTCTAAAGTAAGTAAAATTATGGCATTTGTTTCTGAGAGAAAAGGTGAGACAGAAGAACAAGTTAATAGAATAAAACTCATGAGTTTATTACTAAAAGCAAAGGGTGAGATAATATCTTGTAAATTATCCTTAGCAAATGAAAATACAGATAAATCATTCGAACAAATTGATAATGCTATTCATACCTTGAGGGAAGCTCTTGTTTTAGCTAAAAGAGAAGAAGCAGAAGAAATTGAAAAAATCAGGCTTGATTTAGCAACAGTGAAAGGTTATTTAGAAAGCAATGTTAAAAAAGCTCAAAAAGAATTAGATAAATTATGGAGAAAAATAGATAATTTAATACCCAGAGATTAGAGGCATGAGAATTAAAAAGAAAATTTTCTTTTTAATTATTATTTTACTTTTTAATTTTTGCTCACCCAAACACGAACAAAAACCAATAGAAGATTCTCCATCTATAATTGCTCTTTTATCAGACTGGGGAGAAAGTGATTTCTACTCAGGAGCAGTTAAGGGCGTTATACTTTCAATTAATCCAAAAGCAAAAGTATTAGATATTTCCCATAATATTCCTTCTTTTGATATAAGACAAGCTTCTGCTCAGCTTTATTTTTCATCCAGAGAATTTCCTGAAGGAACAATTTTTATTGCAGATGTTGACCCAGGTCCAGGGCTTTCAAGACCAATATTAGTTATTACAAAAAATAACAAATATTTTATTGGCCCTGATAATGGAATATTTACTTTAATTTATGAAAATTTAGAAGTTCAGAAAGTAATTCATCTTAAAAATAAAAAATATATGGTTAGAGGAAAACCTTCCTATACTTTTTTCGGGAGGGATATTTTTGCTCCAATTGCTGCCTGGCTTTCTAAAGGAATTTCAATTAATAAATTTGGTAAAGAAATTAAAAATCCAGTTAAATTTAAAATTATAAAAGCTCATATAAAAAATGACATTTGTTATGGAGAAATCCTTTTTATTGATCGTTATGGTAATGTAATTACAAATATTTCAAGAAATTTTATAAATCAGTTAAATATTAAATTTGGGAATAAAGTTAAATTGAAAATTGGAAATAATGAGTTTAATGCACGTTTTGTAAATACTTATGCTCAAGGGGAATTAGGTGAATTTATATGTTTGATTTCCTCAACTGACACATTAGAAATAGCAGTAAATATGGGAAAAATTATAGATTATTTTCTAATTTTAGTTGGAGATCCAGTGGAAATAAGAAAAATTGAATAATTAATCTTATCTATTTTGTCTGTTTTGAAGAACAATCTTTCCCATTACTTCCATTATGACTTTTACAGCTGCTGAAGCTGTTATACCACTAAGGTCTCTTTTTGGATTGAGCTCTACTATATCCATTCCAACAATATTAGCTTTTAAATTATGAATTATTTTAATTACTTGACGAGTTGTTAAACCCCCTGGTTCATGATGAGAAACACCTGGAGCAAAAGCAGGATCAAGAGAATCCAAATCAAAAGAAATATAAAGAGGATTCTTGAATTCAAGCACAATATTATCTTTAAAATCTTTCATTTCTATCATTTTGATATTATATTTTTTTGCTTTTTCTATATGTTCACCAACTTTTGCTCGAATTCCTATTTGAACTAAATTCTTGACAAGATTTTTTTCAATTATTCGAGCAAAAGGGCAGGCATGGGAAAGAGAATCCCCGTATAATTCATCATATAAATCAGGATGAGCATCAAAATGTAATATATCTAAAGATTTATATTTTCGAGAAAAGGCTTTAACTATTGGATAAGTTATTGAATGATCACCACCTAAGAGAAAAAGGATAACTTCTTTATTAATTATTCGAAAAACTTCCTCCTCAATGTAAGTGAAAATTTCAGACTCAGAACCATCAAGAACTAAATCTCCGAGGTCTACAATATTAATATCTTCTTCTAAATTAACTCCTAACTCAGTCCAAGCATTAATCATTTCACTTGTTGAAGCTTCACGAATTGCCTTTGGTCCAAGCGAAGCACCTTTTAAATAAGAAGATTTTTCATCATAGGGAATTCCTAAAATAGCAATTTCATAATTATCCGTTTTCTTTATTGCACCACCAAAATCAGTCATTTTTTATTGAATATCCCCAAGCCATTTTAAGTCTTTTCGAACCATATTATATAGTCTTTCATCTGCTGTGACTAAAGAAATACTCTCTTCATCAGCCATAGCTAAGTAACTGGCATCATAAACAGATCGATTATAAATCTTATAATAATATAAGACCTTAGGATAAAAGAGAGAAAGATTCTTTAATTTAATTTTTAAACTTATGAATCCGTCTATTGCAGAGAGAATCTTTTCTTCTTGAATTCCTCCTCTTTTTTTAGCGACTAATAATCCATTAATCACTTCGTACTCTAATAATGAAGGGGCTAAAATATCTAATTCATTTGATACATATTTCTTCAATAAATTAATGGCTTTTTGGCTGTATTCTTCATCCATAAGATACCATTTTAGAACCACGCTTGCATCTATGACTATTCGTTTCAAAGTTTTTTCTCCAATTGTTTTCTGGATTCCTTAAAAACTTCATTAGCTGAAATACCTGCTTTCAAAAAAGTTTCTCTTGCTTCCATAATCTTTCTGTAGCCTTCTACTCGCTTGGAGTGTTGATATTCCTCATAGGAAACAATCACTGCTATAGGTTTCCCTCTTTTTGTCACAATGATTTCCTCTTTCTTTTCAAGCGCATCTTTTACTAAACGGCTAAAATTCTTCTTTCCTTCTGCAGCACTAACAGTTGTAGATTTCACATGTCTCCTAATTGGTCATATTTTATAACTAATTATATAGACATAATTAATGTTTTATCAAGTTTTATATCATTTAACCTCTTTTTTTGGTAGAACGTAAATTACTAATTTCTACTCGCTGTTCGCTGACCACTATCAACTATGAACATTTTAAAATATAATCTTCTATCTCTTTTACATACTTAGAATAAAATTCATCAGTCGTTTTTACTGCTTCAAACACTAAAGCGTTTTTAAGCATATTGTATTCATGTACTAACCTTTTCTTTAGACCAGCTGATGGAGCGAGTTTTCTGCAAGTTCTTTTGATATTATCTTAAGTTCCCCTGCTTTTATAAAAGTGTCATAATAATTATCAGGAGCTATATTACCTGTCTGAACAATAATATAAGTATTTATATCAATAGCTGCCTCGATTATTTCCTGTAAAAGTCTTTCAGTGGCTTTTCTTCTATATAAATCTTCGTTGTATTCTTCAATGCTCATAGACTTTATTGGCTCGAGTGCTTTAAAATTTTCTGCTATAATAGCAAGTTTCCTTCTAATTATTTCTTTATCTATAGAATTCATAATAGTCCCTTTGTTTTAAGAAAATGCTCAATTGCTTTTGCTTGAGCATCGCGCAGTTTTTTTTGTGTCAATATACATCCTGAATGCAAGTGAGTAAAACTCACTGAACAAACCCGGGCGTCTTTCATAAAGGAGTTTCCCGTTTTTAGCTGCAGAAAATTTTAAAATTGGACTAGCATATTTCAAATCAATAATATCTACATTATCAGTATGGAGAAGATTAATGATTTTATTCGTAAGCATTAAAATATCAATAGATTTATCATAAAGAAAAGCAAGGTCAATGTCGCTTTGTTTATGTATTTTTCCTGAAACAACAGATCCGAATATCAAAATGAATTGTAATCCTTCGTCTTTAAAGAGAGGCATCAATCTTCTTTTTATTTCCTCAATAGATAATATTTTCTTTGCCTTCACGATAATCATATTTTTCCATAATCCATCAAAAAAAGCAATGCCACAAATAATCAACCATTAACTAATAACCGATAACAAAATAAAGCGGGGATAAAAGGAATGTTAAAGAAATAAAAAATTTATGGAGGGAGGGATTTATTTGAAGAAATTTACTTGATAATTTTAATTAATCTAAACGATAATTTTCTCAAAAATGCTAATAATAATTCACTATGCCAGTCAAAGTCTCCTTTGTTTTTAACAAGAGGTAAGATTCCATTATTTTGTATCATTCTAAACAAATTTTCGATTTGATTATCATTAAGTTTTCCACATAATTTTCTTGCAAAGTATCCAATTAAAATTTCTTTTTTTAATGCCCTTTTCCATAATTTTTCATATTCAGAAAGTGCTTTTGCACTAAAATTTCCTTCAGTAAATTTTTTGAGAATAACCTGGCTCGCGAATTCCGAGCACAGTAGTCCATAATAAATTCCGCCTCCTGTAGTTGTCTTTACCTGACCTGCTGCTTCTCCTACTGTTAACACTCTTTCACCGAAAGTTTTTGATATTAACCCCTGTGCAATAGGCTTAAATTGAATTCTCTCTTTTTTCAAAATTTTCGCCTTATTAGGAAAAAATTTTTTAATAAGTCGTCCAAAACACTCTTTTGGATTACTTTCTGTCATTAATCCTATCCTCACTACTTCTTCTCTAATTGGAACGACCCAAGCAAATGCTCCAGATGCTACATCTCTTCCAATAAAAACATGGGTATAATCGCCTTCTTTAATATTTAATTCTGCCTGAATACCTTTTAGAAAATCATTTGGAAATCCTAAACCAAGTTTTTTATGCAATTTGTAATTTACACCTGTTGCAATAATTACTAATTGAGCTAAATACTTCTCCTTATATTTTCCATTTCTTTTAGTAATTACCTCTACTGAATTTTTATTTATAGAAATATCTTCAACCTTACTATTAAGTTCTATTTTAACTCCTTTTGACTGAGCTCTTTCACCAAGATAACCATCAAATTTTTTCCTATCAACTATATAAGCAAAGCTGGCTGGATGTTCATAATTCAAATAATTCATGAATGGTGAAACAATTTTAATCTTTTTTATTTCTTTAAGAATAGAATCCTTAGAAAGTGAAAATCTTTTGAAAGCATCTTTCCCAACGATTCCAGTGCAAATTACATGCTCTCCTATTGCACTTTTTTTCTCTAAAACTAAAACTTTAAGCCCACTTTCACCTAATCTACCAGCAGCATTTAGACCACTTGGCCCCGCCCCCACCACTATTACATCATACATTTTAGTTATCTGTTATCGGTTATTGGTCAATAATTCTCTTTACTCATCTCTATAAATCCTTCCCATTAACCAATAACCCTTGACCGTTGACCATCGACCAATTAGTTATTTTTTCTTTTTTGGAGCATTCTAATATATCCATTTAGGAGTTTTATAGCTGAATTTATGAGCTTCTTTAATTCACCCATTTCTTTAGTAGAAATATAACCCTCATCTAATGAAGTTATAAGATGGTCGAGTAATTCATATAAAGAGCCTCTTGCTTGTCTACAAAATTGAATATTTTCTCGATAATGAAATCGTCCATACCCTTCTGCGATATTGGCTGTTACCGAAATCGCAGCTCTCCTCATTTGAGTAATTAAAGAATACTTTTCTTCCACAGGAAAATCTTTAATTAATTCAAAAATCTTCTTTTTTATTTCCCTACAAACTTTCCATACCTCCAAATCTTCAAAACTCTTTATTTCTTTTTCCATTTCTCTCCTCCAACAATCCGCATCAACCATTGACCAATAACAATTGACTATTGACCATTGATTCTGCTAACCCCTTAAGATTATCTTCCTCTGAACGTGATTATTTGTTTAATCATTTTTAAAATAATTATAACATCCAACAAAGAGATTGATGTTTTATATAATATAAATCATATTCGAGTCTTATTCTTGCATCTTCAAGTGAATCTATGTATTCATAATTAACTTGAGCCCATTCAGCCATACCTGGTTTTACTGAATTTCTCAAGCGATGAAAAGGTATTTCTTTGTCTAATTTCTCTACAAATTCGGGTCTTTCTGGCCTTAGTCCTACTACACTCATATGTCCTAATAATATATTAATTGGGGAAAACCCATCAAGTCACATTTTTCTTAGAAACTTACCAACTCTTGTAACCCGAGGAATCATCTCTATTCGCATATACTACACTTTTTTTTCAGCATCTGGCTTCATTGTTCTAAGCTTTATTACTCTTCATAATCATTTATTTTAACTTTAATATTTGATATATTTTGAGTTCACCTATATATAGATTTCTATCTTCTCCTAATTGACGATCATAATAATCATTAATAAATGCAACATAAATTTTATACTTTCCTTTTTCCAATTTAGAGCGAAAACTATAATATTTCCAGTCATAAGATTCAACCCATTCACCACCAATTATTTTGTTATTAATCTTCACCATCATATAAGGCCATTCTTCCTTTGCTTTTGTACCTCGAGCACATATTTTAAAAATAAAATTACCTTTTGGTAAATCAGCTCCAATCCAGCATTGATTATTGCTATAAAGATTTGGACCAAGAGGACCTTTCCATTCTGAACGTGAGAATCTTTGAATTAATTTTATTTGTTCTATTTTCAAATTGGAAGGACCTTCAAATTTTATTTCTCCTACTGCTACTCCTAAATTTCTTGGATCAGGTGTTCCAAGAACTCTCAGGGGTTGCCAGGTTCTATTAACTTTAAAAAGAAGCATAACTTCTGAGCCTATTTCATCTGATAGATTATATTTAAATTCTTGCCATTTACTTTCTTTTAAAATGATTTTATCTATAAGTTTTTTTTGCTTAAATAAATCTTTAATAAGAAAAATTTTCATTTTAACTGGATTTTCCCTAATATCAGGATGAGAGGCAAGAATTGGAATTATTAAAATCGGTTTTTTAATTTTAATTGAAATTCCAGCATTTTTTCCTGTCCATCTGAATTCGTGAGAATCCATTTTCTCTTTCTTATAAAATCCAAAATTCTGTTTTAAATTAAATTCTCTGGTTCTTGTGTGTAAGGAGAGTGTGTGAGTTGAGTTCCAGAGATATATAACACTATAAATAATTAAAATTAAAATAAATATTATTTTTATAAGGAATTTCTTTTTCTTAGAAATTTCCATAGGTTTTGAATTCACAAATAAAAAACTTACCAGTAACCAAAAAGTTAGTTGAATTTCCAAATTTAAGGTATGCGCTCCAAAAAGAAAAATTATTAGTAAAGATAATATACCAGCTGAAATACCTGCAAATAAATAATTCCAGCCAGATTCTAATTTTTGTTTAAAATTAATTAAGTATATTTGTTTTATAATTAAATAAAATATCCAAACAAAAAATAAAAACCCAATAATACCGAATTCAGATGCTATCTGAAGATACAAATTTCCTGCTGTATCAATTGGTATTCTAAATGAAGAAACTTTCTCATAATAGTTAAATGGCATAACTGAATAAATATTATATTTTTTATAATAATTAGGCAATTCACAGGTAAAAGATCCTATTCCAGTACCACTGAAAGGATTTTCTTTTATCATAAAATAAGAAGCTTTCCAGAAATAATATCTTCCTTGAGAAATTCTTTGCCAAGCTCCTTCTTTAGATAAAACTTGTAAATTCCATTTTAGTCTCTTATGCAAAGTGGTACTTTTTGAGACCATAAAAATAGAAGATATTAATCCAATAATTAATAAAGAAACTAAAAGATAAATTAATGATTTTTTAAATAGCTGAGGATTTTTCTTCTGATAGTCAATTATTATTTTAAACAGAAAAAAGAAAAAGAATAATAAAGATAAAGCAACTCCTAAGAATCCGCTTCTTGAACCAATGTGAGGTAATAGAAAAATTCCTCCTAAAATTGAAAATATTAAAGGAACTTTCCATGCTTTTTTCAAGATAAATAGAGCTCCTAAAAATAGAGGAGTACACATTGCAAGAAATACTCCAAAAGCGTTTGGATCTGAAAATAAAGCATTTATTCTTTTTATTTTTACCCAGAATTCTAAATTGCCAAAGGCTGGATTAATGAGAAATTGATAAAAGCCGAAAATTATTGAAATACATGTACCGATGGATAAAGATATAAATGCTTTTTTAGTCAATTGTCTGGATTTTAAAACATTTACTAAAATTAAAAACCATAAAAAACCACTTATATAATTCAAAGAGTCAAAAATAACTCTTCTTATTGCCTCACCTGCTTTTACATTAATAACATTAATTGTTAATTCATAAATTGCTGTGTCACTAATTGGAAAAAAATTTGAATATCTAAAAAAAGTTATAATTCCTGAAATTATAATTAAACTTAAAGCTCCAATTAATGGAATCAAAATTGGATTTTTAAAGTTAAATTTAAAATTAAAAGGACGAAAAATGCAATGAATTAAAAATCCCATAAAATAACCTAAGAAAATAAATAAAAGAGGATTAATTCCTTTTAAGTTCATAAAATATGGAAAACTATTAATTGTTGGAATTAAAAATATAAGAGCTAAACTTCCAATTTTAATAGAAATAGATGTAAGAACAATTACAATTAGCAGAATAGGTATTAAAATTACTTGAAAGGTTTTTATCCAAGGAACATACTTTATATAAAAAAAAGTAAAACAGATTATATAAATTAATATTCCAAAAATTTGACCTGGTCTTAATTTCATTTTTTTCTTAATTTTTTAAGTATAATTAAAAATAATAAAAAATCAAATTTTTTATTGAAATTTTTTATTGAATTTGAATTATAGTTATGTTAAATTAAGAAAAATATTATGGCAAAGAGGGTTTTAAATTTATTTGTTTTGGTTATTTCTGATATAGCAGTTATTCTGGGATGCATTGTAATTGCTTATATAATAAGAAAAGATATATTACCATTTATCTATGCTGGTTTCCAAAAGAAGCCTATCCCTCTTTCTGCTCATTTAAATTATTTTTATATGATTTTAATTTGGTTTTTTATCTTCATTTATAAAGGACTTTATAGTAAAAGATTTACTTTTTGGGATGAAACTCGTCAACTAATTAAGGGAACTACTCTTTCTTTTCTTTTAATAATGAGTTTAACTTTTATAGCTCGAAAATCTCTTCAATTTTCAAGAACTGTTATTATTTTAGCTTGGATTATAAGTATAATTCTTTTCCCAATTACCCGTTATTTAATTAAATTAATTTTATGGAAATTAAATTTGTGGAAAGAAAAAGTAATTATTTTAGGTGCAAAAATTGGAAAAATTATAGCAAAAGGAATGAAAGACAATTGTATGTTAGGTTATGAGATAGTTGGATTTTTAGATGACAATAGAAAAAGAGGCGAAGAAGTAGAAAAAATTAAAATAATTGGAAAAATATCTGAATTAGAAAAATGGGCTAAAAAATTAAAAGTCAGAAATTTTATAATTGCTATTCCTGAATTACAAAGTGAAAAATTAGTTAAAATTATAAAAAAATGCGAGGAACTGGGAGACACAATTAAAATAATTCCCAATGATATAGAACTTATTACAACAGGTATGGAAGTTGAAAACTTAGGGGAAACATTAATTTTTACAGTTCGTCAGAACTTAACTAAACCATGGAATGTTTTTCTAAAAGGTATTTTAGACTATTTGTTGTCTTTAATCTTCATTATTTTACTTCTACCTATTTTTATTCTCATCTCAATAGCAATATTAATTGATTCTTCTGGTCCAATTATTTTTACTCAAGAAAGATTAGGGAAAGGTGGGAGAAAATTTAAATTTTATAAATTCCGTTCAATGCATAAAGAAGCTGATTTACGCTTAGAATCATATCTAAAAGAAAACCTCGAGGCTTTAAAGGAATGGGATAAATATCAAAAGCTAAAAGGCTACGACCCGAGGGTTACTAAGGTAGGAAAATTTCTGAGAAAATATAGTTTAGATGAATTACCTCAACTTTTTAATGTTTTAAAAGGTGATATGAGTTTAGTTGGACCACGACCATATCTTCCAAGGGAAATTAGAAAAATGAAAGGAAGTCATTCAGTAATTTTAAGAGTAAAACCGGGATTAACAGGATTATGGCAAGTAAGAGGAAGAAATATTTTAACTTTCAAAGAAAGATTAATTCTTGATGAATATTATGTCCGTAATTGGTCTTTATGGCTTGATATTGTTATTTTTATCAAAACAATAAAAATTTTAATAACTAGGGAAGGAGCCTATTAAAAAAAGAAAAAATTATAAAAGACCAATGATTTCCAATTTGTGGCTATTTTCATTTATTATAATTGAGTATTGCAAGAAAAGAATAATTAATAATTAAGGAAGAGAATTCAGAAGAAAATCTAAAAATTTTTAAAAAAATGTTGACATTGTGGGAAGGGGAATAATATAAGGGAAAAAACTAAAACGAGAAAGAATAGATAAAATAAATTAGAAGTTATTAAGGGAGGGAGGTGATAGATGAAATAATGAAAAAATAAAAGAGTGAGTTTAAGTAATATTAAAAAATCCAAATAAAAAGGAGGTTAAAATGATTAAAAAATTAATTTTAATGATGGGATGTGGAGCCTTGGTTCTTCTCCCTGCATTAGTTTCAGCTGATTATGTTACTATACCAGCTTGTGCTTTTAGGGAACAGATAGATGGTACAGATTTTAGATATGTATATGCTTATCTTTATGTAGAGGGTGGAACTTATAGACTATTTTACGCTCCATTGCCCAGAATACCTAATAACTCCGTAATAAACCATGTAACTATGTTTGTTTATGACAATGATGCTACTTACAATATTCAGCTTCGGTTGTATAAGTCAGGAATGGTTGGAGGGTCTAATTTACTCATGACTGAAATAAATTCTAGTGGAGCTGATCCTAGTATTAGATGGTTTACTTCAAGCTCATACGGAATAAATTATGCTACCATACGCTATGACCAAAATCATCATCATTGGCTTCGCCTTTATTTTGGAACCGCAACCGCTGGCACTAATCTGAGGTTTTATGGCGTAAAGATAATATATACACCACCATCCTCTTAATCGGAATTAAAAACTTACTCTTTCTGAGCTGTTAAAAAAGAAAATTTAAAGAAATAACTATTTTGAAGATTTAATCAAACTTAAAAAAAGTATTTCATACTTATCAGTAATGGTTTCCCAGTTGTAATTTTTCTTTATGCTTTCTTGAGCTTTTTTACCAAATTGCCTAATAACTTGAGGGTTGTCGATAACGAACTGCATTTTCTTTCTTAAATCTCCAATATCATTTACTTTATAAATTAAACCTGTTTCTCCTACAACTTCTATATTTTCAGGGGTGCCGTTGGCAATAACGCAATTACCAAATCCCATTGCTTCAATAAGTGCTGGATGAGTCCCTCCTACTTCAGTAGCGTGGATATAACAATAAGCATGAGATTGAAATTCTTTATATCCTCTACCAAAAACAAAACCAGTAAAAATAATTCTTGGGTCTTTAGTTTTTTTTAATGAACGAATATATTCTCCGGCATAAGGTGCATCACCAACAATTACTAATTTTTTATTAGTTTTTACTTTCTCAAAAGCTTTAATTACAATGTGGGCATTGTTTTCGGGCTCAAGACGACTAACATAAAGGAAATATTCATTAGGGTATACTCCAAATTTTTGCAAAATATCTGTGCTTGAAACCTTCTTAGTGCAAGCTCCATAAGGAATAAAAACTGAATTTTTGTGATATCTTTTTTTGTAATACTTTTGAATTACTTTTGCATCTGAAACTATTTTATTTGGAAATATTACTGAAAAAAATTCACCAAAGAGATACCAAAGTTTACCAAGCCAATTCCATTTTTTTCTTTTTCTCTCAATTCCATTAACATTTACTACTACTTTTTTACCCGTTAGTCGAGGAATAAAAGAAAATATACTATTAGCTGCATTGCATATTAAAATTATATCATATTTTTTAAATAAGGAATGCATTATGCAAAGAAAAGTATGAACCACAGTATCTAAATATTTATGACTAATAGTAGGAAGAATTTTTAATCTAACTCCTTTATAATATTGTCCTTTATATTTTATAATGTTGGAACGACCATAAACAGTTACTTCATGTCCCTTTTTTACTAATCTTGAAGCTAATTCTTCTGCTAAAGTTTCAAATCCACCATAACTTGCAGGAATTCCTCTAATGCCCATTATTGCTAATTTAAATTTTGTTTTTTTGTTTTTCATAATGTTAATCTAAAAATTTAAAAGTGACAAAACTCTCTCAGTGGATTTGCCATTTATTTTATATAGATAATCTTCTAAAAATTTTTTTGAATTATCTTTTAATTTCGCTCTGAGATTAGCATCCGTCATAACTACTTTTATCGCTTTTTTTAATTCTTCAGCATCTTTTACAATAAGAGCGCATTTATATTCTTCGTAAGGAATCTGAGCTTCGAGGTTTTTTAAACTTATTATGATCAATGGTTTCTCCAATATTAATGCTTCAATCCCTACAGTAGAATTACTCGTTATAACAGCATCAGAATGGAATAGAAGTAGATACAAATCTTCCTCTCGAGTAATACAAGCATTAGAAAAATTAAGCTTTTTAATTGCATTATTAAAAAATTCATAATCGCTTTTACCGGGATGAAGTTTAATGATTAATTTATAATCTTGGCTTTTAGGAAAACCTTGGGCAACTATTTTAATGAGTTCAGTATTTAATTCTTTACCAATTGGGTTAGTAGCTAAAAGAAATTTATATTTATCTTTTAGATTCCTTTTATTCTGCCACTTTTTTTTAAGTTCGATTTTTCTATTGTATAAATCATCATAACGAGGTTGTCCCGTAATAAATAATTTTTCTTCAGGAACACCGTGCATCATAAACCATTTTTTGGGATAATTTCCCCATATAGCTATTTTATCCGCTAAAACTGGTACATAAGCAAATTTGCCACACAAAGCTCCATGCTGAATCACGGTTGTAGGTATTTTTCTTCTTTTGGCTATTAATACAAAAAGCCTGCTCATTTTATGAGAGTCTGAAGCTAAAATTATATTTTTAGGATTTTGCTGAAGGAAATTGCTAATAATAATTTCATATTCAAAAAATAACTGTTTATAATATCTTTTAATAAGTTTTTCAAGTTTATCTTTACATAAATTAAAAAAATTTATACCATCATAAACAAAATTCCTTTTAATTGACTCTAAATTTTTTAAATAATTTTTAAAAATTAATCTCCATTTTTTTCGAGAATTTATGTAAGACTCTATGGAGCCATATTGTGATAGGAAACTTTTTTGTCCCATTTTAGGTATTAAATTATATATTCTTGGTTCAAAAGAAATTCCAAAAACATTATGGCCGTTTAAAAATAAACGTTCATAAATTTTTGATAAAGTTTTAATCATTGGTTTATTATGAACATCATAGATAAATAAATTATCTGTAGAATTTAATTTTCTTTTTTTTCTCCAAAAAGAATAGAATAAACTTATAAAATATTTTAACTGCCAATCTAAAAAGTTATTTTTTATAAATTCTATAAAAGTCTTTTTCTTTAAGAATGAAAGTAGTTTTTTAAATTTATACTCAATATTCCATTTGTTTATAAGGTATAATTTATAATTTTTAAAAGACTCATCTTCGAATAGCTCCTTCAAATAAAAAATTTTGGGACATACTATATAAAAATCATAATGTTCTTTTTTATTTTTAAAATATCTGAAGACCTCAATATAAGTTAAAATCTCTTTAAAATACTCGTACATTTCCAACTGTGATATCATCCCCAAACTAATACCATCCATTTCAAAAATATCTTTTCCGTATTCATTCTTAAACCAATTATAAGAAAGATCAAAAGCTCTGTCCTCAATTCTTTTTACTAAATTAGGAGTCATTATATCATTTTTAGTTAAAACTTTATCAAAAAATTTTTCCACTTTTTCCAATTTAAGTTCTGGGTCTAACAAAAAAATTGCGTTTTCAATATATTTTTCTTTCAAAGTATTAATTATTCTTTTCACTTTACTTATACCAATTTTATCCACTAATATTAGAGAATAATTTGACCTATATAATTTGCTATTTTTAGCATTATTACTGAATTTATTCATAAGAATCATGGTTATCTACTTTATTTATTTCATTCCCAATGTGGTTAAATTTTCTGTAATTATAAATTACATAAATAAGAATCACTATAAAAGCGGATATTCTATTTTTTCCTATTCCACAATTAAATAATTCAGTTATTAACCACATACAGAAACCAGTCCAGAATCCTATTAATATAATTCGAATTTTTTGGTCTAAGAGCGGTTTTTTTAATATAAAAAATATCTTATTAAAAACAATAAAAAGTAAAAGAATATAAAAAAGGAAAAATATAATTCCATGTTGTGATAAAATTAATAAATACCCATTATGAACTCTCAACATAACTTTTTGTTCATATCCATAATTGTACTTCGCCATGTTCCAATGGTTCGGTCCAATTCCAAAAAATGGATTATTTACAAACATAGCGATTGAAATTTTTATTAATTTCAACCGAGTAAAAAAAGTAGAAGTATATTGGCTATATTCTAAGTTTAGATCTCCCATATTCTGAATAATCGATGTTACTCTTTGATAATCAGTCATACCCTTTAAACTTAAGGTAATATATATAGCTATAATGAATAACCAAACAAGAGCTATTTTTAATATCTTTTTTGTTAGCCTTTTTTTACTTGAGATTATATAAAATAAAGATATTCCAATCAATAAAACCGCTAAACTAACCCGGGTCTGAGTAAGTAATGTCATTAGCAAGGTTATTAGAAAGGCAAATAGAAATATTTTTCGCTGGTTTTTCTTTGCTTTTATGAAAGCAGAAAGAAAAATAATAGAAATTACAGCCAAAATATTCCCGAAGACATTCCTGCCTAAAGTCCCCGCAGTTAATCTATTTGCTTTTATAATGAATAAAGTATAAAAACTGGAATCAAAGATAAGCAATAGAATGGAAATTATCATTCCATATATAATTTTTAAGACATCTGAAAATTCTTTCACTAACATTTCCAAGTTTATGTAAATTAGAATTAATCTGAGAAAATCAAATACATCAATTAACCCTATTTTATACGAAAAATCAGGATTAAAAATTGAGTGAATTCCATAGTTGAAACATACGAGAAAAAAAAGAATTATTAATAACAGTAACGGGTTTTTATTAACAATCTTTATTCTTGTCTTTGAAAAAGACTTTTTTCTATCATATATATTAAGAATCAACATCCAAATTAAGGAGATATCCATATAGGATATTATGGGTATAAGATTGGCATTTATTTCTTCCTCAGGTCCTATTAATACGCTGGGCATTAAATTATCAACTAGACCTGGTACAGCTAAAACTAAAACAGGGAGAATAAATAATCTATATTTTTTGCTCACAAGAAATATATTCAATGAAATCCATAATATGAAAGATAATAAAAATTTCCAGTCCAAGTCTTTTTTGGAGAGATTGGCAACTTGATTACTTATTAATATACTGAAACTTATAGAAATTGAAATTACAGTTATAAAAAGTGCAAAAAAAATTATTTTATTGGCTTCTAGAAAATAATTTTTTCTCATAGTTTGTTATTTCAAAATTTTATATGTGATAAAAAACTGAAACATCTAAGTTAAAAAATAATAATTATCCCCCATTCATTTTTTAAAAGATCTACATTTTCTCTAATAAAGAGCAGTAAAATATGTTTATTCACCTTTCTCTTCTAAATTTGATAACTCTATGGTAATTTTTTTAGAAAATATACCATATTTTTATAATATTCATCAAGAAGAGTGCTTATCTTACTGAAAGAATTGAAACCTGAATCTAATTCTTTTTTGATATTATTTATAATTTCATCTGAGGCGTTTTTCTTCCAAGCTGAAACATCCGGCAATCTCAAAGTTTCAGATACTCCTCGACCACGACCATCTTCTTGTAGAAGAAATGTCGGTTTTCGCAAGCTTAAAAAGAAAATATGTCCATGCACCCTATAGCCGACATGTAAATCACAAATTCTATAAAACCCTATCTTAGCGGTATCATAAGCGGCATCAACTATTTCATATCCTAATTTTTCAGCTTGTTTTTTAAATTTCATCAAAATTATTGAGGAAGGAATAGAAGTATAAGAGTCCCATCTTATTCCTCTATGGAACACACAAAAAAACTGAGCTTTTGGAAATAATAATTTGAGTCTCTTCATTAATTGTATACCTTGTCTAAATAATTTTCGATTCGCTGGAACAGTGAAAACAATTCTTTTAATTTCATTAGGCTGTCGGAATTTTTTCCCTATATTTGCTGTGTCATACCAAACTGGACAGCCCGTCATAATGACATTTGTAAAACCATGCCTTCTTAAAATCTCCTTAGTAATAATATCTCTACAGCTTGTCACCTCGAAATTTCTATGAATATGCCGGAGTAGAAACATCGAAGATTCATTAAATGAGAATTTATCGGGGCTTCCCATTGGATGTCCTGTCCATCCTAATGCAAAAGGAATAATCGGTATTTTAATATCATTAATATTTTTTGTTAGTGGAAACACATTTGGATAAAAATCTCTTTTATACCCCGGACCTCCACATAGAATTATAGCTTTCGTTGTATTTATTTCCTCCAGGTAGCTATCAAGTGGCATCCACCTTTTAAATTCCAAAAATTCATTTTCTTGACTATGACATTTTATGAGTTCTCTTCCTTTTTCAACAATAAGAAAATCACCAACATTCTTTTTTGCACCGGTTAATAATGTATACATTTATCACCTTCTCGCATTTTAATTTTATACCAAATTGCTTTAATTTAATTATGATGTTATAATTTGCATCGCATAATTAGTAAATATTAAAAAATTAGCTTAAGCTTTTCCTTAAACTGTAAATAAACTTCTGGACAACTTTTGGGAAATATTTATAAATATAATATAAATTTTCTTTAAAACGAGTTTGAATTGTCCTTCTTTTTTGATACCTCGAAAGGTCAAGACTTCTAAACCATATAAAAAATTCACGAGAATTATATAGGTTATGCTCCAATGTCTCAGGAATATGATTTTGAATATCCTTCCATACAACGAGTGTGCCTAAATCAAAATTCAATTTGTTTTTTACAAAAACTCTTTTAATATCATCAAAAGTTTCCGCATCTATATTAAAACCACATTTTTTCGGATCAATATTTTCTAAGGTTAGCGCAATGATAGCCTGTAAACATTTAGTACATTTACAACAGGGAGGAACACTAAAATTACAAATTCTTAAAAAAGGGTAGTTTTCATATTCGTCTATTAAATTTTTCAGCAAATACTTGACTTTATCCTGCCTGCTAAATCCATATCCATCATGGACTACACCAACATCAGCCCAAGAGACGTTATTATCAATTAATGGATGTGAACCCCAAGGATAGTTAAAATCTTTAGTAAAAGTCGATGCAATTAAAAGGGTGCCAATGTTCTGAGCCTTAGTTAGAGGAGCACAAAGACTTAATTCAACGATGGCGTGACGGAAAACCCACCATGAATGATGTATGAGTCGTCTTGTAAATTCTACGTTTACAAATCTCTCATCAATAAATTCGCGTGCATTGGTTCTGATAAAACTAATATTAACGCCTTCTTTACTGGAAAAATTAATTAGCATATCTCTATAAGTTTTCCATGCTTCTCCCCTACTAACGCTCGGTTGTATACCTCTAATCGTAATTAAATTTGGCTTCTTACTTCTGTGTCTAATATATGAAGCAGTCGAATCTATACCGCCACTAAATAATAGTCCATATCCTTTATTAGAAAATTTATTTGAAATAATCTTCTCGACATTTATTTTGGTATTGATAGGAAGCTGGGGATACCATATGGACAAAATTGATCTTATTTTGTGCAAAGATTTCAAGTAGGTCTCGTCGAGTTCTTTGACGTAAATATCGGCACCAATAACCCAAGCAAGCGTTACTATGTTGGAAACAATAGGAATCTGCAAAATGCTTCTGTCTACATTGTCAATTCTCTTATCATATTCTACATAGAAAGAATTTGACAAAAAATATTTTCCTATCCCTTTTGAACAGGATAACTTGGATACTAAATAATTATCCTTTACTTCTAATTCTTCTACTTTGATAATAGCCTTTTTTGTCATTTTAACCCCCTTATTCAAATTTTTTTATATTTAAACTATGCAATTTTTAGTATATAGCTACACCTCCTATTCATTAATTTATAATCCTTTATAAGGAATATCATTTTTATTCATATTAAATTATATCTGACCATTTTATTATTTCATCCTTCTTAATATTCCTTTTCGCTTTTTTACCAATCACAAAGTCTAAATATTTTGGTGATATACCTATTCCAGGTCTTTTGCAGGTAACCATATCACTGGATATTTCTGTCCCTTCTAAGATATTTATTTTTGCTACAATACTTCGGCGCGCATATATCCTTGCAAGAGATTCACTCTCAATCGGTATTTTTTTATATCTTCCTAATGTTTTATTTATTAACCTCATATGTTCAATAGTTTTTTTTAAATCTGCTGGGTCCATAGCGTGATAATGGTCATTTCCTGGAAGTGTTTTATCTAAAGTAAAATGTTTCTCTATTACTCTTGCACCTAATAAAAACGCTGTAATTAAAACTAACATATTCGAGTCAGGCAATGTATGATCAGAATATCCAATTATATTATCGGGAAATACTCTATTCAGATAATTTATCATTCTAAGATTAGCATCTTCATATTTTGTTGGATAACTTAAAATACAATGCATGATAACAATCTCATTATTACCTTCATTTTTTATTACATTCACTGCTTCATCAATTTCTCCAATGGTTGAAGCCCCAGTCGAAAGAAATATTGGTTTCCCTTTCCGTGCCACATATCTAATAAATGGAATATTTGTAATATCCGAAGAAGAAATTTTAAATATAGGTACTAAGTCATCTAAAAAATCTACAGCTTCCTCATCAAAGGGTGTAGATAAAAAAATAATTCTTTTCTTCTTAGCATATTTTGCTAATTCTTTAAATTCATTTTTCCCAAATTTGTCATATTTTTTAAAAAGCTCGTATTGGGATTTCACACATTCTTTTTTAGTGTCCCAATATGCAGGAGCTTCCTTTGAAGCTAACTTATCTGCTTTATATGTTTGAAATTTTATAGCATCTGCACCAGCTTTAGCTGCTTCCTCGATCATTTTTTTTGCGGAAGCTAACAAACTTATTTTATATTTTTCAGCAATTTCATAATAGTTTACTCCAGCCTCAGCTATTATAAATGGCATAGTGTTTTCCGATATAATTTTATTTTCTATTTTAATTTTTTTACACATTGCTCCCTCCATTCCCAATAGGAATCTAAAATTAAACGAACAACTCTTTTAACTCCTTTTCTTAAATTAAACTTTAAGAGATTTCTATTCATCTTTTTTCTCAGTCCATAGTGTTCTATTAAATTCTTAAGAGCAAGCATTATATCTTTTTCAGAAACTTCATAAGCGATTCCTAAATTTAGAACACCTTTACATATCCGAGAAAAAAGATGCATGGCTTCCCTTTCATTTTGGGAGATTGATATACACGGAATACCTAAACTTGCTATTTCATATATAGTCCTCCCATTAGAAGTAATAACTATGTCTGCATTAGAGATATATTTTCCCATATTTTTTACATTTTTTTTTAATTCAATATTAAACCCTTCTTTTTTTAAAAAAGTCATATAATTTATAAGTTCTTTATGAAATTTAAATCCCAATCCTAAAATTATAGTTATTTTAATATTTTTATTTTTAAGCATCTCTATAGATTTAAGAGTTCTTAATGTCAAATTATTTTGATCGATTCCTCCAAAAGTTACTAAAATATTTTCCACATCTCTTTTGACTTCTTTAGGCTTATACATATAAAATTCATCTCTTAAACAGAAATATTTATATCCATAATAGTGATTTTTTGGAGGATCACTATATTCATAAAGGGAATTAAAAACCATATCTGCAAATGCTCCTCCTTCTCCAAGATCTTCAAAATTAATAACAAAATATCCTTCGTTTTTTAATTTTTGAATATAATTTTTGTCTGTATCTAAAATATCATTAATTACAATGTCAGGATTAAATTTTTTTATTTTATCAAATAATTCATTTTCGCTTTTAAAGGTTTGTATTGGATAACGATATTCTTTTATCTTTTTTATACCAAGGAGTTTAGTTTTCTCTGTTAAAAATATTATTTCATGGCCCAAAATTCTATTGGCAATAGTCAAAGCACGATAAATATGGCCTAATCCAATATTGAAGTCCCCATCTACTCTGAATAAAATTTTTAGTCTATTAACTAAATACTCTGCAATCCTCCAGTCAATATATGTATCTATATCGATTCCTTCCTCTTCATTCAATTCATATAAATAAATATTTTTCCCAATCCTACTTTTTTTATTAATTACTTCTCTTTTGGAAATAAGTAAAGACCCACTCTCCATATATATAGGATTTAAATATTGTCTATTTTTTCTCTCATTATAAAGAGGGACAAAGTGTCCATTTTTTTTTGTCCAGTATAGACGAGTTTTTTTAACTACTGTTATTAAGGTATCGAAGTTTTTATGGAGGAGAATTCTAATTGCCTTTTCAATTGTTTCTTTTTTTAAAAAAGGTGAAGTAGGTTGAATAGTAAGAACGAGTTCATATCTTGTTGATTCTTTTTTCTCAATATAATTTAAAGCATGGAAAACTACGGGATCAAGTGGTGTATCATCTTTCGCTAAAAATTTCGGTCTATGAACAATTTCTATTCCGTAAATCTTTGCAAATTCTGCTATTTCTTCATCTTCTGTAGAGACTAAAACCTTATTTATAATTTTTGTAGATAAGGCAGTTTCAATCGCATAGGACAATAAAGGTTTTTCTCCCAAAAGTCTCAAATTTTTTCTAGGAATGCTTTTAGAACCCCCTCTTGCGGGTATAATTGCTAATATTTTGGGAAGCTTATTCATTTTTAATTTGACTTATATATTGTTTCCATCTTAATAATTTCTACATATATCCCAATTCTTCTAATCTCTTTTGAATCTTCTTTTCTTCTTCTATTACGAATTTCTCCTCTTTTGTTTTTTCTCTTGGATCTTGATAAATAATTTCTCTTTTAAAAACCTCGCTTTTTTCGTCAAATAATTCTTTTAAAACTCTTCCATCCATATCTTTTGGAATAGGAATATTAAATATATGAAGAATGGTTGGGGCAAGATCAACTATTTCAGCTCCATAAATTACTTTATTCCTCTTAATATTTGGCCCTTTTACAATTAAAATTCCATTTTCCCGATGAGACCCGGAATTAATTTTCTCAATGTAAAATAGTGATTTATGCCCAATTCTTGAATTTACACTAATATCCATATTTTCAATAGCAAATAACATATCAGGTGCATTTTGGAGCGCCCCTTTATATAAATCCCTTGGTCTAAAGACTTTTACTTCTAAAGTTTTTCCTGTATTAGGATCTTTTAATTGATATAATTTTTGTTCAATTTTTTTAAATAAAATTTCACATTCCTTTCCTTCCGGGACTATGCCACAAGGTCTTCCTTTTTTATTAAAATAAATTTGTCCGATAGGGCCCCGGTCTCCTATTGAAAATGCCATAGTATTTTGCCAATCTATATCCGCATTTTCTAAAAATATTCCTCCCTCATCTGAGGGAAGTTTATCAGCAATTTTTTTAAGGAAATTTCTAGGTAAAATATTTAAAATTAAAGAGTATAATTTTAATATCTGTAAAAACCGTCTTACATTCTCTTTAGATATGCCAAATCGATTTAATAAAGATAGTTTAGTCTTAGAATTTAACTTTAAAAAACCTTCCTGAATGAGCCAATCATTAACATTAAAAACCCTATCTAATTTCCCAAAGCCATGATCCGACATAACAAATAGAGTAACATAAGAGGGCAGTCCATCTATTATTTGTCCTATATTTCTATCTAATTCTTTCCAACACTCTTTTATCACATGTCCATATTCTTCATATCCTTTTTTAGTATAAAGAGGATGAGTCTTATCCATGTGCTTCCACATGAAGTGCTGAATATAGTCTATCTCTTGAAAGACGATTAATAGAAAATCCCATTCTTTATTTTCCATTAAATATTTTGCGATCTTGGTCTTAATTCGGAAATCTTTGAAATGCTCTTGCATAAATTTTTTACTATTCCAAGTATGATTAGTTTCTGGTTTTATTTTATAATTAGCTACTTTATATATTTCTTTTTTTAATTCTTTGGGATGGGTGAATTCATGTTTCTCGGAAGGGGTGAGGATCCCGGAAATCATAAATCCATTTATTTCTTTTGGAGGATATGTAGTTATCATATATAGAACTCCAGATTTTAATCCATATTTTCCTATAATATCCCAAATTTCCTCTTCATGAAAAGATTTTGAATTTACTATACTTGGTTTATAAGAGTCAGATTTTAATACGCGAAATGAATAGATATCTAATTTACCGGGATTTTTTCCTGTAGAGAAACACTTCCAAGCCGGACTACTCCCCGGAGGAAAACAAGATTTTAAAGTTCCATGAATTCCTTCCTTGTATATTTTCCTAATATTTGGAAGAGTCCCATCTTTTATCCACGGCTCAATTAAATCAAAATCAGCTCCATCAAGACCTATTACTAATACTTTACTTTTAGGTTTCACGATTCATACTCCTTAAAACTTTATTTTTTATTTTAAACAAAATGATTTTCTCTTCTTCTCCAATTCCTAAAATATATAAAATCAAAGCATAAATACCTAAAAAAGTCAATGAAGATATAACTAATAATATCAAATAATTATCGATTTTAAATAAATAATTATTCAATAATAATATTAAAGAAATAGCCACCCCTCCTGCTACGATGGGTTTATAAAAATCATTTCTATAAGGATGTATCTTTAGAAGAAAATAGACTTCCATGATTCTTATTATATTTATAAGAAATATTGAAAAACCCGTAGCCAAAGCAGCTCCTAAAATTCCATAATTTGGAATTAAGAACAAATTAAGTATAACATTTGATAAAATCAAAATAATAGAATTTATCAGATTGAGTTTTGACCTTCCTGTCATCATTATAATACCTTCAGGAGTTCCTACAGCTGAATCTAAAAGATAAGCAAAAACTAAAACAATAAAGCAATGAACACCGACTGTATACTCTAATCCAAATAAGATTAATATATTCTTAGCAAAAGTAATCATTAATAACGAAATGGGTAAACTTATTGAAAAAATCCATTTAGCTACTATTTTATAAAGGCTGGATAATTTTATATATTCTTTTCTATTATAGAGGTCCGATATTATGGGTGCAAAAATAGAGTTAAATGAAAGAAAAGCTGTTTGAACAAGAATTATTGTTCTATGGGCTGCGCTGTAAATACCCACTGCTTTAGAAGGTAAAAAATGTCCGAGCATTAAAATATTAATCCAGGATATTAAATATAAGAAAACGCCGTACAAGCTAAGAGGCCAAGAAAATGAAAATAGTTTTTTAGTTTCAAAAACAGGTCGAATATCTTTATTTGTAATAGAAGGAAAAAATTTCCTTAAGTAAAAAAAAGCTAAAAATAAACTAATAAATGCTGAAATTACAAAAACAAAGATAATTCCTGAAAGTTTCAATCCTACTATTATTATAAAAATTATAAATAAAATTCTTAATAAAGGCTCAAATAAATCTCTAATATATACTTCGTATTTTAATTTTTTAAAGGCTCGAGTTGCAAAGAGTAATATTGCAGTAGGAGTTGAAAATGGAAGAGCGAGAGCAAAAAATCTAAGTGCATCAACTGCAGCGGGTTTATTAAAAATTCCTTCTCCAATGGCTTTTGATAAAAGAAATAACATTATACTAAACAAAAGTGCAATACTCGAAGCAATAAAGAATCCTATAATTATAATTCCTTTAACTCGGGAATTATCTTTTTCTCCATTGTACGCGGCAACATATCTAAGAACCCCATTTTGTATTCCCATGTAAGAAATTCTTTCTAAAATTCTAAATACTGAGAGGCCTAAGAAATAGATTCCAAATAAAGCTGCACCTAAATATCGAGCAATTATTATATTTATAAGATATTTGAGACCATTACCAATAAAAGATCCGAAAAAGAAAATCGTTGATTCTTTAGCAATAATGGTAATTTCTGGAATATAATTTTGAGAATTTTTTTCGACATCTATTTTATTATTTGACTCTATGAAATTAGACATTAAAATATCTTCTATTTCTTAATTAGTATTTAATTTGTTCATGTAAACATTATTTCAATATCAAATAATTTTTTAAAGATTTGGTTATAGTTATATGGTAAGGAATCTATAATTTTTGAATTTTCTCTAATAGCTTTTTTAATTAAGATTTTAGTGCAATTACTCCAAATATCCCAATTCTCTCAACCGATTCTTAATTATCTCCATGTCTTTTGGATCTAATTCTCGGGTAACTGGAATTTCTGAGAGGGGATGTTTTTTCTTTCCCCATGATATGCGATTCCACACTCTTTCATGCAAATAATAAAATATTATTTTAGCTATTACTTCTACTAAACCAACACCCAAAGAAAGAACAACTTTTCTTATAAAAAGAAATACTATTGTTATTGTAGTTAAAGTTGCAATTATACGCCAGCTTATAGCTTTTACAACCGTGCGAGTATGATTTTCAAAAATTGAACTTCTTACTCTTTTTGTTATTTTTTTTGTAAAATGTGAAGCGTAAAGTGCTAGTTTTTTAAGGACTTAATTAAACCTGTGAGCATTTTGTCAATATCGTTCATTAATAACGACAACTCTTGAGGATTGTTTTCTCTCATGTATCTTAATTTTTTGATATTTTTAAAAGAGTATCGAGCTTACTTAATGAGCCTTGAGCCATATGAAAACTGACTAAATTCTTTTTTAGTCTGTTGTGCTACCCTTCCACTATGTTGGCTGGAACTGATATAACAGACCTCCTTATTTGATTAGTCAACTCATAGTTTTCAATCTTGAGGAAAGATTCAGTTATTTTATAAATTTTCTGCACCAAATTTATAGATTTCTTCCATATATCTAAATTTCTACGAGGCTTATCAATCATTTTGCTCCTCATTTCTATTGTTTGTTAAACGTAAAGCATTAAGTGGAAGACGTAAGGCGTAAAGCGTGAACGGTAAATAGAAATAGTGTTTAATATCCTCTCATTTATTCTTAACTCCTTACGCTTTACTCTTCACGCTTTACGAGAAAAAGATAGGCTACCGCTTTTAGTGAATTTTACAATTTTCATTTTTACAATATAACTTCTACTTCTGCCTCAGTTTAAAATATTATTCTTTCTCTTTCCTAAATTCTTTTCATCTACCCCTTTAAGTTCTTTTTTAATATCAAATTTTTTTCATTTTGTAAAGTATATGTAAGCGTCCATAACATATTGGACTGCTGAGAGTCTTTTATAAAGCAGTCTATATAATATCTTAAAGGCGCTAATTTGTTAAGACTTTTATGAGGTCTCTTAGTGTTATACCAGATGAGCCATTTC